>Ga0164310_10000585_pt1 | contig 19605 bp, 14 predicted proteins | sample GuaBasSedimGuay1_FD_121795 | JGI IMG/M metagenome (GOLD analysis project Ga0164310, IMG submission 121795) | Subseafloor sediment microbial communities from Guaymas Basin, Gulf of California, Mexico - Guay1, Core 4569-9, 0-3 cm | ecosystem: Environmental > Aquatic > Marine > Hydrothermal vents... | reverse complement strand
TCGATTCTGATCGATGTACTGTTCATCAACCCCAGTGGCTCACTCGACCCGTGCCCGTAGGATAGTACGAAACAATGACATTGCATACACACAGCGGTCATCTCATCATTGAGGTGGCCGCGTGGTATTGCCGGTGACGTTTCCCTCGACCTTGAGATCGCTACCAAGTTGCGAGGTTCATCTTGACATAGCCTCTACCTGCCGACATATTTCATATAGGTCAAATCCTTTAGCCGGAGGGAAGCTATGCGCAAATCCATAATCTCGATTTTGATAATCACGATCGGTATGCTAAGCATACAGTGCTCCAGTTCAACCGATCCGGATCAGAGCAGTCAATCACCTGCCCCACCACCAGCCCGCAGTCCGGCCGAACTTACAGCGCAGGAATCCGGTATTCTTGAGTCTGCCAACAAGTTCGGGCTCAACCTTTTCCGCGAAATCGCCAATAACACCCCGGCTACTGAGAACATTTTCATGTCGCCCCTGTCCGTCTCCTACGCCCTCGGTATTTGCTACAACGGTGCGAACGGTGACACGCGAGAAGCTATCGGTTCGACGCTCCAGATGGCCGGGTTGTCGCTCGAAGAAATGAACCAGGCCTATCGTGATGTGACCGCTATTCTGACACAGACTGACCCGCTGGTCGAGTTCAAAGTAGCCAACTCGTTCTGGTCAAGACAGGGAAAAGCCATTCAACCGGAATTCATTGATCTGGCTCGGACATATTTTGACGCCCGTATAGAAGAGATCGACTTCCAGCAGCCCTGGGCGGCGGATACAATCAACGCCTGGGTAGACAACGCCACCAATGGCAAAATCACTGAGATGGTTACACCGGCCTCGATCAGCGGCGTTGCGGCTATCCTTATGAATGCCATATACTTCAAGGGCAACTGGATGTTTCCTTTTGATACTGCAAATACTGCAACCTCGACTTTCTACCTGACTGACGGAGGCGAAACGGACTGCCAGATGATGCGTCTTACAGAGGAAGAACATTCCATCCAGATCGACGAGAACTCAATTGCCCCGGACACCAACGCTACCTGGTACTCAAACGATTACCTTCAAGCGGTCAGTCTGCCTTATGGTCGAGGCGATTTTCGTATGACCATTCTGGCTCCCAATCAGTGGCTGAACCCGGACCTCACCGCAGATGATCTGATTGACAGCCTCACGACCGAGAATTGGAATGCCTGGCTGGGAGAGTTTCAGCCGGTGGGATTCGAAGTGTGGCTGCCGAGATTCAGGTTTGAGTACGAAGTTGGACTCAGTGAAGTATTGCAGACGCTGGGGATGGCGATTGCTTTCAACCCCGGCTTAGCTGATTTCAGCAACATGTTCGTTGACGGTGTGGGCTGGATAGACAAGGTGAAGCAGAAGGCGTTTGTTCAGGTTGACGAAGTCGGCACTGAGGCTGCGGCTGTTACCCTGGTCATTTTCACCGACAGCATGCCACTACATTTGATGTGCAACAGACCATTCCTGGTAGTCATCCACGAAGATGTCTCCGGGGCGATTCTGTTTGTGGGCAAGATCGCCAATCCCGTCTGGGAGGAGTGAGCTCTTGTAGGGCAGGATCAACCACTCCGAGAGTGCCTGTGATCCTGCCAAATCTCGACCGGCTGGGTGGCAGGTTCAAACTTGTTTGGGCCTGATATGGATGTGCCGATTCAGTGGATGGCAGATGTCCACATCTGCCGGTAGAGCAAAGCTGTGGTGTCGGGTACCTCGCATGAATCGTCAACGCTCGAACCCGCCAATCCCCACTACCAATTGTCCGTCCCGTCACAATTCGGCAAGTAATGTGTCGGGGCAATGAACAGGGCATCTATTAACATTGTTAAGTCACTGCCATCAATCACCATCGTGTTCTCGCATGGTTGTCCGCAACTGAAATCAACATCCGCTTCGTCGAGACAGATAGCGTCAAAGCCGTGCGCCGGGTTAATGAACAACCCCTCAATCATCAGGGTCAGGTCGCTGCCGTCGTAGTTGAAACCGAGAGCGCCGCCTCCCTGGTCGAGGTCACCGACGGTTGGTGGAATACAGCAGAACAGGGCATTACCCAGATTCAACAGGACTGAGACATTGTTTGAGCCACGATTCGCAACCGCAAGGTCATTGCTCAGATCTCCGTCAAGATCGACCGAGAAGATCGAGTTTGGTGCATCCCCGGCGCCATACTCCACGGCAGTCGCGAAGGTGCCGTCCCCGTTGTTCAGCAGGACCGAAACAATGTCTGAGTTTGGAATCGCGACCGCCAGATCGTGGTCGTCGTCACCATCAAGATCAACACAGAAGACAGACGCTTGGCGACCCCCGGCGACATACTTCACAGAGGGGGCAAAAGTTCCATCACCATTGTTCAGTAGAACCGAGACATAGTCTGACCTCTCGTTTGCCACCGCCAAGTCGTTGTCGAGATCCCCGTCGAGATCGACAGCAAAGACCGACGATGGACTACCTCCGACGCGATATTCCACAGAGGGCGCAAAGGTGCCGTCTACGTGGTTCAGAAAGACCGAAACATTGTATGAGTAGCGATTCGCCACTACCAAGTCGTTGTCTGAGTCGCCATCAAGATCGGCTGAGAAGACTGACCTTGGGGAATCACCGGCGCGGAAGTCAATTCGAGAGTTAAATAGAGGCTCAACCGCCCATGATTGATTTGTCAAGAGGGCCAAAAGAAGGCCAAAAAGTAGAACTGATCGTCGCATATTTCACTCTCTGTGCTGAATTACCAATATCTGAGACCAATATAGAGTAGAACAGCCACAATGTCAAGGCAATAGGGGGTTTACGGGTGCCTCCCCCCTCACGCCTGCTACACAATCCCCACCAAACCACTCCTATTCACTGTCTCACCCCTGCAAGTGAAGGACCTTAACATGATGACCATATCACTCTCTCACCACCCTTTTTCACACCTATCCACAATGCAAAAACGCTATCAAAAACCCACAACGAACACGAAAAAACATAAAACGAACCCATTTCGCTGCAACTCCATCACACACCGCCGCTTGGCCCACAAACCACCCCGTATTCGTTACAGGTTTCACTACAACTTACCACCGTTCTCCCTGTTGTGATGGCGTCAGGCGTCTCTGTCACCCTGAGCGGAGCCTGTCCTGAGCTTGTCGAAGGATCGAAGGGTGTCGCTACCGAATAACGCACCATGCTTCGACAAGCTCAGCATGACAGTGAACTTACAAAATGTTCTGAAAACTATCCTTGCAAGCTGTGAGGTACCAATGTTAAGGAATTGGAGGATCGCAGGCACTATCAGAGTAGTTGATCCTGCCTGCGGGACTGATAGATGGTGGGCGGTGTACGTCCTCGTGCGCCGCCTTGTGCCCAGATATCGGCAGACGAGGACGTCTGCCGTGCACGGGGACTATGACTCAGTCGTCTCTGAACTTGTGATGGACTCAGTGTCTGGATCGTCTGCAAGAGGGGTGCGCATTGCGGAGAGCTTTGTGCGCAGGCCGCTCAGTTCGTTACGGGCCTTCTCGAAACTTCCGGAGAGTGTTCGCAGAGAGCTTTCCATTCTCTCGTGGAACTTCGCCAGCTTGTCGGAGGACTCCGTCAGATCGTTCACGACAGCCAATAGTTGTCTGGCGTCCCCCAGCAACTCAGAATTGGCCAGTGATAGCTCTGAGTGAACAGTCGCTACCGAGACAAGAAACGCGTACAGGTGTCCCGGGGAACTTGGAATGACTTTCTTAGACAGCGCATACTCGAAACCGCCCTGTTGCTGTTGCGCGACAAACTGGTAGTAGACGGCTTCCGCCGGGATGTACATGACAGCAAAGTCCGTCGTGTTCTCCTGTGGCTGGATGTACTTGGTAGCGATATCATCGACATGCTTTCGGAAAGTGCGCGAGAACTCGCGCTGCAGGGTTTCGTCGTCTGGCTGCTTGCTCAGTCGCTCGTACGATTCCATGGGAAACTTGGCGTCAATCGGCAACAGCCTCTCCCCTATCTTGACCGCGGCATCAACACGCAAACCGTTTCCGAACCGGTGCTGGATATGATACATGGCCTTGGGGAGAATCTGCTGTAGCAGGTTATCCAGCAACAACTCTCCTAAGATGCCGCGTAGTTTTGGCGGACGAAGCAGCTCCGAAAGCGATTGAATGTTCTTGCCGATACTCTCGATATTGGTCGTCTGGGTAGCCAGTTGGCCCAGGCGGTTTTCGAGCTCGCCCAATACGGACATTCGGCGATCAAGGCTGCTGGTACCTTCCGCTAGCCGATTATTGATTGTTCTGTTGGCCGCATCCAGCGAATCACGCAGCGACATGAGTGATTCGGACTGGCGCGCAATCAGGTCGGCTTTCAGTAATTGAATAGCTGTTTCGAGATTACCGGAGGGTTCGGACTTTTTGTTCGATATCAGTCGATAGGCCACCCAGAACAGCGTGATCAGGATGGCCGCGAGAAGGACAACTATGACTGTGGTCTCAGTGTCCATCAGATTCTCACTTAGAGCGACAGCAGCTTGTATTCATTCTTTCGCGGAAGCTGCTTGTTCAACAGGTCTTTCCTGAACTTGATGGTAATCTTGTTTGCATCGGCATCAAAATAATTGTCCGAGGGCGACAGACCCCAGATAAATTTGGCCATGAGCTGATTAGTAGCGTAGTCGTAGAGTCCTGCTTCATTCTGATCGTACACAACGCCAAAACGGTAGCCGTCAAATTGCTCACCAGGGAATTGCTCCTGGTAGAGCAGTGACTTCTGACCTGCGAAACCATCTACAGGCGCAAAAAGGAACCCGCCACTTGGTGGCCCTTCGGCAGAGTCAGGTGTGAACTCAAACGCAATCCAGTGTTTGTCTTTGCTTACCACAAAATCGTCGCTCTGCACAATCACTTTCCCCTTTTCCAGTCCTCCCGGTAAAGCAACCAGGTGCTTGTCCGTTCTCTCGTTGCGAAACGCCATGAAATCCACTGACACTTCTTCCCATTCTCTACCGGCCATCTCCGCAATAGCCGCCTTGACATCATCAGAAGTCAGAGAGTCGACTTCATCGAATCGTCCGGATAGTCTCAGGTAGAGCAGGAAATACTTGTCCAGGCCAAGTTCATCCACAAGAAAAGCACTGAAAACACCAGCCACGGGATACACGATATCCGCGCTTGATTCGGACTCGAAACCCCTCATCGTCAGGATAGAATCCAGGGATATGAGTTCTTCATCCAGTAAAAAGACACCCAGGTCCATCAAAGCACAGTTAGATTTCCCCCAGCGGCCACCATATCGCACCGCGAACCCTTCACGCATAATCGGCAAGGTAAAAAGCGGTAACTCCTGAAGTCGTATATTGGCAAGCAGATGGACAACCTCGTGAAAATGAGGAAAGGTAGCCGAAATAACATCGTTGGAAGCCAAATCCAGAATACCCTTCGCCCGATGGCCGGTGATCTCCCCCACTACGCTGTCCGAGCCACAGTAGAAATACTCAATCTTTTGCCTGGCGATCTGCTTGCGTATCGACCCGGATATGCCCAGTGTGTCGGAGACGCGCTCAACAAACCTGTCAGCTTCGGACAGAACAATGCCATTGATGAAGTCACCCACTGCCGGATCGACGTGAACACGAAAATATTTGCTCTCTGTCACCGGCCAGTCGGCGCTGTAGTAGTCCTGTGGATACCCCAGCCAGCTCCAGTCACCTATCTTCTTGCTCCAGTATGTATAGTTGACCGACTTGGTATCAACTGCTTTGGAGAAATTGAACTTGCACCAGTCGCTGTTAGGAAAACACTCATAGTTGCGGATAGGTTGATCGAGAAAACTCTTCATAACGTCCAGGTCGCGTATTACAGGCGAAGTACAGTCCACTCTGAGCGGAATCCCGGTATACTGTATTCCAAACCTGCTGGAACGTTCCAGTGCTTCCGGCAACCACATATCCCCGGCGATCTCCATGTTTCCCATAGACAACAATTCGAAATACTGATTCATTGCCTTCAGAGCCCCCGCTCTGGCATTGGTTCCTCTGGCTGGTGCAGCCATGGAGGTAGAGAGGAGAACAGCGAAGACTAATGTCATTCTGATAGCAAGTTTCATAACCGATTACCTTATATTGAAATGTCAGTAACATGTATACAATCTTCTATCGGCAGTGTCCAGTATAGGACAGAAAAAAAGCCCCGCAAATCAATTACGGGGCTTCCAGAGATCATTGCATATCGATTAGAAGGTGAACCCCACAGAAAAACGCTGGGTAGACTGTAACCTTCCAAAATCCTGCCAGGCGTAGTCAATTACCAGTTGGGTATCATTACCGAGCGGTGTCACTAATCCTCCGCCAAGGGCAAATGTTTCTTCGTCGTAATTGAACTTATAGCCGCCCCTGAGAAAGAACCTCTCGTCATAGGCAAACTGAGTTCCCAGCGAACCCCTCTGTTCGTTATCCGAAGGGTGCTTGAACTCAGTCGATAAGGTCAGCATGGACTTCGGACCGACTTCGAGATCATAGGCCACTCCGACCCTGAACGTTAGCGGCAGGTTGTACGGAGTGGTCGAAAGCTCAGCCCCGACAGGGATGCTTGTCGAGTCACTCTGGTCATTGTACGGAACTGCGAGCGCATTGCCTGTGAACTTCATGTCCGGTCCCATGTTGGCGATTGCCATGCCGATTCTCAGCGAGTTGAACCCGGTGTAGAGGAGAGTACCAAAGTCAAACGCAATTCCCCTGGAATCGACATTGCCGATATTCTCGCCGACAAACTTGACCGAACTCCCGAAAGCGAAGCGGTTGGTGAGCTGGCGGGCAAATGACAAACCGATAGCATATGAAGAAGCCGTGTAGGTCTGGCCGGTACCATCCGGTTCCAGGACAGTTGTCACATCCATTTCATCCATGGATAGAATCGTTGCTGAAACTCCCACCACACCAAAGTCCTCAAAGTACTTCGCCGCGCCAACGAAATTGAGATCGACGTCGAGCAGCCAGTTTACGTTGGTAAAACCGACCGCCCAGTTCTCAATCTCCACCAGTCCGGCGGGATTCCAATAGAGCGAGTAAATATCGTTGGTGGCCGCCACGGACGCCTCGGCCATCCCCTGATACTTTGAACCCACACCTATCTTGAGAAACTGAGCTCCGCTGGAGCCAACCCTGGCTTGATTGGCCCAGGCCGTTCCGGCCAGCGCAACAAGTATCAGAGTAATAATAAGCAGCTTTCTCACTGGGGCCTCCGTTACTTCACCACAGCAAAGCGACCGGTGCGGTCACCATACCTGGATTCCACGTGATAGAAATACATTCCGGACGCAACGAGTCTCTGACCTTCCGACAGCAGGTCCCATCTTTCGGTACCGCCCTCGTTGGAGTAGTGCTCAAGCGTCTTGACCAAATCACCCGCCAGCGTGTAAATGCGGACGGTGCACTCATCAGGAAGATTCTGGAACTCAAGGTGAATCTCCCCCTGGTCATCTTCCCAATTATGACCGGCATGAGCATAGTACGGGTTGGGCACGACTTTGATGTTGGCCATTTCCGCCGCGGCCCTGGCGTCATTGACATTATCGCTGACAACCGAGAACTCAAAAACGTCATCAGGACCGTTCATCTGCGGACCGTCAATTGAAAACACGTCGCCGACTGTCGGGTTGTAAACATATTCATCTAGTTCGAACATCCAACCGTAGTAGTACGGAAACGCCAGGTCTGTCAGGTCCTGAGTCTCATTATACGCATAATTGACAATGATCAATGGGTCGTACGAATCCCAGATACCATTGCCCACATAGTCATACACCGCCAGCGATACTCTCTCATTTGAACTGGTGTTCCAGACCTCGAACGGTACCGAGAACGCCGGTGAAGGCCCGTAGAAGCCATCCAGAATATCTGGTGCCACCGTTGTCTGGCCGGTATACCGCAGTTCGTAATTTGGACGGTAGAGAGCATCCGAAAAAACGTCGGCAGTGTCACCTGTCAAGGCGGGAAGTGCCGGTCCCCACCACTCGTACAGTACGAGGTTGGTGTCGGCCCCGCCAAGCTCGGTTTGACCTATTGACTCTGGCTCGCGATCAACGTTGTTGACAGCGACTCTCATGCCCTGAACCAAGTTGAACATCTCAGGGTCATCGCTGGTGAACGTCTGGTTGGCGAGCAGGGTATCGCCCGTCGTCACATTTATCAGGTGATAGTAAGTATCATCCAAGGCATCTTCAAAGACTACCTGGTAGTCTCCGTCCTGCAACTGGGAACGATCATACGCAGTCGCAACCACAGTGCCTTCGGACGGCTCGTCTGTCCCGTTGTAGGTGTGGGCCACTGTCCCGGCGGCTTCAAAAGTACCTGCAGGGTCGGTACGCGGAGTCGCAATGACCACGTTCGGGGCTGCATCCGACGAACTGAACGGATTCTGGAGTATATCTATACCAACGTCGCTGGCACCAGCATCGAATGCCACCAGACAATACCAGTATTCGACACCGTTGATAAGACCGGTATCGATGTAGGTGCATGGAATGGGATGAGTGGGTTCATCTACGGACCAGCTAGCGATGGGTATGTAATCTATCGTCAGACAAGTGTTGTCAACGTCTTCGTCCTCAACTCCCCAGGTTATGCCCCGGTTCTCGCTCTTGTACAGTTTGTAGCCGGAGAAATCGCTCTCGCCGGACAGAGGATCGATACTATACCGAGCCGTGTCATTCCAGTACAAGTAGACTTTCTCATCTCTGGCACTGGTGTACAGTGTCGGGACATTCGGAGGCTCGGGACCAACAAAGTGATTGTCATACAGATCCTGGGCCAGAGACGCATTGGCGTGAAAATCGTTTTCATCATCACCGGCAACGATTGCAAATACAACACGAACAGTGTGACCGGCAACCAGATCGATACCGCGTGTACACTGGACATAGTATTGGTCGTACGGTTCCAGGGTTTCATCATACTGGGCACTGTTGATCACCTCAAAGCGACCACCATCCTCACCTGGCAAGTCTTCCCATTCACCGGTTCTGAAAGCTGTCATCCCGATATCATCCGGCGTTTCAAGGTACTTGGTTCCCATGAAACCGGTCGTTACCCTGCTTCCCCATCCGGGATCATAACCGTCTTCGTCATAAGTCCAGGCGAGATTCTCGGTAGAATCTGAGCCTACCAGGTCGCCAAGACGGCCGTTTTCTCCGTAGTCGTCATAGCCACCAATATCCATATCCACGTACAGGCCGAACGCGAAGTTGTCATAGTCAATATCTGCGTTAGTGTTTGTGATTTCGACAATGACAAACAGGAAGTCTTCATTATAGCAGTAGTCCCACTGGAGGACAGTATGCGTCATTTCGAGACCCATCAATGAGCTTCCGGAAGCGTCGTCAGTAAAGCGATAGTGTGATTCCTGTACTGAGACCGGTCCCCCGTCGTAGAAACCGGGAAGGGCCGGACTGTAGTTCTGTTCGTAGTCCCACTGTTCAGTTGCCGGATTCCAGACTCTCCAGCCGTTGGCTGGACTTCCGTTGCCGACTCCGACGGTATCAGTTGGGTCATAGTTGTAATACCGGGTTGTATCCGTAGAAAACAGAATACGGTTCTCAGCCTCACCTGAAATGAGCGAAGGCATGCCCTGACAATCTTCCCAGGTATTGACTACAAGCGTGTCACCTTCGGAAGTCACAGCACCCATCCAGTAGCATATCTCGGCGATGTAGTTACGCCCGGAACCACTTGGATATTCCCCCGAGGGAAAACCATAGTAACTCCAACCGCCAATATAACCGAAGTTGTCTACTGTTGTAGTTATGTTTCCCTGATCGTGAATGACCTCATCGTAACTCTCCGGTGATGGTACCAGCAAAGGACGATCCTCTCCCGGCGATGGGAACTGAACCGGCATCTTTGCCTCAACCATACCGGTAAGGCCGACAACAAGACACACTACCAGTATCACTGCGATCAATGACTTATTCGATCGTTTCATTTCTCGTTCTCCGGCTTAGAAGCTGAACTCTAACCCGGTCCGTACAGTTCGGGGGGGTGAGTAGTGCAGCGGATCATGATCATACAAATTATCATATCTTTCTACTTCAGGCTGATCTTCAAGAGCGAAGCCTGTCACGGCCGACTGCGCGTCGTCGTCTGCCAGACCCGTCCTGGAGTAGACATTTAGTACGTTTCGTCGGTTAAAGAGATTGTCCACTTCAACGAAGAATGTCAGCATATTGGCTCCAGCACCAAAGTACATATCCTTGTTGAAGCGCATATCAACCGTGTAGTTGGCGGGCAAGCGTCCCTGGTTAAGATCACCCAGGCGGCTGCCATCTTCATTCGTTTTCGTATAAGGCAATCCGGAACCGTAGTAGCCGACCATGGACAATCCCCAGGCACCCGGCACATCAAACCCAAACAGGTTTGCAGACCAATCACGCGGTACGCGGTAATCAAGCACAGCCGTCACTGTATGGCGCTGATCATAATTGAGCGGGTATTCGGATATGGGTGCCAGCGAGTCGGTAGTTGAACCTATATACGTGTAGTACGGTTCGTTAGCGTAGGAACCGTTTCCCTTGGCGACCATGTACCCGTACGACACTGAGCCCGAGAGGTGGCTCGACTGCGGAAGCATTTCCAGCGCGATATCGAGACCCGTTACAGAACCGTAATCGTCATTGGTGTACTTGGTGAGTGTGTAATCCCGATTATCGACAGTAACTTGCTCAGCCCTGGTAGTGACAAGATCACTGATATCCTTGTAGTAGGCTGCGATATCCAGCCGCAGGCGGTCACTGATCAAGTGGTCCAGACCAATCTCGTAGGAGATGGTTTGCTCCGGCTCAAGATCAGGATTGCCGAAGAGGGGCCATCCGGACCTTCTTTCGCCCTGGATATTCGTATACAAGTATTCATACCGCGGTACCTGGTAGTAGACACCGTAGTTCATGTGTACTACTGACCTCTCCGAGATCGGAACGGACATCCCAAGACGCGGTGATAGACGAGACCGTGAAGCCGATTCCTTATAGTGAGCTGTCTCGTTATCCGGTGTGTAATTGTAGGAGATGTCAGAGTTACGATAGTCAAAGCGCAGACCCAGGTTTAACACAAAATCAGCGTATTCAAGTTTGTCTTCTACGAAGAACGAGGCGTAGATCGGATTGCTGCTGTAGCGCTCTCCGTAAGGCGTTGCGTTGTAGAACTGTTTGAAATCCCTCAGAACCTTATATTTCCGATACTCAAATCCGGCTTTCACCTGGTTATTCTTATTCAATTGTGTTATTACACTGGTAATGAGCGAATTGTAGGCTGACTCCCGTAATGAGTATGTTGGGTCGAAATCCTCACCAACTGTGAAACCGACTGCCTGCATCGGATCAAAAAGGTCAGCGTCGTTGCCATAGTTCTCGTTATCAATTGTGCCGTCGTAATCCCCGTCTTCATCCTCCGAGTATCCCGGCCATTCACTCCAGTGAGTGTCCATCAAATGCCCCGGAGCTGACCTGGTTCGCGTATAGAAACGGTTCATAGTCATTGAGAGAATGACACGTTCACTGAAGGCGTAGTTACCTGAGAGACCAGCCAGGTATGCTTTGCGCTCCCACAACGGGAGTCCGTCGAGATTGAAGTCGTAGGAGACACCATTGACATCCCGGTGGTAGTAGACGGCTGCGTCAGATTCACTGTACGTGACGTTTGTCTTGACCTTGAGGTTCTGAACCGGCTGAGCGGTCAGTTTAGCGATTCCCGTGTAGGTTGTCTGCCAATTGTGCGGCAAGTAGCTGTCATCGCGCAGGTATTCTCCAGCCGAGAAGAACGAACAGCGTTTTCCGCGCAGCCCCGGAACCGGCCCGGACAGATCAAAGCTTACCGACCTGTTGGCAATGCTCTTGAAATCTCCCCAGGTTCCAGTATTGACATCATACGGCTGAGTGGCACCCTGATAGGTTCTAATTCTTCCACGGTATTGTGAACCACCCTCCCGCGTAACCGCGCTCACGACACCTGAGAGCGCCTCACCGTATTCGGCAGTGAAACCACCTGACGTGAGCGAGAGTTCTTCAAGTGAATTCGGAACAATCCGGATACCGGCGCTGGCAGTGAACGGATCCTGAACGGAAAAGCCATCGTAGTAGTAACTAACCTGACCTGAGCGACCGCCTCGCACATGCAGGGCACGGTCCCGACCAACCACTACCCCGGGGTAGTTGGTAAGAACCGACTGCACTGTTGTGATATTGGGCAGGTTCCTCAGGCGCTCTTCGGTGAACGTAATCCGCGAGGCCGTAAGGTCTTTCTGAATGAGTGGAGCAGAAGCGTAAACCACCATCTCCTCATCCATTTCCACAGCAACCTCCAGCACTGCAAAGTCCACGGGAGTTGTCAGATCCAGAAGCACGCGGACTTCCTTCCTGATTAGCTGCTTGAACCCCACGTGAGTAACTGCCAGATCATATTTGCCAACCGGAACCCCGATGATGAAATACTCACCATCTTCATCCGTCTGCGTGATCAGGTTTGACCCAACCACTCTGACAGTGGCCCCGATCACCGGCTCCCCGGTCTCAAAATCCTCAACTACCCCGGAAATCTTCCCCGTTACTTTCGCCTGAGCCGTCCCCATGGCAACAAGCGTCAGAATCAGCGCCAGGATAGTGGCCGAATGTAATAGCCGCTTATTCAAGGCCTTCTCTCCATATTCTTAGGTTCGCCATAAAAGTAACTCACCCGAAAAATCGATTCGTACAGATTTCGATTCGTATAGACATGAACAAAAAACTCCTGTTTCAATACTTCGGTCGACTGAGTCGAAAACTTGACACTTTTTGACCGATCAGATTACTATCTTTTTCGATTCTCTGTTGTTCTCGCCGTTTCTCCTGTAATTCGATTAAGTTATCATTGAAACACCCGATAATCGCCCATCAGAGGAACCACGTGGAGAAATATGCCCGTGGTATTCGCAGATGTCTGCTTTGTACTGCAGGTATAAAGTGGGACAAACGGGTGAAATTGGTGATAAATTACGTACGCTACTTCATTGGAATCGTTTTCACCGTCCTGGTGATCTGTGGTGGGGCGACGACTGCCCGAACAGAGACAGTTGTCATACTATTCAGCGATAGTCTTACCTCTACCAAAAGGACCATCAGCGGCGCTCGATCAGTAATCAAGCGAAGTTCCGATTCCGTCAGCTTTGTCAATGTCCATCTGAAAATCGGTAATAATGTTCTATCTTCACAAATCGACTCCGTGAGGATGGCTCATCCGGATGTAATCCTGACAATCGGCAGTACGGCAACGCGGATCGCCAAGGAAAGTTTCCCGAACATACCTACTGTCTTCTCATCCGTGATGTATCCTTCGATCTCCGGTTTCGTAGAATCTCTCGATAAGCCCGGTGAACTGATCACAGGAGCTTCTCTTGACATACCAGTCGAAATACAATTCAGATATTTCCGAGAGATAGTTCCCGATCTCAAGAAAATTGGCGTACTTTACACTTCGAACACTGCTCGCCTGATTCCACCATCGCGCGTTGTCGCCACAGAAATGGGGTTGGAGCTCGTTGCAGTAGAAATCACCAGCCCCAGCGATCTCGGCAAGGCTCTTGAATCCTTTGCCCTTGATGTCGATGGGCTCTGGTCTGTTGCAGACCCCAACTTGTTCGACCCACAATCGACAAAGTACATTCTGCTGAACGCGCTGAAGTACGGACTTCCGTTCATGGGCTTCTCTCGACACGTCGTAGAATCCGGAGCGCTGTTCGCGATTGATTTCGACTACAAAGCCATTGGCCGACAGGCAGGTACAATTGTTAGTGCCGTGCTTTCCGGCACCAAACCGGTAAACATCCCGGTCACCACTCCCGATATCACCTGGTTCCACTACAACGAAAGGACGGCGACTCGTCTGGAAATCAAGATTCCACCTCAGTTGGTCGCCATTGCCAAGGAGGTCTACCGATGAGACCATCCTGGCTAATCTCCGGAACCTCACTGCGATTGAAGTTCGCGGTGCCCATCTCGATCATGGTCGTGATCTCAACCGTGATTATGAGCGGTTATCTGATTGACCAACAGTCGGACAGCATCGGACGCGAACTGGAATCGAGGGCCGAAACCTTAATCAGGATGATTGCCATCAATGCCGAAAGCGGTGTGCTTTTCGAATCCAAGTATGAACTTGATGAGTTACTCAGAGTGTTGTATCAGTTTGAATCTGTCGAGTATTGCCGAATCACCAACACTGAAGGTGTTTTGCTCTCGAGTTATGGCGAAATGGGGGCTGATGCGACTGAGGTTCATGACGTCCGCCTTAGGGGACGCAATCAGGCAATGCTCGTATCAGACTATGTGCTTTGCAGGATTCACAATCACCTAATGTATGTACAGATCAGTCCAATAACGACCGAGAAGAAGCAGCTCAGCAGAGAGACGCTGGGCATGGCGGCCGGAGTAGACAAGTCTCTGGCTACACCCACCATCCTTGAAACGATCGGCTTCATAGAGCTTGGCATGTCCACGCGGACAGTGGACAGAGACATAACGCAAGCCAAAACAGCCGCTATTCTGCTGACTCTGATGGTTGTCGTTACAACCATCATTGTGGTTGTTTTCACGGTTAAGGCCGTCACAAAATCACTAACCGAGTTGGTAAAAGCCACAGACCACATCAGTCGGGGCGACTTCGATACCCGCGTGAAGATTGATCAACAGGACGAGATCGGTCATCTGGCACGAACTGTTAACCGAATGGCAGAATCCCTGTTGCAATCCCGCGAGGAAATCGAGAAGTACAACCGTACGCTGGAAGAAAAAATAATCGAGCGTACGCAGCAGCTCGAAGATGCTCAGGCGCAACTGATTCAATCAGAGAAAATGAGCGCGATCGGTCAACTTGCAGCAGGAGTTGCTCACGAACTCAACAACCCTCTGGGGGGGATTCTGGGATATGCTCAGTTCACGCTTGAGAAACTGCGCAAGAATGTCCCCGGGGCGACGACTGCTAAAGAGATCGATGCCTACATTCGTCACGTAAGAGACATCGAGAATCAGGCTCGGCGCTGCAAGACAATTGTGCAAAATCTGCTTCGGTTCTCACGTTCCTCCAGGGGCGTTGAGTTTGAGGAAGTTGATGTCAACAGGGCAATCAAGGAAACAGCAACATTTGTCGAGCATCAACTCCAGATCAACCGGGTTCATCTGGATATCTCCCTGGCCCCGGATCTTCCGCACATCTACGGCAACGCCGGCCAACTCCAACAGGTCTTCACTAACCTGATAATAAACGCCATGCATGCCTCCGGACCGGATTCTGTGATCACTGTTCGTTCCAAGTTCAGCCCGGCTCTTGGCGAGTTTGGAGGGGCCATAGAACTGGTGTTCTCCGATAATGGTCATGGTATTCCGAAGGAAAACCTGAACAAGGTCTTTGAACCGTTTTTTACAACCAAGGAAGTTGGCAAAGGAACCGGATTGGGTCTCTCGGTAAGTTACGGGATTATCAAGGAACACGGCGGCGAAATAACTGTTGAATCGGAACCAGAAATGGGCACAACATTCACAATTGTACTGCCGGCTCAGGAATCATGCGTTCAGACCGATAATCTTGAGAATAAGGACCGACAACAAACAAGCTGAGTTGATATACCGATGGATACGTCAGAACGACACTCAATACTGATAGTGGACGATGAGGAGATAATCCGCGATTTCCTGTCGGAGGTCCTGGAGGACTACGATCTCACGCTTGCCTGCGACGGTGACGAGGCAATCGAGCATCTGAAGAAAAGGGCTTTCGACCTGGTGATCACTGATCTTCGTATGCCGAAAGTGTCGGGCGAAGAAGTAGTCAAGGCCGCCAGTGACTTGAGACCCAATACCAAAGTGATGGTTGTTTCAGGTTATTCGAGCTTGAAGACTGCAAGTGACTCGGTAGCCGGCGGAGCCTGCGCTTTCCTTGCAAAGCCTTTTAGCATCAAAGAGCTGTTCCGAGAAATTGATAACGCTCTGGAACAGAAGCAGGAATAGCAATGGCCAGAATCCTGGTAATAGATGACTCCGAGGTTATTAGAACCTTGCTCATGGAACTGCTGACCGACGACGGACATGAAGTAGAATCGGTTGGCGATAGCAGAACCGGAGTCAGTATGCTTTGCGAAGGCGACTGGGATCTATGCATATGTGACTTGCATCTACCCGATGGAAATATCTATGAGATTCTGTCAGAACTCCCCAAGAGGCAGCAACTTCCGTTTATTTTCACAGATTCGCTTCCTGAGGATCTCGCGGAGAGCATTCACAGCACACACAGCCATTTCTATCTGCGAAAGCCGTTTGATCTCGACCAGGTCCGCACAGTTCTTAGTCAAGCGCTATTACTCCTCGAAGAATCGAAGACACCATGACAACGGTCGTTGACAAGCTGACCAAACTCCTGATTGTGGATGATGAAGCCGTCGTGTGTTCTCTGCTGCAAGACGCCCTGGAGAGCGAAGGCTATCACGTTGAGACGGCCTCCAGCGGTGAGGAAGCACTTGATCATTTGAATCAAGAGCCGACCGATCTGCTGATCACGGATATCCGCATGCCTGGCATGAGCGGGATCGAACTGGCCTCGAAAGTACGCAACCTCCATCCCGCCACCGGCGTAGTCTTCATGACCGGTTATGCATCTCTCAATTCCGCTAAAGATGCAATCAAGCACGGTGCCCTGGACTATGTGATGAAACCATTTGAGTTGCCTGAGATTAGGGCGGCAGTCAGCAACGCGGTCTCCAAACTCGGCGAAAGTGCTGAGTTGAGTTCCACCCAGAAATTGACAGGCCTGTCAGACCTGAGCCATATGCTCTTCGAAGCCGACGACAGAAAGTCCCTCGTGCGGTCATCGCTGAAGTTCGCAATGATGCATGAACGGTCCAGCAACGGATCGGTTCTCTATATGGATGACGAGCAGGACAGCTTCGTAATGCTCACAATCGAAGGAAACCGGCATCAGAAGACCACGCTTGGAAAAGAACCGTTACAAAGCCTGTTTAGTCAGCCCAAAGCTATCTCCTGGCAAGAACCCGTCCTGTTGGGTTGCGATGACGATCATCCAATTCACAACATGCAGCCGGATGATAATCTAAAACCGTTCCTCTGTCCATCCTGGATGACCGAGCAGAAACTAATGGTTGTGGTTCCTGTCAGACGAGCCGAGACCTTCCACGGCATAATCACACTGGAAGCAGATGCGGACACAGTTAGAATCAAGCAAAGTGATGTGAAGTTCCTTTCCGTCATGGCCAACCAGCTTGCGATCACACTTGATAATGTGTCCTTGCTGGAAGAAACACGGGCCGCTTACGCCAATCTCAAAGCTCTCCAGGATGAAACAATCGAACTCGAAAAAATGGCGACACGAGGAGAGATGTCGGCTGAAATCGGACATGAACTGAACAATTTCATCGGTGTAGTTTCGGGAAACATGGAGTTGCTTGACCTCCACCTTCAGAAACAGAACTACGATAAGCTCGGCAAGTACGTTAGCGCAATCACATCGACGCTGGAGAAAATCAAGACGTTCACAAGCAACCTCATGGATCTTCGTCCCATCTCCTCCGCTAAGGAGATAGTCCCGTTCGACCGGATCCTGACAGAAGTTATCGAGTACTTGCGTCCACAGAAACGTTTCCGGGGCGTGGAAATAATCTCGCCTGAGCAGTTGAGCCCGACTCCGTTTGAAGCTGACACTCTCCAGATTCAGCAATTGTTCTACAATCTCTTCAACAATGCTGCGGACGCCACTGTAGATAGCGATGTTCGAAAGATCACGGTGTCCCTTGAAACAGAAGCCGAACACAACCGGTTTATCACCTCCATCCGTGATACCGGATCGGGATTCGATCCAAAATCACTTGCAATCGCGTTTCGCGAGAAATTCACCACCAAAGAAACCGGTCATGGCTTCGGCCTGGTGGTCTGTAAGCGAATCATAGAGAACCATGGCGGCAAACTGGATATCGACTCCACGCCCGGCAAGGGCACGTGCATCAGCATTTCGTTCCCACTGGCTACCGATACCAGGTAGCTGTTTCACTGACAAACCGTTGAAATCAACGGGAGAACATCCCTATTCTTGATCCAGCCCCTTGCAGGCTGTTGCTGAAAGTAACAATAAGCTGACATTCCTGGCCTAAATCAAGATCTAATACAGCCCAAGTGACTATGAGTCAGGGGTTTGCGGGGGAATGGGTTCGTTTTGTGTTTTTTCGGGTTCGGAGTAGTTGTTTGATGGTCTTTTTGCATCATGCATGATCCATTGACGTAGCCCTCTACAAATGGAGCTGAGGGCGTGAATTGAGGTGGTTTTGTGAGGATTCTGGGGTTCTCGTGTCCGGCAGATGTCCACATCTGCCGATATCTAGGCGCCAGGCGGCGCACGAGGACGTACACCGCCCACCGTATGGTTGTTTCCTACTTCGGGAAGATGTCGGGTTTCTCACTGCAACGAACCATGTTCGGAACCCGACTATTGCTATGCATAACCGAACATCAGCAATTCGAGACGGTGGAACCAAGCCTGCATGGGCCTGTTTGACTCATAGAATTATCTTGCGCTGCAAGCACTTATGTGCTATGCTCACAGGCCGAGAGGAATTTACTGTTCATTTTTTGAACTATTGGCCGATAAAGTAATGATAGGAGCCGTTTTGGACTACAATTGGATTGTAGCAATGAGTGGTGGACCGGATGGCGGCAGCGGCGGTGGAATGTTTACGCTGCTATGGTTTGGCCTGATTTTCGTGGTCATGTACCTGCTTCTGATTCGCCCGCAACGGAAGAAACAGAAAGAACATGAAAAGCTCTTAGGTGAGCTGAAAAAAGGTGACAGAATTGTTACCACCGGCGGTATGTTTGGAACAATTTTCGCAATCGATGAAGCCAAGGGCAAAATTGTCATTCGGATCAACGATCAGACGAAACTTGAGTTTCTCAAGAGTTCCATAGCCGCTCGTGTGGACAAGTAGATGTTGCAACTTTAGGAGTTGCTGTGGCTGAGCGACCGATCGTCATATACGGCGACCCGGTACTGCGGGAAAAGTCCAAGAAGGTTGACGAGATCAACCAGGACGTAAAAGATTTAGTGTCCGATCTAACGGACACACTTAACAGGGCCAGTGGTTTGGGGCTGACGGCAAACCAGATTGGCGTGGCAAAACGCGTGTTTATTATCGACCTCAGAGCGGTCGATATCAACGAAACCCTCAGGGTATTCATCAATCCGGAGATTATCGAACGCAGCAAAGAAGAGGTTGAGCTCGAAGAAGGCTGCCTTTCGTTCCCGGATTTGTACCTGAAAGTGACCCGACCGGAGAAAGTCCGGATTCGAGCGCTGGATTTAGACGGCAATGAGTTTGAAGTCACCGCTGAAGGAATAGCGGCACGAGCCGTCCAGCATGAGTACGATCACGCCGAGGGGAAACTGTTCATTGATTGCGTTTCACCGCTGACCCGAACAATGATTAAAGGCAGGCTGAAAAAATTAGTCGCTGCCTCGTGAGCGCCTGGCGCTCGCTCCCGCTGTCTGTTCGCTCGCTGTGACCATTCTCGGTCAGTCATAGCAGTGTTTTAATGCGAGTAGTTTTTATG
>Ga0164310_10000584_pt1 | contig 19619 bp, 19 predicted proteins | sample GuaBasSedimGuay1_FD_121795 | JGI IMG/M metagenome (GOLD analysis project Ga0164310, IMG submission 121795) | Subseafloor sediment microbial communities from Guaymas Basin, Gulf of California, Mexico - Guay1, Core 4569-9, 0-3 cm | ecosystem: Environmental > Aquatic > Marine > Hydrothermal vents... | reverse complement strand
ATGATAGACACACTGGTGACAGGACCTCCCGCTTCTCACAGCATTTTGTGTACTTCAAGAACAAGTATGAACGCGTTGACGCCAAGGCGTTCGAATCCGAGTTCGCAGAACGGTTCAAGGGAATGAAGAATCTAGGGGAAGGCGTATCAAACGTCGGACAATTCCTTTACCTGCGTAAGACGGGATCGGACTTTGCCAGAGAGAGGCGCCGCTCGGTGCGTGTTGCATTGGATGACTGGGTTGCGTGACTGTGGCCTAGCTGGGTTGGCAGAGCTCCAGGAGGACTCCACCAGAGGACTTCGGGTGAATGAAGGCAATCTTCATACCGTGAGCGCCGTTTCGTGCCTCCTCGTCGATGAGTCTTGCACCGGCCATCTTGTGTCGGGTGAGAGCCTCATTGATGTCACTGACCCTGATCGCGACATGATGAATCCCACCTCCTCTCTTCTCGATGAACTTTGATATGGGGCTGTCCTCAGACGTCGGCTCGAGAAGTTCAATGCGACTCTCGCCAATGTTGAGAAAGGCCACCCGGACCTTCTGCTCAGAGACCTCTTCTGAACCTGCGAACTCGAGTCCCAGGACATCCTTGTAGAATCCAATCCATTCATCGATGCTCCTGACTGCAATCCCGATGTGGTCAATCTTCTCCACTGTCATCTTGTCACCTCTACATGTCAGCGGCCTTGTACTCGCCAAACACATCCCGCAGAACGTCACAGATCTCACCAAGGGTGGCGTATGCCTTCACCGCCTTGAGAAGCGGAGGCATGAGGTTGTCTGTCCCCTCGGCGGCCGCTCGGACCTCGGCCAGCGCGGATGTGACCAGGGCGTCATCTCGTTCGGCCTTCATCTTGGTCAGTCTGGCCACCTGCTCCTTCTCCACCTCAGGTCGCACCTTCAGGTAATCAAAGTGCTGTTCTTCATCCACAGCGAAACGATTGACACCAACCACGGTTCGTGTCCCGTCGTCCACTTGTTTCTGAAACTCGTAGGCAGCATTGTGTATCTCTCGCTGAATGAAGCCGCTCTCAATTGCCGCAGGAGCACCACCCATCTCATTGATCTTCGTGATGTACTCTGCGGCACGTGTTTCTATCTCGTTCGTCAGTGTCTCGATATAGTAGGAGCCAGCCAGTGGGTCCACGGTGTCACCAACACCTGACTCGTAGGCGATTATCTGTTGGGTCCTCAGAGCGATCTGCACAGACTCTTGAGTGGGCAACGAGAGCGCCTCATCGCGCGAATTCGTGTGCAGCGACTGAGTTCCTCCGAGAACTGCTTGGAGCGCCTGGAGAGTCACCCGGACCACATTGTTGTCCGGTTGCTGGGCTGTGAGTGTGCATCCTGCCGTCTGTGTGTGAAATCTCAGCCTGCACGAACTGTCCTTTTTCGCCCTGAACCGTTCGCGCATGATCCGTGCCCAGAGCCGGCGTGCCGCTCTGAACTTGCTTATCTCTTCAAGGAAGTCAGAGTGTGACCCGAAGAAGAAGGAGAGGCGTGATGCGAATTGATCAACATCAAGTCCTACAGCCAGCGCGGCCTCAACATAAGCAATCCCATCGGCCAGAGTGAAGGCCACCTCCTGCACGGCAGTGCTGCCGGCCTCCCGAATGTGGTAGCCACTGATGGAGATGGTGTTCCACAGCGGCATGTGCGCACTACAGAAACTGAACACATCCGTTATCAGACGCATCGAGGGTCTTGGAGGAAAGATGTAGGTCCCTCGGGCCACGTACTCCTTGAGAATGTCGTTCTGGATGGTGCCCCTCAGTTTCTCCATGGATACGCCTTGCTTCTCCGCCACTGCGACGTACATGGCCAGTAGGACAGCCGCGGGTGCATTGATGGTCATCGAAGTGGAGACCTTGTCAAGAGGAATTCCTGAGAAGAGGACCTCCATGTCCGCAAGAGAGTCGATGGCCACACCGACACGACCGACTTCTCCCTGAGCGAGAGGATGGTCTGAATCATAACCGATCTGGGTCGGAAGGTCAAAGGCGACAGATAGTCCGGTCTGTCCCTGATCGAGGAGAAAATGGAACCGCTCATTGGACTCCTTGGCGGTGGCAAATCCACTGTACTGTCTCATGGTCCAGAATCTGCCACGATAACCTGTGGGCTGGACGCCCCGAGTGAAGGGGAACTCTCCCGGAAACCCGAGGTCTCGTAAGTAGTCAATCCCTTTCGTGTTGGCTGGAGTGTAGAGACGGTCGATGGGGAGTCCGGAGATGGTCTCGAACTGTGTCTTTCGTTCGGGGTAGCGGGAGGTTGTCCGTTCAACAGTTTCCTTCTCCCATCGTTCCTTGGCCTTTGAGATCTTGTCTTCTTGGCCCATGGACTCTCACCTACTCTCCTTGAACAGAAACTCAGCAATAAGACGCTCGGCAACAGTGTAGGGGTCTTCCTTACGTCCGGCAATTCGCTTGATGGCATTCTCGTACTCGGGACGCCCCTGCAACTTCTGGCAGAGCTCCTGAGTCAGTTTGAACCTCATTATATCCTCCAGTTCATCACGACTTCGCTGGAAACCTCGCTCCTCCATCTCACCACTCTCGACAAGATGGTCTCTGTGTCTAACAATCATGTCAGCTAGCTCGGGTATGCCATCACCTGTACGGGAGTTTGTCAACATGACCGGAGGCCGCCATGTGCGCTCACGAGTGTCAATATCCAGCATTGCGTTAATCTCAGTGACCTTCTTCTCTGCGCCCGGGAGGTCGCTCTTGTTGACAACGAAGATGTCAGCAATCTCCATGATTCCCGCCTTGATTGCCTGGATGTCATCACCACTGCCAGGGACATCTGTCACGATGATCGTATGAGCGACATCAACCACTTCGACCTCAGACTGCCCCGCGCCAACAGTCTCGACAAAGATTATGTCCTTGCCGTACGCGTCTATTGCACGAACAGCGTCAGATGTGGCGCGTGCCAGACCACCAAGATGCCCCCGAGTCCCCATGCTTCTCACGTAGACCTCATCGTCAAGACTGTGTTCCTGCATCCGGATCCTGTCGCCGAGAAGGGCCCCTCCAGTGAAAGGACTTGAGGGGTCGACTGCAATGATGCCAATGGTCTTGTCCCGCTTTCTGAATTCAGCGGTGATCTTCGTGACAAGCGAACTCTTCCCAGAGCCGGGGGGACCCGTCACACCCACCACGTGAGCCTTGCCTGTGTGCTTGTAGAGCCTACTCAGTGCATCTACAGCCACAGCATCTTCATTCTCAATCAGTGATATGAGACGTGCCAGGAATCGGCGCTTTCGCCCCAACACGCCGTTCACAAGTTCGTCTACGGACAAGAAGACAACCTCACAGGTCTCCTAGACCTTGGCATTCTTACGGATGTATTCTACAATCTCTTCCAGAGGCGTACCGGGACCAAAGACCTCGGCAATCCCCGCCTTCTTCAGCGTGGGAATGTCATCCTCAGGGATGATGCCTCCGCCCACGACAAGGATGTCATCTGCACCCTCTTTCTTCAGTAGTTCCATCACCCTCGGGAAGAGCGCATTGTGTGCTCCGCTCAGGATGCTGAGACCGATGACATGAGCCCCTTCGTCAAGTGCGGCACGCACGATCATCTCAGGCGTCTGACGCAGACCAGTGTAAATGACCTCCATGCCGGCATCGCGTAGAGCTCGCGCCACAACCTTGGCCCCTCTGTCATGACCATCAAGACCGGGCTTGGCAACCAGAACTCGTATTTTCTTTGATGAACTCAAGAACCCACCTCTAGGCGTTAGTTCGGCGTGTTGAACACTGAGTGTCTGTATAAAGGCTTTCGATTATGAAGCACCACAGGGCTGAAGTCACGTCTCCATCAGGTGCACGATGTTCTCGCGTCCCTCACGGAATCGCCGGACCAGTCCTCGCTCTTCAAGATTGTTCAGTATGATACTCACCTTCGCCTGCGACATGCCCGACTCCCGGTATAAGACCTTCTGTGAACAGGAGCCACCCTTCTCACGAAGAACCTCGAGGATGTCTTCTTCTTCAGTGGTCACACCCACGAATCGGATCTTGCCGATCCGTCGGATGCGCTGATACACTCGCGGACCGAAGACTGTGAGCACTGCACCACCAGCCATTCCCAGCAGCAGGACTGCGAGGACTGTGAATTGAGATGTTCCGAGAGAGGCTGCATCGAAGTTAGGCAACTGATACTTCACTATGAACACTCGTTCTTGACCAGGGTATAGAGTCGGTGTGAACCAAACGAAGGACAGGGAGTTGCCATCCGTATAGTTGCTGTCGGTCTTGGGAAACAGAGGAACCACAGAGTCCTCTGAGAGGAGGGCTCCATCGGGAAGCACTGCAGTAAAAGTGAAATTGAAGACTGGGCTTAGAGGGCGGATGTAGAAGATGAAATCAGACACTAGATGTGTAGGGTCACTACCGGGGACCAGTCCAGATTGTAGGTCCAATGCCCTCACGCCAAAGTGGACCCATGTACTCTCGTTCGTTTCAAGTGTGGTCGGCAATGACACTACCACCTCGGTATATCGATCAAGGGTGTTGACATAGGAGCCAGTGGTGGTCCCGTTTACAGTAGATGAGAGTATATTCGCGTCAAGTGAATCTACGCGGAAGGAGAGAGTGTCCAGTCCGGAGGGACCCAAGTTTGTGACATGGGCGTCGACTGTGACCAGAGTGACACCATCGGTAAACATGACTGCTTTGATATTCACAGGGTCAAGAAGTATGTCGTCGACCTGAGCAGTCTGAAAGTCGGCCCTAGCCGGAAGAACGAGTGGGACCGATAGGACTGTCAATAGTATCAGGAAGACTGCTCGTTTCAATGTGTAATCACCAAATCAGGTTGCTGGATGTCACGATGCTTCGATTTGAACTAACCAGTTAAGGATTCTTTTGTGTCAGACTCAAGAGGTGGAGGCGGCTGGTTGACCGCCTCCGGATAGATAGTGCGGTGAAGGTCTATCGCTTCTTGACCAACACAATGAGGATTGCCCCAATCACCACTGCACCGATTCCCAGCACGAGAGGTGAGTCGAGGCTTAGCGGTGGTAGAGGTGCAGCATCAGGATAGAGACCTATCGATGGATCGTGGAGGATGCTTCCTCCGTCGAAGTTGGGGTAGGACAGATACACAGCGACCCCCATGCCAGTGGGCACGTAGGAGGCGTTGACTGTCACAAGCTCGGTGTCGCCACCAGGCCAAGTGATTGTGGCCTTGTCGAGCCAAGAGAAGAACCCTTGAGCCATGGCGGTTTCCGAGTCGACAAAGTCAAGCCGCTGGATGGCGGTGCCGTTCATCCGTTCGAATCTGGACTCGTTCCCACCAGTAGTGGACCAGTTCATCGATGAGTCGAACGTGACGTTTCTAAAGCGCTCGCGCGTCTGGATCCTGTGTCGCATCATGTTCGGATCACCGGGGGCGACGTTCTCACGCTGGAGGGTCTCCAGAGTCACCATCGAGGTCTCGCTACTGAAGGGGAAGTTGCCAATCTCAATGTCCATCTTGAGTTCAGAACGACCTGCCACAGTGAAATTGACCTGTGCGCCGTGGTCGTCAGTGACCTCGCCATAGTAGTCATAGAGGTATATGTGAGCCCAGATCTGGATGGTCACATCTTCAAATCGATGCACTGAACTAGAATCGTTGAAGGGAGGCATAGGGATGGGCACGTCAGGTATGGGAATCGTGCGAACACCACTCTTTGTGTACTTGAGCCAGACCTCAGTGGTCACACCATCATCTTCGACTGTGCCAGTTGTCAGCGACCACTCGTAGGATGCCAGTGGTGCGGAGTAGAGGCTCTCATTCGACTGAAAGGCCCCGTCACCATTGCTGTCTTCAAACTCAGCAATCATGATGTATGAGGTCATGAACTTGGCGAGCTGCCCGTCAGTATCAGTAGTATACCAGAAATGAAACTGTGGGACTTCGTTGTTTGCCATTATGGTTATGATGTCGGTCTTCACCCACACCGTACCGTCGTCAGAACGCGTCTGTTCAGGCATCATGCCGGGATCGGGTCTCCCAGGACCCATTCCCTGCGCGCTCACTGCCATTGACCACGTTCCAAGGAGTGTGATTGTAAGAAAGATACCGAGTAGTATCCGTGATTTGTCTTTCAGAACTTGTCACCTGAAACAATCTCTTCTTCGAGCATTTATAATGACTATTTCACCTGCCAACTACTGGGACCCTGAATGAGTCTTATGAGTGCCGAAAAGGGGAGTTGAGGTTTTATCAAGACTTTCAAGTATTGACACGAGCCATTCGTCTCCGTTCGGACAATCTTGGAAGCCAGTGCACACTGTCGAATGGAGGCTGTAACAATGGCCAAGGTTATTAGGATTCGACCGGATGTCACGCAAGGAAGGTAAAGCGGATGGCAGCGGAGATTCACGAACGCACTCAGTACGACTGGTTCGCAGTGGCAAAAGTCCTGGAGACCCAGGGAGAGTTCGAACAGGCCTTGGAGGCATACGCTGAGTCACTAAAGATTGACCCCGAGTTTGCGAAGAGCTGGTTCTACATGGCCAAACTTCACTATCAACTCGGGCAGATGGACTTGGCCAAAGACTGTGTCAGGCATACACTCGAACTTGAACCGGACTGGAAACGCTACGTTGAGAAGTACATGCCAGACTTGAAGTACTAGATGATCCCAGAAGAGGAGTCTGGATATAGAAGCACAAAGATGGCCTGGCTGAGAGTCAGTATCTGGCGGTCAACCCACTCCATAACCATCTTCACATTCTCCTCGGTTGAGATATGACTCAATGCCTTCAATGTCGCATCTCGACTGTTCTCCAAGCTGAGCAACTCTTCAATAGTTCGTACCAGGATTGTCTGACGCACATCAGGAGAGGTCTGTGTCAGGTAGTAGAGGATGCCGTCACGAACATCTGGAGCGACATCGGCGTTAGATGCAGCTTCTGTCAACATTGTAGTGATGGCAGATGCACCCTTGCTGTCCTTGAGGTCTCTCAGCTCGGATTCGATGATAGTCACGATGTTCTTCGTGATCTCAGGATTGGCACGCAGTAAGTTGACTAGGTCAGACCGTGCCTTAGTTGGGTCGATTCCGTCATCTTTGCTCAAGGTTATCGTTGCTCCCAGATTCTCTTGTGGTGTGCAGAGAGCAACTCACTTCAGGGGTTTTTATGTGTGTTTCGTGGGTATGCTTGAGTCGGGAGTTCTGAGAGGTCTCAGTACTTACTCAGCTCTTCGATGGAGTGAACCACGAGGTCAGGTGTAAACTCGATGCCGTACTTTGCACGAGCCTCTTCTATGGAACGATGCCGGATGTTGATCCAGACTGCGGTCATCCCAGCAGACTTAGCTCCGACCATATCGGCATAGTACTCGTCGCCGACAAACACTGTGTCTTTACTAGATACACCAAGAGCATCGGTCACCGCCGTGAAGATCTCCGATGCGGGCTTGTACGCACGGACTGTTCCCGAGTCAACAACGGCACTAAAGAAATGCTTCAGGTGCAGTTTCTCAAGTATCTTGTCAGCATGCCCCTCGAACGAGTTCGTAATGATACCGAGTTTCTTGCCACTTCCTTGAAGTGTTTCAAGCAGGCTATGAGCACCGGGGAAGACAGTGGACAGCTTGAGATGAAGAGAGCGAAAGTGCTTGGCGGCAGCCTCGACCATCTCCTCATCAGGTTCGAATCCGATGTCTCTGAAGCTCTCGCTCATGGCCTTCCGGATTATCTCGTACGGTGAGTGATAAGGACCGCCACTTACTATGTCCTTGATGGCGTTCCGGTACCGCGCCACCACATGTCCGAGATACTCCTCAAGCCTCTCATCAGTGTAGACACCGGCCTCCTTTAGAAACCACTCACAACCCAGCACGGGATACATGTGTGAGTCGGTCAGGGTCATGTCCAGATCGAAGACGACCGCTCTGAAACGGTCGAAGTTGAAGGCACCCAAGGATGTGATCTCCGAGCGTCTACGCACCCTTGCCCAGGTATATCCCATTGGGATCGAGCTTGTGCATGATATCAATCTGTTCCTGTGTTGGCTCCGGTGTGGTTGGAACATCATCCGGAACTATGAGGTCAAACAGGACGTTCTCCTTGACGTCCTCCACTGTGTAACCGGGATGAACTGACTTCAGGCGAATCCTGAGTGTTTCAGGAGCAAAGTCGAATTGACACATGTCAGTGATGACGACTTCGGGACCGTTCCCAACCATGGACCACTTCTCTCGAGACCCCGGTCCCTCAAGGTGTCCAGGGGATGTCATGTAGTCCAACTTCTTGACGAACTTCCGCTTGTCGTGTGACATCATGATGATGAGTCGTTTTGCTGAAGAGGCGATGTCGTTGCCGCCTCCACTGCCCGGGAGCTTGACCTTCGGAGACTCGTATGGGCCAATGTAGCTTGTGTTCAAGTTGCCGTACTCATCAATCTGAGCGGCCCCAAGGAATCCAACGTCAATTCGCCCACCCTGAAGCAGAAAGCCCAGGGTCTCAATCAGGCCGAGGGATGCTGAGGACCCGTAGTAGTATCGAGTGTCAGCAACAGACAACGGGACCTCTCTAGGTCGCGCGTCGATGAAGCCGGCCTCAGAGATCAGGTTCGAGTGAGGGGCATGTGTTTCTTTGGCAAGGAGGGCGGCAAGCAGCGGCATTCCCGTGCCTCCGAAGACGTTCTCCCCGTCACGTACATGACTCGAAGCGCAAGCAATCAGAAACTCGGTCTTTGTATATCTTGCCATGTCTAGTACCCCCATGGTTTCTTTGCTCTAAGTTCCATAAGCCGAGGCCATCCGACCAAGTCAAGGTATCCGTGGTGGTCCTCAACTCCGAGGATGTAGTTGTCCAGATACTCCTGCCACCCCTCTTCTGTCCGCGAGAGCTTGTGGAACATCATGAGGTGCTCAAGGTCATAGTCATAGTAGTTGTGGCACATCATCGGATGCGCAGTGTAGGGAAGCACAACCACGTGGTCGACGTACATCGCAGGTATCTTGGTCTGATCAGGTCGAGTCCGGACCTCCTCCTCGTCAATCAATTCTTCAGCCAACACGATCAGTTTCTTGCCGCATCGAGAGCCTTCAATGTCTTCTCCCACGATTCCGTCAATCTGAGCGTTTCCAGACTGGTCTACACGTTGAACATGGACTATGCTGAAGTCAGGCTGGAGAGAGGGCACCACACAGATCTTCTCTCCGGTGAATGGACTGTCGATGACCTTCAGCTTGTTCTCCCCACGATATCGAGTGAGATTGACCATGTCAGTCCCCATCATGCTCCTCAGGGGCATGAAAGGCACATTGAGCGCCCCTCCGAGGAAGCGCATGGCCATGGCAAGGTTCGTATAGTCTTCAACCTCAAGGGTGCCTTCCGAGACTCTGCGTCTGATGTTATAGGACAGCCCCAAGGCCTCAATGGCCGAGAAAGCAATCTCATACCGTGTCGCCACGCCGGCTCCCGCCATGATCTCCAGGTCAACCTCAGACCCACAGGTGTACACCGTGAGGTTTCGTTTCTTCTGTCGAACCAGTTCATGAGCGAAAGCAATGGGAGCCCTCTGAAAACCAAAGCCACCCCAGAACAGGCCATCACCGTCGCTCACCAGGTTGGCAGCCTCGGCCAGCGTGATTCGTTTATCTTCTACTTCAGCCTCAGTCAATTTCCAGTCACCAAGCTATGCTCGTACCAGTGTGATTCGTCGGGTCAATCACAATGCGCCTTTTATCTTTCACTCATGGCCAGAAATCGCAGACTTTCAGAATCACAGCTACCACAGAAAGCCTCCGTGGCTCCCAATCAAGACCATCCCGATGATGATGTTGAGAAGCAGGCAGCAACATGCAATCTTGCAGCACGATCCACAGACGTCCTCTTCGGTCTCAGGATGTTGGACCCGCCATATCGTCTCCTCCTCAAAGCCCGCGGGACGCTCCCAGTCAGAGCTCCCTTCAATCGTCATCCGCGGGAACTCTCGCGCCGGTTCTTCTCCCTCCACTGAGAAAGTGCCGAAGCCTGCGAGGTACTCGAATGTGCCCCCACAGTTGGGGCAGACAACGCGGGCGCTGCTGTCATAGTCATACTTCCTGTCGAGTGGTACTCTTGCCCCACAGTACGGGCATTCTGCTGATTCCGACATCTCAAGTCCTCTGTGTTGTCGACAGGCCAAGAGTGACCTGTGAGGTTTTAAACCTCATTCTACCAAGTCGGCAGACTGTTTCGTGAATAGATGCCTCGCTGGTACACATCATTGTGATGGAAACCGCGGAGTATGAGGCTGTAGACTAGACAGCGATTCCCTCAATGCAGAGTTTCAGCATTCGTACCAAGATCTCACGGAGCTTGACCGTATGTAAAGTAGTGGGTGAAGATGGTCAGGCAAATCACGAACCTTTGGACCCATCATCGATTGGAGGGGTTCCAAGACCGTTGGAAATGGCCCAGACGCATGTTCTTGGCGCGCGCCTTCTACTTATTAATTGACAGAAGAAGGTGTGGAAATGCGCTGAAATGGGCGCATGAAAGGAGGAGAGCACATACAATGAAGAAAAAGCCACTGGCTCTGGTTACTCTCGTGTTTGTGGTCATCGTTTGTTCAACAATGATGAGCACAAGCGATGCATTATCCTATTGGTATGAATATCGATACGAGAGCTTCTCTGATGACGACTACTACATCGAAATGGGTTGGCCAGATCACGAGTTCACGTCCAGGTTCTGGTTGCACTCTGTGGCGACTCTACGTAGGACTGTCAAGGTGACATTCGATGTGAGAAGGAACATCTACAGGGAAACGCCTGTCACAGGTTGGTTCTGGTACAAGGTCGAGCACTATTGCCGCCAGCAACCGTCCTGGGATCCGACCACTTGGTACAAGGCATACACGCAGGTGTACATGATAATCCAAAACTACTACGAATTGAATTCGAAATGGGAAGACTACCCCTTGGGCAACAGGTGGTCATATGTCGCATTCCCCACGGACAGTCAAGGAAAAATGATCCCGTTTGAACCCAATGACCTGTTCCACGACCGTGCCTTCCATTACTCGATAGTCGACCCATCACAGAATCCGAACGGTGATCCCGACGGCGATGGCATTACGAACATGATATTCCCGAATCCTTGACCTAGCATCGTACACATTATTCTCCTTGGTGCTATCCAAACGGATGACGCCAAGGATTCCCTCTCTTTTTTCCTTTGGATGTTCACTGCAGGCCTCAGTGAACGCTCCGTACTCGTAATGAGCAGCAGATGAGGGCGCCACAGTGAATCCAGAGCCAATGCACAAGACACCAAGTTCAGAAGGGGAATCAGAGCACATGCTCTGCGATGTCAACGTCGTGCGAAGCATGCGTGAACCCCTGTCTGCCAAATTTCAGACCATCAAATATGTCGATGTAGTTCTTGCCACCCGAACGCATCACAGCTAGGATTGGGTTCACTCTTTCAACCCCTTGCATGTCTGTGAGAGATGAGAGAAACCTGTAGTACTCCTTGAGGTGGTATCTTGGAGTTTCCAACCAGAGTATGACGCCACGATCTGACTTGGAAATGAATACTTCAGGAAAGTCCGAAACCATGCTGAACACTCGCTCACGCATATCTTCATCACACACGATTTCTACGCAGAAATTGTAGTGCAGTCCAGCTCGTCCGAACCAAAGCCATGGAGCCATGACTCCCTTCCGTAGCAGTTTCGCTCGTCTATAAGCGACCTGACTCGGAAACATTTCATGTCCGCGGTCACTCATTATGTTGGCTATCTTAGTCGCAGAGTCACGCAGGTAGTAGCCAGCCACCTCTGACACGTAGAAGTCTTCCCGAGTCAGGCCCTCGACGTATCGGGGGCATGAAACAATGGCAGAGGCCGGTTCCGGACTTCTCGACTTCATGTTCACCTTTCCTTTTAGTGAATCGGGGAGACACCACGTGCCATCCTTCAAGAGGTGAGGGTTCACATAGCGGGCAATAGTACCCATCATGTGGAGGCTAGAGTAGTTGAAGAGTTTCTCTGAGATTCGCTCCACACCCGAACGCATCTCCGCGATGTTACTGCTGCAAGCAGGTATCGCAAATGACACAAATCCCAAGGGACTGGTGGTTACTCTATGTAAGGTCTTGGTGAATCGGAAACTCAACAACTTGTCCCGGATGTGTTCCCAACGGGACTTCTCCTTCAATTCAAAGAACAATATGAACGTCTGAATTCCAAAGGCACATCCATTCAACAGACCAAGAGCCATGATGTGATACCGTTCCAAGAGGGCGGAATATGCGGTCTTTATCGTGGACCGGTGACACTGGAGGTCGCGTGCTGCATGAGAGAAAGTGGCCAAGGGATGATGAACAAAATAGGCGAAAACATCACGGTGACGGCCTCGCGGTGGATCATGGGGGTTGTGAAATGTTAACATGTCTATGATTGCAGAGTAAATCTGTTGGGCTCCCATGACCTTGGTCCTCCTCAATATCCGGAGGTTTTTGATGAGCCGCTGAATCATCTTCGGAGACCAGCTCTCAGGCAAGGGACCAAAGGTCCCACTAATGCCGAACTCGGGATCTTCCTCAAGCAGACTTATCGCGGCGTAGGCATCGCGTAGCCGCAATGCACCAGAACTCAGTGCAATCCTGATCTTGATCAAGTCCAAGTAGTATTGAACCCGTCTGTCTGAGGAGCGAAGAAGCGAGTCATAGGGTGTCTTCACTTGGGAGAGCATCCGGCGCCGGAGACTCTCCGTGCTGCTGACTTCTACCTCTGACGGCGCCATTCTCTTGATGGTTTCTTGTGTTCTGTGGTGTTCGGGCGGCATTCGGACTCTCCTCCATCAAGGCCATGCATGTCATTGCTTCGGAAGAGCGCTGATAACTCTTTTCAGATGACTGACTTGTGAACATAATTGTCAACCTCTTGCAGGCGTTTGGTTGGCCGAATGTTAAGGAACACTGCACGATAGGCAAGCAGAATCAGAAACAAGTATCTCAGAAAAGGGCACATGGCGAGGAGTAGGTCACTAGACTGGCCAGGAACCCATTCTCGTTGACTTCCTGCGAGTCCAGATCCCATGCTTGGGCTTTAATTCTGCTACCGAGAAGAAGTCTTGTTTTCCATTGGGAAGACTGTATCAACATACAACACACAACGGAGGATATCAAGGATGGATAAACATAGACAAGTCATGTTCGCTCTGGTTACGATATTGCTGTTCGTTGGAATGGCGGGATTCACTGCACCATTGCCAATGACAGATGCATCAAAACCAGTCGAGTCACAACATCAAGTCTCACAGGAAGTGAAGACCTACACGGAGAGCTTTGAAGGAAGCTGGCCTCCCACTGGTTGGCATGAGCACTCATACTATGGACATAAGGACTGGAGGAAAGGTGGTGCTTGGGCAAAGAACGGTAGATACTATGCCTCTATCTCAGGGCAGGAGCTCTGGACAGGTAGCGGAATTCTTGAGAGCAGAATCTATGACCTGCATGGACGTACCTCACTCACATTCTCATGCTGGTTCAAGGACAATGGCATTGACAACGGAGATCTTAGGATCTACTTCAAGAATTCACAAGGATCATGGACGTACATATGTGACTTGAATGCAGCCGCAGGTTCACCTGACTTCTTTGGGTGGCGTTTCTACGAGTACACAACTACTAGTTCGAGCTACCTTCACAGCGGATTCCAGATACGCTATTATGCCAAGAACATCGCGCAACATGAGGAGGCAGGAATCGACTATCAGTGTGTATCACATCCAGATCCAATCGACAAGTATGCACTGCTTGTCGGAACAGGTGTCTCAGCAGCTCATGATGACATGCAATACTGGCAAACGAAACTCCGCGCATTGGGATTCAAGTCCGAGAACATTCATACGTATCTCGACATGAACACACGCAAGGACCTAATCCGACAACAGGCGCGTTGGTTGGCCAATGTTGCAGACTCAAATGACAAGATTGTCTTTGCCTTTTCAGGTCATGGTGAAAGGGAGTCTGGCTCAATTGGATACATCTGTCTGTACTATGATAGGTACTATGATAGCGAGCTTAGGGCCGACCTCGGATCAACTCGGGCACATAATGCACTGGTATTCATATGTGCCTGTAAATCAGGTTGCTTCATCGATGACTTCCAAGGGCTATCTAACTTCTACGTTTCCACGGCGTGCACCGTGGACGGACACACCTCGGGGATGAGCTTTGTCTCAGACACAGAGCCTGCTATCAAGAGTAGCTATAGCTCAGGAAATACCCTGCCGTACTCCATGTGGACATATTTCTTCGTCAAGAATCTAGGTTCAGGACGAATCGAGACCACGTTTAGCAACGGAGTGAGTCAGTTCAGAAGCTGGTATGACGGGGGCCACTGGTGCTGGAGACATGTCGGATGGACAAAAGTAATGCCACCAGAGAAACCTACTCCAATATTCAGATGGGTGTACGAAACTTGGTCCTGGCCAATAGGGGGACAGCCAGACGGAGGGGCTCAGAAGGGAGTCCCTCAGAGCATGGACGGGAATCCGGGAGCTAGCTTCTACCTCTAGTATGATAGAATCCCTGCTCTTACTCTCATTGCGGAGCAAGGGCGGGATTCCCTGCTTTTTTCTGTTGCCAACTCCCTGAAAAGGTCTGGAGAATTCGGATATCTGGTGTCCATAGGCATCAGTCGATGTCAGAGGTTGTCAACACCACTCCTTGGATCCAACACCTTTTTACGGACAGAAGAACTCCGTTCACACATGTCACTCTCTGAGAGATGGGCAGGAATGCCTCGAGAAACAAGGATTGGTTTTCTCGGACCTGCCATCGCATTGATCACCATATCATTGGCAATCCTACTGTCGCCCGGATTCACATGGCCGGGAAATGCACTCAGTGACCTCGGTCATTATACCCGGACGGATCTCGGCCCGTACAAGCTCTTGGGTGCCATAGTCTTCAACGGAGGCCTCATCCTCACGGGACTCACCATGCTCTACTTTGTCTTCTCGACCATGAAGAAGACAACAGACATGCCAACAAAGATAGGTCTAGTTCCAATCTTCATCTCCCTTCTCTTCCTGATAGGCATTGGTGTATTCTCGGAGAACTTTGGGGACATTCACTTCATTGTGTCGGTGGGCTTCTTTCTGACATTCCCATTTTCGATGTGGATAGTAGGCATCTCATGGTTGAGATTCCCACGACTTAGGCTGTTTGCCATCATCTCCCTCCTGCTGCCCTTCATCTCAGTCCAAGTCTGGTGGATGCACTTTGTGGGAAATCCATACTGGACGGGCGCTGCAATACCAGAGATCATCACGGCGATGTCAGCCATCCTCTGGGTCTGGGCCTTCAACTACTTACACTATCGCGGAGCGCTAGAAGGCATCGTGTCCCAATGACGATGCTAAGGTTAAAACGCTCTCAGACGAATTCGCCATCAATATGGGACTCGCACTTACCAGTATGGAGATCATCCTTCAGTACGCTAGCACCGTGACTCTGTTCACCCTGGTGGTCATACTGCTATGGAGGCGACACACTGAGCGTGACCGACGGAACGCTATCCAGCGCTTCCCTCTGATCGTACCAGCCATTCTGTTCATCGTGACCTCGCTGCTTGTGTTCAGTTATGTTCCGCTGCCCATCACGCGGTATCATGGACCGAACCAAGTGTCGGAAGGAGGACAGGAGGACTTCAGCATGACATTCACAGTATATGACCTGCAATCAATCTATACTGACGAAACCATTCTCAGGGCCAGTGCAAGCCTATCAGAGGGCGAGTATGTCAATGTGGTGTGCAGGTTCTACGCCAATGACACTCTGATTACTACTCAGGTCTTGGACCTCAATGCAACTTCAGAGCCATCGAATGTGGAGGAGCAGAGAACGCTCGACTTGGATCCCGGCACGTACAACGTCGTGGTGAACTGGACCCTGTATGTGGACGACGAGCCTGTTGAGTACGGATACCTCGCTGTCCTGTTGTCTCAGACGACTCAACCATCCTTCGCCCAAGAGCTCGTTGAGTGGAGCACCTACCAGTTCATGATGAATATTCTATTCTTCGTCCTCCTTATCGGAGGCCTGTGTATAGGAACGAGTGCCCCAAGATATCGGACCACGCGAAAGGTCGAGAACGAGTTTCGAACCTATGAGCAATGAACCATTGAAGAAAAAGATGATGGGACTCCTGCGCCGCGCAGGAGTCAGATAGGTCTATTCCAAGAGCTCATCCAACACTTCTAGGAGCTCGACGACCTTCAGATTGGAGCCCACTGCCGAGTTGTCAACACCGGTCTCCTCTTCCTCCTTCTTCAGCGCCTTTATTCCATCGTTGAAGTTGGTGATACAGAAGGGACAACTCGTCATGAGAATCTCCGCCCCAGTGGACGCGGCCTCTTTGAGACGCTCCTTTGAAGTGGACAGGGCCATGTCAGGAAACTGAGCCTTCACACCGCCACCAGCACCGCAGCAGAAGCTATCGCCCTTGATGCGGTACATCTCGTGTAGGTCAAGACCCGGAATGGCTCCAAGTACCACACGAGGGATCTCATAGTGGGCCTCCTTTGCCTTCTCTGCCTTCCTGCTATCAAGAAGCCAGTTGTCGGAGTTCTTCAGAATCTCCTTCTCGATGGCTATACCGACGTGTCGTACACTGTGACATGGATCGTGCCAGGTCACCTTCTTGGCGTACTCCTTGTCAATCTTGAGCTTGCCCTCTTCAAGAAGATCATAGACGTACTCGACCGTGTGACGGGTCTTGAATGGCAGAGGTTTGCCACTGATGCGAGGATAATCGTTTCGGATCGTCTTGTAGCACCCCGCGCACGAGAATAGCAGAAGGTCAAAGTCCTTGAATGTCTCAAGGTTCTTCTCCATGACATCCCTGAACACGTCCTTCTGGCCAGTTCGGAGAATAGGGCTGCCGCAGCACACCTCATCGGAGATTATGGTGAAATCGACTCCGAGTTTCTTGAGAATCGATGCAGTGTGGTCAGCCACCTGCTGCTGTCGATAAGCCCCAGTACAGCCGACAAAGTAACCGATCTTCACATCCTTGTCAATCAGGTCACCATATTTCTCCTGGGCCCACTTGGTACGTTCTGAGCGTGGCTCCTTGTACGGGTTCCTTAACCCCTCATCCGAAACCATCTCGCCGAACTTCTTGTGCTTTGAGAGAGGCTCCACACCGGACTCGATGATGGCGGCTCTCAGTTCCTCAGTCACATGTACGGTGTCGATGTAGTTCGGGCATTGGGTCTCACACATCCCACAGGTCGTGCATGCCTCCACAACCTCTAGCATCTCCTGTGACGCCTCTATCTCGCCGTTCAGGAATGCTCGCGCAATCCATTGCTTCCCTGAGTTGAAGTATCCCTCCCAACCGTAGTAGATGCCTGCGGGGCATCCTTGAAGCATACCTGTGTACTCCTCAGTCTCGCCCTCGCGGTCAGGCTCTCCAGAATAGGCGTACTGACAGGCCCTACAGTGGATACAGCGTGCGTTGATCTTCCGAAGCTCTTCCAGACTTGTCATGTCAATCGTTCCTCCATGTTTCTCCTTGCCAATTCAATGTTACGTTCTGTAACTCTGGCTGGCAGTTAGTTACCCTCCTTCAACGGATTGGGAAGGTCAGTTACTGATTCCCATGGTATCGCGAGGCGTCCCGGATGCAGGATCTTGTTCGGGTCAAGCACCTCACGGAATTTCACGAGCATCTTGTAGTACTCCTTGGCCTGACTGAAGGTCTGTGGAGCATGTACAAAGGGATCAGGTCGGTAATTGATCCATCCCTTCTTCAGGAAGCTCTTCGTGGTCTCCATGTTGAACTCCCTGATCTTGTCGTAGATGCCGGGCTCTGTGCTGTCAAAGCAGAGTATTGGCATGACAATGGCCTGCCGGGCATGGTCAATACTCGCAACCCACATTGTCGGTGGGAAGCCATAATTCTCCATGGCGGCACAATACTCCTCCATCATGGCTGATGATTCGAGCCACGGAGTGTACCATGTGATGAACAGGAAGCCTGCCTGCCACAGTGAGTATGGTATGGCTATCTTGTTCGGTTTCTTTAGACGGGACGCAATCTGCTTCGGATGGAGGTTCTGTTGAGGAGTCGTGCGCTTCTCTCGCACCTCATAGTCCTTGTAGATCTTGTCGATGCCCTTGAGGGTCTCGTCGAGTTCCTCCTGGCTCCAGGCCCAGACCTCGTAGTTCATCCACTTGCGGTCCACGCCGATCTTCTTGTAGAACTCATAGTCCACAGGGACGTTCGTCTTGGGCCAGCGGGTCATGACGAGTTCGTAGTTACCGCCTTGAACCATGACGGTTCGCTCAGCGATTCCCATCTCGTGCTTCGAAATCTCCCATGCCGGCCTGACAATGTCATCCCAGGTCTCGCCACCGTAAGCCACGACGGTCTTGTAGTGCGGATGGGGGACCATCTTGATGGCACACTTGGTGATGATACCCATCGATCCCTGTGAGCCAAGGAAGAGGCCGTCCGGGTTGGGGCCTATGCCCCATCTGTAGAAGGGTTTCGCACCAGGCAGAGCCCATGAGCCGGTATGGAATATCTCACCTGTCGGAAGGACAACTTCCATGCCCATGATCATGTCTGCCTGTGGTCCATACACTCCGGTGACCAGAGAGAATCCTCTCTCGATGGCGTCGCCCAGCACTGTGGCCGCAGGAGGTGCGCCATCAGGAATTGGGGGCGCCCAGTCAGGGTATTTCGTCTTGAAGATTCTCCACGCATCGCCAGACTTCACACCAGGCTCGACGACCAAGACACGGTTCTCAGTGTCCACGGTCATCTTATCCATGCGCGTCATATCCATGTAGATTCCGCCCGGCTCGATGGCCGGAAGGGCGAAGCCTCCACTGAGGCCGCCGGCTGCGGGTGTCACGGGAATCAGGTTGTCGTTGGCAAGGACGAGGATCTTGGAAACCTCCTCGGCGTTTGCGGGTCTCACGATGACCTCTGGGACGACAGCCTCAAGCCCCATGATTCCGCGAGCCATGTAGCTGTGACGGAGTGGTTCGCTGGTGGTGACATACTGCTCGCCGCAGATGTTCGTCAGTTTCGCGACCACTTCATCAGTGACCTTGTTGTATTCCACGAGTCGTTCATCCTCCTGACCGGCCGGGGCCGCTCAGTGAATCGTCAATAGTGACACTGGGCTGAAGATTTCCCTCATAAATAGGATTCGGCCTAGCGAGTAACAATAGTGTGGTGTAGTACACCTCGACAGGGGCCCTTGAGGCAGAAAAGCCCCCAGAGCCCTGTTTGAATTATTATGAACAATCAAAAAGCTTCACAGCGTTAGGCAATGGATAGGGCGCACCCAGTCCACCATTGTCCTCTCTTCCAAAGCTTGGTTATATTGTCATGAGAGGTAGATATCACGGTGATTGGTCATGAGCGCACGTCTCACACAACACGGAAGAGAGAATAGAAATATCATCGGTACAGTCCCGCCGCCAATAGAGGACAACATCATAGTCGCCTTTGGGTACGCGATTCTCCAGTTCGAGGACACACTGTATCTCAAGTTCCAGATGCTGACGAGAGGAATCGAAGTCACGCGGGCAGAGTTCGAAGATCACCTTCAGAACATGGAGGAGAGAGGTCTGATCGCATCAACCGAGT
>Ga0164310_10000583_pt1 | contig 19622 bp, 14 predicted proteins | sample GuaBasSedimGuay1_FD_121795 | JGI IMG/M metagenome (GOLD analysis project Ga0164310, IMG submission 121795) | Subseafloor sediment microbial communities from Guaymas Basin, Gulf of California, Mexico - Guay1, Core 4569-9, 0-3 cm | ecosystem: Environmental > Aquatic > Marine > Hydrothermal vents... | reverse complement strand
GCTGTAATTTCTCTGGATGATTCTAAAATTTTTGTAATATATTCAACCGATTTAACTATTCGATCTGTTTTATCTTTTAATGAGCCAAGCTGTTCCTGAAATGTAACTTCATCTAATTTATCCACAAAACTTTCCAGGCTATTAGATGTATCTTCCTTATAAAAGAAATCTGCATCTTCCAATCTTGCGGTTATCACCTTTTCATTTCCGAGTTTGATCAGATCTGAATAGTTGGCATCTCCATTGGAAATGAAAACAAACTGGTTGGTGATTTTTCCCTTTTTATCTTTTACTGCAAAATACTTCTGGTGCTGAGAAAGAGTGGAAATAATAACTTTCTGTGGAAGTTTCAGGTATTTCTCATTGAAGTCTGCAATCACTGCAGTTGGATATTCTACGAGATCGGTTACGATTTCCAGAAGCCCGAGATCCGGAACGATCTCGTTTTTGCTGCGAACAAATACTCTCTTCAACTGGTCTTCTATCATCTGCTTGCGAACAGCTCTATTGGGAATAACAAAAACCGATTTCAAACAAGATTCATAATTATCGATGGAAGTTATTTCCACTGGATTATTGAGTTTCTGAAAGCGATTTCCATAAGAAATTTGACCTGCCTTCAAACCATTGAATTCCACTGAAAGAACATCATCTCCAAACAAAACCAGCAGCCAGCGGATAGGACGGGCAAAGGCCAGTATGCCACTTCCCCACCGCATCGATTTTGGGAAATTGATCTTGGGAATTACGTCAATAATTATCTGCTGTAAAATCTCTTCTGCTGTCTTTCCTTTGATCTCTTTTTTCACAGCTATTTTTTCACCTTTCGGTGTTTCTTTTATAAATAGATCTTCAGCTTCTGCTCCGGCACCACGCAAGAAACCTAGAGCAGCTTTGCTCAAATTGCCTTCTGTATCATAAGCTGCCATTTTAGCAGGACCAATGCGTTCGATTATTTCATCATTTTGTTCTGTTTGTAAACCGATTATCTTAATTGCAAATCGACGTGGTGTACTGTATTGGATCATCTCTTTATAGGCAAGTTTTGCATCCTTAAGATGATTGGCAAAATGATCACTCAATTTCTTGATAGCGGCGGCAATATATCCTGCTGGAATCTCTTCTAATCCCAACTCAAATAAAAAATCTTTATTCGACATTCTTTCCTCAATAAAATTTTGGTCAAAAATTATCAGCCTTTTTTTTATGTCTAACCTTTTCTTGGATTGGATGATTTAGTGAAATTGTGAGATTGGGAGATTTTGTGAATTTGTAATTTGGTGACCCAGCAACTGCCGGACTGCTTTTGCCTCAAAGATTCTATTTCGTTAGACTCTTCGTCGAATGCCTTTTTAAGTATTCCTCGAGAGAAACACAAATTATTATGTAATAAGCAATAATCTTGATTGTCATCCTCAGCTTGACTGGGATATCAATTTCATGGATTTCCATTTTCGTGGAAATAACAACTATGTTACTTTTTACTCCTCAAACTCGCCATTCTCAATATAATGCAAAGCCTGCTTCGCAACTTCTTTCTGCTCCATTATTGAATCGTGTGGAAAGTGCATCTCAATGTAATCTCCCATTCCTTTCAACTTGGTTCGCTCAGTAGAAATTTTACCGTCATCATCACCTTTAATGAAATAAGAGAAATAAGGGAATTGAGTATCTGTTCCGGCAATAATACCAGGATTATATTTCACCGAATCTGAAAGACCAACCTGTTTATTTACATCATAGCCGATCTGCTGTCCGGATATTCCATAACGCTTTTGATAGAGCATTGTTTTCTTGAAGAATTCAGAAACATCACTACCTTTATTTGGAGGTGAGATCATCACCACTTTTCCCAGGATCGAATCAATTTCTGTCAGGTGATTTTCCAAATAACTGCGCAATACAATTCCACCCATTGAATGTGTAACAAAATGGATTTTTGCTGGATGTTTTTCTATTTGTTTAATAACTTCCGGTTTTAAAACATTCTCTGCCAGGTTTTGAATTTTATCGTCCTTGGATGGATAAGTGAAATTTATAGTTTCAAAATTATATTCTTCTAAATAGTCTGCTATAATCTGCATATCGTAGGTGTTTCCCCGTAATCCATGGATCAGGATGACGATTTCATTACGGGAATCAGCAGTAAGTATATTTAGAAAAAGTAAACTAAAGATGAAAATTATAAGCTTTTTCATGTATATTTTATTCTCATTTATTTTTCAATTGAAATTACGTTGATAGTAGCCTTCATCCTTCGATAAACTCAGGATAACAAAAGAAATAAAAATTAAATTCTAGAACAAATAATTTATAGTAAATAGATTTGCAAATCCCAGATCTCCGTAAGAAACAACTGCGTAATCCAGGCTTAATTTATATTTTTGCAGATCAAATCCTAAACCTGTGGATATCCCTGAAAATGCATCGTTATCGCCACCGGCTGCCCAATCTCTGGCATTGGATTTGTAACCAGCTCTTAAGGCTAAAATTGGATGCACAAAATATTCAAAGCCTAACCTGCCTGTATAATCCATATTCATAGGTTTATAAATATCTAAAGTAATAAATAATTGTTTAATGGGATGATAACTGAAACCTGCTGAAGCAGTAGTTGGCAGATTCTCTTTATACTCGTTATCGGTATAGTATGAAAGCTGCATTCCAACATTTCGAACAGCAATTCCCAATTTTAAATTTTCATTAGTCGTCTGGTGCATAATACCAAAATCAAACGCCATGGCAGCGGCAGTATTATCATCAAGAGACTCCTGCAAAAACTTAAGAGAGATCCCTACATCCAGGTTATTTGCCAGATATTTAGCAGCTGAAAGCCCGAAGACAAAATTTGAAATTCCAAAGGTACCATCTGTTCCGCCATATTGACCAAACTCATCTGCCAGTGTTCTTTCTTCTTTGGCAGTAAGACCTTTTGTAAAAGCAGCCAGTGTAACCTCGTCATTTAACGAATAGACATAAACAGCAGAACCGCAATCAACTCCGTCCAAATAGCTCATGTAAGTTACAGCAGCTTGATTTGTTTTTACCTGCACCAGGCCGGCCGGGTTAAAGTAAACTGCATTAGCATCATTGGAAAGCCCTGTATAGGCACTCGCCATCGCCGCAGCTCTGGCAGAATAGTTTACTTTAAAAAAGCTGAATCCGGTAGTTCCGGCATCTTCATCTACAGCTGTCAATATCAGTGGCAACACTATAATCAATACGATCAGTTTATATTTCATCATCAATTTCCTTCAATAATTTAAATAAATCATCCTTTGAGTTACATGAAAGAATCTTATCACGTTTTTCATCATTCCTGAAATAATTAGAAATAACACTTAAAACTTTCATATACATTTCCTTCATCTCTTCCGGCACAGCGATCATAAATATGATCTTCACTAATTCGCCGTCAATTGAGTCGAACTCCAATTCATTGTCAAGCAGATATACAGCGATCTTTAGTTGAGTAACTTCTTTTGACCTGGTATGTGGAATGGCTATCTTACGGCCAATACCTGTGGACATGAGTGATTCGCGTTCTAAAATATCCTTTAAAAAACTGGCTTGAGATTTTATCACACCATGTTCAAAAAGAAATTCTGACATTTCTGTAAGACAGCTTTTTTTATCTAAAGCATAATAATTTATTTTGATCAAATCCCTTGCAAAAACACTCATAAACACCTTTCTCTATCCTTCTTTTATGCATTTAAAACACATCCATTTATTTCCTTGACTTTAAACCGTCAAATAATTTTTTGTGGTGCAGATTAAAATAAAATAAGAGAGGTTTTTACAAATGTTAGGAATGAAAAGCTTAAAGTTATTCTCATTCGCTGCTCTGATCGCAATTACAATTAATATGTTCGCAGCTATCCCAGCAGAAACAATAATTGCAGATTTTGAGGGCGGCAAAATCACAATGGGTCAATTGGAAGAACGTGTGAAGCAGCTTCCACCAATGTACCAGCCTAAATACTCAACACCCGAAGGTAAAGAAAACCTTCTTGATATGATGTGCACAGAAGAACTATTTTATTTGGAAGCATTAGCCCACGATGTTCGTAATGATGATCGATATGACACAATGATCGACAACCAGATAAAATCTGTATATTTTGGTGAGTATAAAAAAGAATTGGGCAATAATTTGATCACCTACACCGACGAAGAAAAAAAGATCTATTACAATGAACATATGGATATCTTTGTAGGACGTACTTTTGAAGAATCAGAAGCAGAAATTGAAAAACGGCTGCGTCCTGAGAAAGAAAAGGATTTGATTGATTCCCTTAAAGTTGACCTTTATAAAAAATATGATATACAGATCAATGAAGAAAATATAATGGCTTTCAATCTTACCAGCATCGACAGCAATGAAGTTAACAAAGACAAAATGCTTATTGAAAGCAATAATCCGGAAATTGCTCTTTCTGTTGGACAATTCATGGATATGTTTGAAGACCTTCCACCCCAGAATAAAGCTGCTCTTCGTGATAATGCCAGTTTACAAAAATATCTGGAGAACAGAGTTGAACTCGATGTCTTCTATCTGGAAGCATTAGAAAATGGATTTGATAAAAATGAATACGTTCAGACAACAATCGAGCAGATCCATCGCAATATGATGCTGCGAACCGTTTATAATAAGCTTGTGGTAGATCCCATAGATTTGAGCGATGAAGCTGTTAAAAAATACTATGATACTAATATTCTGCAATTCAGCACAAAACCATATCGTAAGATACAGACATTTGGATTTGAATCGGAAGACGTAGCCAAAAAGATGCGCAAACAGGTAAAGAAATTACTTAAAAAAAATAAAGAAGAAGAGCTGAAAACTTTAATCGCAGAGAATTCAGTTTATTCTGCTAAAGACGGGATTTTAGATCATATTTACAATAATGGCATCATTCCGGGTATTGGCAAAGATGAAGTGTACAGTGAAATGGTTTGGAAGACTAAACCAAACAAACTCAGTAAAATATTCAAAAACTCAAAAGATATCTATGTTTTCTTCAATATTATAGAGGATGTGCAAGCTGTTTCATCTCCTTTCGATGAAGTAAAAGCTAAAGTAAAGAACCAGATGTTGAAAGATATTTCCAAAGAAAGTTTTGATCGAATCAGTGCAGAACTGGAAACAAAATACAATCTTAAGAAATATCCTGAAAATATGGTAGAAATCTTAACTGCCGAAGAATATTTCACTAAAGCCGAAAACGCTCAAAAACGTCGTCGTTTTACAGATGCAATCTTCTATTATGATAAAGTGATCGAACATCATAAAAATAATTCAGATGACTATAAAGCAACATTCATGAAAGGCTTTTTGTATGCTGAGGAATTAAAAGATAAAGAAAATGCACTGATCAGTTTCAAAGAAGTACTTTCCGATTTTCCAGAAGGTGAACTACACGAATCAGCACAATTTATGATCGACGAATTGGAAGGAAAATCAAATCTTATCGATCAATTTGAAACCGAAAAAATCGAAGAAAATAAAGAATAATTGTCAGGTTCACAAATAAAACGAAAATTAGATTAGCTGGAGGATGTTATGTTTTATCGGGGAGATCAGTTAAAAGAAGTATTCTTGAAAGCCAAAAAAGAAAGGTTCGGGATAGTAGCTTCTAATGTTGTTTTCGACAGCCAGATTCGAGGAATCATTCAAGGTTATGAAGCTCAAAGATCTGATGGACTGATGCAGATGAGTGGCGGAGCTGTGAAATATGCTGCTGGTGCTACCCAGAATATGGAAGCTGGGGCTCAATTGTTATCTTCCATGATAAAAATCATTGCCGGTCAATATAAGAATTCCGGCGTAGGTCTGCACATAGACCATGCTACCCCCAACTATTTTGATTTCGTTGTTTACTGCATTGAAAATGATCTTGTTTCTTCTGTAATGATCGACGCTTCCAAAGAAGATTTTGAAGAAAATATCAGGATCTCGCAGGAAGTTGTAAAAGTTGCTCATGCACACAATGTACTCGTAGAAGGGGAGATCGGCTACATCAAAGGCACAGAAGATGAAATCGTCTCTGACACACAACTTTACACCACTCCGGCGGAAGCACTGGAATATGTAAAGCAAACAGGTGTAGATCTTTTTGCTGCTTCTGTAGGAACGAATCATGGAGTTACCAAAGGCTCTCAAGTAGTGCTGAAACTTGATCTGATAAAAGAAATTGATGATCTGCTGATCGCCAATAATGTGGAAACAGGTATCGTATTGCACGGTGCATCCGGCCTTACCGCCAGGCAACAGATCGAAGCTATAAAAAATGGTGTTGTTAAGATCAATAAAGATACACGTTATCAAATCGAATTTGCCAAATCAACTCAAGCTTACTGGGCCAAAGAAATTGATTCCATTGTTTGTCCTGCAGGGGTGAATGAAGATGATTATGTACCAGATAAAAAACGTTTCGATCCACGTAAATGGATCGTAAAAAGTGAAGCATCCATGCAGGCTGCCGTAGAAGAACTGGTTCAAATTACCGGTAGTGCTGGAAAATCAATTTTGGTTTAATATAATTAAGAATTAATATATCATAATTGGAGGATTTGATGAAAAATATTGCTATAAACGGATTCGGTAGAATCGGTCGACTTGTATTCAGAGAACTTTTTGAACGCAAAGAGTTTACTATTTGTGCAATAAATGATCTCACAGATGCTAAAACCCTGGCTCATCTCCTTAAACGAGATTCTGTCCAAGGTTCATTCAAGCATAATATTGAAGTTACAGATAGTGCTATTTTAGTAGATGGACAGGAAATTAAGATTTTTGCAGAACGTGATCCGGAAAAACTCCCCTGGGGTGATCTGACAATTGACGTTGTTATTGAATCAACAGGTGTATTCCGCACCAAAGCAGCTGCTGGTAAACATCTCACAGCAGGTGCAAAAAGAGTTATCATTTCTGCTCCAGCCAAAGATGAAGTAGATGCTACTGTTGTTTTAGGTGTTAATGAAGAAATTTTAAAGTCTGAACATCAGATCGTTTCCAATGCATCTTGTACCACAAACTGCCTGGCTCCGGTGATGAAAGTTCTTACGGATAATTTTAAAGTTGAATCTGCTTTTATGACTACGATCCATTCCTATACCAGCGATCAGCGTCTTCTGGATTTTCCACATAGCGATCTGCGAAGAGCTCGTGCTGCTGCTATGAACATAATTCCTACTACTACAGGTGCTGCCTCTGCAACCGGAAAAGTAATTCCTGTATTACAAGGTAAAATTGACGGAATGGCTGTAAGAGTTCCTACTCCAACAGGTTCGCTGGTAGATGTTACTATAGCTTTAGATAGAAATACCACAGTTGAAGAAATCAATAAATTGATGAAAGACGCTGCAGATGGTGCGCTGAAAGGAATCCTGGAATATTCAGAGGAACCCCTGGTTTCTACGGATATCATTGGCAATCCTGCTTCTTCAATTTTTGATTCAAAAGTAACAATGGTTAACGGAAATCTGGTTAAGATCCTCAGTTGGTACGACAATGAATGGGGTTACTCTTGCCGCGTAGTTGACCTTGTGAAATACTTTTCCGAGTTGGAATAGATATTGCAAATATTTAATCCGATAAGGATAGGTAGTAAAAGTAAGGATTGTAAATGAGTAAAATCATAAGTATAATTATTGTAAGCCTGTTTCTGACAGGCTTACTTTTTTCCAGTGCTGTCGAGACAGCTTCCAATCACGATCTCGATCTGCAGCTGGTACAATATCAACCTGGTAATTTTAGCCAAACCACAAGCCGGGAAGATATTGTCTTTTATTCTGAAAATTTCGAGAATGGTTTTCCTGAAAACTGGTCAACCGAAGATGTTACTGATCCTGGCTCTTACTGGTATAGAAGTTCTTTCAACGCCTTTGATGATTCTTCCAGCTGGCGCATGGCCGATCCTACAATTGGTGGGTATCGAGACAGCTGGTATCAGGTTCTTGATACTCCCGCTATCACACTTCCTTCTTCTGGAGATATGGTTCTCAGTTTCGAGCAATTTCGCGCAATTGAGGAACCTGAAGGCGATTTTCCTGCAAATTTTGATGGATGGGATGGATTGAATGTCCGCATTCGAAATGCAAGCCAACTCTACGAAGATGCGGAAATATTAACAGATTGCAATCCTGCCTATAATGCTGAAAGCCTGTATAGCTTTGGTTTTATCCACAACGAAGATATTGATGGTGAACCTGGAATTCCCGGATGGGCAGGTGCAGTAGATTGGACTTCCACAACTATAAATATTCCTCCCTCTTATGCTGGGCAGGATATAATAATTAGTTTTGCTTTTGCCTCAGATGAAGCCACTTCCACTCTTACAAATCCGGAACTAACCGGAATTTTTTTAGATGATATCGATGTTGCTGGAATGTTTTTTAATGATGCGAATTCTGAAGAAGGCTTTACCGGTGTAACAAATACTGAAATCGGTGGAGACCTGTGGCATTTGTATGAAGAAAACAATACAGCCAACCATGTAATGGGTTGCTTTGATGCTGAGCAAGATAGCTCTTACAATCCTAACATGGAAAATTATATGATCACTAAAACATACAGTTTACCGCCTAATGCTGATTATTCTCTCGATTTTAATGTTAAAACTGCCTTTGATGATCAGTCATTTCCAGATAATGATTATTTTTCTGTAGAAGTAAAATATTATTCTTATGGAGAATGGTCGAGTTGGAATTCGATCTCTAATCCAACTGGTGATCCAAATGTAAATAATGTAGTTTTTACTGGTTCGGTATCGGAGTGGACAAATTTCTCTACCGGCTGGAGTGGCTATAATGATATCAGCAGTCTGGCTGGTCGTTTGGTGCAGTTCCGCATTGGATTACATAGTAATAATGATCAACCGGATTCATTGGATTTTGGAATTAAGTTCGATGACTTCCAAATAATTCAGACCAGTTATCCTGGTAGTCCTCCAACAGACCTAACAAGAATGTTTCCACCAGATCCTTCTACTTCGAATCCTTTTATTGTAATACTCACATGGGAACCACCCGAAAATATAACAGTAAATAACTACAATTTATATCGCAGAAGCAGTGCTTCAGATGAGTTTGAACTTCTTTCCCAGCCTGCTACAACAAGTTATATCGATAATATTCCAATAACTGGCATGTACAATTACTATAAAGTTTCAGCTAATTTAATCGAGGGAGAAACCGAATTAAGCAACATATTCTCAACCTATATTCCAGAAGTAACTGCAATTGAAATGAATAATGATAATGGTAGTTGTGAAAATGCAGTAGTAGCTGGTATTATGAATAGTGTGGCAGCTAATTTTGAACCAGATTATTCTGATACTTTGGCTTTAACTCATATAAATTTCTATATTAAAGACTTAAATACAGGTCCTGTTTCTCTGGCAGTCTGGCAAGCTGAAAATGGATTGCCGGCAGAATTGTATCCAGGTTTCCCGTTAAGTGTGCAGAATGCAAATTTAAATGAAGGCTGGAACACACTGGCAATACCACAAGAGTTACAACCACAGATATATTTGGAACCTTTCTTTGTTGGAATAAATTTCTTTATGAATAATCCTACAATTGGATTGGACACAGATACAGTGGGAAACAGCTATACCAGCTTGGGCGGATGGCAGGTAATTGGTTATGGGAACATAATGGTGCGACCCATTTTGGATATAATGCCGGATGCAACGGAGCCGGATGTAAATGCGACCTTACCGAAAATTAAAAGTGTGACTAATTTTCCTAATCCTTTCAACCCTGTAACGACCATATCTTTTGATCTTAATGAAAGTGAAAAAATATCGGTTCAGGTATATAATCTGAAAGGACAGCATATAAAAACATTAATAGATGGTCAGTTTCCTGCTGGAATTTCTTCTGTGCAATGGAATGGAGATAATACTAGTGGTAAGCCTGTAACAAGTGGAATGTATTTTTATAAAATAGTAACGAATAAAGAAAAATTAACAGGGAAAATGCTGTTGTTGAAGTGATGTGAAGTGTATTATGCAGACAAGCAATACTTAAGCAATTAGTAAATTCCCAAGGAGGAACAAATGAAGAGAATAGTTATTTTAATGATCCTTTGTATTTTTACATTATCTGTATTTGCAGAAAGGATCACACAGAAAACGGCTCATAATCTTGCAGAAATGCATTTAAGAGCTCATGGTAAAACCAATTTTACCATTGAAAGTACATACAAAATGGAAGGTGAGAACAACGATGTGGTTGCACATGTTTTTATGCTTTCACCAATTGGATTTGTAATAATATCTGCCGATACTGATATTGTTCCTGTTGTGGGATATTCATTCCGCACAGAATTTGATACATCAGAACCGGAAAGAAATATCGGTTACCTTTTTGTTCAGGCAGATATGCAATCCAGATTAGAAGCAATTCCGTTCACAGATTCGGATGTGATCTCTTCTAATAATGAGCTTTGGAATTCTTATCTGGCTGGAAATGTGGATTTCACCAATACAGATGATGTAGTCTGGCCGCCACCAGAATACGGAAGTCTTACAGGTGGTTGGGTAAATCATGAATGGGATCAGTCTCCGTCTCCTTACAACACTTTCTGCCCTATTGATCCCAGTACAAATTCTAGATCTGTAACAGGGTGTGTAGCTACTGTAATGGCTCAGATCATGCATTATCACCGTTATTGCGGTTCTCCAAATTTTACTGATGCTGATGATTATACTTCTACCGGCACATGGCCGTATATCCATATTGATAATGATTATGCTACTTTAAGTTTTCCCAACTTTCCTACTTTAAACTCTCACCTTGATGATCTGGAAATTGCCTATGCAACTGGTGGAACTGTAACTAACGATATGATAGCAGCACTTAATTTTGCTGCTGGTATTGCAGTAGAAATGAGCTATAGTTCAGAAGGTTCCGGAGCTTATTCTAATGATGTTCAACCTGCAATGATCAATAGGTTTGGATTTGATACTGCAACTTATGTAGGGTATATTAATAATACATTTTATTCAAATCTACAAATTGATATGATGGAAGCTCGTCCAGCTTATTTTGGTATTTTAGCTAACGGTGGCAGCGGTCATGCAATTATTTGTGATGGCTGGAATGAAACAACCGGTTTATATCATTTGAATATGGGATGGGGTGGTTCTCAAAATGGCTGGTATTCGTTACCCACAGGAATGCCGTCTGGTTACAACCAGATTCACTCTGCTGTAATTAATATGGAAGGTGGAACTGTTCCATTTACCATGCAAGGACAGGTTTATGCAGATGGAGCTCCATTAGATCAAACTTTAGTTACTTTGGTTGGTCCTCGTAATTACGAATTCGACATAACTAATCCAGATGGATACTTCAGCACAGATTACATGCACGAGGGAACTTATACATATACCGCTGTCATCGAGCTTGAGCAAGGCGGTTTCTTCTATAAGACAGATCAGGTTACTCTTGATGAAAACAATAACACACTTGTTATCTTCTTAGATAATTTTGAATTCTTCACCGGTTCCGTTAGCGGTGCAACAGACCCAGCAGCTACTCATATCAGTTTATATCAAAATGATGAAATAATGACAAATGGAATTGCAGATGCATCTGGAAATTATAGCATTGCAGGTGTATTACCTGGTGATTATATTGCTGTAGCCAGTAAGGATGGAAACTTCTTCGATGTTGTTGATGTAACAGTTTCAGCCGCTAATCAATCTTCTGATTTTGAATTGGTAGAATATCCTTATGATCACTACTTCCATTTTGCCGGTGAACCTACAGATAAATTGCAATTCGTTCCAGAAATGAGTGCAGCGATTAGACTGGCAGAAGACGACATTGCAAATTTTGCAGATGATGCTTTTGCCAAAGTAAGTTTTATCGCTCCATTCAATCCTGCTGATGGAGAATTATTTGCTCAAATATGGAAAGGTGAGATTTTGATCTCTGAGAAGCAAATCTTTGATTTCACAGATGGAGAATGGGTAAATTCCGTATTGGACGAAGTAGCTATAATTGATCCAAGTGCTGAGTATTTTGTAGGATATAGAATTCATTCAATTAATGGAATCCAGCCTTTAGCCTGGCATGATGCTGGACCGAATATTGCCGGTAAGGGCGGATACATGAGAACCAGCAGTTGGATACCACTTCCAGGAAGTTTCGATTTCAATCTTTGCATTAAAGCTGTTGCGGTTTCACAAATGCCCACTAGCTCAGATAATAATATCGTAGCAGAAAGCAAAAACTTCCTCGGCAATAATTTCCCAAATCCTTTCAATCCGGCTACAAGCATCAGCTATAGTATTTCTAAAGACGGCAATGTAGATCTTAAGGTTTACAATATGAAAGGACAGTTAGTTAAAACTCTGGTTTCTGAAAACAAAACAGCAGGTTCACATAGTATAGAATGGAATGGTACAGATGATAGTAATCATAAAGTATCAAGCGGCCTTTATTTCTACAAGTTAGATACGTCGGATTATACTTCTGTTAAAAAAATGATAATGCTGAAATAATTGGTGTTTAGTACATAGTCAAGAGCTTACACATTTATGGCTCTCGGGTTATTCCTGGGAGCCTTTTATATTGGATATCTTTTGTATGTGCAGATCAATGGGTTACCCATTATTTTGAAATTTCAGCCAGCGCAATGCGCTATCACTGCAATTAAATCTAACTAACGAAAACACTTTTCTTGACATATACTGTTAACACAAATTCGTTAATTTAGGTATTTTGATGAAGGTAATATATGATAAAAGAGAATATAGCCGAAATAAAAAAAAGAATGACTTCAGCAGCTTTACGTGTTAATCGTGATCCGGCTGAAATAAAGCTATTAGCTGTAACCAAAACTTATCCAGTTGAATCGTTCCAGATGGCTTTGGAAAATGGAATTGATTTTATTGCTGAAAACCGTATCCAGGAAGCTGAAGATAAATTACCAAAACTAGAGAATTTATACAAAGAATTCCACTTTATCGGGCATTTGCAGTCTAATAAAATCAAAAAATTAATGTCCCTCAACCCAGCTCTTATTCATTCTATCGACAAGCTTTCCACAGCATCCAAGCTTAATGATTATCTAGAGCTGAACGACCTTTGTCAGGATATACTAATTCAGATAAATACATCGGGTGAAGCCAGCAAATTTGGCATTGAACCAGAAGATGCAATTTCTTTTACAAAAGAACTTTCTAAACTGGAAAATCTGAATGTAAAGGGTTTAATGACGATCGGTATGTTCACAGATGATGAACAAACTATCCGTGCATGTTTTCGAAAATTGAAAGATATTTTTGACCAATTAAAAAATGAACAGATCCCGGAGATTTCGATGCAGTATTTATCGATGGGAATGACAAACGATTTCGAAATTGCCATAGAAGAAGGTGCCAATATTGTGCGCATCGGCAGTGCAATTTTCGGAAATAGAAATTACTAATGGAGAAACAATGACTTCTATTTTAATTTTTGCGGCAATTGTAATATTCTCTTATCTTATCGGCTGCTTTTCTGCTGCTAAATTGATAGCAAAAAGTTACAAAAGCATCAACATTTACAAAGTTGGTACCGGTCATCCAGATACACTTAATATTTATTCTAATATCGATAAATCTCTGGGAATTTTTACTGGTATTGTTGATCTTGGAAAAGTATTTTTCTACCTTTATCTTCTGCAATATTTATTGAATATTCCTTCATCAATTGAATGGATCGGGACAAATATCGGAACTGAAAACCATTTACTGATCTTTGGTTTTTCGATGGTGATCGGACATTGCCTGCCAATTACACACAAATTTCGTGGGGGAAGAGGTTTATTTTCCTATATCGGTTTTGTAGCTTTCTTTGCGCCCTGGCCCATGATCATTATTGCTTTTTTGGCACTTCTCATCGTGATGTTTTTCAAGCAGATACGTTTTGCGCAATACATGATCGTTTTATTACCGCCGTTCATTAATTTCTTCTTCGCTCAGCACAAATCTTTTGTAGGTAAGATGTTCATCGCCGCAGCTCTAATGGCGATAATAAATTTTGTGGTTTCTAAGAAAAAAGGTGAAATATAGCCATACTTGGTAAAATCAGGAGATTCTAATGATCCAAAAAAATAAGATCAATGATTTTGAGCTTGTAGAATTTGGTAATGAGACCAAAGAAGAAAAGAAATTATTAAAGCAATTTGTAAATTTTCACTGGATTTTATATAAAGATGATCCTCAATACATACCTCTACTGGATTACGAATATTTGGGATTTAAATTAATAGGAATGACCGGATTTTTTGAACCGAAAAATCTTTTTTTTAAACATGCGGAAATGCGATTTTTCCTCGTTTATAAAAACGGAGAAATTGTAGGACGATGTAATGCCTTCACTAACAGCCGACATAATGAACACTGGAATGATAAAGTTGGTTTCTTCGGTCAGTTTGAATGTATAGAAAATGTAGAAATAGCAACCATTTTAGTTGAAGCTGCCATTAAATTTCTGAAAGATAAAGGCATGGATACAGTTAGAGGTCCGCAAAATCTACCCGTAAACGATGCAACTCCGGGTTTCCTCACAAAAGGATTCGATTCACGACCTGTGATGTATTATCATTATAATAAAAAATACTATCCTGCTCTTATCGGGAAATGTGGTTTTAAGGCAGTGAAAAATGTGCTTTCATGGGAAGTAAAACCGCAAAAACCCATGGAAGAAAAACTGGTGCGCCTGGGGCAGAAAATAATCAATCGTTACAAAGTAACCATCGAAGATTGGGGAGCAAGATCACTGGATGTCCGCAAAAAAGAAATGCTGGAGATCTATAATGCTGCCTGGAGCGAGAATTACGGATTTGTTCCTTTTACTCAGGAAGAATTTGATCTGATAATAGACGATATGATGTTGATAATGGATAAGAAATTATTTATCTTCCTTTATGTGAAAGGCGAACCGGCAGCCTTTTTTGGAGGTGTTCCCAATGTTTCAGAGAATCTTAAAAGGATTGGGAAATTCCGTCATTTGGAACTGATAAGAGCGATTAAACTGATACTGGGAGCCAGACATACAAATGGCTTCAGACTGGGTTATCTGGGTGTTAAACCTAAATTCCGTCGCCTGGGATTGGATGGTGTTATGTTGTGGAAACAAAAACAGTACACCCGCACAAAATATAATTACTGCGATATGGGCTGGGTGTTGGAAGATAATACAATGACGATCCGATTGATTAAGATGATGGGAGCTGAAGACAGCAAAACATACACAATTTATGAAAAGGAAATTAGATAATTATGACTAAAATCAAACCGGTTCAAACTAAAAAAGATTTAAAACAATTCATTATGCTGCCTTTCAAGTTATATAAAAATGATCCTCATTGGGTTGCTCCACTCATCATGGATCAAAAAAACTTCTTCAATCCTAAGAAAAATCCATATTATGAGCATTCGGAAGTTCAACTATTTGTCGCAGAAAAAGCTGGAGAAATAGTTGGTAGAATCTCTGCTCAAACTAATACTCAACATAATAAATTTCATGAAGATAAAATTGGTTTTTTTGGTTTTTTTGAATGCATTAACGAGCAGGAAGTTGCTGATAAGTTAATTAGCGCTGCTTCCGAATGGATCAAGCAAAAAGGGATGGATACACTGCGAGGGCCAATGAATTTTTCCACAAACGATGAATGTGGTTTACTGGTGAATGGATTTGAATCTTCTCCTTTTGTGCTGATGACCCATAATCCACCCTATTATTTGGAACTGCTAAATAATACCGGATTAGAAAAAAGCATGGATCTGCTGGCCTATCTTATTCCCAAAAGACCAACTCCTGAAAGATTGCAGCGAGTTGTAGATAAACTTCAGAAAAGGGGCAGATTTACTGTTCGTGAACTTTCATCTAAAAACAAAAAGGAATTACGAAAAGACCTGGAAATCGTATTTACTGTTTACACAAAAGCCTGGGAACGTAATTGGGGTTTTGTGCCCATGACCGAAAAAGAATTCTTCCACATGATCGACTCTATGATCGATGTCGTGCGACCGGAATTTTTCTATCTGGCCTTTGTAGAGGATGAGCCGGCTGGATTCTACGTTGCTTTGCCGGATTATAACCAACTGCTGAAAAAAGTTAAAGGAAGATTATTCCCCTCTGGAATTTTCCATCTCTTGTTTGGAAGAAACAAGATCACTGCAATGCGTGTGATCACGATGGGTGTGATCAAAGAATTCCAGGGACGTGGAATTGATACTGTGTTTTACACAAAGAATTTCCAAATGGCAAATAGTCATAAAAAATTGAACATTGAGAATGCAGAAATGTCCTGGATCCTGGAAACAAATACAATGATGAATCGGATTGCCTCTAATCTGGGTGGCTGGGTTCACAAAACTTACAGAATTCTGGATAAGAAAATCCAATAATTAGTATAAATTCTGAAAAGCTCTCTTTCGAAAGTTCTTTCACTTGAAACTTTCAGAGTTGATCTAAAAGATAAATAACGAACCTTGAAAGTGCTTAGCAAGATGAAGCTTAATTAGAATCCTTTTCAAGGTTAGATTAAGGTTTTAAATGATATCATTTTTAAATTCGGGTATATTATTTCTCACTTCAGCTATTGTAATTCCGGTGCTGATCTATCTTTTTGCTCGCAAAAGACCGAAAAAAATAATTTTCAGCTCCATAAAATTCATTAAAGAAAGCCAGCAACAGCAAAAGAAGAGAATCAATATAAAAAATCTGCTTCTATTGTTGATAAGAATATTAATAATTCTATCAGTAATTTTGGCCATTTCACGTCCTGCCCTGCGTTTATCTTTCCTGGAAAAAGGTGATCTGCATCCTAAAACTGCTGTGGCAATTATCATCGATAATTCTTATAGTATGAATTACCTGGTAGATACGCAAACCGAATTGGAAAAAGCCAAAACAATTGCCCTACAAATAAATGCCATGCTGTCTGATGATGATGAAGTGATTCTTTTAACCTTAGATAATGATTGGAATAAGATCAATAGTAATATCCGCTTTGGGAAAATAGTTCCCGATCTAATTGCAAATATTGGTATTACGGCAAAGAGACACCCTTTGAAGGAAATTTTAGAGGATGCAGAACAACTGCTAAAAGATACACATCTCCCCAATCGAGAGATCATTGTAATAAGTGATCTCCAAGAAACAGAATTGCCGGCTAAAATTACGATCCCGACTTATTTTGTAGCAACTTCCGATATTTCAGACAGATATAACATAAGTGTACAAAACAGTGTTGTTTACAATGATATTGTACAAAAGGGGAAAGCTACTAAACTCAGTTTTGAATTGATAAATCATTCAAATACTGAGCAGCAAGACATAATTTACAGGCTTTTTCTTGATGGTAACACAATTAGTGAAAAAGCAGCTGATCTTCAAGCTGGACAACAAAAATCTGCCTCGTTTGAAGTAAATGTACAAACTTCCGGCTGGCATAGTGGATTTGTAGAAGTTAAGAATGAGCGTCAAACCTTCGATAACAGAAATTATTTTAGTTTCTATTATAATCCTGAACCAGAAGTTGCTTTCATTAGTAATAAAGCAGAAATTCCAATTGTATTATCCAGTTTATTGGAAATCTATGTTGGGAAATCTGAGAACATCAGTTTTATAGATGATTCACAGCTAAGCGTTGAAAAGCTTGATGAGTTTGATAATATTATAATATATAATAAATCGTATTCTGCCAAAACCAGCTTCATCCTGGAGAATATTGATTCCTATTTACTGATAACAGATAAGAATCTGAGCCAGGATTGGCAGGAATATCTTGGCAGAGAATTCCAGTTATCTTTTACTGGATTTCAACATTCTACCTCACCTGTATTGCTGAATTATTATAATAAATATCATCCTATCACCAGGCATATGAAAAATATCTCTGATGTTGAAATTAATGATTATTGGGCTATTGGAGCAAATAGTTCTGCAATTTTGAAAGCTGAATCAAATGCCATTGCTCTGGAAAAAGATGAGAAGTGTGTCTGGCTTTTTGATGTGAACAGCTTACAGAATCCTTTCCTGCTGGATGCAGCTTTTCCAGTATTTGCCTATAATACTTTAGTCTATCTGGCAGATACCGATATCCTTCCGGATTTAAAAATTGGTGATAAGATAAAAGCTGACCGGATAACTTTACCGGATGGACAGACAATTCAAATAAGTAATTCACGTCATTTCGCCAGTAAAGCTGGTATTTATGAAACTCCAGATAGAAAAATTGCTGTAAATCTGGATTATTCTGAAAGCAGTTATAACAAAATGAATGATCCTAAAATGAAAAATGTAACATTTATCAATTCAGAATGGCAGCAGCAGATATTACATTCTCGTTATGGTTTTGAACTCTGGAAATATCTGCTGGTCTTTGCTTTGATCTTGTTTGCACTGGAAATCTATATCGTAAAAAGGGAAGAGAATAAGTAGTTTTTACTGTTCAATTTTTCTGCATTATTTAACAATAGAAAATTCTTTACACAAAATCTGAAATTCTGTTTTTGGTTTAATCAGAGAGGATGGAACTGGTGTTTCAACTGGTCTTCAAAACCAGTAATGGGCAGCTAAAACTGTCTACGGCAGGTTCGATTCCTGCCCTCTCGGCCATTTTTAAAAGAACAGGCTGCGAAATTGTAAGTTGCAGCCTGTTCTTTTTTTATTTAACTCTTCAATATTTACTAATACGATTTATAAGCACCATCACTAAATGCGACTGCGATTCTATTTACGACTTTATGATTAACAATCCCTACCTGTATAGATCTTGAAGTAGCATTATCATCACTCCACAGCCATTCTGCCGGTAGAACATAATCCCTGGCATTTGAAGGCAGATTATCCCCCTGCTGACTTAATTGATTGCTGCCATCATTTTGAAAACCTTCTACATAAATAGTTTGAGGATCACTTTCACAATACCAGCTTAATTCCACATCTTCATCTGGAACTAGTGTAATAGGTAAATCCATCTCCAATATTGGAGTTGTAATTACATCAATTTCGGTAAATTCACCATTCACAGTAAATTTAAAATTAAAACTTTCATCAGTCTGTAGATAAAAATATGCGATATAGAAAACTACGCCATCATAATTTGCATATTCCAGATCAATATCAATATCTTCAATTTTCAGATCGATGGTATCTATCGGATCATCAGTTTCATTGGCAATTATTACATAAAAATAATTTTGATCTACATACTGTGATTGATCACCGGAATAAGACAATCCAATGTAGAAATCATAAGTTCCATCCTCCGGGCCCAGAATAATATCTGGTGAATCATTTTCTGTGGATTCACTACACGACACAGCAATGATCATTAGTGATAATAAAAGCAAATACTTCATTTTTTCTTCCTTTAATATTATTTCATCAGCATCATTTTCTTTGATGCTATTGTTTTTCCATTTTGTTTTAGAACACTGTAATAGATACCGGAAGAAACCGGTTGGTTAGAATTATCGGTACCGTTCCAGATGACGAAGTATCTCTTGCTCCCCGCTTGTGTCATCCTGAGCTCTGTCGAAGGACGGGGAGCATCCTCAATTATATTATTCCACCCTTCGATAAACTCAGGGTGACAGCTTAAT
>Ga0164310_10000582_pt1 | contig 19624 bp, 26 predicted proteins | sample GuaBasSedimGuay1_FD_121795 | JGI IMG/M metagenome (GOLD analysis project Ga0164310, IMG submission 121795) | Subseafloor sediment microbial communities from Guaymas Basin, Gulf of California, Mexico - Guay1, Core 4569-9, 0-3 cm | ecosystem: Environmental > Aquatic > Marine > Hydrothermal vents... | reverse complement strand
TGGTATATGGTATGAGAAATCATAAAGATAGGAAACATATTACTTGGAATATAAAGCCATTGGATGTAGTTAAAGATTTTTATGACTTTTATATCCCACGAACTGGCAAATGGAATGGTTTTCAACATACTGATGTTTTAATTGATGATTTGTTATTTAATGCTAAGGACTTCTGTAACTTCATGGGTTATTATCTAAGTGAAGGTAGTACAACCAAAAGGTCAGATAATTCTTATCAAATAAGCATCCATCAAAATCAACCAAATAAGGATAAGATATATGATGATATTAAAGACATACCTGTAAAAGTCAATAACAAATCTAAGAACAAAATATATATAAACAATACTAAACTTGGTAAATACCTTTTACAGTTTGGAAAAAGCCATGAAAAATATGTACCTGAAATCATTAAAGATATGACGCCAGATTTAATTGAGGTTTTTCTCAATGCATATTGTTTAGGTGATGGTTCAATTAAAACTACATACTGGAAAGAAAAAGATTTTAAAAGTAATGATAAAATATTCTTTACAAGTAGTAAAAGAATGGCTGATGATATTGGGGAACTTATTATAAAAACGGGTGGTTATCCTTCGTATAAACTCACTAAAAACAAAGGTAAAAAACAACAATTTAGCAATGGACTTTATACAATTAAAACAGATATATGGAGAATACGTTGGAATCATAGTAAAAAAGCATGTAAAAAACATATGAATATCCAAACAACTAATTATGATGGAATGGTGTATGATATTGAACTTCCACGCAATCATGCATTTTTTGTTAGATATAATGGTAAAGTATGTGTTAGTGGAAATTGCAGATGTTCTATTGCCCCTAACCCAAAGGAGTATCTGAGGTAATTAATTATGAGTCATAAAGTAAAAACCCCAAAAATAAATGAGATGCAGATGCAACAAATGAAGACAACACATTATCAAGAAAAAGATAGTGTTGCAAAAGAACTATTCTCAGAACGAACAAAAGAAAATAACTTATTCCAACAAATACGGCAGAAGGAACAGGTATTAATCTGGATAAGGGAAGTAATAGACTTTGCCAATAAACACCCTAATGGTGTACCATTTCGTGTATTCCAAGGTGGTTGGGCATGGAGTTATACTGATAACAAAGAAGAAGCAATGAAACAGTTATATCAAGATCAGAAAGACACTGAACGAGATATAGAGATACTAAAACAACAGAACAAGTTAGCAGTAGAAAAACAAATAGCATTAGAAAATAAGATTCAACATATGGCAACATTCAAACAAAAGATGGAGAAGATGCATGGTTAGACCATACTGGATGGAAACTGGGCGTATACATCACACTGGAGTCCCCCAGAAATTAGCATATGGTAGATTTACAACAAGTCGTGATAGATTACGACATGCAATTAAAACAGGTGATAGAAGAACAAGGCAGGAGCAAATACAACTTATGAAACCTCACACACTAACAAAGGAACAGAAAGCATCAGGTGCAAGGTTGGTGGCATGATATGTCGCTATTGCAAGATGCGTTGTGGTGTAGAGGGGAAAAACTACTGGAGTTGTAAATTAGGGATATGTGAACGCTGTGATGAGAATGAAAATAATAGGATTAAATCCTATATGTTCACGATTAAAAGACACCGTAACAGTAGACAAAGTAAAGATGGCTATGGTGAGAGGCGGCATGGCAATAGAACGTGATGCTAAAAGTATTGTACGTGTAGATAAAGGTCGATTAAAGAACAGCATCAGCACAGTATGGAAGGATGTACCACAAAGACAACCACCTTCAGAATGTGAACCTAAAGATATGATACGACACAGAGGAAGTGAGTTAAAGGTATATGTTGGTACAAATGTTAAGTATGCAGCAGCACAAGAGTACGGACTTGCACAGCATGGTAAACCAAACTACAGTTATCGCCCTTACATAAGACCAGCATTTAGAAAGAATCAAAAAACAATAATGAAAGAAGTTAAAAAGGCAATAGAGGGAAAAACTTAATGGATTTAAAGCATCTTAACCCAATGAAGAATAAAGTTACTTTACTTATAAAGACGTTTAATATCTTTTATAAGAAACAAACACAGGAGAGTGTACACGATTCTGTGAGTAATAGTGGGAATAGATTAATCAAAAGTTTATACGATGCAATGGATAATACAGTGAATGTAGTTGATGATTATACATTTTTTAGAAATCGTAAACGTGATAAATCAGATAATACAATAAATCGATATCGTGATATGATACGCAACCCTGCTGAATTTATATTGAACATTCCCAATGTAGATAGTGCCTATCAGGATTTACTGGAATACACAATGTATAACTGGCTTAAAGGTGCAATAGAAACAGACATGCTAAGTTATCTTGAATCAAAAGTAAAGAAACCTGAACACTTTTATTTCAATGCATGGCAGAACATACAGAAAGAAACTCACGATAAAAAAGAGAAAGGATTGTTATTAGACAATCAACTTTGTGAAAGTGAATATATGCTTGTTGATAAAGTGAATAGCAATAATTTACAACAATTTCATAAAAAACAAGTTGACATTCAAAAAAAGAATCAACATTGGTGATTACATGGAAGGAGATTGGGAGAAGAAAATAAAACGCAAACGGTATATTATTCCTATTAAATGGAAGGATACAAAAGAGGAGGAGTGATACAATAGAGGTGAAACATAAAGTATTTTCAGCGGATTTATTATTACCTGTTAAAAAGAAAGGTAGACCGCCCAAGTTACGAAGTACTGAAGACCTATATACTGCTGTAGCAGTAGTTGGCGATCAGTTCTGGAATAAAGGGCGTACAAGGGAGTTCTGTCTTGCAAGTGCATTAGAGGAGGGATTTAATACAATGGATGGTACATTCCATAATCTTGACCATGCAAGCAGAATAGAAGATGTAATAGGCACTCATATTAATACACGATATGAAACTAATAACAAACGAATGATTATACAGATAAAACCAAATAAAGAGATGCCAGCGTATCAAACATGGAAAGCATTTTTAGATATGTGTAAAGAAACAAATAACACGCCAAATGTGAGTATTGAAGCAATGGTAACAGTGGAGAGCATCCCTGCTAAAGAACTCCCAGAAGGTGTTGATTATAAACAGTTTGGCATTGAAGATGATGAAATGGTAGAAATAGAAAAAGGTTATAATTTTGTTGGTGCTGCTACAGTACGTGCAGGGGCATGTAATGATGAAGATGGCTGTGGCATAACACTTAACGATGATAATCGTGAAGCAGTGTTTACTGTGGAACATAAAGAGGAGGAAGAAATAATGGAAGAAAAAGAGGAAACGCTAGAGGTAACTGAAGAAGTAAAGGAAGAAATCAAAGAAGACGTTACTTTAGCGTTAAAAAAGAAATTGGTAGATTGCGGAGAGAAACGTAAATCAATTGAACAGGATAATGAGAATCTAAAGACAGAAAAAAAAGCATTAGAGGAACATATCGTTCAACTTGAAGAACAAATCAAAGCAGCAGAGGATAAATTAACTGCACCAGTAACAAAGAAAGAAACAACAAAAACAGAAGAAAGACCAGTAGGAATAAGAGCATTAGAACAAATAATGAGGAGAGGATAAAAATGGAAGAAGAATTAAAAATGAAAGGCACAGGCGGCAGTCTGCAAGGTGATTGGACTGATGGCGCTTCAACTTTACCAGTAAGTGAATGGGCAGGCGAAATCATAGGTGAAGGATTAGCGGCGATGCCATTACCAAGTATCATACAGTCAGGTGGAAACCTAAGACGTGGGAATAAAAAAACGCATTTTCTTGTTTCAAGTGTAACAACTGACACAAGTCTATGGGCAACAGGTGCAACAAGTATCAGAAATTCATCTACATATGAACACCCTATGGACTACACTACTTTATATATCGACCCTGTCGAGTACAGAACGATGACACCAGTAGCATGGGAAACAATGGATGAAATAGACATGGTGAACCTAGAGGCAGATTTACGCAAAGCAATGTCTTATTACACAGCCAAGAAAATAAACAATGTACTTTATACAGCCTTAGATGATGCTCCATTAGATAGTGCATATGATTGGCAAGTTGCAGGTAATGCACTTGAATATTGTAAGTCTAATACTGCGGTAGATTTTGGAGATGATCTTTCAGTAGATAATATTAAATCTGCTATCGAAACACTTGTAGGAGTATTATACACACCAACAGATTGTGTTTTACCACCTGCATTATATAGTGATTGTTTCAATGAATCACAGTTTGTAAATGCAGCACAATACGGCAGTCAGAACAGCGCTATCATAGAAGGTAAAGTTCCAAGATTTATGGGTGTTGATTTCCATTTAGATCAACATATGCCTGACGACAATTCAGATAATGATGTTGGTATAATGTTTGATAAAAAATACTACTTGGGTATGTTAGCAGCAAAGGATGGAAAGATTGATTACTTTAACTACTTCCCAACTGGTGAACATGAGTTTTATCTAACTGTAAAACTTGGAGCAAAGGTCTTACAGGCGGCAGCAGGTATAGCATTTTACTCTTAAAGAGACTTATTGTCTCTTTTTTCTTTGGAGGGTGAAGTAGGATGTGGACATTACCACAGAAAGTTCGTGACGAATTAGGCATAGGTAATGATGAGATACTTGATGACAGGCAATTAGAAAACCTTATACGTGAAGCACAAGAACAAGTAAAAGAGGATTTATTCACTTATCATTTTGATGAGGAAATAGATATCAGTAGAGCAGGCAACAGTTGGAATGGTACAAATACAACATTCAATACATTTTCTTATCCTATAATGGATAGTAACTATGATAACATTGTAAATGGTAGTGATATTAAATGCCATTGGATAGATAACGATTATGCCATACAAGAGGCAACAATCACAGTAAGTAACGCAACATATGGGGTTGTAACTATCACACAAAGCGATGGTTCAACAGCAATTCCAAGCAACGCCGATACTATACGAGTTGAATATTATAGTTGTCATAGAAATATAAGTTTAAATCATCTTGAGAATCTTACAACGATCTTGACTGCTAATTCAGTTATGAATACGTTTAAGGCAGGTACATCTATCAGCATGGCTGATTTTCAAAAGAACGAAAAACTACTTCTTTTAAATCCTAAGATATATCTTAATAAATACTACGATCTACTCAGGAAACTTCAAGGAAGCAGTATTAAAGGAGTGTGATTTTAAAATATGGCAGTAAGTACAGCAACATATAGTTGGAATAGTGGAACACTTGTGACGGCTACAGGTACATTAGCAGAGGTTATGGCTGAGATGAATGCTGGTGCGGATAGCACAGCATCATTACAAACAAGAGATTTTCTTGTTTCACCACCTTATTACAATGGAACAAATATTTCAGCAGTGTGGTATGTAAATAAAACAACAGGATGGTAAAGCATGTTTGACCCACGTAGTGATATAATAGGTTTGTTCACAAACAGCCGTATAGGTGCAAGTAGTAGGTATTCAGGTACAGATGTGTACGTAAAAATACTTAGTATGGAGGATAACGAAGAAAAAGAACCTAATGATTACGGTGATAAATATGTGGGTATAATATGGTTAAAACCACCTAGAGTATATCTTAATGATATGGACATTGGTTTTAACACTGCAGAACATGAAGTGGTTGTAGATTGTGATTTTATTCTGCCTAAAAATGAGAGATGGCTTAAAGGCAATCATGCAACCTTTATCAATAGTATCTTACACACGTTAGAAACAACTATACGCACCAATTGTAGTGCAAGTGGTAAAAGTTGGGATATAGCAATGTTTAACGACATCCCAATTAGTTTTAATGATGAACCCAACATATACAGACGGGTTAGTGAAATAGTCTGTTATAAAGCAAATTAAAATTATCTCTCAAGACGAAAATAGCCCTATATGGGCTTAATGGAAGGAGGAAAAAATGACAAATCCAAAAGGACATGATATATATTATACGCAGATAAAAACGAAATATCTTAAAGGGCTGGTAGCAAGCACAGGAAGTTTAGCAGATGCGTCAGGTACAACATTAAATACAGATGCATATATAGAGATAGCAGATAGTGATGGTACTACATATTATTTGCCATTATATGATAGTACGGTGTAAACTGGAGGGATAGAATATGGGTCTAACATTTAAAAATACAGACATACTATTAGAATATATAGCAGAAACAACTAGAAATTCACCTGTATCTGCAGGTACTCTCCAACGACCCAGCGATGGAATCATCAATGTAACACTTACAGGTAAGAACAGCGGGGAAGTAATTTACAGTATAAATGATTATGATGGGCAGGACACAGTATATGGTACAAATGAGTATACGTTAAGTTTTGACTATTATTTACAACGAACACACAACACTACTCATACACTGGCAAACAGTATAGAGTATAACGCTCTTACAAGGGCATCTGGGCAAGTAACACCACTGACGTTTTATCTACATACGGAAAGTGATGTAACATATCAATGTGCAGGTAGTGTGTTAAATAGTTACAATCTAACACCAGAAGAAACACGTATCAAAGTAAGTGTTGAGTATGCTGTAACAAGTGTTGATGTAGCCGCAGGAAGTGACTATGCAGGTCTAACAAGTAGCAGTGCATGCGGAACAACATTTGAACAGTTCCAAGGTGCAACGTGTACTAGAAGTGGAAGTTTTGGGGCAGGAGTAAGCGGTTTCAGCTTTACGATCAACAACAATGTACAACCATTGAAGTTGATCGGAGCAAGTAGCGCAAGTCATTACGAATCACTTGAGAATCTTAGCGGCTCGGTAAATATACTTCTAAACGATGGCGGTGAAGATGATTGGTTGGAAGTAACAGACAACACAGAAGCAAGTATAGTTTTCGCATCTGGTACAAGTACATCAGCAACAGACTGTAGTTTAGAATGGACATTTGCAAACGCACATTTCAGTGAAATACCAATCAATATATCAGTAGATGCACCATACGTTGAAAGTGGAATAAATTGGAAGGCAGAAACAGTAACATTGGCATCGGTGACTTAAAATGGCAGCGGCAACAGTAGTAGTGAAGGAACTTAATGGTGGGAGTAACGGCGCTCCTGCAACATATACTACATGCGGTGATGGCGGTGGAGTAGAAACAAGTTGGTTCAGAGTAAGCGACGTACACGGTAGCAGCAGTCCAAGTCATAGGATACCGATACCAGCAGCAGGGCAAGGCGACAACTATAGTTACTGGAAATCATTTGGTGCAGAGGTAACTGCAAACGGTGATAGTAATACACTTGATAACTGGTGTACTTACTTTACACCAGCAGCAGATTGGCAGCCAGGTGGCAAACTTGGAACTGACGGTGAACTTAAAATAGGTTATAGTGGAGCGACATATGGCTTTGCTGTAGCAGATTATAATGTAGCACTTGGGCAAAGTGATAGTAACGGCTGGGCAGGTCAGGTAATTACAGCGCATGGCAGTATAACATCTGGAGTATCAATGCCCGTAACAGCAACACAATACAGCAATCAAACTATTACAAGTACGGGAAGTACAGCACATTTTGTACTACAGATAAACGTAGACACAGATGCAACACTGGGAACAGTAGGAACAGCGACAGCACACATACAATATGACGAAAGTTAAAACTGGGGGGGTAAATCCCCTTCACTGTTATTTTTGGATTGCAACAATAACCAATAATAGTATAATACCAGAGTACGACTTTAATAAAGGTGTGATAAATAAAGCACGGGATTTGAATATTGACCATGTTAAAATGTTTTCATGGCACCCTATAACATTTAATATGTTAGTTAAAATAAAACAAGAGTTTAATGAAGATACAAAACTCTGTATCAGTGATGAGGTTCATAGCCTTGCAATTGATCTAAAAGACGGTGAGAGATTAAAAACTCACCCAACATGGCGCAATACCCTTACATTCATGGGAAACGGTGGGGTAAGCGTTAAATATGCTTTGTTCAAGCAAACAAAAGATGGGGATAAAGGTTATTTTATAACTGAAGAAGGAGAAATGGTTAAAGAATGAATGTCACGTTAATAGCAATCTTAATATGTTTATTTGCATCTATAGGTATAATGTTCTATTTGAATAAAGAAAGTTTACTGGTATGGTTTAATATTATTAAAACCAAAGTTATCTGTTGGATAAACCATACTAAAAACAAAATCATTCGTTGGATTAAAAAGAATAAATATAAAACGGTTGCTGCTGCATCTGCTATCAGTCTTGCATCTGTAGGTGCATTGGTATTGGATGGCGGTGAAGAAACTCCTGAGATAATCCTGAAACCATACATCTACACAGAGTTTATTGCACCAGTAAATAGTTTTGGAATGGGTAACACTACTTTTAAAGAGGTTAACTGGACTTTTTGGCAAAAATGGTTTAATAATAGTATAAGTGTTTGGCTTGAGAAAAGCCTTGATGGTAAAAACCATTGGACTGATTGCTCTAAACTTCTTATAGTGGATAAAGATTGGAATGAAGAAAATATTAGTGTGAAACTTACATTCCATTGGGTATCTGATGAAGATATGTACTATAAGGTATCTTACAAGTTAAAGGGTGATAGTGGGCTTGATAGTCATTATGATGAAAGCAGCAAGGTTGCTAATAGTAATCGGTATATATTGAACTGTAGTATTACAGATACTGAAAGTTATAATTGTTTTTATGACTGGTCTGATTATAAAAGTAGTCCTGAATCCAATTCAAGTATATTTAGTAAAGAGATAGTTGCAAACAGTATTAGTAATAAGCCTGAGTTTTATTGGACTGTTACTACTGATACTGTGATTAAGAAAGGTAGTAAGTTTAGTATTGACCCTACGTTTGGTGAAACTGGAACAGGAAATACATTAAATATTAATATTGAAGATGCACTTGGTGGTGGTTATTTTCAAATGGGTGGTACAGATGGAACTGTTGATAGCATTACTGCACATATGTATAGTGTTAATGCTGGAAATTATATTGCATGTATTCATGATGATAGTAGTAATTTAGTTTGTACTTCTGCTCAGAGAACAAATTTACCAACATGGACTGAATCAGACCAAACATTTACCGTTAGTGGCAGTCCGTCTTTAACTGCTAATGCTTGGTATTATATTTCTGTTTGGGCTAGTACATCAATATCAAATGCTAAACTTTATCGTGCAGGTAGTGGTGGTTATAAATCTGTTAGAGATTCCGAAACGTATGATGGAACACCACCTAATCCTGCAAGTTTTGTAACACAGGATGCAGATGGTTTAACATATATTTATTGTACTTATACAGAAAGTGCATCAAACAACGCACCAACAATTTCAGGAATATCACCAGTAAATGAAAGCACAGGAATAAGCATAAGTCCAACTGTATACGCAATAGTAACAGATGCAGACAGCGATACAATGACATGTAACTTCTATACATCTAATAACGGCGTAGATTGGACTTGGCGACAAACAAACAGTACAGTATCCACAGGTACAAACATTAGTTACGTTTACAGTGGTGCAAGTAGTCATTCCACTAAATATTACTGGAAACTAACAGCAGATGATGGAACAGATAATACAACCAGTGATATTTATGAGTTTACAACTGAGGAAGATACAATTACATTTAACTTTATAGAAATGACACCTGCTGATATTCTCATAACTACAGAAGGAACAAGCAGCGTTACATATAATATCACAACAGGTAGTACAGGAATAAATGGAAGCAGTGTATTAGTTGCTCATCTTATGAACCAAACAGAAGCAAGTGATGTAAACTGTATGCTTAACACCAGTTATGTTTTAGATGAAGCAGATTGGCTTGGTGACGACCCAAATCATGCAGGCAACAGACATGAAAACTATTGGTTTGATAGTGAGTTTAATATTACACATGGTGATGGCACTCTTGGATATGGCGGACAATGGAGAGTTAAGAACGACTCTTTAACAGCAGGTTTTGTAGTTAACAGCCAAGGTAGTAACTGGTATAATTTTACGTGTAATGTTGCCGTTGAAAATACATTCGGGGTTATTGAACTTGGTAAACCAGACTTGAGAAAAACAGAAAATAAAACAGGGCAATATCATAATGTATTCAATCAGAAACATCTTAAAATAGATTTTAACCTTACAAATACATGTTTAATGGAAGAAGGCACTTACAACAATACTAACTTTGGATTTCATATAAATGCAGAACCTGTCAGCGATACCATTAGTAAAGATTTATTGATATATTTCACAAATCAGTCATATGAAGATGATAGACCATGGTTTGATGATTACTGCGAACTTATAGGCTCTATTGATAAAGATGACCCGTATGATTGGAGCCCAGCAAACAGTAATTATTATCATGTAACTTTTTCAACAGATGAAAATGGATATGTTGGCACTGTAAAAATGGATAGTAACTTTAGTATAATTGTTACTTCAAGAACTATAGAAACCAGAGGTTGGAATGTATTTTATGCAAACGATTATGTTGTAGATGGCGACCATGTACATGACTTTGAAAATAGCACAACTACATCTATTGGTACTGGTTGGAATCCTTCTTATTCACCAACAAATGGAACAATAGATTGTTTCTTTGGATACGCAAAACTTAGTAGCACATCTGAAATATTTTATAAGGTATATGCTCAAATGAATGGAACTGCAACAGGCGACGGACAATGGAGTACAATTGCCAATGAACTTATAGATGAAGTAAATATAGCACCAAATTGTCCAGATGTATTAACTCCAAATGGAACAGCACCAACAGACTTTTATTCAGTGGGAGATACAATAAATATATCATATAACTGGCTTGGCGACCCTAACCATGAAACATGCTGGGTAAATATAACCGCACATGATTCAAGTCATAATATAGCATACTGGCTTCAAAATAGAAGTATAACATCTGCTGAAACTCATGTCAATAACACATGGTATTATGATTGGGATACAACAGGAGTAGAACGAGGTACTTATCATATTAATATCACAGTAACAGACCCAGATGGTTTATATTGTGGTGTAGCACAGAATGGTACGTTTGATATAGGATGGACAACAGATATTCGTAATGATGGAATAGATTACTTTACATATCTTGGTGGAAATATAAGTATCTCAACGTTTGTAAATAATATTACAGGGTTTGATGAGAGTTCTGAATATATTGGCATCTGGGATAATGATACTTGGAGTTCTACTAATGCCACATGGAAGAGATACAACGGTGATGGAACGGGGATTGATTTCACATTAAATACATTTGACGTAGTGCAGATTTATCTTACAGATAGCGGAACTCAGGTTATTAATATGAGTGCGAATCCTGCTGTTACATATACTGGTTCTAAAAGTTATACATGGACAAACACAAGTGTAAATAAAGGATATAATTTTACGTCTAAAAATACTGTTAGTGATACTACATTATCATTAATCAATACATCTGTGACACTACAAGCAGGTGAGTTCATTGCATTATGGAATAAAACAAACTATGCATGGGATATAAGAATTGCAGACATGCCTCTCTTGGATAGAAATGTCCACAGGTGGGATATTATTTTATCTAAAGTAGAAGATGTAGAGGTGTGGAATACTTGAGTTTACCTATACCATATCCAATATATGGGATAATAAAAGATAGTAATGGAGCAGCAGTAAACGGTGCAACTGTATATGCAACAGATAGCACAGACCCACAAGGTAACGCAACTGGTACAACTAACGCATCAGGACAATATCAAATAAACCTACAAGATGTAGCAACAAATGGAAGTACGATACGAGTATGGTGTAGTAGTAGTGGAGAATTTAATGATACTACATTCACATTAAACATTAGTCATAGTGCTTTACGTGTTGATCTAAACCTTGCACAAGGTAGTAATAGTTTTACACTTGATAGTTATCTTAAGGCAACGCAAAAGGGTGATTTTAAATTAGATAGTATGCTTAAAGCATTTAATATTGGGAAAGATTATAAATTAGATGCAATACTTGAAACAATTAACACAGGGGATTATTATCTTGATACTATTTTAAAGGCAACTGTCGCAAAAGGTTATTATCTTGATGTTATATTAAAAGCAACAAGTAAAAAAGATTACAATTTGGATGTAAATCTAAAGGCAACAGCCGAGATTGACTTTTATTTAGATGCATTATTAAAGAAGTTTGGGCAGTTAAACAATTTTAATCTGGATGCACAATTGGGAAGTGCTGGTACTATTGTTAATTACTATCTCGATGCAATATTAGAAGCAATAAGTAAGAAAGATTTTACGTTAAATAGTATTTTAGAAACATTAAATGAAAAAGATTTCATTCTAAATAGTATAATTAAAGCAGTTTCAAGCAACGATTTCAAATTAGATAGTAGATTAATATCAACAAATAAAAAGGATTTTACAATCAACAGCATACTAAACAGTGTATATACATCTAATTTTTATTTAAACAGTGTTTTAAAGGCAACTGAGGCATTATCTTTCTATTTGAATGGTAGACTAAGGGCTACTAATAAAAATGACTACACGCTTAATTCTGTGCTAGAAACTATAAACACAATCAATTACAAATTAAACAGCATATTAGCAGCAACATCATCAAATAATTTTTACTTAAATAGTATAATAGGATTGAAAGATATAATTACAAACAATTTTTCAATTAACGCAGAATTATATATCAAAGAACAAGATAAAAGAATGATTGGTTTTTCACCAATGATGAGTATAAATGGAACTACACCATCAAATAGTAGAGTAGGAAATACACCAGTATTAAGTATAAAGGGGTTGACATAAAATGGATTTGTTAGAACTGAGTCAAGGGGATTATGGAACAGCAGTCACATACACACTTTATAGAAGTGATGATAGCACAACAGCGGAGAATTTAACAGCGGCAAGTAGTGTTTCACTTGACATAACTAGATTGAATGAAACACCAATAGTAGATGGTGCAACTGTAACAGTAAGCGATGCAACAAACGGAGAGGTACAATTCACGCCTGAAGCAGGTTGGTTTACATCATCAGTATTAGATGGGCGCAGTCATTACGTTGCAATATTTAAGATCGTATACGCCACAGGGCAGAAAAGCAGTTTCAAATGCCCAGTTTTTATACATCAACATTAGACTCAATATATGAGAGGATATGAAAAATATGAACCGTATGGTAAAAATACCAAGCCTAAACAATGGAAATGAATTTGAATTTCCAAAAAGGAAAGTAAAGCATACAAAATACGTGCTTGAGCATACACTAGAAACCCCTGAAACATTAATGGCAACAGAACAAAACATCTTGATAGTATACGCAATACTTAAAGATAAATTCCCAAGTCTTACAAAAGAAGACATTGAGGAACTAGAAGAACATGAACTGGTAACATTAACCTTTATTGCATGGGATAATTCCGAGATGCAGAAGGTGATAGAGAAATTTCGAACCTCTAACACAAAAGGAACAACTAAACAACCTAAACAAAAATAGGTATAGAATGCATAATAATATGCATATACCTCTACAATATATTGACGATTACACAATGGATGACTTTAACGGAATCATTCAGACATTAAATATTGATAGTAAAACCCAAGGTGGAAAATCATACCAAACAAAACCCTCACAAAAAGAACTTAACATAGCAAAAAAACTAAGGCAAAGAAGGAAGGAAAAATGGCTGAAACGCATAAGATGAGTGTTGTAATAGAAGCGATGGATAAAGCATCTGCACCACTGAACAGAATCACTGGTGGATTTAACATGATGAGTAAACAAGGACTCATGGCAGGTGCAATGTTCGCAGGTGTAACTATGGGTATGCAGGTTGCTATGCAGGCAGGTCAGCAATTTATTCAATGGTTGTCGGAAAGTGGAAAGAAATTTAGAGAATTTGAATATGCTATGGCTGAAGTCAATATCATGTTAGGTGAACATGGGGATATGTTACCAGAACTTTCGGATAAAATAATAGATTTATCTGTTCAATATGGTGTATCTGCAATGGACATGTCGAGAGCAATGTATCAAATATTATCTGCTGGAATGGCAGCAAGTGATGCAATAGCATTTTTAGGACAAGCAACCAAACTTGCAAAGGTTGGCTTTACAGATGCAGAAACAGCAGTGGATGCACTTACAACTGTTATTAACGCATACGGATATGAAGCAGATGCAGTAACAGAAATAAGTGATATATTTCAACAAACAGTTATTCTTGGTAAAGTAAGAATGGAAGAACTTGCCAACGCACTTGGTTATGTTGTACCAATTGCATCATCGGCTGGGATTGCTTTTGAAGAAGTTGCAACTGCAATGGCAGTATTATCAAAACAAGGTATTAATGCAACAAAGGGCGCAACTGGACTAAGACAAGTTATTAATAATTTTATTGCCCCTACTGAAGCAGCCGCCCAAGCAGCATCAGAATTTGGTATTACTTTAAGTGCTGCACATTTCAGGGCAGTTGGTTTTGCAGGTATTATTGAAGAAATAAATGAAAAGACAGACAGTTCTGCATATAGTATATCACAGTTTATTCCAAATGTCAGAGCATTAAGTACAATGCTGGCATTAGTTTCAAATGATGGTGCGTTATGGATTGATACATCAGGTCAAATGTATGATGCAAATGGAATAGTAGAAGAATCATTTAAAAGTCTTACAAATACAATGAAAATGGTAAACGATCAAATGGTTGCCATGAATGATAAAATTGATATGGTCATTGGTAAATCTACTGGCGAATGGGATGCATCGCAGAAAAAGTTTGTAGCAGGTTTAAAAGCCAGTGCAATGGGTATTGATGTTGTCAATGGTGAAACGGATAGATTAGGACAAACAATGGCTTCAACTCTTGGTGTTTTTGGTCTTGTCATAAGTGCTGTAAATGATATGAGAAAGGTTGATGAGGAACTTGCAAGAGTGATGGCAGAGGCAGAATGGGATACAACAGCAGAGGGTGCATCTAAAGTATTTGGCGAATTTGTAGAATTAATTAAAACAGATGAAGAATTACAAGTATCAATTGGTAGAACGGTAGAAGCAATAAATGATTTAAATGCTGAAATAGCAAAGATGATTGAGATTAAAAATATCAACGATGACATTTATGCAGCAGGCATCAGTCTTAAAAATTTAGGTATTGAAGTATCATATAGTAACCAAGAATTTAAAAATATAGTAGAAACATTAAATAATTACGAAATGGCATTAGATGGAATGAAAAGTGCAAGTGATAATTATAGTCTTGCACAACAAGAAAACCGCCTTGCCATGATGCAAATGGATTTAATAGCAAAAGAAGAAAACAGGGAACTCACAGAAGAAGAACTAGCAAACAAAGCAAAACTTGAATTATCAAACGATAAATTAGCAGTTAATTCACTCCGTAATAATATTAATATGTCAAAATTCAAACGTGACCATTACAACGAAGCAAAAGCACAATACGCTGATGAAGTTGCACGAATGAATCACAGATTACATGTAATAAAAGATAACAGCCAACAAGAAATATTTGATAAGCAAGATACATTAAGGAAAATGTATGATGACGAAACACAGTATCAATCAGACAGACAACTAGTTTGGAAAAAATCCAAAGAAAAATTTGCTGAAGTACAAGGTCAGATGGTAGCAATTCAATTAGCAGCAGATGAAGCAATGAGGGCAGGCGACCAAGAAAAATACAATGAGTTAATTGCTAAAATACCAGAATTTAAACCATTAACATTTCAAGATATAGCATTTGCACCAAAAGAAGATGACGGCTTTGAACGATGGCTTACAGCAAAGACAGGCAGGGATTCAGGTACAACAACGAATAACAACAACGTAACAATAATTGTAGATCAACCAACTATAACAAATGCTGAAGATATTGACACTTTAACCAATCAACTTGGTTCTGTATTTGAATCTGAAGCATTTACGGGGATTACATCTAAATATAAGGTGGGATAAACAATGGGTTTAACAAAACTATATCAAACATACTACGCAGTAGACTTAGATCATGTAGGAGAATCATGGGGTGGAAATACCTATACAAAACTATTAGTGACAGAGTACCCAGATGATGCAATTGAGAGTACAGCAAGTACACAAAGTGCTGATGTAACATTTTTATATCCTACAATAGTCGCAAATGTATACTATCTTGATGGGATAGCAGAGGGTTATATAACACTGCAAAACTGCCATGCAAGTAATACGGCAACAGTTACAAGTTACACAGTAGCATTAAAAAAGACAGAGGATGTACCAAGTGCAGAAACAACACTTGGTAGTTATACACAATCAATAAGCACAGATAACACAATCGCAGCCGTAACAGGAGAATTAAGACTTCCTGTTTATATGAATATATCACATCAAAAGGTTACAGAAAATGAAAAATTACTTTTAAATATTACATATGTAAGTACAGGTGGCACAGTATATGTCAAACATGAACTTGATAGCAGCGACCCAGATATAAAGATTAAAGTACCATACTTACCACAAGGGTGATTAAAATGACGTTTACCATTACACAACAACCAAATTCAGCAAACCTTTATCTTTATCCAAATGGTAGCAGTGCAACAGACCTTACAGCATTTGGGGAAACTGAGAATTATGAATGTGTTGATGATATATGGCATACATCAAACGATGATACTGATTATGTTTATAGTTCTGCATCAAGTACAGTAAGTGATTGGTATACACTTGAAGATCATACAACTGAAACAGGTACAATTAATTATGTGCAAATAACATCAAAAGTACGAAGTGTAGATGCTGCATTAAGTTCATCGGCTACTTATAAATTAATAATAGATGACACAAGTAGTACAAGTTTAAGTGATAGTTTTACAGATATTAATACAACCTATTCAATTAAATCAAATGTATGGACAACAAAGCCAAGTGGGGGGGCATGGACTTGGACAGATATAGATAATTTAAAAGCAGGCATATTACATAGTTCAGCATCTTCAGAGGGGGATAATATTTCCTCATCATTTTTACCAACTGCAAACGGTGATTTAAATCAATTCACCCGAACACTTGGCACTGGTGCACATTGGGAATTAGTAGATGATCCTATCGATAGCCCAGATACAAACACTAGAATATGGCCAAACCATGATGATGATAATGAATATGAATTATTTCAAGTTGCAAATCACGACCCTGCAATACATGCTGGTACTATTTCAAAGATACGTGTATATTTTAGACTTACACACGACACTGGCGATACAGCCCAACTGGCTGGAACTGTGAGGGTGGGCAGTACAACGGATACAGGCACATATTATAGTGGTGGTGTTTATCCTGCTTGGGAAACCAAATATGAAGAATGGGTAACTAACCCAGACACATCAAGTGCATGGACATGGAGTGATATTGATAGTCTACAAATAGGTGTTCGTACTGGAAATGTTGGAGTTAATGACACTTGTGCTTTTACCCAAGTCTATCTTATTGTTTATCATACAAAAATATTTCCCGAAATCCGTACAACTCAATGCTATGCAGTTGTAAACTATGACCCACCTGCAAGTACAGTCACACTCAACACACCAATGACATTATCTGCATCACACAGTAGAAAGATAGGTCGTGTTACATTCCCAGATGGTTCTTATGAGGTAGATGATTACGGCAGAGCAGGTAAATCTTTAAAGATAACTGGACACGAAACAAGTAGTGCAGCGGCAAACATGCAGAAACTAAAAGATATGTGCCACTATGGTGAGAAGGTAACGATTGCAGGATTACCTGATAGCAACCACAATACAGACTACATGATAAGAAATTTTAGTTATAAACAAGCAGGCGGCATGGTAGACCGATATATCTGGAGTCTTGATTTAGAGGAAGATTAATGACATACACAATTACAACAAATACAACAAGTGTTACATTAAGCACACCTGCATTACTAGATCATACTATTACAGAAAAAATAAGTAATAATCTATTTCCTGATGGAACAGATGAACAGACCGACATGGGAAAGAGCAGTGATGTATTGAAGTTCTCAGGATTAATAACATCGGATGTATACGCCAGTGCAGCAAGTATAAACACAATGATGGATGACAAAGAGATAGTTACAATAACAGGATTACCAGATAGTAATCTTAATACAGATTATATGATTAAAAGTTTTAACTATAAAACACAAGGTGGAACAGTAAGCATGTATAGTTACGACATATCGTTAGAAAGGATGAGGGATAGGTTATGAAACAAGGGGAACGGGATATATAATAAGGATGGATGAAACCGTGTCACAACAAATAGAGGAACTGGTAAAAGCATTTAGAAATGATAATGGTAATAAGCATTTTACGAATAAGGAACTAATTATCTACTTTAATAAAAAACATGAAGCGGATATAAAAGAGATAAAGCGGATACTGGAAAGTTTACCATGTACTACAAATGCAACTCGCATTACTAAAATCGAAACAACAAATAAACTCATTGCTGCTAGTGTTACAGTTGTCTTAACAATATTTGGGATTATAATTAGTATAATAAAATAAGGAGAAATAAAAAAATGGAAGAAGAAGTAAAGAACGCATTAATTGAATATGCGAAAAAAGGATTAATAAAGGCTGGAAAATTGGCACTACTTGCTGGTGCAACTGTGTTTGTGACGGAATTTGGTACATACTTACAGGTGGTTCCAGAAGGATTACCATCAGAAAGTGTTGCGGTTCTTGCATTAACATCTGGTATGCTACTTTATATTGGTGGATACCTTAAAACTCTCATGTTGAGTGATTAAACGTGTTTCTTGGTGGTTTAAAGCAACGTAGGAAGGACTTAATGAAAGATATAGGGCAACTACAGGATAAACAAAACAAATTGGCTGAGGGGCGTTTAAAAGCCCTTGAGGGTGTTGCCAAGGAAATTGGTGGAGATAAAAACTATAACCTTAATGTTAATAGAACAATATGCCCATATTATCAACGTGCTTTAAATACCGAGATTGAGTTTAAAAAAGATGACGATAACCCATTAGGCATGAATAAGGGCTCCGTGAGAAGTATCTTAACACTTCTTGTAATTATGACCGCATGCCTAATCTCTATTTATTTATTATTCTCACCAAGGATACCTTTTGATATGAAGTTTTTTGTAATGAGTTGGTTCTTTGGCATTGCTAGTATGGTTATCGGTTATTACTTCATTAGTCGTATAAGTATGGGTCGAGGTTATAACGGCTTTCAATTTTAACTACCCTTACAAATCTTCTTTTTTATCTATTTTTAATCAAATATAAGGGTAAATGTATATACACCTGCATAACCATGTGTATAAAAAGTATATAAACAAACTTCTTTTTTGTAGATTTATGATAAACAACAACGAAATAAAAATCGTAGTAAGAATGGATAACGATGCAAACGCATTGAATACCATCCAACAAATCCGTAATTTAGACGGGTTCAAAGGTCTGTCATTCAAATATAAAGAATAGACGACCATCTTTTTTTCTTTTTCAATTCTCGTTTTTTAGCATTTTTAAGGGTTTTTTCCTTGTTTATTTCAACAAGTTTATATA
>Ga0164310_10000581_pt1 | contig 19633 bp, 18 predicted proteins | sample GuaBasSedimGuay1_FD_121795 | JGI IMG/M metagenome (GOLD analysis project Ga0164310, IMG submission 121795) | Subseafloor sediment microbial communities from Guaymas Basin, Gulf of California, Mexico - Guay1, Core 4569-9, 0-3 cm | ecosystem: Environmental > Aquatic > Marine > Hydrothermal vents... | reverse complement strand
CTCCCTGAAGATCCATTATTTCCCCTACCACATTTTCCAACTGGCCACGTCTCACCTGGTATCTCGCGAGCAACGCCACGAGTTGGTGCTCTTCCGGCGCTTCATGGCGCGTCTGGCCGAGCGCCTTGCCAGCGAGCGGGGAGCCGGAGGTCTATTCAGCGGCGACAACCTCGGGCAAGTGGCTTCGCAGACACTTGAGAACTTGGCCGGCGTGGATCTCGTCATAAAGCTGCCGATCTTCCGGCCACTCATCGCCTACGACAAGGTGGAGATCATCGACCTGGCACGGCGCCTGGACTTGCTGGAGCCAGCCGAGATCGCCTACAAGGATTGCTGCTCGATTCTCGCCACCCAGCCCTCCACGCGGGCGCGTTCGGAGATACTGGATGCTTTGGAGAGGGAAATCAAAGTCGAGAGCCTGATCTCCGAGACACTCAGCCAGGGCGAGACGATCACATTGCAGCATGAAGCAAGCGGCGAATTGGTAACCACCTGACCGCGAGGCGTGCGCCTAACTCTAGCATCCCAGATAACATCGCGCTAAACTTGCCCTCTGGGATGGATCATGTTTCTACCCGCAGCCGCGCCAAGAACTGCGGCTGACGGGGATCAGCGGGGGAGGGATCGATGGATCTCATCAATCTATTCTGGCTATTTCTGATGCTCTCGGCGCTGCAGCCCGCATTGCGGCAGCGCCTGCTGGAGATGGCGCGCGCCCGCGCCTTGCGCAAGTTCGAGGAAAAGCGCGGCAGCCGGGCCATTCTGCTCATCCATCGCCAGGAGACCTTCGCCTTTTTGGGGTTCCCGCTGGCACGCTACATCGATATCCAGGACTCGGAGGAGATATTGCGGGCGATCAAGCTTACCAGCCCGGAGATTCCCATCGATCTGGTGCTACACACGCCGGGCGGCCTCGTGTTGGCTTCGGAGCAAATCGCGCACGCATTATGCCGCCACCCTTCCAAGGTGACGGTCTTCATCCCCCACTACGCCATGTCGGGCGGAACGCTGCTGGCGCTCTCGGCGGATGAGATTGTAATGGACGAAAACGCCGTGCTAGGTCCGGTCGACCCCCAGCTCAGCAACATGCCCGCGGCCTCCATCCTGAGCGTGCTCGAGAAGAAGAACATCGACCGCATCGATGACGAGACTCTCATCCTGGCGGATGTTGCCCGCAAGGCCATCTCCCAGGTCAAGCAAACTGTGACCGAGATCCTCACCTATCGGGATGTGTCCGCCGAGCGCGCCGCCGAGATCGCCGAGATTCTTGCCACCGGCCGCTGGACGCATGATTATCCCATCACTGTGGAAGAGGCCAAACAGATCGGACTCTCGGTCTCAACCGAGATGCCGGATGAGATTTACCAACTGATGAATCTCTACCCACAGACGTCCCAGCGGCGCCCCTCGGTGCAGTACATCCCCCTGCCCTACACCGAGAGGCCGGCGCGACCGCCTTCCAACGGCCAGACTAACGTCTGAGTCTAGGATCTCGCCCGGCGGAAATAAGATATCTCTTTCGCTGGAGTTGGAAATATGCGACAGACTGTAGGTTTGCGCCTCGTGAGATTCCTTGATCACCTGCGCCTGGGCGGCGGGATGATCCTGGTTGGCATCAGTCTGGCGGTCGGCATCGGCACCGGACTGGGAGCGCTGCTCTTCAACACCATGATCTCCTGGGTCAGCCGATTCGCCTTTTTCACTCTGCCGGCCCTAATTCCACAGGCCCGCATGGCCCTGATCGCTGCTGTCCCGGCCTTGGGTGGGCTGATCGCCGGCCCGCTCATCTACCGTTACGCCCGCGAGGCCAAGGGGCACGGCGTGCCGGAGGTGATGGAGGCCATCGCCCTGCGCGGCGGCCGCATCCGGCCGATTGTGGTGGTCATCAAGGCCGTGGCATCGGCCTTCACACTCGGCACAGGCGGTTCTGTCGGCCGGGAGGGGCCCATCGTGCAAATCGGTGCGGCGCTTGGCTCGACGCTGGGGCAGGCCTTCCGCATGTCGGAGGTCCGCATCCGCACCCTCGTCGCTTGCGGAGCCGCGGGCGGCATCGCCGCCACATTCAACGCCCCCATCGCAGGCGTGATCTTCGCGGCGGAGGTGATCCTCGGCGAATTGAGCATCAGCCACATCGGCGCGGTGGTGATCTCGGCCGTCACAGCCAACGCCACTATGCAGGCGCTGGTGGGCTCCGAATACACGTTCGCCGTCCCAGAGCCCTACGCCTTCGAGAGCCTGGCCGAGTTCGGGCTGTATGCCATCCTGGGCGCGCTGGCGGCCCTCGTAGCGGTGGCCTTTGTGCGCACGCTCTATTGGGCCGAGGACCGTTTCGCAGAGCAGCGCCGCATCCCCGAGTGGCTCCAGCCCGCGATCGGCGGCCTGCTGCTGGGCCTACTCGGGCTGGCCTATCCAATGATCTTCCCGACCCTGCGCTACGAGAACATGCCCCACGTGTTTGGGGGCGGGTACGAGCCGATCTCGGCGGCGCTGACCAACCAATTGGCCATCGGCGGGGCCTTTCTGCTGATCTTTATCAAGATGCTGGCCACCGATTTCACGCTCGGCTCTGGCGGCTCCGGCGGCATTTTCGCACCTTCCCTCTTCATGGGCGCCATGCTGGGCTCCGCCGTGGGCGGACTCTTCAATGCATGGCTTCCCGGGCTGACCGCGCCGCCCGGCGCCTACGCCCTGGTCGGTATGGGCGCGGTGTTCGCCGGCGCGGCCCACGCCCCGCTCACGGCATTAATCATGCTTTTCGAGCTCACCGGTGACTATCGCATCATCCTGCCGCTGATGCTGAGCGTGGTCATCTCGACCCTGATCGCCCGTCGCATGCTGGCAGGCGAATCAATCTATACCCTCAAGCTTGCCCGACGCGGCATCCGGCTGCGCAGCGGACGTGACGTGGACGTGCTCGAGAGCGTGCGGGCCGAGGAGGTGATGGCCACCGATATCGATACCATCCGGGCCGACGCCACGCTCTCCGATCTCTCAAGGGCCTTCAGCCAGGCCAGGCGGCGGGGCTTTCCGGTGATGGATGCTTCCGGAATGCTGGCCGGGATCGTCACGTTGGCCGATCTGGAAAACGCCATCCAGCGCGGAATGCCCCTCGAGACGCCCGTGGCGGACATCGCCGTGCCCTTCGAAGACATGCTCTACGCCTATCCAGACGAGAGCATCGGCACCGTGCTGAAGCGCATGGGAACCCGCGGCGTGGGTCATATCCCCGTCGTGTCACGCCGGAACCCGCGCCGGCTCATCGGATGGATCTGGAACCATGAGATCATCCGGGCCTATAACATCGCCGTTGCCCGGCGATCCGAGCTTCGGCTTCGAGCTCAGGCCATGCAGCCCGACGGCGTGGTGGAGGGCATGCGCATGCTTGATGTCCACCTGGCTGAGGGTGATCCGTCTGTGGGCCTCGCCTTGAAGGATCTGCATGACGCCCTGCCTGAGAACTGCCTCTTCATCTCGATCCATCGGGATGGAAGGACCATCATTCCTCATGGCGATACTATGTTGAGAGCCGGAGACCGCGTAACGGTGCTCATCGATAGCCAAGCGGCTGACTCATTGCGTTCACTGCTCACCCAGGCCGGAGCGCAAGGCAGGCTGCCTGCCGCGAGCCCTGGGAAGGGTCAGACCGATGAGGTCCAGAGCGACAGCCGCGAGCACTAATCTATCTCATATCCTGCACTGACCCAGATCTGATATTCCTGCTCTATGTTCAATTCGGCTGGGGCCGGTCTCCGCTTACGACGGCCCCTCTGCACTACGAAATGTGCGAAATGCATGGGGAGGTGGCCATGGCTGTGGATACGCAGGCTAGAACGACTACCGTGTTGACCCGCGATGAACTGCTTGAAGAATTGGTCTTCGAGGCTCTCTGCCGTGATGATATCTTCCGCTCGCTCGAACAGGATAGCGTTCGGGTGGATGTAAAGAATGGCGTCGTCTATCTCAAAGGCCATCTGAGCAAGTCTCTGCACCGCCATCATCTGGAGAGAATTGCGGCGGCAGTGCCGGGCGTCCGCGGTGTGGAGAACCGTCTCATAGCAGACCGCGATCTGAGCCTGCAAGTGGCCCAGGCGCTCAGCCATGATCCGCGGACGCGCCCCTTCAATATCCCGGTGCGCGTCTTTCACGGTTGGGTGCACCTGGGTGGAACGGTCCCGACCGAGGCAGATCAAGCGGCCTGCGAGCAGGTCGCGACCAGCGTGCCCGAAGTGCGGGGAGTGATTGCGCTTCCCAGACTGCCGGATGGCTCGGAGATTCCCCCCCGGCGTACCCTCCAACCTCTGCCCGGAGCCCAAGTATTTGGGGACACCGGTTACCTGGGGCGCATCCAGTCCGTAGTGATCGATCCAGGCAACCGGCTGGTGACGCATATCGTGATGCCCCACGCGCCAGAAACCCCCTGTGCGGAAGATGACCCTGGCGCCGCACTCTGCCGCATCCCGGCCGCGGCCATCCGCACCGCCAATGAGACCAGCGTCTTCCTGCAGCATGGATACCGGCCTGGCGCGGAATCGCATGCGCTGCGGTTCCAGGACCTGATTGAGCCGCCCGAAGACTGGCGTCCACCTTTCCCCTACCGATGGGTGGATGTCCGCTGGCCAGCGGAGGCATACGATAACCGCTAGGCCCGGAAACCGGTGAAACGACGCGGCCGGAGATTGGCTATCCGGCTGCGTCGTATCTGCATGAAGTCCATTTCCGCGCGGCAGCTCCGCTAGTATCCCAGGATCCGGCTTCTTCGGTGGAAGTAGACGCAAGGGGCGAGGAACATCAGGAAGAGCAGGGGGAGCACCACTATGTCGAGCCAATATGGCAGAAAGCCCCTCCCCAAAACAGCCTGATTGAAGAGGTCCTGGGCATATGTCAACGGTGAAAGGAACGCAAAGGGGCGCGCCCAAGATGCCATATCACTTAATGGAATAAAGATCCCGCTGATGAAGAGCAGTGGCCAGCGGATCAGCGTGCTGGGCATCATAATGCTTCCCACCGAGCGCGCCGGGATGGAGGCGAACACAAGGCCAAGGGCTGAAAAGGCCAAGCTCGAAAAGAGAATCCCCACCACAAGAAGGCCCACATCCGCCACCGAAACGCCCAGAAAGATCACCCCGATCGAAAGCGGAACGACCGACACCATCACAGCAAAGAAAGCGCCAACCAGAGACTTGCCCAGCAATAGCGTCATCAGGGACATGGGTGCGGCGAGCAGCCGATCGTAGGTCCCGGTACGGCGCTCCATGGGTATGATCACCGGCCCTGCGGAGGAGGCGGTGAAGAAGGTCGTCAACGCCAGCAGGCGTGCCAGGCCCACATCCGCGCCGATGTTGCGTTTCACGGAGAAGGAGAAGAATAGGAAAAAGGGCAAAAGAAGGCCGAACATGATCATCGGCGGCGTCAGGTAGTAGACCCTCACGTCCTTCACCGCGATGACCCATGCCTGCATCATCTCGTCTGCAAGCCGCTGCAAGGAGAGATCTCTCATCGCTCGCCCCCCGTTCGCCGAGAGGCATTACGGCCCCTCTCATCCCGGATCGATCCTACTTCCCGGCCCGTGATCTCCAGGAATACATCTTCCAGGCTTGGAGCCAATGTGCAAAGGCTGACCACTCGCAGGTCATGGGTCCGGGAGAAGTCCAGCAGTGAGATCAGCACCCGGGAAGGGTCTTCTGTATACAGGCGCCACTTGTCACCCATTTTGGCGACCGTGCGCACGGCATCCAAGGCCCTTAGCTGGGGTGCAAGATCTCGCTCGGTGAGATTGAATGCCACCTCGATGGATTGGACCTTGAGGATGGCGCGTTTGAGGCTCTCCGGCGTGTCGATGGCGGCGATCCGTCCATGATTGATGATGGCCACCCGGTCACAGAGTTGGCTGGCTTCCTCGATCTGATGAGTGGTCAGGAATATCGTCCTGCCCTCCGCATTCATGCGCCGTATCAGCTCGTGGATCGCCCGCGTACTCTGCACATCCAGGCCGGGTGTGGGCTCGTCAAGAAAAAGCAGCGATGGGCGGTGGATCAGGGCCATGGCGATGCTGAGCCTGCGCCGCATACCCTTGGAAAAACTCTCGGCCTTGACATGGCGCTTCTCCCACAGCCCAAAGCTTTCCAGCAGCTCCCTTGCCTGCGCCTGTCGAGCTGCCTTAGGCACGCGGTAGAGTCGCGCCGTGAACATCAGGTTTTCCCATGCCGTCAGTTCGGTATAGACGTTAGACTCCTCAGGGACCAACCCAATATGACGCTTGGCCGGGAAGGCATCGCGCGCATAATCATGGCCAAAGACGGCGATGCGGCCCTCGGTGGGCTCCAGCAGCGTGGTGAGCATGCGCTGCGTGGTGGTCTTGCCCGCCCCGTTGGGCCCCAAGAAGCCGAAGACCTCGCCCTGATGCACGGTAAAGCTGACATGGTCCACGGCCAGGAGATCGCCGTAGTACTTGGTCAGACCCTCAACACAAATGGCATCCATCCGACCTTCTCCTGATTCGATCAAGGCCTCGCTCGGATCGGCCCTACCCATCAACCCGCGATAGTTGAATCCCCATTGCGTTCTCCGCTCCAATGCGCCTGGTACTCCTGCAGGAAGCGATCAAGTCTGACGCGCGTCTCATGGATCCTCTCGGCCCAGGCGTGCAGACAGGCCTCCCCCTCGGGTGTAATCGCATATACACGCCGAGCCGGGCCGGCGCCTTCGGTGTTCCATGCAGAACGGACCAGACCTTGATGCTCCATCTGACGCAAGGTCCGATAGAGCAGGCCTGGGTCTGCAGGGGGCGCGCCCTCATTCCGCTCGAGCTGAGCTCGAAGCTCATATCCATGCGCCGGGCTTCTGGAGAGCAGCAGCAGGAGCCAGGGCTGCAAGAAGCCGCTCACGCGCCCATGCCGCGGGCAGCCGGGACCTGGGAATCGTGGACCAATCTCTCGGGGCACGACTAACTCATCTATATGAGATAGTCATATATACCACGGTAGCTCTGGGGGTGCAAGACTCGGCAGACCATCGATTTGCACCGGCCCCAACCCGGTGGCCATACACAGCAAGTCTGCACGGCGAGAGCCATGATGAGCATCACAGACCCGCACTGCGGCTCCTCCGATACCATCCACTGCGTTCTGGCTTGCCGGTGGTATCACATGGAAGCAGAGAGGCCTTGCTACCAGGCCAAAGCGCCGCCGCAGGCTGAGCCGTTCTCCTCCAGCCATGCCAACATTTCGCGCAGGCTTCCGGTGGCCAGCGCAATACAGGTATCCGCCCCGCCGTAGTAGAGGTGCAGCGTATCGCCATCATCTCCCAGGGTATAGCCACAGGGAAAGACCACGTTATCCACATCGCCCTCGCGCTCATAGCGCGCCTCTGGGCCGAATATCCAGGTATCGCTGCGCCGGAGACAGCGTTCCGGGTTCTTCAGATCGAAGAGGGCCAAGCCCAGCCGGTAGATCGATCCGGAAGCGGTGGTGCGAACGCCGTGATAAATGGCCAGCCAGCCCTCAGACGTTTCGATCAGGGGCGGCGAGAGACCGATTTTGTTGGCATCCCACCAGCCTCCCCGGCGGGCTTCGAGGATCAGCCGGTGATCCCCCCAGTGCCGCAGGTCGGGCGAGTAAGAGACCCAAATATGCGCCCCCAAGGCCGTCGTCGGCCGATGCACCAGCGCCCATAGCCCACGGATGCGGCGCGGCAGCAAGGCCGCATCCTTATCCTCGGGCGGCATCACCACCCCCAGACGCTCAAAGGAGCGGAAATCCTCGGTGATTGCCAGAGACACGCCGGGACCGCCGCGCGAATAGCTCACATAGGCGATGACGTAGCTCTCCAATTCGGGGACATAGGTGATGCGCGGGTCCTCCACCCCCCAAAGCTCCTCGGGATAGCGTTCCGGGTCCGGGTAGAGCGCCGGTTGGGTCTCGATCTCCCACCCTCCGATGCCATCCTTCGACCGCGCAACGCATAGATGCGAGTGTCCCCGGTGATCTTCCACCCGGCATAGCAAGAGTGTGGTGCCATCCCTGAGCCGGACGGCTCCGGGATTGAAGACCGTGTTGGCGGGATAGGGCCAGTCCGCCGCAGTGAGGATGGGGTTCTTGGGGTGCCTCCGCAGAAGCGTGGGATGAAGATGGTTGCGCAGATTGGGTGTCATGGGCACCTCCTCAACCGATCGGGATTGCACGTTCCGCTCGACGTCCACGATCGATCTCGAGCACTCTCTGGTAGACCCGCAGATAGTCTTCCACCATCCGGTCACATGTGAAATGTGTCTCCACATGCGCGCGGATGCGCCGTCGGTCGAGATCAGCCACACGCGCCAGCGCCTCGATCGCCGCCTCCTGATTGCGCACGAGAAAGCCCGTCACCCCATCCTGCACGATCTCAGGGATGGCCCCGCGTGGCGCGGCGATCACGGGGGTCCCGCAGGCCATGGCCTCGATCAGGCTCAGCCCGAAGGGCTCTTCGAAGTTCACCAGATGGAGCAGGGCGTAGGCCTCCCCAAGCAATTGGGCGCGCCTCTCCGGCCCCACGGAACCGAGATAGCGCACGCGATCGCAATCGATTCTGGGGCGAATTTGACGCTCGAAGTAGCCTTCATCTTGAATGATTCCTGCCAGCAGCAACCGGCGGCCGGCGCGCTGCGCCACCTCGATCGCCTCTCGCACGCCTTTCTCGGGATGGATGCGTCCGAAGAACAGCAGATATTCTCCGGGTTCAGCCCGGAAGGGAAACTGGCCCAGGTCGATGCCGTGATGGATCGTGGCGAGGTAATTCAGGCTGGGGTGGCGGTCGGCGTCACTGATCGAAACGTAATAGGTGCTGTCGTTGTAGCGCTGATAGACCGGGAGGATCCGCTCGGAGGAGAACCCGTGGATGGTGGTCAACACCGGCGTTTCGACCAGGCCGCTGTAGGTTAGCGGCAGGAAGTCGAAATGATTGTGGATCAGATCGAACGCCGAGGCATGAGCGAAGGCCTCGGCGATGTGCAAGGCTTCCCACACCTTGGGGTCCAGGGATGGATCCTCAGAGTAGGGCCGCGGGCAAACCGATACGAGACGAGCTTGCGTAATCGAGTCCGCCGTCGCAAAGAGCGTCACCTCCACGCCGCGCCGGACCAGCCCTTCGGTGAGCAGGGAAACGACCTGCTCCCATGGGCCGTAATGACGGGGAGGCACACGCCAGGAGATGGGGGCCAGCATGCCAATGTGCATCAACTCACCTGTGGCTCGAGCACTGTATCCGCCAGACGGAGCTGCGCCAGCGAGAGCAGGAAGGAGAGTGTCGATTCGGCTCCCTGGTTCTGGTTGACCCGGTCGGGGTGGAGGCCATCGTGGCAGCCTCCCGTCTTGGGGTCATAAAGCGGTAGCCCCAGGTCGTTGCGCCCCAGGAACCACTCGAAGGCCCGCTCGGCTTCCTGTAGCCAGGACGGCTCCCCCGTGATCCGATAGGCCTCCAGACAGGCCGATACGGTGCACTCGGCCTCGATCGGCTGCTGGTCGAAACGGGCCCGCTCGCCACCACACACAAAGAAGCCTTTGTTGCCGATGGGGACAAAGTGCCCCTCCTCGCTGCGCTGAACCTTCACCAGCCAGCGCAGCGTCTCCAACCCCGCCGCGGTGACCTCGTCCTTGCCCAGGATCTCACCCGCCAGCAGCAACGCATGCGGCAGGCGGGCGTTGCCATAGGTGAGGCGATCCTCGAACCAGACCCAGTCCTCCGTGCGGTTAGTTTGCAGCAGGCCCATCAAACGGGCGCCGAGCAGGTCGACCGTGTGATGGGCGCGGTGATCCCCGTAGAAGCGGATCAGGTAGGCATGCAGTCCCAGCAGGGCGAAGGCCCAGGCCCGCGGGCTGGTGAACGCCTGCGCCACCGGCAGCGCCTGATCAAACAGACGGCCGGCCGTGCCGCGCAGCCCGCCATCCTGCGAGCGCCCGACCGTAACGCCCAGCGCCCAGAGGGCGCGAGCGTGGCAATCCTCCGTGCCGGTTTCCTCTTGCCAGCGCCGGTCGTACCCCAGGAAATTGCGGAAGCGTCCCAGGCCAGGGTTGAATGCGTGCCATAGGAACGCCAGGTAGCGCCGGCTCAGGGAGACCGCCTGAAGGGCGGTCCGGCCGCCCAGCTCCTCCAGCAACACCGTTAAGACCAGGGCGCGAGCGTTGTCATCGGTCGTATAGCCCTGGCTGTAGTTGGGGACGTGGAATACGGCATGCTGGAGCAGGCCGGTATCGTCGCTGAGATGGGCCAGATGGTTCAGGCGCACCTCTGGAAGCTCGCTGGGGCGGTCATCCAGCGCCTTGACCACCGAGACAGCCCGCGGCGAACGCATGCGCTCCTCGCGCGCCTGCGCGAACAGCTCCACATACGCATGTGCCACCTGGGGCCAAACCATCTGGCGCGCGAAGAGATAGGCGCGTTTGCGCATGGCGTGCCGGCGGGCCTCGTTATCCAGTAATCCGGCCACTGCCTCGGCGATCGCCCTTGCATCACGGAAAGGCACCAGCACGCCCCGCCCATCCTCCAACAACTCCTCCGCATACCAATAGGGCGTCGAGATCACCGCCTTCCCGGTGCCCAGGCTATAGGCCAGCGTGCCGGAAACAATCTGCTCCTTGTTGAGATAGGGCGTGATATAGACGTCGGCCGCGCCGATGAACTCCAGCAACTCCTCCAACCGCACGAAGCGGTCGTAGAAGATCACGTGCGAATCGATCCCCTTCGATTTGGCCAGACGTTGAAGGCTTAGACGGTAGGATTCCCCTTCCTGGAGCTTCACGTTCGGATGCGTGGCGCCCAGGATGATGTAGACGGTTTCCGAATGCCGCTCCAGGATGGCGGGCATGGCTTCGATCGCATGCTCGATGCCCTTGTTGGGCGAGAGCAGGCCGAAGGTGAGCAAGACCCCCTTGCCCTCCACACCGAAGCGGTCCTTATAGAAGTTCGGATCGATGAAGGGCACATCCGGGATGCCATGGGGGATGATGGCGATCTTGGCCTCCGGCACGCCGTAGATTTCCTGCAGGAACTCGGCCCCGCGCTGGCTCATAACCACCAGGCGATCGGAGAGCGCCGAGATTTCTGTCAACACGGCCCGCTGTTCGGCCGTCGGCTCCCGCAGGATGGTATGCAGTGTGGTGACCAGCGGGGTCTGGATCTCTCGCAGCAGAGTGAGCACATGGCTCCCAGCCCGGCCGCCGAAGATGCCATACTCATGTTGAAGGCAGACGACATCGACGCTGTTGATGTTCAGGAAGTCTGCCGCTCGGCGATAGGAGCGCAGGTCATCCTCTACCAGCTCGAAGCGCACCCGCTCGGGATAGGCATAGCCATCCGGCCGATCGTTGACCGGCAAGGCGATGACCTCCATCTCCTCAAATTGGCTTGCGATATGCTCACATAGATCGGTAGTAAACGTGGCGATGCCGCATTGGCGAGGCAGATAATTGCCAATTACGGCGACATGTCGCACGCGTGAACTCCTGCGTTTGACAGCCATTCGCCTTTGCCCCCACGACGAAGTTGTGTTGTGCGGGCGAGGGCCCAGAATGCCAGCCACGAGAAAACCGCCCGATGGCCTTAATTTTAATCAAAAGACGCCACCCTTCCACCCCTTTTTCCTGAGAAAGGATCCTGCCGGACCCTTGATCGAGCCCGGCAGGGAAAAGGGGGGAGAAGACAAAGGGCCTATCCGCCGGCCCTTCCGAAGCCTCTGGCGCCATGCGGCCCGGTGCCATCACAGAGGCCCTGGCCGGCGCCTGGCCCATGGCCCAAGGCGCCGCGCTGGAGCATCCAGTCGGCCTGCTCCTGGGTGATCACGCCATCCGCCAACGCCTCCTGGATCATTTCGGACCGTGCCTCGAGCATGACCTCCCGGAGATCCTCCAGGGAGACACCCTGTTCGGCGGCCAGCGCGGCGAGCGGGGTGCCCTCTGCACGAGCGGCCTCGAAGTCGCTCAGGCTCATGCCAAGCGCCTCGGCCAGCTTCGCGTGGAGGATGTCATTGTACTCCGCCAGCAGCCCGCCGCCAGGCCCGCGGCCTGGTCCCCGCCCTGCGTAGGGCGGCTGGGGGGGTTCCGCTTGCGCGAAGGCCGCCGTTGCGCCCGCCAGGGCGATGACGCCCACCAGTGCTACCGGCAAACCAACCTTTAGAAACTTGCTCACCTTTCACCTCCTGATTTCCGGACCTGGTTCCATCCGGTGCGATGTTGCCCACATGATAGGAGATGGCGGTCAAAGGGTCATGAAGCAGATATGTGATTCTTGTGAAGAATGGGCGCATTCGATCGGATGCGGTTCGCCTGCTTGGTCGGCGCGCAAGCGATCGCATCGCGAACCTTAGAGCACCTCGAGCTGCTGGGCCCAATGGCGCGCCAAGGCACGCGCCTGTGAAATCGAATCCACCCAAATTACCTTCGCCTGTGGCCAGTGAGGCATGGCGTGATCAAGGAGCCCAGCTCGAACGACAGCCAGTGCATGGCGGTAATGGCCCGATGACACGGCCTCGATCCCAGCCATGAACCCCTGTCCCTGAAGCCATTCAAGCGGTCCCAGTTCATCCACGACAAGGACATCACAGGGCACGGCTTGCGCCAGCAGCCGGTTCGCCCAAGCGACCGTCTCCGGCTGGAAGACCCAGCTCTGTGTCCCTGGACCTGCGGAGCCCCCCCTTCGGATTATGGCAAGGCACCGGCGCTCCCCGGAGCGCACTGCAACCGCATCGATCCCGACCTTCCGGTTACCCTCCCAGACCCCCGCCGAGACGATCCCAGCCATATCCAAATTGGCGGCGGACCGCTCCCGTAGGCGGTCAATGAACACACGGCAGAAGGTCGTTTTGCCCGCGCCGCGTTCCCCCGTGATAAGGAACAATCGTGGTGGGCAGGCCCCTCCCCCCTCAGGTCGCCGGTTGCGAACCGGATGCGCCGAGGAGCGCATCTCCTGGCCCACCTTCTGCGGGTCAGTCATCCTCCTTGCCCTCTCCCGGGAAGACAACAGCATGTCCATCCACACGCCGCACGGCCAGTGGGAGATCATAGAGCGCACTCAGATTCTTGCCTGTGAGTACACTCCCCGCGGGCCCACTGGCAAGCACACGGCCGCCATGCATCAATATGGCTTCATCCGCCACCGCCAGCGCCGTTTCGGGCTCATGGGTGGTGAATACAACCGTCCGCCCATCTCGACCGGCGATCCGCGCCAATGCATCCAGGACAGCGGCCCGATTCTTCAGGTCCAGATGCGCTGTCGGCTCATCGAGCAGCAAGATGCGCGTTTCCTGAACAAGGGCCCTGGCGAGCCGCAGCAACTGAGCCTCTCCACCGCTCAAGGCGTCGATCGGACGTTCCCAGAGAGCATCCAGCCCAATTTGAGCCATCACAGCTTCCACAGCGGCGTGATCCTCCGGGCCCGGCTTGCCCAACCACCCCAGAAACGGAGCGCGGCCCATGAGGGCATATTCATAGGCCGTTAAGGCAAATGGCAGCGACTCCTGTTGCGGCACAAAGCCAATCCATCGGCTGCGCAGCGATCTCGCCAAGGAGAGCAGGCGCTCCCCCATAATCATCACTTCTCCGGATTGCGCTGGCAAATAGCCCAGGATGACATGCAAGAGTGTCGTCTTGCCCGCGCCGTTCGGGCCCAGAATCGCAGTTATTGCCCCCGCCGAGACAGCGGCGCTCAAGCCCTCGAGCACCCACGGCGGCGCCTGCGTATACGACTGGAATACAGAGCGAAGCTCCAGCGCGTTGATCGCCTTAGCGGCCATCAAGGTTTGCGCCCTCCTCCAAGCATGGTCATGATCATCAGGAAGAAGGCTGCGCCCAGTAGCGAGGTGATGACTCCTAGAGGGATCTCGCCTGGAAGAAGCGTGCGCGCCAAATCATCACAAGCTAGCGTAAAAGCGCCACCCAGAAGCAGCGAGCCGATGAGATGGTGCTGGGCATCCGCGCCGAAGATCCGTCTGGCGAGGTGAGGAACGATGAGCCCCACCCATCCGACGATCCCTGCCACCGACGTGAGTGAGGCCGTAGCCGCCACGGCGCCCAGCAATAACAGCCCGCGCTCCCGATTCGGCACGGCACCCAATGACCAAGACACTTCGTCCTGCATGGAGAGCAGGTTCAGGCGCCAGCGAAGGAGCACCAAGACTGCCAGGCCGGGCAGGGCAAAGGGGAGCGCCCGCAGGAGATCCTGCCAGGTCGCCTGCCACAGTCCGCCCAGAAGCCAGAAGGTGAGCTCAGGAAGCTCGGTTAGGGGATCCGCCAGATACTTGAGCATCCCCGTCCCGGCGGAGAAGAGCGCCGAGACTGCGATACCCGCCAGCACGAGACGCAGGAGCCATCCGCCGAAACGCAGGCGCTGAGCGAGACCATACGACAACGCCAGACCCAACAAGGCGAAAAAGATCGCCAGCGCCTGCATGGCCAGGGACCCAGAACCCAGCCACAGGATCCCGACCGCGGCGCCAAACGCCGCGCCCTGGGAGACGCCCAGGAAGCCCGGCTCAACAAGCGGATTGCGAAAAAGCATCTGGAAGACAGCCCCGGATGCGGAGAGGGAAGCACCCAACAGCAGCGCCAGCAATAGACGCGGCAACCGCAGGCTAAGGATCAACCGACGTGCGAGCGGGTCTTCGATCAAGATCGCCCAGGGCATCCACACAGGCCGGGGATAGCGCCCCACGAAAAGGGAGGCCGCCAGGATCAGCAACGTGACCACAGAGGCAAGCCCGAGAGCCAATCTGCGGCGCCGGAAGACGGCCTGTGCGAGCACGGCTATTCGTCCAGGGAACCAGGCAGAAGCGGCAGGACCTCCCGCTCGATCACCTCCGGCGTTAGGCGATAGAGTTCACTGTAGAAGGCGAGGACCTCCTCCCGCAAGTCCATACTCTCAGCGACGTGCGGGTTGATCTTCGTCGCAAGCCAGATCTGACCCAGGATCCACCGCGGATCGGGCTGGTCCCAACTCAGGAAGTCGCCGGCGAAACCGTAGAGGTGGCCCTGCTGAACGGCCTTTAGCGCCTGCCATTTTGGATCCTGGCGCAGGCGATCCACAATCGAGGCGGGATCCTCGGGATAGTAGATCACGAAGATGGCGTCCGGGTTCCAGGCCGCGATCTGCTCGAAGCCAACGACCGTCCAACCCCCGCCTTGAGCGGCTTCGACCCAGATGGGACTTCCGCCAGCCCGCCGCACCATCTCGGTCTGCAGCCAGGAGACCGATGGCACTTGCAGAGCCACATCCCCGCCCCGATCAGAATATTTCAGCACAAGGATCGCGGGCGTGTCGGATTCGGCATTTGCCCCAGAGAGCGCACTAAGCCGCTCGAGGCGATCCTGGTAGAAGCCGATGATCTGCTCTGCCCGGGCTTCGTCTCCCAGGAGCCGTCCAAGGATACCCACGTCACGGAAGAACTGCTCGGGCGTCTCCAGATCCAAATAGACAACCGGGATCCCCAGCCGCTCTAGGGGATCCCCCAGGCTCTCGGCCATGTAGCTCTTCAGGAGCACGACATCGGGATGCAGTGGGGCGACCTGCTCTACGCCGGCATTGCGCTCCAGCGGCGCAACCTCATCGAAACGGGGGTCGACGAGCGGGTAGAAGGATTGGCTGCGTTGCAGACGGACCTCCAGAGCAGCGAGGCGGCCACCGGCCTCGGGAAACAGATAGAGCGTGTGGGCCAATAAAGCCGTCGCCCGCCCAGCGATAACGATCCGGGAGGGCGGCTCTGCGAGCGCAAGCTGGCGGCCCAGGGCATCTACAATCGTCAAGTGGGCCTCTTGGTTCCCGGCCGCCAGTTCCGGCGTGCCCGGGAGAGTTGTCTCCATATGGGCATTCTCGGCAAGGGTGGCATCAGTGGCCTCCCGCGATTCTCATGTGCGGCATCCGGCCAATATCATCGCGATGATAATCAGTGTCCTTGCTTTGCGGCGAAGCATTACGGCGATCTCCTCTAAGAAAGTGGATGCCCCAGCAATTCTTGGCGACACATTTGCAGCCAGGCTTGCGAGGCCTCGAGTTGTGTGATTCGCATCTGTACCGAAAGCCGACTGAAGATCCGAGCAGAGGGAATGGCCTGCAGCGCATCTCGGAGCTGATCCAAGCCAGACTGGAGAGATGTCTCCTGAGCATCGAGCAGTGTCTGTATGAAAGAATCGCCTCGTCTCCGGGCGAAGTACAGCTTGGTCGTGAAAGCCATGCGCAGGGCTCGAACGCTCGGGCCTACTGGTGAAGTGAGCCAGGCCTCGAAGCGGCGTCTTCCCGTCGGTGTGAGTTGGAAACGGCGTCTATCGGGGCGTCTCTCCTGCGGCTCCACCTTGCCCTGGATCTCGCCCCGCATCTCAAGACGCTTGAGGATTCCATAGGTTTGGCTGAGGCTAACACGCCAGCTATGGCGAAGATCCACCCGGACGCGCTCATGGAGCTCGTAACCATAGCTGGCCCCCTGTTCCAGGAGGCCCAGGAAGAGGTATTCCGGGGAAAGATCTCCTTGGGGAGGAGAGGCTGAAGACATACTCACTCAGTGAGTATATGATGGATCGCGAAAATGTCAACAGCCCGCGGACTTGGAAGGACTGCTATCTGTGCAAATCATGGGATTGCACTCGGAACGCGTGAGGATCACCGGTCAACCTTGCATAGCTTCGACTGGGCAGGTATCTGGCCCGCCCCCATATCGGCGATTCGGCCGTGTGGAATGATGCAGTTCAAAGGGCCATGGGGGGCCGGCCACGACATGTAACCAAAGGATGGCGCATGAGATGGCTAGGGCTCAAGCCCTTGCAGGTGACAGATATCGTTTATGGTCACGATTACAAAATCGTCCCCGCGAGTTTCCAGCACGTTGATGGCGCAGGTGTCCTGGCTCAGGTGCCAGAAGCGCTCGTTCCCAAGACCCAAAGCAACGAGTAGTATCACGCGGTTGAGCACCGTGTGGCCCACGACGGTTATTGTCTGCCTCGGGTGATTGGCGCCCAGGTTCCGGATGGCCTCCATCGCCCGCCTTCGAAGGTCCGCCAGGCTTTCGCCGCCCGGGATTCGCACTTCGTGCGGCGCCTCGAACCATAATCTAAGCTCTTCCGGCCAGCGCTCCTCCACCTGCTGCTGGGTGAGCCCTTGCCAGGCGCCATAGTCGATGTCGATCAGCGCTTCAACCGGCTGGACAACAAGCCCGAAGGGTCTCGCCACAGCCTTGGCGGTCTCCATAGCACGCATAAGCGGGCTGCTATACACGGCGATGACCGGCCAGCTCTTGGCCACGCGGGCAGCGGTGGCCTCCGCCTGGGCACGTCCCACCTCATCGAGAGGGATGTCCGCGCGCCCGCGAAACCGCCCCTCGCGGTTCCAAGCCGTCTGGCCGTGGCGGATGAGCACGATACGGGTCATATAGAGCCTCCCATTGCGCATGTTGGATCATACTCCTGGCCACTTCTCATTGCCAGTTAGCTTATTCCAACCGCATAAGTCTTGTGCCACCGGCAAGATGACATCTATCCATCGACTTTTTCGCCAGTTCGGTTAGAATTATGGTATGCCATATCTTTTACAAGGACGATTTTATGTCTGCCCATAATTCGCCGAGCGAAAGCGAGGAGATGTACCTGCTCTCGATGGCGATGCTGATCGAGGCAGGAGAGACACCGCCCATTCCCATCCCCCGTCTTGCGGAGGCGCTGGGGCTTCAGCCGGTATCGGTCAATCAGATGATCCATGCGCTGGAGCGGTCCGGCATGGTGGCATACGAGCCCTATAAGGGCGCGAACCTCACTGAAGAGGGCCGATCACGCGCCTTGCAGGTCTTGTGTCGCCGGCGTCTGTGGGAGACATTCCTGGTGTGGCATCTTGGCTACGATGCTGCGCAGGCCGAGGAGCTAGCCTGCCAACTCGAGCACGCCACGCCTCCCGATGTCGCTGCCCGGCTGGCGACGTTCCTGGACAACCCGAGCCTTTCCCCACAAGGAATGCCCATCCCCCTTTGCGGCGAGGCGGATGAACCGCAAAGCCGAGGTGTATCCCTGGCGGAGACACGGGCTGGCGCGCGTGTCGAGATACTATCCCTGCCCACCGAAGGCGCCGAGGGGTCCTTCCTCAAGGAGGCCGGGCTCCATCCGGGCACCCGGATCGATATCCTGGCGATCGAAACAGCCGGCGGGTGCTTGATCGAAACCCAACGAGAGAATCGCGTCCATCTCACACCGGCGTTGAGCCGCGAGATCGTCGTCGAACCCGTTGATGAGCCTAGAAAAGGGGAAGCTGATCCCCAGGCCCCCAAGATTCCAGTTCATAGGAGGAAGAAGTAGATGCTTTCTGGACTGTTGCTCGCATTGCGTGAGGGCCTAGAGGCCGCCCTGATCATCGGTATCGTGATCGGAGTTGTGGAGAAGCTGAATCGCGAGGCGCTCAAGCGACCGGTATGGTGGGCAGTCGCAACCGCCGGCGCGCTAAGCCTGGCGATCGGCGCGGGGCTGTATGCATTGAATCTGCGCTGCGAGGGCACTGCGGAGGAGATCTTCGAAGGGTTTGCGATGATCTTCGCCGCCGGCGTGCTCACCTGGATGATCTTATGGATGCAGCGCCAGGGCGGCCGCATCCGCGAGGACCTGGAGGATCGCACGCGTGCCGCCGCCCGGGGCAATGGTGCCTGGCCGCTCTTCCTGCTGGCCTTCCTGGCGGTCTTCCGCGAGGGTCTGGAGCTTGCGCTCTTCCTGCTGGCCACTTCGATGGTGGCCGGCCTGAACGCCACCCTTATTGGCGCTGTGTTGGGCTTGGCGTCCGCCATCGCTGCGGGCTATGTCCTTCTCCGCGGCACCCGCGGTTTGAGCCTACGCACCTTCTTCCGGGTGACCAGCCTGTTGCTGATCCTCTTCGCCGCCGGGCTGGTGAGCACCGGCGTGCACGAGTTCAATGAGGTCGGTTGGATCCCGCCCATCATCGAGCATATCTGGGACGTGAATCCCATCCTGGATGAGAATTCGACCGCAGGACAATTGCTGAAAGCGCTCTTTGGGTATAACGGCAACCCCTCGCTCACGGAGGTCATCGCCTACCTGGCCTACTTCGGGGTGCTGATGCTGAACTTCCTGAGCCATCAGCGGCGAGAGCTGAACCCGCAACCTGCCAACCTGCCATCGGCTCGCTAAGACGGACCACGCGACGAAGGCAGAAGGGGCACGGCGAGCCGTGCGCCTTGCATGCCTGTTAAAGACATTTTCTCAGCGCAGGCCCACTAGCCGAACGTTTATGTTCCTTAGGTCATCATGCGTTCTGAAATCCAGCTCCAGACCGCATGGAAGACCGACCCGCTTATGAAGCCAACGCCCAGGTTGCCGGTCAGGATCGTCAGTATCAGCACCAGGCCCGCCGTGCTGAGCGCCCACGCCCCGCGCAGGTCCCTGGCCAGCAGCGCATGCTGAACGCCCACGTAGGCCAGCAGCACACCGAGCACCGGGAAAGGGATCAGGCCGAAGACCCGCATGCTCGACTCGCCCGCGAACAGGCCCAACCCCAGAAAGCCCAGCCCCAGCATGAGCGGCGCGCCTCCGCTGCGGGCTCCCAGGCGCACATGCGCCGTCAGGCCGCCCGATCCGTGGCATACCGGCAGCCCCCCGAGGGTGGCGGCGATGGCATCGTTCACACCCAT
>Ga0164310_10000580_pt1 | contig 19641 bp, 18 predicted proteins | sample GuaBasSedimGuay1_FD_121795 | JGI IMG/M metagenome (GOLD analysis project Ga0164310, IMG submission 121795) | Subseafloor sediment microbial communities from Guaymas Basin, Gulf of California, Mexico - Guay1, Core 4569-9, 0-3 cm | ecosystem: Environmental > Aquatic > Marine > Hydrothermal vents... | reverse complement strand
TACCGTTTTTTCATTATGCGCAGATACTTTCGTCGTTCGTCAATAGTCATTTTTTCCTCAGTGGACATCGTTCCCTCCGGTAACATTATCATTTGAGGGAATTATACCACTTCGGTAACATTTTACGTGAGGGAATGCGAACCCTTGACACAGGCTGATTGTTAATGTATAATTGCTAATAGCTAAAACAATTAAATGAGCGGCTACCCTGCGGATGGGACCGCGAGGCTGTGGTATGATCCGCCTTCGTGCAGCCGAGCTGCCGAGAGTGATCTCTTGGTAGTTCGGTTTTTTCAATTAAGGAGGTGATGCAGGAGCAAGATATAAGACCCAAGTGGTTGCTAAGGACGACCTCGATCGGAACAATTTTATCCCGCATTTCGGGCCCTGAAGGGCCTGTCAATAACATCTGGAGGTGTTAACTATGGAGAAGGAAATCCTGGCAACGATTATGGCGGTGACTTCGAATGTGGAGTACACCACCAGTGACCGCATTGAGGCGTTGACTAAGGGGCACGGTATGTTGAACCTGGCTGCCCTCTGCGCCGCCAACGCGATGACGGGGGAGATTTTGCAGGGGCGGAGCATCGAACTTAGCGACGCCAATCTGGAGGAATTACCCCTTGACCACATAGTCGAGGTAGGCGTCAGGGCGGCTATGGAGGCGGGCGCGGCGCCGGCGAACGCGGCCTTGATCACTGCTGCCTTGCTCAATATCGCTGGCACGGCGCCCCGCGCTGGCGTGCCTGCGGGTAACCGCAAACTGGGGGCGATGGCGCGGATGAAAGCAGGTGCATGTCGCTCCGGCGTGGCGGCCATCCCCACCTCTAAGTTGACCAACAAGGTCTCGGGTTTCGCCGCTGTGCAGGCTCTCTATGAGGCGATGCAGAAGGGCGAACTGGTCCGTGTAGACGGCGCCGATGTGCCCCCCTTCGTTGCCGGCGGTGCCCCTATGGGCCACAGCGTGTTGGGCGAGGATATGGTCTATGTTGACCTGTGTCTGAAGGGCGGCAAGATCGCCGTGGACGCGATGATGAAGGCCTATCGGGGCGTCGGCATCACCCCCAGCCCCATCCAGTGCGCCATCCTCGCCGCCGCTGCTGTACTGGAACTGGTCAACCCCGACGGGATGATCGGCGCGGAATACGGCGAGTTCTTCGTCCAGGGCACCTGCTACCTGGCCGGTAAGGGCGCTGCCGAGGCCGCCGGTCTCCCTGAGAAACTCCACCTGCGCGGCACGGGCAAGGAATACGACACCGCCACCCTCGTCGGCAGCCTGGGGATGATCCTCAAAGACGTCGGTGCGCCCTCGGTGATCGGGATGATGACCCTGAATGAGGCTTTGGCCGCCTTCATGGAGGCCCCGATGATCGGCGCCGGCTTCGGTGGCGGCCCGGTCAACCCCCCGCTCGCCCACCTGGTGGCCGATGGCGTCATTGCCATGAACCTGCTCATCGCCAACGGGGGCGACGTAGAGGCAGCGGCCGACGCCGTCAGGGAGGTCAAACTCACCCAGTGGATTGACCCCGAGATCGCCGCTTTCTCCACCAACACTGTCGCCCGCAAGGCTGAGCAGATCCGCCGAGGGCGGGTCACGGAAACCATTATCAAGGCTACCGACGGCATCCGGGCCAACGCCATCTACAGGCGAGCCAAGTACGCCTACGACGAGCTCAGCGCCGGCAAGGACTTGGGGGAGATCTGCCTCGCGCTGGACAAGGAGCGGCAGGCCAAGGTCGAGGAGAACGCCTCCAAGATCCTCAGTGCCTTCTTCGGCAAGGACATCACCATTAAGTTCACCAAGATGGCCGGAGGTGCCCGCCGTGACCATCCTTTCGCCAAGACTTACTGGGGCTTCGACGCCGACGTGGACGCTGAGGTCACCGTGGACGGGGAGAAGTTCGTTCTCACGGGCCTTTGCCACAAGGTGATCCCCGATGCCGTGCTGAATAAAAAGGCCGAACTCTCAATCCCCATCACTGTCGCCTCGGCGGTGATCCAGGAGATTATGTACATCGGATGCTGCACCATCAACGTGGTCGTCCCGGCCGCCGTCGCTGCGGCAATGGGCAAATACTCTTGGAAGGACGCCGGCAAGGTGGCCGAGAAGGGTGCCAAGATCACCGCCGCTATCCCGGGAGCCAAGGCTACGGCCCGCGAGGTAGCCCGGTTGGCCGTGCGGATCATGCAGGACCTGGAGGACTAGTCCATCTTGGCCGCCTCCTCGTGGCCCATCCGCTCTATCGCATAGCAGGGTAGGGGCGCAGTGATGCTGCGCCCCTACCTTGCCAACTGGGATGGACTATGCTATTTCTGGTAAATGTAGATGATATATCCGGTGAAACGGTCCCCTACGTCATCGAAGGGCTGATGGCGCGAGGGGCCACGAATGTCCACGTGATGCAGGCCCTCACCAAGAAAGGGCGACCGGAGTACCTTTTCCTGGTGGATGCGCCGGAGGAGCAGATCGAAGCACTTGGTGGTTTCCTGGCCGCCGAACTGGGCACACTCGGCTTACACATCGTCGAAACGCATCACGTCCGCTTCGAGTATCAGGTTCGTCACGTGCGGCTGACCGCCCAGATAGATGAGGGTCTGATACGGGTGCTCGTCCGGGTGAAGGAAGTCCTCAACAGGGAGGGACAGACTGTATCCGTCAAGGCCGAGTACGAGGACCTGCAGGCGGCTCTCGCCCGGTTCCGGCAGGCGGGGGTGTCGGTCTCACTCGCCGCTCTGAAAGGCCTCGTAGAGCAGACGGTGCTGGGGCAGGAGGAAGGCTTCTACCGAGGTATCCGGGCAGAGTTCAAAGCGACGCACTATGATGCAGGAGGAGGGAGCGATGAAAAACATACTCATTTACTTTGACATGGACAAGCGTCCGAGTCCGTTCGATATTCTGTTCGCCTATGATGTGGGATTCGATATTGTGTTGCCGTTCAGCGGGGTGGGAGTGGAGGAAGTAAAAGCACTGGTGCAGGATGCGATGTTTCCCCGTGGGCCGAAAGGGGCGAAATACACAACGCTCTTCTTTGGGGGAACCGACCTCGACGCGGTCGAGAAAATGGCGGAGAAGGCCAGAAAGACAATGTTCCCGCCATTCCAACTCTCCATTGCCCTTGACCCGAAGGGGGCCTATACAACTTCCGCCGCCATTGTCGCGAAGGTATTGGAGGCCCTGAGCACGAAGGGCGAGACACTTGAGGGCAAGAGGGCAGCCGTGCTGGGCGGTGGTGGCCGTGTGGGCCGGGTGACGAGCAGGATACTGGCCCGTGAAGGCGTGGAGGTCACCATCGTGGACATCGCCGAAGAAGTGGGGAAGATCGCGGAAAGGGTCTCCGAAAAGGTGGGCGGGAAGGTGAGGGGAGTGAGAGTGACTTCCCCGGAGGAGATCGTATCTGCGGCGAAGGACTGCGAAATTGTGATCGCCACAGGCCCCGCGGGAGTCGAACTCCTGCCCGAAGGCTTCCTTCCGAAACTAGAGAAGTGCCTGGTCGCGGCGGACGTGAACGCTGTCCCGCCGGCAGGGATCGGTGGGATAAAGGCGAAATATGACAAGAAAGAAAAAGAAGGGATCCTGACTATAGGGGCACTCGCCATCGGGGACCTGAGAAACAAGATAGAGGCGAAGATGCTGAGGACGGCGATGGAATCTGAGGGCGCGTTCCTCGGCTACGCCGACACCTTTGAGTTCGCCAAGGAACTGGCGGAGATCTGACCCCAGGTGGCTGCGCATAGTGAGTATCCTGGTCGTCGGCCTGAGCACCCGCGCCATCGCCGAGTCGGCGGTGCGGGGCGGCCATCGGGTCGTCACGGTGGACTTCTTCGGCGATCGGGACCAGCGGGCGCTGGTGGAGAACTATGCGCTCCTGCGAGATTTCGCTCTCCCGTTCAGTGTCGAGGGGTTGCTCTTGGTCAGCCGCCACCTGGACTTCGGGGCGGTGGTCTACATCTCGAACCTGGAAAACCACCCCGAGGTGGTAGAGGCGTTGGCACGAGGGCGTGTCCTGCTCGGGAATGCTCCGGCCGTGCTGCGACGGGTGCGGGACTGGCGGACGCTGCGGGCTTTCTGCCGGGAAGAAAGCCTGCTCTGCCCGACCACGCTTCTGTCCGGGGAGGAGCCGGAAGCCGACCCGACGGTTCGTTGGCTGCGTAAGCCGGTCCGTAGCGGCGGTGGGCACGGCATCCGGCCCTGGACGGGGAAGCCGCTGGATGAGGCGCACATCTTGCAGGCATATGTCGAGGGGCGGCCCGCTTCGGCGGCCTTCGTGGCCGATGGGCAGCGATGTGTGGTCATCGGACTGACGGAGCAGCTCATCGGGCGGAGGGAGTTAGGGGCGCGGGGGTTCACCTGGTGCGGCAACATCCTCCCGCTGGCGCTCCCCCCCGACGAAGGGGCCGCCCTCTTGAAGGATGTGGAGAGGATGGCTGCCCGGCTCACCCGTCGTTTCGACCTCCGGGGGGTGAATGGGATGGACCTGGTGGTGGCGAAGGGCCCGAAAGGACGCCTCTGTCCCTTCCTGGTGGAGATCAACCCTCGCTACACCGCCTCGATGGAACTTGTGGAGTGGGCCTATGGACTCAACGTCTTCTCCCTTCACCTGGAGGCCATGGCCGGCCGGTTGCCCGATTTCTCCCTGGCGCAGCATCTCCTCGGCCCGTACTTTGGCAAGGGGATCGTCTACGCCAGGCAGACGGTGATCGTGCCGGAGACGGAGGGATGGGTGGAGCGGGGGAGGCGGGATGTCCCTTTCCCCGGCGAGCGGATCGAGGCCGGTCACCCGGTCTGCACGGTGCTGGCGGAGGGGGAGACGCGGGAGCGGTGCTGGAACCATCTGCTGGCGGGTGTGGAAGCCGTCCGGCGGGAGATCGAGTCCCACAAACTGTGAAAAAGATTTCCCAATAGTAGGCCCGCAGTTTCCCATCAGGCATCCACAACCTCTGCCTCTGAGAAGCCGAAACGCTCTCGCATGGTCAGGAAACTCTTGTATCGGACTCGCCACTCCCAGTAATCGGTCGGGCCTTCCTGGAGGATGCCCTCCTGAAACTTGCGGTAGAATTCAGCCGAGGTCATACCATATTTCCGCTCCAGGCGGCGTAGAATGCGCACGGTCTCGGCGAAGTACTCGGCCGGCGTCCTGGATGGGCGGGTGGGCAGAGTTCTCCTGGCCTGGATGGCTGAGGTCACAAACATGAATGAATACTTCACGTTGATCACTGGACGCACCCCCAAACAGGGGGAGGGCCTGCATAAGGGGAAGGATTCGGAGGCGTACCGCCGCGCCACGGCGTTGGTGGAGATGAGCCTGGAGGATATGGCTCGTCTGGGGATCGAGGAAGGGCAGGTTGTCCGTGTGCGGACGGCGGCCGGACAGGTGGAGGTGCCCGTCCGTGCCGGGGCGCTCCCCCCAGGGCTGCTGTTCGTCCCGATGGGACCTGTGGCGAACATGCTCATCGGTGCGAAGACAGAGGGCACGGGGATGCCGCCCTTCAAGGGACTGGCGGCGGAGGTGGAACCGAGGTGAGCACCATCGTGGAGAACGTGGTCTGTCCCTTCTGTGGTTGCCTGTGCGACGACCTTGCCGTGGAGGTGGAGGAAGGGCGTGTCGCCCGGGTGCGGCGGGCGTGTGCTAACGGGCGTGGGCTCTTCGCCCACTACGACCCCACCCCGCAGCGTCCCACCGTGGACGGGCGGGAGGTGGACTGGGAGGAGGCCATCGCGGAGGCGGCGCGGATCCTGAACGAGGCCGACAGCCCCCTCATCTACGGCCTGAGTTCCATGGCCACCGAGGCTCAGCGGAAGGCCGTGGAATTGGCCGACCGCCTGGGGGCCATGATAGACACCACCTCCTCTGTCTGCCACGGCCCCACCGGCCTGGCGATGCAGGCGGTCGGCGAGCCGACCTGCACGCTGGGGGAGGTGCGCAACCGGGCCGACCTGCTCATCTTCTGGGGCTGCAACCCGGCCGTCTCCCACGTCCGCCACTTCACCCGCTACTCGGTAACGCCCAAGGGGATGCTCACCCCCAAGGGGCGCCGGGATCGCACCGTGGTCGTCGTGGACGTGCGCCCTACCGCCAGCGCGCGGGCAGCCGATCTCTTCCTCCAGGTGCAGCCCGGTGCCGACTTCGAGGTGCTAACGGTGCTGCGGGCGCTGGTGCAGGGAAAGACGGTCGAGGTGGAGACGGTCGGGGGCATCCCCACAGCCCGGTTGCAGGAGCTGGCCGAGCGGATGAAGACCTGTCGCTTCGGTGTGGCCTTTATGGGGATGGGGCTGACGCAGACCGGGGGGCGGGACCTCAACGTGAGCGAGCTCTTCACCTTGGTGGCGGAACTGAACCAGTATACTCGCTTCTCCGTCATCCCGATGCGGGGGCACGGGAACGTGGCCGGGGCCGACCAGGTGCTCACCTGGCAAAGCGGGTATCCCTTCGGCGTCAGCTTCGCGCGGGGATACCCCCGCTACGGTCCCGGCGAGTTTACGGCGGTGGACGTGCTGGCGCGTGGGGAGGCGGACGCGGCGCTGATCCTGGCCTCGGACCCGATGGCCCATTTCCCCGGCGCAGCGGCCCGGCAGTTGGAGTGCATTCCCACTATCGTCCTCGATCCCATGCCGTCGTTGACCACGCGAGTGGCGCGGGTGGTCTTCCCCACGGCCTGCTACGGCGTGGACGCGGCCGGCACGGCCTACCGGATGGACGGCGTGCCCATCCGGTTTCGTCCGGTGCTTCCCCTCGTCCGCCCCACCGACGAACACGTGCTGAGCGAGATCGTCGCCCGTGTCCTTCCCGGTTAAGGGCACACGATGTAGGGCCGGTTGCCATACCGGCCATAGGGTGGCGGGTAAGCAACCCGCCCTACTAGGCTCAAATGGAGGGACGATGTTAGGCATCCTTAACGGTCGGGTCTACGATCCCCTGAACGGGCTCAACGGCGAGGTGCGGGACATCTGGGTGAAGGATGGGCGGATCGTCCCGCCGGAGGAGGTGGACCGCGAACGGGCGGAGATCCTGGACGCCACGGGGTTGGTGGTCATGCCCGGCGGGGTGGACATCCACAGTCACATCGCCGGGGCGAAGGTGAACGCGGGGCGCAAGTTCCGCCCGGAGGACCACCGCGACCACACCCGCACGCGGACGGCCTTCACCCGCTCCGGGTCGGGGTACACCGTGCCCACCACCCACCTCACCGGCTACCTCTACGTCGAGATGGGTTACACCACCGTGATGGAGGCCGCCACCGCGCCCCTGGTGGCGCGTCACACCCACGAGGAACTGGAGGACATCCCCATCCTCGACAAGGGCGCGTTCATCACGATGGGCAACAACCACTTCATCATGCGTTGCATCCGCGAGGGGGACCGGGATAAGGCCCGTGACTACGTGGCCTGGCTCCTGTCGGCGGCCAGAGGGTACGCCATCAAGATCGTCAACCCCGGCGGGGTGGAGAACTGGAAGTGGGGCCGGAACGTGAGCAGGTTGGACGACGAGGTGATCGGTTTCGGTGTCACCCCCCGCCAGATCCTCACCACGCTGGCCTGGATCAACGATGAGCTGGGGTTGCCCCACGTGCCCCACATCCACGGCATCAACCTGGGACAACCGGGGAACGCCCGCACGATGGTGGAGACCATCGAAGCGCTCGAAGGGCGGCGTGCCCACTTCTGTCATCTTCAGTTCTTCAGCTACGGCGGAGAGCCGGGGAAGCGGCTCCGCTCCGGCGCGGCCGAGGTCGCCCGCGCGGTCAACGAGCATCCCAATGTCACGGTGGACGTGGGGCAGATCATCTTCGGCGAGGCGACCACGATGACCTCCGACGGGCCTTTGCAGTACCGCCTGCACCGGTTGACCGGCAACAAGTGGCTGAACGACGACGTGGAAGGGGAGACGGGCGGTGGGGTGGTGCCCATGCACTACCGACGCAAGAACCTGATCAGCGCCGTGCAGTGGATCACCGGCATGGAGCTGTTCCTGCTCATCGCCGACCCCTGGCGGGTGTTCCTGACCACTGACCATCCCAACGCCGGGCCGTTCTTCGCTTACCCGCAGGTGATCAAACTGCTGATAGACCGCGATGCACGCGCCGAGGTGCTGGAGGGCCTTCATCCGAAGGCGCGGGAAGGCGCGTTGCTCCCCGAATTGGACCGCGAGTACTCGCTGTACGAGATCGCTATCATCACCCGGGCGGGGACGGCCCGCGCTTTGGGCCTCAAGAACAAGGGCCATCTGGGCGTGGGGGCCGACGCCGATGTGACCATCTACGCCGACCTGGAGGACAAGGAGGCGATGTTTGCCCATCCGCGCTACGTCATCAAGGGTGGCGAGATCGTCGTCCACGACGGGCGGCTCGTGCGTGAGCGTCCTGGACGCACGCTGTACGTTGCCCCGCCCTACGATCCGGGGATCGAAGCGGCGATACGGGATCACTTCGAGCGGACCTACGTCATCGCTTCGGACAACTACCCGGTACAGGATGAGTACCTGCCCCACGGCGAGGTGGTGCCATGCGCATAAACGGCGTCGAGATCGAGGATACGTTTGCCGAAGCGTTCAAGATGTGGGGAACGCGGCTGATCATCACCGCGATCAACCGGCAGTGGGCGCAGACGGCGGCCCAGGCGACCACAGGCTTCGCCACATCGGTCATCGGCTGCGGCTGCGAGGCGGGGATCGAGCGGGAGCTGCCCCCCGAAGAAACGCCCGACGGGAGGCCGGGGATCAGCGTGCTCTTCTTCGTCACCTCGCGCAAGCAGATGGAGAAACAGCTCCTCCTGCGGGTTGGCCAGGGAGTGATGACCTGCCCGACCACGGCCTGCTACAGCGGCCTGTCGGCGGAGGAGCACGTGGACGTAGGCGGGAAGTTGCGCTACTTCGGCGATGGCTTCCAGAGCAGCAAGCGGCTGGAGGGACGGCGTCTCTGGCGGATCCCGGTGATGGAAGGGGAGTTCTTGATCGACGAGCGTTTTGGCATCCAGAAGGCCGTCGGCGGGGGCAACTTCCTCATCCTGGGGAAGAGCGTGGAGACGGCGCTGGCTGCTGCAGAGGCAGCGGTGGCGGCGATGCGTGAGGTGGAGGGGGTGGTGATGCCCTTCCCCGGTGGCATCGTACGCAGCGGAAGCAAAGTCGGATCTAGATACAAGTTCCTCACCGCCTCCACCAACACCGCCTACTGCCCTACGCTGCGGGGACAGGTGGAGAGCGCCCTGCCGGAGGGGGTCAACGCGGTGCTGGAGATCGTTGTGAACGGGCTGACCGAGGACGCGGTACGGGAGGCGATGCGCGTGGGCATCGAAGCGGCCTGCCGATCCGGTATCATGCGCATCTCGGCCGGCAATTACGGTGGCACGTTGGGCCAATACCAGATACCCTTGCGGGAGTTGTGGCAGTGAGTGCAACGATCGTGCGTCTGAAAGCCTCGATCACCCTTCCCGTCGAGGCCGAGAGCCTTTCCCCCGATCGCTTCGCCGGCCTTCGCCAGGAGGAGGTCGCCGCGCTGCCGATCCTCTACGGGCGGCGATGGCTGACGCTGGGCGATCTCTTCGAGGTGGAAGGAGATGGGAGCGAGGAGATCGTCCTCGAGGGGGACCTGCGTCACGTGAAGCGCATCGGTCAGAGGATGAGTCGAGGGCGGATCAACGTCCACGGCGATGTGGGGATGCACCTGGGGGCGGAGATGCGCGGCGGGGAGATCATCGTCCACGGGAACGTGGACGCTTGGGCCGGCGCACAGATGGCCGGCGGCCTCCTCCGGGTGCATGGGAACGCCGGGCCGATGCTCGGGGCGGCCTACCCCGGCGAGACGCGCGGCATGCGTGGCGGGGTCATCCTTGTAGAGGGAGACGCCGGGCCTCGGGCCGGGGAGCGTATGCGTCGGGGGCTCATCGTCGTTCGGGGCAACCTGGGGGCGTTTGCCGGCGTGCGGATGATCGCCGGTTCCATCGTGGTCTTCGGCACGCTGGGCGCGCGGGCCGGGGCGGGGATGAAGCGAGGCACCATCGTCGCCCTGGGGGGACTGACCGACGGCCTCCTCCCCACCTTCCGCTACGCCTGTGCCTACCGCCCGACGTTCCTGTGCTTCTATCTGCGTCGCCTGCGCGGGTGGGGACTGCCAGTCACGCCGGAGCAGATCGAGGGCGTTTTCCACCGCTACACCGGCGACATCACCACCTTGGGGAAAGGGGAGATCCTGGTCTATGATCAGCGTGAACGAGCGAGCTGAGGAGATCGTGCGGCGGATGATCGCCGACGCGGAAGCGCTTGGGCTGGCCGTGACGCGGCTTCCGAACGGGGCCACGATCGTGGACGCCGGGATGAACGTGCCCGGCTCCCTGGAGGCGGGGCGGCTCTTCGCCGAGGTCTGTCTGGGAGGACTGGGAGAGATCCATTTCTGCGCACTCGACTTCGACGGCCTGGGCCTGCCCGGTGTGACGGTGGCGGTGAGCCATCCATCGGTGGCCTGCATGGCGGCGCAGTACGCAGGGTGGGCGGTGAAGAAGGGTAAGTTCTTCGCCATGGGCTCCGGCCCGGCGCGGGCCCTCTACGGCGGGGAGCCGCTCTTCGAGCGCCTGAAGTACCGGGATCGGGCGGATGTGGCAGTGCTGGCGTTGGAGGGGCGGTGCCTGCCCCCGGAAGAAGTGGCCGAGAAGGTGGCCGAGAAGTGCGGCGTGGCCCCAGACCGTCTCTACCTCCTGATCGCCCCCACCGCCAGCCTCGTCGGCTCGGTGCAGGTGGCGGCGCGGGTGGTGGAGACGGGACTGCATAAGATGCTGGAAGTGGAGTTTGACATTGACACGGTGCTTGCCGGCTTCGGCACCTGCCCCCTGGCTCCCATCGCCGAGGACGACCTACGGGCCATTGGGCGCACCAATGACGCCGTCCTCTATGGGGGGCGGGCCTGGTACACGGTGCAGACGGACGATGCGCGCATCGAGGAGGTCATCGGGCATCTCCCCTCCTCGGCCTCGCGGGATTACGGAACGCCCTTCTACGAGCTGTTCCTGCGCTACAACGGCGACTTCTATCAGATCGACCCGCTCCTCTTCAGCCCGGCGGAGGTCGTCATCAATAACCTGACCACTGGCCGCACGTTCCACGCCGGGCAGGTCAACGGGGAGATGCTACGGAGGGCACTGCTGGCGTGAAGATTGGCATTCTGGGGCAGCGAGGGGGCTGGCACGTGACGGCGCTGCAAGAGGCGCTGGCCCGGCGCGGCATCACAGCGCCCTGCTTCCCTATCACCCGGCTGACGGCACGCCTGTCGGCCCGCCCCTGGCTCGCGGCCACCGGCGAACCGCTGGAGACGTATGACGTCCTCTTCGTGCGTACCATCCCCGGCGGCTCCCTGGAACAGATCATCTTCCGCGTAGACGCGCTTCATCGGCTGGAGAACGCCGGGGTGCGCATCGTCAACTCGCCGACGACCATCGAACGCACGGTGGACAAGTACTACACCTCGACGCTCCTGGAGGACGCCGGCCTGCCCACGCCGCGCACGGTCGTCACCGAGCGGTTCGACGAGGCCATGGCGGCGTTCCATGAGCTGGGCGGCGATGTGGTCGTCAAGCCCATCTTCGGCTCCGAGGGACGGGGCATAGTGCGCGTCTCGGACCCGGACACCGCCTATCGGGTCTTCCGGGCGCTGGAGTTGGGCCGTTATGTCTATTACCTCCAGGAATTCGTACCCCACGGCTGCGAAGACATCCGTGTCTTCGTGATCGGCGAGGAGGTGGTGGCAGCGATGGTGCGCCGGGGGGAGACCTGGAAGACGAATGTGGCCCAGGGGGCCGTGGGCGAGCCCCTGGTGCCAGACGATGAACTGCGCGAGATGAGCCTCCGGGCGACCCGAGCGCTGGGGGCCGATTACGCGGGGGTGGACATCCTGCCCATCGGGGGAGGAGGCTACGCCGTGGTCGAGATCAACGGCATTCCCGGCTGGCGGGGCCTCCAGGCCGCGACCGGGGTGAACATAGCTGAGCATCTGGCGGGTTTTGTTCTGAGCGGGCCGATATGAAGCCTCTGGAACCGGACACGATCGCGTGGGCTGTTCACCTTGCGTGCTTGTTCGAGGTCTGCGCCGACAAGCCTGGCAACGTGACTTGGGGCAAGGACTTTTGGGACACCCGCTTTGTGGACTTCATGGCGAGCGCTGTGGCTGTTGGACCTGCCCTACGGGACGCGCCTTATGCTCCCATCGGCGAGACCATTCTACGAGCAGTGCGTGACACTCACCAGCTCGTGGGCGTTAACACCAACCTGGGCATGATTCTCCTCCTGGCTCCCCTGGCAAAGGCTGCCGGATTGGGGCACGCTCAGGGGCTGCGCGCGGGTGTGAGCGAGGTGCTGAGGGCGCTGACGGTGGATGATGCCCGGATGGCATTCGAGGCCATTCGCTGCGCGGCCCCCGGTGGTCTGGGCCGGGCGGAGCGCTACGATGTACATCAAGCGGAAGTAGACATAACGCTGCGAGAGGCTATGGTGCTGGCTCAGAGCCGGGATACCGTGGCACGGGAATACGTCACCGATTTCGAGGTCACCTTTGAGCTGGGCTACGCCACCCTGCGCCGTCTCTGGGTAGGCGGCCATAAATTCTCGGATTCCATTGTCCAGACAGCGCTCACCATCCTTGCTCAAGTGCCGGACACATTGATTGCCCGCAAGGAGGGGCGGGCCGTTGCCGAGAGGGTCTCTCGTCAGGCGAGTCAGGTGCTACAGGCTGGAGGGGTTTTTTCCGAGCGGGGCCGAGAGGCTTTGCGAAAGTTCGACCGCTCCATCCGAGATGAGAGACACCGCCTGAACCCCGGCACCACAGCCGACTTGGTGGCTGCCTCGCTTTTCGTCTTCCTAACTGAGGGGAGAGGGCTGAAGCTCTTTCAGGACCTACTCAAGCGCTGGTGACGAAAATTGAACATGGGGGCATAGCAGCGGCGGTGGTCGAGGTCGGTGGCGGTCTGAGTCGCAATGTTTGAAGGATTTGCCGTACAGACGGCGGACGGGTTGATCTTCACCGTGAAGGGACTGGTTCACCCTCCCGATCGGCTGGTCGCCTACCTCCGCTATCTACCCGATCCGCAGGGGGACCGAGAGCGAGAGGGGGTGCGCTACCGGCGGGTGTACCGGTTCGAGGAGCAGCAGGAGATCCTCCAGATGCACTACCCGGCCTACCTGAGCCACGACCCCGTCTTCGGGATCCAGGTGCAGAGCGTGCCCCGGCGGCTCATCCGCACGGTGTACGATCCCTGTTGTCACCTGGCGACCCTCCGTAGGCGAGGGCCTGCCGACCTGGTGGAGGAACACGCGCTGAGGCTGGTGGACCTGTTGCAGGAAACGGCTGACGTGCCGTTGAAGAATCTGGGCATCTCCGGCTCGGTGCTGGTCGGGATGCACCGACCGGATTCGGACGTTGACCTCGTTGTCTACGGGGAGGCGGCGGGGCGGGCCGTCCATCGGGCGCTTCGTCGCCTGCTGGATGCCCCGTCCGGTCCCCTGCGTCGCCCCAACCGGGAGGAACTGGCGGCGCTCCACGCCATGCATCGCCCCGACACCCCGCTCTCGTTTGCTGAGTTCGCCCGTCTGCAGGCCCGCAAGGTCAACGAGGGACGTTTTCAGGGGCGGTCGTGCTTCATCCGCTTCGTGAAGTGGCCTGCGGAGGTGGGGGAGCGGTACGGCGACCGTCGCTTCGAGCCGCTGGGGTCGGCCACGATCCGGGCGCGGGTGACGGACGATCGCGACGCCATCTTCACCCCTTGCCGCTACGCCGTCGAGGACGTAACGTTCCTGGAGACCGCACCGTTTTTGCGCCCTGGTGGGCTTTGTGTTACACTTGGCGCCCAAACCGTGACGTTTCCGGACGGTTCACCTGTGGCCGACCTGCGGGAGGTGGTCTCCTTCCGGGGGCGGTTCGGTGAACAGGTGCGAGTGGGGGAATGGGCCATCGCGCGGGGAAGTCTCGAACGGGTCGTACCCCGGAACGGGCCGGCCTACCACCGCCTGGTCGTGGGCGGACGGGCAGGGGACTATCTTTTGGAGGAGCGAGCATAGCCGACTTCGCCAACTCGCTGGCTCGCTAACTGGGAGAGGCGATTGGAGAAGAAACGGGCAACACTGAAAGATGTGCTGACCGGAATGGGGAGCGTGCTGGTCGCCTATTCTGGCGGTGTGGACAGCACGCTCTTGCTCTGGGCCGCGCTGGATGCGCTCGGGTCGGAGCGCGTGCTGGCTGTGACGGCCCTCTCGCCCATCTTCCCCCGGCGGGATCTGGAAACGGCGGAAGAGATGGCCCGACGCCTGGGCGCGCGCCACCGGTTTGTCCCTACGCGGCAACTGGAGGACGACCGATTTGTCCAGAATCCGCCCAGTCGGTGCTACGTCTGCAAGCTGGAGATCCTCTCTCGGCTGACGGAGGTGGCCCGAGAGGAAGGGCTGGCGTGGGTCGTCGAGGGCTCCAACCTGGACGACCGGGGCGAGGTCCGGCCCGGCAGGCAGGCGGTGCGGGAACTGGGCGTGCGCAGCCCCCTGGAGGAAGCCGGCCTGACCAAGGCGGAGGTTCGCGCCCTCTCGCGGTGCGTGGGCCTGCCGACGTGGGACAAGCCGGCGCAGACCTGCCTGGCCACGCGTTTTCCCTATGGCAGCCCCATCACCCCTGAGGGGCTGGCGCGGGTGGAGGCAGCGGAAGCGTTGCTGCAGGAGATGGGCTTCGATGAACTGCGCGTGCGGGATCACGGCCCCATCGCCCGCATCGAGGTAGCAGCGGAGAACGTGGCCCGGCTGGCGCAGCCAGACATAGCAGCGCGGGTAGTGGCCGGGTTCAAGGAGTTGGGGTATCTGTACGTCACGCTGGATCTGGAAGGTTACCGGCAGGGGAGTCTCGATGAAATGAACCCACTGCCATCTTCTTAGTCTGAAAGTCGAGTTATGGAAGCCAGATGGTTACGTGACTTGCTTGAGGAAGTGCGCAGGGGAGAAGTCAACATAGAGGATGCGATGGCGCGCTTGCGGGGGTTCCCCTATGAAGACCTGGGGTTTGCCCGCCTGGACAGCCATCGCACCCTGCGCAAGGGTTTCCCCGAGGTCGTCTTCTGCCCGGGGAAGACCAAGGACCAGATCGTGCGCATCGTGGAGCGGATCCGGGCGCGGGAGGGGCGGGTGCTCGCCGCCCGCGCTAGCCCGGAAGTGGCGGAGGCGGTGCAACGGGCCTTCCCCGACGCTACCTACCACGCTGCTGCCCGCATGCTCGTCGTTGGTGGGAAGGCTCCCCAGAGCGGGCGAGGGGTCGTCTTGGTGGTCAGTGCGGGTACCGCCGACATCCCCGTAGCCGACGAGGCCGCCGTCACCGCCGAGACGCTGGGCAGCCCGGTGGAACGGCTCTACGACGTCGGCGTGGCCGGCATCCACCGTCTCTTCGGCAGCCGCGAACAGTTGTTTACCGCCAATGTCCTGGTGGTGGTGGCAGGGATGGAAGGCGCGCTGGCCAGTGTCGTGGCCGGGCTGGTAGACCGGCCCGTCATCGCCGTCCCCACCAGCGTGGGCTACGGGGCCAGTTTCGGCGGCCTGGCTGCGCTGCTGACCATGCTCAATAGCTGCGCCCCCGGTGTAGCCGTGGTCAACATTGACAACGGCTTTGGAGCGGGTTATCTGGCACACATGATCAACCAGTGAGGGGATGAACGATGAAGATCGCCTACTTCGACTGCTTTTCGGGTATCAGCGGGGACATGATTCTGGGCGCGCTGGTGGACGCCGGGCTGGAAATGGAGCGGCTGAGAGCGGAGCTGGCCCGTCTTCCCATCTCTGGCTACACCCTCGGCGCCCAAGCGGTGCGGCGGCGGGGCCTGCGCGGTACCCACGTTGAGGTCCAAGTGTCGGAGGAGGGAGTCGAGCGACACCTGGAGGAGATCGAGGCCATCATAAGGAACGGTGATTTGCCGGACACAGTCAAGGCCCGGAGCCTGGCGATCTTCCGCCGCCTGGCCCAGGCCGAGGCGCGGGTGCACGGCATCTCCGTCGGGGATGTTCACTTTCACGAGGTAGGGGCGGTGGACGCCATCGTGGACGTGGTAGGGGCGGTGGTCGGGCTGTGGATGCTGGGGGTGGAACGGGTCTACGCTTCGCCGGTGCACGTGGGGCGGGGCACCCTCGAATGCGCCCACGGCACCCTACCGGTGCCTGCCCCGGCGACGCTGGAACTGCTACGCGATGTCCCCACCTACGGTCGGGACATCGAGGCCGAACTGGTCACCCCCACCGGAGCGGCCATCCTCACCACCCTGGCGGAGGGGTTCGGGGCCGCGCCTCCTATGCGGGTGGAGCGGGTGGGATACGGGGCCGGGAGCCGTGACCTCCCGCTCCCCAACCTGCTGCGCGTCTCCATCGGTGCGACGACGGATGGGGTGGGGGGGTACGAGGAGGATGTGGTCACGGTCGTTGAGACCAACATAGACGATATGAACCCCCAGTGGTACGAGCACGTAATGGCGCGGCTGTTCGATGCAGGGGCGTTGGACGTCTTTCTGACACCGATCCAGATGAAGCGGGGGCGGCCGGGGGTGCAGTTGAGCGTGATTCTAGCGGATGAGCGCGTACCGGACGTGCTGGAGGTGTTGTTCTCGGAGACGACAACCATCGGGGTGCGGACGTGCTCGATGCGGCGATGGAAGCTTGGACGGGAGCGCGTCGTCGTGGAGACGCGCTACGGGCCGATCGGAGTGAAGGTGGCCCGGCGAGGTGAGGCAGTGGTGAACGTCGCGCCGGAATATCGGGAGTGCCGGCGTATCGCCGGGGAGCGGGGCGTGCCTCTCAAGGAGGTGTACCAGGAGGCGCTGGAGGCTGCCCGTGCCCAGGTGGGGCAGAGGGATGGGGATGAGCCGAGAGAATGAACCTGTGGCTCTTCGGCAGGGAGGGCGCAAGCCCAAGGAGCGGGACTTTCTCCGTACCCGGGAGGGGATGTTCTTCTGCGTGACCGGCTATCTCCACCCGCCGGACCGGTACACGGCCTATCTCAAGTACTCGCCCGATCCCCTGGGGAAGTGGCGCGACGGGGAAACCGCCTACCGGCGCGAGTTGCCTTACTACCACGTCCGCAACGTCCTGGAGACCCTTCACTACCTGGAGCGTCGCTACCCCTGGTACGTCTATGACTGTCCGGTGCGAGGCATCCGCTTTTCCATGGTGCCCAGGGAGTACGTCGTTCGCTACTACGCCCCGCAGGAGCGGCTGGCGGGGATATTGGCCGAGCCCCGCGATCCGCTGGAGGAGGAGACGCGCAGCCTGGCGATGGAGGTGGCAGCGTGTGCCGGGATCGGCCCGGAGGACCTGGGGGTCACCGGCTCTATCCTGATTGGGCTCCACGATCCCGCCTTTTCGGACATTGATCTGCTGGTGTATGGGCTGGAGAACGCGCGGAAGGTGCGGGAGACGTTGAGCGAGGGCAGGAGCCCGCAGATCCGGCGACCGGATGCGGAGTTTATCGCTCGGTGGTGCCGGCGGATCACGGAGCGATTCCCCCTCACCCTGGAGGAGGCGCAGTATGTCGCCGGTCGGCGCTGGAACTATGGTTTCTACAGGGGACGCTACTTCTCCATCCATCCCACCCGGACGGACGCGGAGATCACCGAGCAGTATGGCGAGCACATCTACCGGGGCCGAGGGGCCGCGCGGATCCAGGCCGTCGTCGTCGAGGCGGGGGAATCGCTCTTCCTGCCCGCCGTGTACCGGGTGGGGGACGTGCGGGTCTTGGACGGGGCCCCGGAGGCGGTCGAGGTGCGGGAGGTTGTCGCCTGCGAAGGGCTCTACTGCGACGTAGCCGACGCGGGTCAGGAGATCGAAGCGCTAGGGAAACTGGAGAGCGTGGACGGTGAGCCGCGGCGGCTGGTCATCGGCACGACCTGGCTGAAGGGCGCGGAGTACATCAAACCATGCGTGACTTCCAGCTGGTGATTCGTGCAACCTCTTGATTATATGTCCCCTTCGTTGGACAGGGATCTTCCCCGCTCGTAGCAGTGACCTCAGAACTTTTCTGCACTCGGTGGGTTAAAACCGCAGGGCTTTCCCAAGTCGCATCCGACCCTCTCGCCAGCCACATTTGGCGATGTGGATGTGCTTGCCGTACCGTGCAACGCGACGCGCCGTGGGTCAAATTGCCAATTTGACCTACTTTGGGAAGGCCCCGAGCGGTTGACAAAGGGCACGAAATGTGATATAGTGTGAACCAATGTTATTGACATTTGTTCACCAATAATTAGGGGGAACCGGGAGATTGGAGTGACACTGTTGATCCGCCGAGCAAGCTACCTTCTCCGCGATGCCCACCGCTTTGAACGCGATGCGGACCTGTTCATCGAAGGAAACCGTATCGTATCCGTCGGATGTGACCTCCCCGTGCCGCCCGATACCGAGACGATAGATGCTCAGGGCTGCGCCGTCATTCCCGGTCTGGTCAACGCCCACACGCATCTCTACCAGAATTTCCTCAAAGGGACGGGCGCGGGTCTGCGGCTGATGGATTGGTGCGAAGCGGTCCTCTTCCCGATGGTGGACGTCATCCTTCGGGAGCAGGTGACCGGCAACGGACGGATCGGCTACCTCTGGTCAGCGTTGGGGGCGCTGGAGATGGTCCGCGCGGGCACGACCTGCTGCCAGGACCTGGACACGGCAGCGTATCTCTCGCTGGCGGGGGTCCTGAAAGCGTGGCGGGATGTGGGGCTGCGCGGAGTGGGAGCGATCACCCTGGCCAACCGCTGGCTTCCCCCCCACCTGCTCCTTGATGAGAGGGAAGTCCGGCGGTCTACAGAGCGACTCATCGAGCGGGAGCACGAGCCGGGCGGGCGGGTGCAGGTGGCGCTGGGGCCGTCTACACTCTTCTTGTGCGACGAGGGGCTGCTTGGGTGGGTGCGCGATACCGCCGAGGCACACGACCTGGGTATCCACATCCACGTGAGCGAGACGGCGGGGGAGGTGGATGACGCCCTGCGGAACTGGGGGATGCGCCCGGTGGAGCGGCTGGAGGCGCTGGGGCTGCTGGACGAGCGGGTCAGCGCCGTCCATTGCGTCCACGTGAACGAGGCCGAGATCGAGCGCCTGGCTCGCTACGGTGTGACCGTCGTCCACTGTCCCAAGTCCAACATGCGGCTGGCCGACGGGGCTATGCCCTGGCCGGCGCTGAAGGCAGCAGGGGTGGAGATGGCGTTGGGGAACGACGGCTGTGCCTCCAACGACCTGCTCGATATGTGGGAGGAGATGCGGGCGGCGGTGATGCTGGCTTCTGTCGTGACCGGCGGTCCGACGGCGATCACGCCGGCCGATGTCTTCCGTGCCGCCACCGAGGGCGGGGCACGGGCCTGCCGGGTGGATGCGGGCACGCTCGACCCCGGTCGGCTGGCCGACATCGTTATTGTGGATCTGAGCAGGCCTCACCTGCGCCCCATCCACGATATTCTGCAGACGCTGGTCTTCTGCGCCCGTGCTGACGATGTGCGCGATGTGATCGTGGACGGGCAGGTGGTGATGCGCCAGCGGCGGATCCTCACCGTGGACGAGGCGGCGCTGGTGGAGGAGGCGGACGCAGTGGGGCGAGCGTTGTTTAATCGTGCGAGACGGGGGCAGTGATCACTTGCTGCCCGTGGCGAGCAGTTCGCGTTCGATTTCCTCGATC
>Ga0164310_10000579_pt1 | contig 19644 bp, 36 predicted proteins | sample GuaBasSedimGuay1_FD_121795 | JGI IMG/M metagenome (GOLD analysis project Ga0164310, IMG submission 121795) | Subseafloor sediment microbial communities from Guaymas Basin, Gulf of California, Mexico - Guay1, Core 4569-9, 0-3 cm | ecosystem: Environmental > Aquatic > Marine > Hydrothermal vents... | reverse complement strand
TTCCGTGCCTGTAGCCAATGTAGCTCGTTCCCAGCTCTATGGAAGTCTTGGCGATAAGCCCCGCTACTCTTCCTGCCTTTCCTGCTTTCGCAGCTTCGTAAAATTCGCTCCCCCTTGTGGTTGCGTATTTTATAGTCAGCAAACCCAAGCCCGTCTTGGCCAAAGTTGCCACATTCGGGGCTACCTTGCCTGCGTAATAAATTGCCTGCGGAATATACCTTCCGCCGAAATATAAAACTGGAAGCTCGGCAACTCCCCAGGCTCCGCCCAGAGCGCTTTCGATTGGGCTTTCGGTAAGCATTCTTTCCTTTATTATTTCCGCAGATGCCTCTTGAACTGTTTTTCCTTCCCAAGTTTTTTCCACCAACTTTGCAATTGTATCAGTTGGGCTTCTAAGGGAATAAGCGAAAGTAACCAAAGGTCTTTCCCTTATTATTTTTTCGGCTATTTTTTCCCTCTGCTTTTGAACTTTTTCGACAAGCTTCTGATATTTTATAAACCATGCTGGAGTAATAGCTATTTCCGGCAGAGCTTTTCCAGGTGGCATTTTTATCTCGTAAAACAGCTCTTCGCTTTTTGGAATTTCCGTAACCCTCGCTCCTTTCATTCCCTCGACTTCGTGTTCGAAGTAAATTCCTTCCTTCCTCAATTCAGCTCCAGTTATTAACCGAACGCTTCCTCCGGCAGCTTCAACTTGCTTTTTCATTTCTTCGAACTGAATTTTGTGAACTTCTTCGCCCCCTTTCACATAATAAATGTTAGCCTTCGGTATTCTCCTTCCTTTTCCGGAAATCTCATATCCTTCTCCCGCTTTTTTTATTTCGTATTTTATATCAACTAGACCTTTTTTTTCCGCTTCCGTTTGGAGTTCTATTAAAGGCTTTTCCAAAGGTTTCGGAACTGGTTGGAATCCAGTTTGAGGAGAGTAAAAGGCAACCCCGCTGGGAGGCTTAGCCTCTCCAGTTTTTGGCTTAACTTCTGAGAAAAAGACCGCTCTTCTTTCTCTAGCTTTTTGGGCTTCTATCGCCTCGGCTTCTTCCACGCTGGTAGTTCCGTAAACTTGTTTTAAAGCCTGCTTCGCCTTTTCTTCTCCGTATTTTTTAACAAAATCTTCGTAGCTTAATCCAACGATGGTTACATTTGACACTTAATAATTAGTAAAAAAGAAACTTATAAAAATATTCTTCAGTAGTTTCTTTTTCAAATCGCTTCTACACAAAGTTCACTAACTACACAAACTACACAAAAAAGTAAAAAATAAAGAAAATATGTAGAGTCAGAGGGTGGGGGAAGAATATAGTGAGTACAAGGGTGGGGTTTGAGCAGCATGAATTTAGTTGACCAATTAATGGAAGATATCGAAAAAGAAGAAAAAAGGGGGAAAAGCTATGAAAAAATTAAATTTTTAAACTTATAAATCTAACACCATGGGCTTTGATACAAAGGTTCAACTTTTAAGAGCTCACATTCTCTAACCTTATTTTTGTTCGGACAAAATCGGCCTTTGATGCGTATTTTCCCGAATTTACTATTTTTTCTAATTTTTCAAAATCTGCAGGCGGTAATTCAACAAATAAAGTTTTTTTATTTTTCATGTTTTCAGATATTATAGTTATTGTTTAAAAACCATTTGTAACCAAAAAAGTTACTTTTTTATATATTTTATGTAACTCTTTCATGTGTTCCATTTAAAAAATTTTTGTACATATTACAAAACCAAATATGTACACTTTTTTCAAAACTGTACCATATCGTTTAAATATGTCATTTCCTTTATATTTACTTCAAGTGTTTTAAATGGCAAAGCTTTTAATCGTTAGAATTGGTGATAGTTTGTTGGATATGATCAATAAAAAAGTGAAAAAGCTCGGTTTAATTTCCCGTTCGGAGTACATTCGTTCACTTATTGTGAAAGATCTAAACCAAATACCAGCTCAGGCCGCCGTAGATGTGGGGAGCTGCGAGAACGAGGCAGCAAAGAATCGTCGCCTTGAAAACTTTTGAATTGTTCGTTATCTTGGAAAGGTAATAGAAGGAAAGGAGGAAGCCGAGAGGCGGAACTTGAGCTAGCACGATTGGAATTATTTTTTCTCTTTCTCCCATCAAAAGGGTTTTCATGTAGGCGTTTTTTTCGAAGAGCAGAATTTCCCTGGGATTTTCCTTGAACTTGAGGTAGGTAAGGGAAAAGTCGAAAAATATGCTGAAGATGTAAAACGTAAGAAAGGCAGCGAAGATCTTTTCTTGTTTCATTTTTGTCTGCCTCTTGTCATATATATTCTTGTTCCATGAATTTCTTTTTTTCTTCTAGCCTGTCTTCCCAGTCTGGCCTTTCTTTAAGGCTTGTTTGAACCTCCTCTTTTTCTTCTTCCTCTAGCTTTTCGACTCCGAGCATCCTAGCTTTTTGATCTACTTTTTTCCAATCTATTTTCACTTCCCTTCCATGTGCAAGCTTTCGCTTGAATTTTCTTATTCCCAAGCGCTTTAATGCTCTCCCAACCCATCTGGAGTTGATCCACTCTTCCTCTTCCTGTTCTTTGAAATCTCTGGCTATATCTTTTATTTTTATCCAATCATCGGTTCTTCCGCTCCAGTTGTAGAGAAATGCTATCAGCAAATTATCCCTGTTTTCGGTTATTTCTTCTGTTTTTTTCTCCTTTTCTAGGCTTTCGATCGATTTCAAAAGGTTGTCGAGAACAGGTTCGCCGACTTCCCAAGCTATTAAAATTAATGGAAGAAAGAGTTCTAAGTCACGGCCTGAAAGCCCGGAGAGCCATATTTTTTTCCCTAGTTTGTAAAATTCATCGCATAATTCTGGATTGTCCAAATCGAGCCAGTCCGTTTGCCGAACCATTTCGTTGTATATTTCTTCTGTATTAATACTGTCATAAGTGACGTTTTGTTCCGTATAAGTATATATGACGTTATTTAATAAAGCATTCCAATATAATGGAAACACATTTATTATATATTTTACCTGATGCAACGTCACGTCAGAAACGTCACTAAACTCGGCTAAAAACTCCTTCACGGCTTTTGCCCTAGGGTCCAAGTCCCACAATTCTATTTTTTTCACTATTTCGGGACGACAAGATTTTTCTAGAATTACAGTTATGCATCTATCCTGCAGAACGTTGTCCAAGCCCCAGATGTTGGCCATGGCTATCGGGGTATAGAGATGAAACTTTTCAGTTATGAATTTCTCGCTCCTCGGAAGCTTTTTCGATCTTGTTACGTAAACTCCTTTCTTATATGCAGAATTTAGAAGCAATCGCAGCGCGGTCTTTTCCTTTCTCGTTATGTTTTCAAGCTCGTCTATGAAAAAAGCAATCTTTTTATTTGCCTCCCTAAAAAGAACGGACTCTGTCAAATCAACGTTGAGCCTTCCATTTTTGCTTAAAAAAGAAAGCAAGCCGAGAAGCCTTGTTTTTCCACCTCCTTTGGTTGCGTTAATATATAGGTAAGGAAAAGTCCTGAACTCGTCGTGAAAATAAGTTCCTATTACCCATAGGGCCAGAATCGGAACGTATTTTTCGTCGATGTCGATGTATTCCTTTATCAGCTCTACTATAAGGTCGTAACATTCCTTTAGATTCTTTATTTTAACTTCTTTCATCATTTTCCCAGAAGTTTATTTTTTTATTTTTTTTGTCATTTCAAGATATTTTGCTGTTTCCTCTTCTTTTTTGAATTTTCTTATGAGAAGTATCAGAGTATCGTTTATGCTCAGTTTTATTCCTAGCTCTTTTTCATATTCTTCTTTTATTTTTTTAAGGTCTTCTAACGTTGCAGTGTCAACTTTAACTGTCGTCCACTCGTTCATGAAACATATTTATCGTTTTTAGTATTTATACTTTTTGGGTAAAATTTATATACTTCTTGTGACATATAATAATTATGAAAGAGCAGCAAAAATTTTACCGCAACCTGCCGAAAAGGTTTACTTTAATAAAATTTTCCGAAAAAGGATTGGGAAACCAGTTTGACCTTTTCTCAGAACTTGGTCTTCGGCCATCTCAAATCCTCCCGTCCTTCGGAAAAAGGAGGTGTAGATAGTGGGAAAAATAATCTACATGAGATCGTTTTATGTTGGAAATGTTAAGTGTATGGATTGTGAAAGGAGAAGGGGCGAATACTTTGTAATTGTTGAAACTTTTTGGAAGAAATATTATTTAATTTTGTGCGAAAAATGCAGAAATAAACTTGCCAAAGAAGGGAAAATAGAATAAGGGGGTGTAGATAAATGAAAATCATCGATGCCATAAAGCTAGTTCAAGAAGAAAAAGGAATGCTGGTAATAAGAAACCCGATAAAAAAAGGAGAAAGAGCGATAGAATTCGTGAGATTATGATTTGCAAGCACCGCTTGCCAAAAGAAAGATGCCCTTTGTGTAGTTTGGAAAGGATGCTGGGGTGAATGTCGTAATTCACAAATGCTTGAGCTGCGGAAAAGTATGGAACGAGGATTATTATGATATGGAGTGGTTCGACCCTCCGAGGGAAGTTTATTCCCTCTGCGAGGACTGCAAAAAAGAGTTGATCAAGGCGGAAAAAACAAAAATTGACGGAAGATATTGGAGGAATTATTGATGAACATAGCAGATGTTCGAATAACGAATTTACCCCTTGCTATTATAATAGCCATAGTTTTGGTCTTACTGTACGAATGGTTAAGAAGGAGGTATGAAAAATGGAAGAAGAAAATTGGAAAAAAGAATGGTTGAAAAAAGCCGAAAAGCCGAAGCTTAAAAAGCTTCCAACTTTCGCTTCCAAAGTTAGATTAACCAAGGCGGGAAACCTTTCAGTTACGGTAATAATTCCGATAAATTATTTGAAAAAAGTTTTGGTTGGGGGTAAAGAATGAAATATTACGAAATTCGACAATTGATTGAAAATTTTTATGATATACAAAAGATAAGAGTTGAAACCTTTAACAGATTGGTTTGCTGGGTAAAGGAAAACAAAGAAAAAATAAAGGAAATTTTAAGCCACCCTTTTGTTGAAACCCAAAAAAAGAATGCGAGCCAGGCTAATAGTGAAACCCATCCGAGTCCTGCGAGCCAGCGTGTGAATGAATCCCATTATAAGTTTGCGTTAAGCCACAAATTAAATGAAATCCAAGTAGGATTTGCGTTAAAACTTTTAGAAGAAAAAAAATATTCTGTGTTTGTTAAAAAATTTATATTAAGCCAAGGTATAAATGAAACCCAATCTCGTCTTGCGACCATTTTTTCTGATGTTGAAAATTTGGTGTGGTTTCACAACAAACTTTACGAAACTGAAAAAGAATTGCAAAAAAGGCTCGATTTCTGGAGTAAAGAGCACCCATTAAGGAAAGAATTTTTGAATTATGTGAAAGGAATTGGAGGAATTTTGTCAAGTGGTTTAATTGCTTGGTTAGGCCAACCGATTTTAAAAGCTGAATATTGTTCACAAATATGGAGTTACTGTGGTCTGACTCCAGAAAGCAAGAGAAAAAAAGGAAAAAAAGTAAAGTATAATCCAAAGTTAAAAACATTTTGTTGGAAAATTGGTCAAAGTTTTATAAAATTCAAATGTTTTGGAAGAGAACTCTATCTCAAATTTAAAGAAGATTGCAAGAAAAAACATCCCGATTGGACTAAATTGCATATCCACAATTACGCAAGGAGAAAGGTGGTGAAAATTTTTATTGCTTGTTTATGGGAAAAATGGAGAAAGATAAATGGTTTGAAAACCACAAAACCGTATCCAATAGAAATTCTAAACCACAAACACATAATAACTCCAGAAAATTGGATACAAAAGGTGAAGAAATGAAAAACGAAGGAAAAGAAGAACTGGAAAAATTTAGAGAGGTGTTGAATGAAGATGAATAAAAAACAAATTAAACTAATAAAGAATGGAATTATATTTCTTCTATATGCAATCTCAATGTATTTAATGAATACACTAGATTTAAATATAACTCCATTTATTAAAATGGTATTTTCCGTCATACTTACATTCGCAATTTTAATTGCCTTCATAGGTTTCGTGGTGGTGTAAATGGGTATGACAAACAAAAAATGGGTGTTTGGTTTTTTGGTAGTTGCAGCAATTCTTGTAGTTGGATATGCTATTGCTGATTATGAAATGAAAGTTTTTAGATATCTTGAAGACTTTTGCGAAGGAAAAGAAGGTGTTTATGAGACAAAATACGGCTTTGTTAACTGCTCTAATTTTCCTTGTTGCGTCCTTTGGAATACATCTTTGTCAGAATGCTGGAGGTGTAGTTTTGGAAGAGCAATGTAAGAAAATGAATGAAAAAGTTTGCTGTGAGTGCGGAAAAGCTTTGAAAGACGAGTTTGTTTTTGTAGGCGGAAAGTTTTTGTGTGTTAAGTGTTTTAAAAACTCGAAAAGGTGAAAGAGATGAGCGTAATACTTGTGGATTTGTGTCCGATTACGGAAGACAAATTTAAGGAATTAAAAAAGTTAGTAGGAGAAAAACTGAAAGAAGTTAAAATAAAAAATGGATGGGCATTTGACAAGTTTGTCGATGGTGATTTGGAATTGGTTTTCGAAAAGCATACAGTAACCGTAAGCATGCAAGAAAGCGATGAATACGGCACAAATGTGTTTTGGAAAATAAAAAAGAGACAGAAAAAGAGGTGAAATAGATGGCTAAATCGCAAGACTTGCAAAAAATTTTGGAAAAAAAGTTTATTGAAGATTTTGGCATCGAGGCGTGGGAAAAGCTGAAAGATGCGTGCAGATATCACATCGAAAGCGGGCACATAAGAAAAGTCTTCACGGGCAATTTTATGCAGGTAATATTAATAACTTTGGGCTTTCAATGCGTCGAAGTGGTTAGATACAGAAAGTTTCACAAAATTCCCTTTTCGTGGAAAAAATTCAAGGAATGGCTAATTAAACACAAAAAAGAAATAGCGAAATGCAAAGCCACTGAAAACGACATAGACTTTTTGGCTTTGTTCGCTGGAACTTACGATTTTCTGAAGGTGAAATAGATGGTCTATATTCCGCCAACCAAAGAAGAATTGAAAAAGCTAAAGAGAATTATAGTAATCTGGTGAAAAACAAATGAAACCAGAACCCTTAACTAAGGAGAAAATATCAACATTTAAAACAGAAATTGGAGATTACCATTATTTTGAAATCGAAGATGTCCAATCGGCAGTTCAAGGTTTGCTGGAAGAAATTGAGAAAAAACGAGAAGATGTTAATGGCGAACCAGAAGAGGATAGATATGATACAGCATACAAAAATGGATACCTGAATGCTTTAGATTTTTGTGAAGGAAAAATCAAAAAATGGTTTAAAGCGGTGAGTGAATGATTAAAATATTTAAAAAATGCAATCATAAAAACGCATGCGTTCCAGTAAGATTTGGGCACGGATTAGAAATAGCGGTTGGCTGGTTTTGCTTGAAATGCCACAAGTTTTGGGTTAGAGACGATTTGAAAGAAGTGTTAAAAAAATATCCTCAATTTAAAGATGTGGTGGAAGAATGAAAGCTATGGCATCTGTAAGTGGTGGTAAAGATAGTATTGCTATGGCTTTAAAATTGTGGGAAACAAATCACAGATTTACAATTGTTTCAGTTTTTACTGAATTTGAGTTTCCAGCAATAAAACATCAAGTTTACAAGCTAATAAAGTTAACAAACTTGCCTTATAAAATTTTGGAAACGCCAAAAGGAACTTGGAACAAATGGTTTTATGGGAAAATAACTAAAGGAAAGTTGAAGGGTCAAACAAGAGGTGTTAGATTTGTTGCCAACAAAAAGTTGCCAAACTGCTGGTATAGAAGGGAAGCAAAAACCAAACTTCTTAAAAGAATAAATGAGCAGTTCGATATAATTTATGTTGGAATTAGGTATGATGAAAAAGACAGAATAAGAAAAAAACCAAAGTTTAAATATCCTTTAGTAGAATGGAAATGGACAAAGAAAGATGTTAAAAAATATCTAAAAGAAAAGGGATTTTGGATAAAAGAGTATGGCTTATTCCCTCATACAGGGTGTTTTTTATGTCCTTATCAAACTAAAAAAGCTTGGTTAACTTTGAAAACGCATTATCCAGAATTGTTTAAAATCGCTTTGAGATATCATTATGAAAATATGAAATTGGTTGGACTGCCTATAATTCCGAATGGAATTGAACTACAAAAAGCTTTTAAAGGTGTGGTGGAATGAATGAGGCTCGAAAAGGGTAAAGTCGTAACTCTGGAAATGGATATAATAAAAGCTTGGGACAAGCACGGCTGGGATGTAGAAGTCATCGAAACCAAGAAAGGTGGAATTTGGATAATACACGCAAAACGCAAGGTGGAAAAAAATGCCGAGGATGAGGGTTAGTTGCGAGTGTTGCGGAAAAAAAGCTGGTAGAAAATTAAAGTGGTATGTAATAACGAAAGTTCCTTCCAACAGGATGAAGTTCAAGCTTTGCGATGACTGCGCTAAAAAGCTGAAAGCTATAAAGCTTTTGAAAGTCGAATATTCCCCGAAAAACTGGAGAAGGAGGAAAAAAGAATGAATTTGAAAATGTTTTTGAAGATCTTCAGCTATTCAGTAGTCTTGGGCTTGAGCGTTGCCGCTTTTTTTAATATTTACCTGATGGGAAGCTTTTCTGGCTACAAGGTAACGATAAATACGAACACTTACGGCGAGCACTGGGTTGAGTTTTTTATGATTCTTTTTGGAATCGTTTTTGCATTTTATTTTATGTTTTCGGAAATGTTGGAAGATGCTAGCGGGTGAAAGTATCTCAGAGGTTGAAATAGAATGGTTGAAAGGATTTTGGGGGCCAAAGCAAACGACGGTAATCTGCCCTTATTGCGGGTTCAGGATGACAATAAAGAGAAAGCTAAAGAGAATAAGTTGCCCAAGGTGCAAAAGGTTGATACTGCTGAAGCAAGAATAGCAGAAACAGGCTCTTACAAAAACTTGAGAAATTTCGTTGGAATGCTCAAGAAATTCCAGGAAAAGGACATGGATTTGATAATTCCCATCACTGCTCCAAAAGGATTTGGTAAATCAACACTTATGCTCGAAATAATCAGAACCTATGTCGAGGAATTCATGGGTTTCAAAGAAAGACAGATAGTTTCTAGACTTCATGAATTCATAGCTTACGATAACGAAGAGGTAATGAAAAACATACTTGATATGAACAAAGCTTATTGGCCTCTTGGAAGCGACGAAGCAGTTTGGTGGATGATGGCCGAAGACTGGGCAAAGGCAGAAAGCAAAAGGATGAAAAAAATTATAGCACAGGCAAGAGACCCGTTTCATCGAATAATTTTAGCTTGTATTCCAGATTTCTGGTGGATTGATAAAAAATATCGAGAAGATATGATTTTCTTCTGGCTTCATATTGTCGGAAGGGGAGTGGCGATAATTTTCACTCCAGACTTAAAAATAGGAATAAAAGACAAGTGGCACAGAAAAGAATTTGAAAAGATAAAAGGAACGATAAACATCTTTACCCCACCAGATAAAGCGGTAAAGCTTTATTCAAAACATCCTTGCTTTATGGATGTTCTTAAATTTCCAAAGTGTGATAAAATGCTTTACGACAGATACTTGAAGTTGAAATACGAACATACAACAAAAGTTGAAGAAGAGAAAAAAATGAGGCTTTATGTAAGAAGGATGGATATTTCACAAATGTTTATTTTACATCTTCTTGGTTCTACTAACAGGGATATTTCTACAATAATGAGAATACCTGTCGATACTGTAGAAAAAGTGATTGCAGAATTTAAACGAGTCCCTCGGTATCAGGAACTCAAAAAGATAGTAGATAATAATTTGAAACCGAAAAAAATTTAAAGATCTTGTTGTAAAATCAGAAAATGTGTTATTTTCTTATCCACGAATTTCCTTTATGGCTTTTTTTATTTCTTTTTCGTCTACGGCTTCCAGAAGGTAGCGCAAGGTAGTGGACATATCGGAATGGCCGGCCACCACTCTGACTATTCTTATGTCCTTGAACTTGCTGTAGGCATCGTTTATAAAGTTCCTTCTGAAGTCGTGGGTAGCGAAGTTTTCGTATCCCAAGGAAGTTGCTACTTCTTTTAGCTCTCGATAGTAATATGTGTAGTTGGTGTTTACCGACCTAGTAAAATCCTTGCTTTCCCCCCTAAGAAAGGGGTATTCCTTATCTTTGCTTTGAACGAAGTTCCATATCATTTCTGCGTATTCTTCTGGTATGAAGGCGATTTTTTCCCTTTCTCCTTTTTGGATCATCCGAAGCTTCAGCATTCCGTCTTCTTTAGTTATCCTGTCTTTGGAAAGCGTTAAAACATCGTGCGCCCTAGCCCCCGTTAGGTATTGGATTATAGCCACCATTCTGTATTCTTCTGTCGGCAAGCTGAAGGCTATTCTTTCCAATTCTTCCTTTCTAAGGAAGCAGCCTTTCTTTTTTTTGGGTTTTAACCTGGTTTTGATTAATTTTTTATAGTCTTCTTCCCTTCCAAGATATTTGAAATAGTGCATAAACGCATACTTAACATAGTAGCTCCGCTTCTCCCTGAAGCTCTTGGCTATGAACTTGTTGGCGTTTTCCACGCTAGCTTCTTTGAACTCTCGAAGAAAGCGTTGAATAGTTCTGGCGTATAGGTCTATGCTCCTAGGCAACAGAGTAGTGTTATTCTTCATCCATTCCTTGAAATTCTCCAAGAAAACCTCCTCCCTTGTCCAATATTTCGAAGGCTTTTTCTATTCCTTTCACAGCTTCGTAGTCAGTCCTGAAGAAGTATTTTTTGCTCTGAAGCAAGCCTCGCATGTGCCTGTTGAACCTGTCGCATATTTTTATCAGCTTGAAGACAGTTTTCATATCTACAGTTTCGGGGTTTATCTCTCCAAATGTCGAAAAGTATTCCGACAGGTCTTTCGTGAGTATTTCTATTTTTTCGTCGCAAAAGAGCGAGAATATGTTGTCGAACAGGGTATACAAAGCTGCAAAATACATTTGGACATTTTTCATATTTGGGTTGCTCCAGCATTTGAACTTGCAGTCGTCTATCCTCGTTAGAATTAGGTCTATTCTTTTGTTTGTGAGCATCGAGGAATGCGAGGTAATGGTTTCCGGGGTGAAGTATCTGCGCTCATTCAATCACAACACCCTGCGTAGTGTTTTGAACAGGAGGAGGCGCTTGTTGCGGCGGCGTTGGAGCGATTATTTTCGACATTTGAGGCACTACCGTTTGCGAACCGGCAACAGTAACAACTATTCCGTAAGCTAGGGCTGCGCCTATCATTATTATTATTAACACTACGGCCCACTTGAATATATCGCCGGCAGTCCTTAGCTTTTTCGCAGCGATGTAGCTCGTTCTCCTTTGAATTTCAGCTTCTATGAAGTCGCTCCTTTCGCTTTTGTTGAACAAATCTTCGGCTTCCCTTAGGTCTACGGATTCGCCCAGCAAGTTTATCTTTAAGGATTGGTCCTTCTTTTCCAGGTTTTCTCTCAGTTTAACTAAGTCTTCGTAGAACTTTATTCCCAATTTTTTCAGGGTTTGGGCAAGCTTTGCAACTTTCAAGTTTAAAGTTAAAGCAAAATTTCCGTAAACCAGAGCTGTAGGAACTTTGCTAGTTTGCTCGATGTAAACATCCTTCGGGTCAATCAGATAATAGCCTCGCTTTTTCACGAAGGCAAGGCTTCCGAAGGGTTTTGGAACTATAAATTCGACATAATTGTTTTCTTTTGTGTGGATCAAAACCGGCCTTTTCCTCAAAGATGCTTTCAAAAATGCCCATGCTGGAGTTTTAAGCAGCAAATAAAGAAGCAAAACAGTTTCTCCCATAATAAAAGAAAAAATTATTGAAAATTCGAACAGAGTTAGCATTTATCTCCTCCCAAAAATCCTGCCCAGCAAGCTCGGCTGCTTGCTTTCCATCATTCCTATTTGCTTTATTTGTGTTAGCTGGGCAATTCTTTCATTCATCTTTTGTATGCTCGTTCCAAGGCTCCTTCTCAAATTTGCCAAAAATATTATCCTGGCTTGGCCAAGCTTGAGATAAATTTCCGGCTTGTGCTTGGATGGAGGCAGGCTTCTTAAATACCTGCACACTTCTGCTTCAAACAAGTTTTCTAGAGCGAAAACATCCATGTTGTCGAAAAAAGTTAGCTTTAAGTCTTTGGAAGTAACGCACCATAGAGGAAAATCCTTTAGTTTTTTTTCGACTTCCTTGTCGCTGAGTATTTTTTCTATATATTTGTGGAACTCGCTCTTGCCCCAAATGTCGCCTCCTGGCAAAGGAAGCTGCTCTGGAACAATATCTTCTTCCATATAAGAAAATTATAAGAAAAGAAACTTATAAATCAAACGCCTGTTACAGCTGCCTCTCCGACCTTGCTTACGGATATATAAATGGCGTAAATCAGCATCAAAATTCCCAAGCCCATGCTCAAGTATCCCAAATTTGGCCAAACATGCGAATATTTGTAGCAGCTCCAGCTTCCCGAATAGTCGCTGCAGAACACTTCTTCTACGCTGAAAGAGCTTATTCCGGTGAAGAAAAAGAAAGCGCACGCAAGAAACGGTATCAGCAAAACTTCGCTTTTTTTTGCTGAGAAGTAGAAGGAGATTAAAGAAAAAACTATTGAAAGAATCCAAAACATGATGTAAATCGAAATCAGCATATTTTAACCTTAGTTTTGGAAACTTAAAAAATTAAAGAAAGGGGAAAGTTTATCTAAGTTTGAACGCTCCGACTATCACTCCAACTATTGTCATAGCTATTAGCACGAACGGTAGCAAAGCGCCCAAGTTGTAGCCGCTCTGCGTTTGCTGATATGTCTTTACCATTTGCGTATAGCCGGACTTGCTGAAAGCTGTATAGCTTATTTTTATTGCAGTGCTGCCAGCCTCTGATCCGACAGTAACTTTTGCTGGCTGCGTTTCGCTCCGATAGTCTATTACGCAAACAGATGAGGGACAAACGGTAGTTCCGTTGTAAACCGTAGCGCTATCTACCTTTGCTGGGTAGTCAGTGTAATAAGTTCCTGCGCCAGTTCCCAAAGATTCGTTAACTACGCTGGTTTCGAAAGTTTCCTGGTTCGACTGGAAAAATCCCTCGAAAACAGTTAAGCTTATTGTTAGTATGATGGGTATAGTCAACACTGCGAAAATGATTCCCTTGTCCATTTTTTCTCACCTCTTTGTCTTATCTTCTTAGCGTAAATGCTCCGAGAATTATTCCGACTATTGTTACCGCAATTAGGACGAATGGCAATAAGCTTCCTAGGCTGTATCCGCTCCAAGTTTGTGTTTCAATCTTTGTTTTGGTTGAGTTAGCTTGGGCAGTCCATCCAGATTGACTGATGTTAGTCGAAAACTGGCCGAAAATTGCTGTAGCAATTATTAGAAGTATTGGAACAGTCAGCAAAGCATAGACTAGATTGTTCATAATCCAACCACCTCTTCGCCCGAATCTTGTCTCGGCGCATTTTGGGCTTTAAAACACGGAAACATCATTTAAAAGAAAAATGTATGAAACTTAAAAAATTATCGCTTCAGTTTTCTTATTGCCTTTTCGAGACTTTTTTCGACTATCCAGGATAGAGGAACATCTCTCTTTCTCGCCTCGTTTTTCAACTCTTTCAGCAATTCCTCTTCCAGGCTTATGGTGGTTCTTCGCTTCATTTCATCACGCTGTAAAGCGCAGTCGCAAATCCAACTATAACTATGCCGAAGAAATAAAGCTGAGTCTCTTTGGGTATGAAAGGTATTATTACGCTTCCTGTCAGCATAACAAGAAGGCCTACTATGCCCGGATTTCTTGTTTTTATGTAAGTTATGGTTACCATTAATCCCAGCAAAAGCAAATAAAACATTTCGACTCCCATTATGTCTATGTAAGGCTGAACCATGGCCTGGAAAAAATTCCCCTGCAAGAGCCATTCGTAGCCTGTGGTCATTCAATCCACCTTCCAGTTATTAATTGAATAAGCCCAACAAATTCTATTACGGTGTAAACTGAAAAAACGCCCCAGGCGAATGCTGGAGGAACTCCAATAGCCTGCAAGTAAAGGGGAATCCAAATTACATATTTCATGAAGCTGCTCGCAAAGAGCGAATTTATCCCTGTGGTTATTTGCTGGTAGAACCAGCCCAAAGCTGCGCTTAGCGGATTTTCGGAGGTTACGGTAGAGGATGTTGTGTTTTGAATCGTTTGTCTTGTCTGCTCTATTTCTTGTATCTCTTCTTGTGTCGGCTGACGAACTATTAAAGTTTCTTCCATGCCCATGTCGGAAGCGTAAGCTATAAACAAAGCTCCGAAAGTCTGCAAAATAAACAAAAACAACGCTATATTATAAAACCTCATTCTTTCCACCTTCTCCTCGTCTGTATTTCTATTAGTATCGCAAGCAATAAACCTATTCCTAATAAAGCTACGCTAATGGTCCACATTTTCCAATACCAAAATAGAGCAACGATTGCAACCAAAACTAAAGCTGCAATTCCAACATGCCTTTTCGTGAAAACCATTGGTATCGGAGCTATGAAAAGGAAAACAAACCATACCATGCTCCCGCCCAGGGCGCTGATTATTGCCAGGAAGGGATTTGTTGCGGGGTAAACATAACCCAGGTTGAAAAATTTAACTACGGAAAAGCTATTGTTTCCAAAGAAGTCATGGTTTATGCTAAACTTGACTTTGTAAATATCTTTCTCGTTGGGCAGCAAATAAACGAAATTAACCACGCTTCTGTTGGTTGAATTTGCGTAAAACAGAAGAGTGTTGTTGTTTTGAGTTGCGTTCCACACCCATAGCTCAACAAGGTTAGTTTGCTCGCTTGGATCATGCCAAACGAAATTAATGCTACCGCTTTCAACAGTTAAGGCGTAGCTCGTGTTCGCAACGCTAATATTGTAAGTTGTGACCTCCTGCAGTATTATGTTTTTTTCCAGGCTTGTTGGGTCTGTGTAAACATAGCCCAAAGCTCTTTCCTCGTCTCCGTTGTCGAGATAAATAAGATACTTGTCCCCATTTATTAGAAAAGTTATTGCTTTTTGCTCTATATCGAGTTGCGATTCAGTTATTGTAGTCAAGCTTCCTTCCAAATATTTTTTCGCTTTCAAAACAGAGTTTTTAAATCTTCCAGTTCTGTCGTCAACTTTGAAAGTTATTTGAAGCATTTGGTATTGGTTTGCGTCCACGAGGTAAACATTCCTGTATTCCACGGGGCTTCTAACTATGTAGTCTCGGTAGTAAATTTCCGTAGCCGAGTAGCTTACGGTAGTTCTTATAGCCTGAAGCTGGTGAAAAGATGCAACCAAAAGCTTCGTTGCATCAACTTCGAAAGAGGAATACCCCCCTATACAGTAGAGGCTCATTGTTGTGTTTGCCGAAGGCGGCAGAATTCTGGTTCCCGTAACTTCGTTTACCAGAGTCAAAACATAGTAAGGATTTATTTCTTCGTAGTCTTCTATGACTGTCGTGTTTTCAGTTAGAGCGTGATCTGCGTAGTTGTAAGTTGCTATGTAGTTTCCGAACAAAACTTCTATGCTATCATGGCCGGTGGCGTTAACAATAATATAGCTTCCAGCGGTCAGATTTTTGTAAACCTCAACCCCTGAAGTATTTATGTATACATCTTTCAAGTCGGCTCTGGTTAAGTTGTTTTCAACCAAATTTGAAAAGTCTAAATTTATCCAGTCTCCCGCTACGCTCACAACTTTTTTGAAAGCGAAGGTCTGCGTGTCGGTGCATCCGAAACCGCCGGGCTGAACCACTAAGTTTTTAGAAATCGAGCCTGGAGTGTAATTTTGGGAATCGCTAACTACGCAAGTAAAATTATAGTTTCCGAATGGAAGGGTAGCCTGGTAAGGATTGCTTACCGTAATTCCATCCTTGTAAAGAGTAACGCTCAAGTCTGCGGTGCAGGTTATTGTTACCTGGGAATTTTCGGGAACATCCCATCCAGGCGAAGCAGTCATGGTCAAATTGCTCAAACCTTTTTCTATTGTTAAAAATCTCGAAACTGGAGAAGCGGTGAAATTTTCATTGTTTAAAGTTACAGTATAATTGTAAAATCCAGCTGACAGTTGAACTATGTTTGGATTGCTAACTGAACTTCCATTTCTGTATAGTGTCATTCCGCTTGTGGAGTTATCATTCCATGCGCTGACATTAACTCCAGACGGATAAGTATAAGTTGCGTTGTCTTCGGTTCCGTTTATTGCGAGGTGCAAAGTAGTTGAAGCCTTGTTAATTACATAGCTTCCAGCAGTCTGGTTTTCCGCTCCTTCGGTATCGTTGGCGTAAAAGGTGTAAGAGTAAGTTCCTGCTGCAGGAACGAAGTCGAGTTTGTAGTAAAAGTGAGTTGCCGTATCGTTGTTCATTGTAACAGTTTCGTTTTCGCCCTTGAAGTTGTGAACAATCCAAGCTTTGTCCACGCTTCCGTCGTCGCTCCAAGTTATGTTGAACCATATGTTGGAAATTGGATAAGTTTGAGGACTGGAAGGCGAAACCACTACATTCGAGTATTGCGGAGCTTCGTTTGTCGTCGGCTCGGTGTCCGTAACTTTCAAGCTTTCTGTGTCGCTCGTTATGCCCAAATCGCTTCCACCTACTTTTATGGTGTAATCGGTTAAAGTATTTCCTGAATTTTCTTGAATATCAATTTTATAATAAGAACCCATGTCAGTAACTGTAACTGTTGGTTCTGGATTTGCATATTTTCTAACTCTTACCCAATCAAAGACCGTATCCCCCGAGTTCGAGTAATCTTGAAGGGCTATTTGATTTGCTGAAAGGGTAGATGTGGACGAACCGTTTGCCAAAACATTATAGTTTTCGTCTAAAACAGTTCCATAGTATGTTGTTGAATCCACAACTACATACTTTAAAATATACCAAGTGTCGGCCGTGTAGCTTGGGCCAGTGAAAATTTTAGTGCTTTCTATATAAAAGCTAATATACTGATAAGCGGAGTCTCTAAATTTAAGCTGCAATCCATTCGTCCATTGAGTTCCATCGTCTGAAAACTGAAAAGCCCCGTGATTTATCTGAGTTCTTTTTGCTTTTGTTTCCAAGATTATCTGAGTTGTTTGAGATAGAGTTCTATATGCTGAAGTCAAATCAGAACCATCGCTATCAGAAATCGTTAAAGTTCCCCCGCTAACGGTAAAAGTTCCGCTTCCGTATGTGTTCCAACCAGAACTTAAAGATGTTCCGTTAAATTCATCCCCAAACAAAAAAGCGTTGGAAATGTCCGGTAAATACCCTTCCACTTTTTGAACATAAATTGTTTTACTACCAGAAGCAGGAATGCTATCTACTTTTATGTAAACATCATAGTTGTCTTCAATCCAGTAAGAGTAAATCGTTTCTGCTCTTGCTATTGGAACTAGAAATATCGCTAAGAAAAATCCAAAAAAGATTAAGCAAATTCCTGCTTTTTTGCGCATTTTCTAAACCCTATCTTCTTCTTTTTCTTCTTCTGGCAATTCTTCTCAAAGTCAAGGCTAAAATTGCTCTTCTTCTCATTAATGCCGTAACTCTTTTCGTTCCGGCCGGTGTTCTAACTTTTTGCCCAACTCTTTTTCTGACAATTCTTTTCAAAAGCTTCAGCGGAATCTTTTTCCTTACTGGAATTCCAAGCTGCCTAGAAAGAGCGCCTTCTCTTTTTATCGCTCTTTGAATCCAATATCTTGTTCTTCTCATTTTTCACCTCCTACAAATAATCCGCAAAGTCTATTGGCTCCAAAATGCTCCTTTGCCTTCTTGGCTTTCTCTTTTTCTTTCTTTTAGTTTTTCTAGATTTGCTAACTCCAAAACCAAAAGGGTCTTGAACTATTGGCAACTTGGCCATTTCGCTACTTACCTTGCCGAAATCAATGTTAAAACCTACTGGCCTGCCTCTTTTTGCGTATTTTACCCCTAAGAACCCTTCCACTTCTCGCTTAGCTTCTAGCCTTGCGTGTCTTTCTGCTAATTCGTGGACCGCTTTTCTCCTTTCTTTCACTAGCAGAGCTTTTTTCCTCGTTTCGTATATTCTTTTGAGCAGCTTCTTTTTTTCTCTTTCTTTTTTGTATTCTTCCCATTTCTTTTTTATCCAATCTTTAAAACCCATTAGTATCCCTCGTATAGCGGTTCTCTCCTTTGGGTTGCAACATAGGCCCAAAGGAGCAAGCCGAAAATTAACAGCAAAGGCCAATATTGCCAAACTATCGCAGCCAGATTTATAGTCGAGTAGGCTCTTTCAGCTATTGTTGAATTGGTTTGGTTCAGGGTTTCGTTTATGTATTCTTTAGTAGAGATTTCGACCTGCGAAAGCGGGCTGGTGAAAACATTGTATACTAGCATGACTACGAAAATCAATGTCAGCACTACGAGCCAGACATACGCAGCCATTTATTCACCTCTTTTTCTTTTTTATCGGAATCAGCTCAATTTTCTTTTTTCTCAACAATTTCAAAAATTGTTCGCCGGTCAAAACGGGCCAAACTCTTTCGAAGTATTTCCAATAGTATCTCTTCTTTCCTCTTTTGCCGGCAGAGCCAGGAATGCTCGGAAATCCAAATGCTGGCCTTACCACAGGGCCAAACGGCCTCAAAGGATAAACTCTCGAAGGAATTCCAGGAGTCACGACTCTTTGTTTCAGCATCTGCTTTTGAAGAATTTCCTGGACTGCTCTTTGCAGCTGCCTTTGCTTTTGTTCGATATTTTGCCTTTGCGTCAAAAGCTGTATTACTCTTTTTTTTGCGCTTCTTTTCAACGGGGGAATTAACATTTCGCTTCCAACAATTTTTCCCAATTTTTCTTTTTTAAACTTAAACCTCGCTCTCTGTGCAGCTGTTTTTCTTTCCTTTTCCTGAAGCTTTTCGACAAAAGTTTGAATCATGGCTTCAGTAACCTTCGGCTTTTTGAGCAAAACTCTTTCAGCAACTTTTGGATAAGGAGTTCCGACTCTCGAAAAGTATGCCTCTTGAGTAGAAATAATCTGTGGAGTGAAGGGCGCCTTTGTTTTTGGCTGAACGACGCTTTTGGCTACTTCGGCCGTTCTAAGCTCCACCACCTTTTGCAGCGAGAGCGGCGGCTTTCCCAAGCGCACTCCAGCGGGAATCGTGGGCCTTTTCATTTCGTATAAAGTTGCGTATCCCCTTTCAACTCCGTAAACAATTCCGCCTTTGCCCTTTCCAAGAAACTTTCCAGAAACCCCGGAAACTGAAACTCTGCTCACCTTTCCAAACCTAGTTAGCATTTTGACATCTGCTTTCGCTACTTCTTCGGCTACGCCTGTAGAAATTACCTGCACCCTAGGAGTTTTTGTTATCCCAGCAAATCTCGTAATTCCAAACCTTCCCCTGACTCCTATCGGCTTAGCGTAGGAAATTCCAGCTATCGGCTCTTCTATTTCCGTAACTTTGTAAATTTTAGCTCCGGCTAGCTTGGACAAAAATGGCTGCTCCTCCTGAACCGTTATTTTTACTTTTCCTGTCTCGATGTATTTAGCAATATCTCGACTTTCCAATTGTTTCTCGAAGGCAACTTTCGCCTCCCCTTTCGCTACCGGCCTTTTCTCGTAAAAGGCTACGCTTTCAACCTCGGTTTTTCCGACTTCGCCGACTTTCATTCGCTCTGGCGCATAGGTTTCTGATTTGCTTTTCACGGTTATTTCTGCCGGTTTTCTTAGCTTTAGTTCGGTCATTC
>Ga0164310_10000578_pt1 | contig 19656 bp, 14 predicted proteins | sample GuaBasSedimGuay1_FD_121795 | JGI IMG/M metagenome (GOLD analysis project Ga0164310, IMG submission 121795) | Subseafloor sediment microbial communities from Guaymas Basin, Gulf of California, Mexico - Guay1, Core 4569-9, 0-3 cm | ecosystem: Environmental > Aquatic > Marine > Hydrothermal vents... | reverse complement strand
GTATGAGCTGCTTTTATGGCTTGGAAACTCACTGTTATTAGAGCAATAGTTAAAGCAACTAAGCCAGAAATGAAATATGTAATTATTGATTGATCTACAGCATAAGCGAAGTTTTGAAGCCATTTTGTAAGAGCTATATATGCAAGCGGCCAGGCTATGATATTGGATAGAATCACCCAGAGAGAAAATTCTCTGGAAAGAATGAAGACAATACTTTTTACAGAAGCTCCCATTACTTTGCGAATACTGATCTCTTTTGTCCGTTGCTCGGCAGTATAAGAAGCTAATCCAAATAAACCGAGACATGCTATAAATATGCACAGGATCGAAAAATATGTAAAAACACGGCCTATCTTTTGTTCCGCTACATATTGCTCATTTAAACTATTATCTAAAAACGTGTATTCAAAGGGAAAAGTGGGGCAGAACTCATGCCATTTATCTTCAATGTAATCTAAAGTCGATTCGATATCATCCTGACGAATTCTAAGACAAATGTTGCGCTGAGGATCATTGGAGAGCATTATTAAAAGCGGATCTATCTGATTATGTAAAGAAGCATAATGAAAATCTTTTATTATTCCAATAACTTTTGTATTCAGGTTAGCTGTTCCATCTAAATTCGCACCAAATCCAAGTTTCTTTCCAATCGGATCATCACCCCAGCCCAGTACTCTGGCGGCAGCTTCATTTATTAGACAAGATTCTTCAGCATCGGTTTGCAGGTTTTCATCATAATTACGACCTTTTATGATCTTCATATCCATGGTTTCGAGGTAATCGTGATCTACAAATACAAAGTTAATACCTTTTTCTTCCATTGTTCCATCATTGGTTTCAAAAAGATGAACAAGAATTCCGTGATTCTGACCAGGAACATTGGATGTAGTGCCAGAATTTATTATTTGGGGGTGTTTGTTCAATTCATCTTTGAAAGCTTGCAGGTTTCTAACTCCCGATGTATCTCGAATAGTTAAAACAACCACATTCTCATCATCAAATCCTAAATCTTTATTTTTGAGGAAATTCAGCTGATGGATCACTGTTAATGTTCCAATTATCATTATGATGGAAATTGAGAACTGTAAAAGAACCAAGATCTTTCTTAATGTTCCTTTATTTTTGCCAAGTTTTCCTTTCAATACTTCTACTGGAATAAATGAGGAGAGATAGAAAGCAGGATAACTTCCAGAGAAAAGTCCAACCAGAAATGTTATTATAAAAATTCCAATTACCAGATCGAGATTATCCACAAATCCAAAAGTCAATGCTCGGTCAGCTAACTCATTGAAAGTTGGTAGTATTAATTCTACTGCAACAAAAGCTAAGATCATCGCAATGAAAGCGATGAGAATGGACTCAAATAAGAATTGCCAGCGTAAGTACTGCTTCTGAGCTCCTACAACTTTACGAATTCCAACTTCTACTGACCTGCTGGCAGATTGTGAAGTTGCAAGGTTCATGTAGTTTATACATCCGATAAGAAGCAGAAAAAGAGCAACAATGCCAAAGGTGTAAACATAGGTCATATTTCCTGTTGGCAGATCATAACCTACACGAGAAAATAAATGAACATCTGCCAGAGGCTGTACCATCAATTGAAAAGTTGCATTTATCTGGTCTCCCACTGGCTTTATATATTTTTCGTTGAACTCAGGATAGGCATTCAGTACATTTTGGATATTTCCATTTTCTGTTAGCATAATGTAAGAGTAAAATCCGATATTCCAAAATGCTCCACTATCCAGACTTTCATATCGTTCTGCACCAAAAAACTGTTTTACCGTTATCATAGAAGCAATTGCTTCAAAACGTAAATGGATATTTTGCGGGACATCTTTAATAATACCGGTGATCGTAAAAATTAATCCGTTACCGGTTTCTATGGTTTCACCAATGGGATCAATTTCTCCAAATATCCTCTTGGCAAAACTTTCTGTTAATATCATTTCGTTGGGATCATTTAAAGCATCTTTTGGTGAACCAGAGATAAATTCATGCGTGAAAACATCTATAAGAGTGGAATCTGCAAAATATACATTTTCCTCGAAGATTTGTTTATCTTTATATTGGAAGAGATTATTGTCCATATCCATGAAGCGACAGAATTCTGCTATATCCTGAGGATTTTCCAGCTTCAAGGCAGGTGCCAAAGGAAAAGCTGTAGCAGCAAAAAGATCTTCAGATTCCTTTATGTTGAAATGAGATTCAAGACGATAGATCCTTTTGTAATTTTTGTGATACTTATCATAGGAAAGTTCATTCTGCACGAACAAAGCAATAAGTATTGTACAGGTTAGGCCGATTGCTAATCCCAGGATATTTATAATAGAATAGAATTTTTTATTAAGCAGATTTCTAAAAGCAACTTTAACAAAATTCTTGAACATACTTTGCTCCTTAACTTATGAAATTCAGTTCGGATTTTGATTTATTTATCCAATAAAAAAACTGATTTTCTCCTTATAAAATTACAAAAAAGCCGCAGGTTTATAAATGAACCAACGGCTTAATATCACTATTTTAAAGGTGGAATTCTTTCTTGATGTTTTCTGTAACAATGTGGCCGTCGAACAACTGAATTACTCGATGAGCATATTCTGCATGAGAAGGTGAGTGTGTAACCATAACGATTGTTGTTCCTTCTTCATTCAGTTGTGTAAGAAGATCCATTACTTCTTCGCCATTGGCAGAATCAAGATTACCGGTAGGCTCATCTGCAAGGATAAGTTTGGGTTTTGTTACAACTGCACGAGCAACTGCTACACGCTGCTGCTGACCACCAGAAAGCTGCTGTGGAAAGTGTTTCGCTCTGTGAGCGATCTTCATACGATCCAAAACTTCAGTTACTCTTTTCTTTCTTTCGGCAGAGCTCATTTTGATGTAAAGGAGTGGAAGTTCTACGTTTTCATAAACAGTGAGTTCATCGATCAGATTAAAGCTCTGGAAGATGAATCCAATGTTGGATTTTCTCATATTAGTGCGCATTCTCTCAGTGTATTTAGAAACTTCTGTAGTGTTAAAATACAATTCACCTTTTGTGGGATTGTCCAGTAAGCCAACCAGGTTTAATAGTGTAGATTTTCCACAACCGGATGGTCCCATAATAGCTACGAATTCGCCTTTTGCTACTTCTACGTTCACGTTGTTAAGTGCTGTTGTTTCTACTTCATCAGTTCTGTAGATTTTAGTCAAATCAACTGTCTTAATCATTTTGCCTCCATGGTTATTTTAAATATTTTCTCAATTTCATTTCGAAAACTTTGGGCTTAGTGCACAGCACAAAGTGATACAACTTATCTCTGAGCTACTTTTTTGCTCTCTGCTCATTTCCCTTTGCTCTTCCTGCTTTACTTCAGTATCAATTTATCGGCTCTGCCAAAGTTGTCGTAGCTGGAAATAACTACTTTTTCTCCCGGCTCAAGACCTTCTAATAATTCATAATATCTGGGATTCATTCTACCCAATCTTATATCGCGTTTCACAGCGAATTTCTCAGTTGGATCTACTACAAAAATATATTGACCACCTGTACTTTGATAGAAGGCTCCTCTTGGAACAAGTAAAGCCATTTGAGATTCACCTAATTCCAGTTTTACTCTGAAAGTTTGACCTGTTCTTATACGTTCGGGTAAATCTTCAATAAATACAAGATCTACACCAAATCGTCCATTTCTTACTTCCGGATAGATCTTCTTAACTTTAAGCCCGTAAGTTGTACCTGTAAAGTCGAATTCACCAGTTAGACTGGCATTAACACGTGAGATGTAATGTTCATCAATTTCCAGTCTTATTTTAAACTCATCCAGAACATGGATCTGACCAAGTCGCTGTCCGGTTCCAATAGCTTCGCCAATTTCTGCATTCACTGAAACCAGTAATCCACTTACAGGAGCTTTCACATTTAGATTTTCCAGCTTTTGACGTACAAATTCTAAATTCATTTCCATTTGATCTACTGAATTTTCCAGTTGAGCAACCTGGATCTCGCGGAAAAGTGAATCTGCTTTTTGATTTTCTATAACCAGTTCACGGGTTTCAACTAAATAATCGTGTCTATCCTTTATCTCTTCAAAATCTTTATCGGAGATGTATCCTTTTTCGAAAAGCTCTTTACTGTTTTCAAAATCTCTTTTCTGGATGCTGATCTGGTAATCCAGATCAAGTAATTGTCTTTTTAAACTTAATTTGTTTTGTTCCATTGAAAGACGTGTATTTCGAAGATTGTTCATCTGCTCTGCCAGATTTGCTTCTCTGTTCATTATGTCAAGATGCAGGTTTGTATTGCTTAAACGAAGGATAACATCATCTTTTTGAACCATTGTTCCTTCTTCTATTACCAGTTCTTCCACTCTACCTCCCTCTATTGCGTCTAGAAAGATTGTACTGATAGGTTCAACGGTTCCTGTTTGGGTTATATAGTCCTGAAAATAATCTTCTTTAACTTCTTCAATTGATATTCTCTCTTTTTGAACATTGAATTTTGATGTGTGGTCTCCCCAAATTAAATTATATAATATTAGGAAGACAAAAATACTTCCCACTGAAATCCAGACGATTTTCTTAGTCGTCCATTTTTTCTTCTCAATAATTCTATCCATCTACATCTCCTTTTAATTTCACAGGAGATAATTGCAAGTAGTGTGCCAAACACTTAACTGCAATTATAATAAGGGGAAGGGAGTTAAGTAAGATATTATGCAAGATCATTCATGTACGTATTTGAACCACATTGTGTACGCAATCGGACAGTTTTTCATTGACTTATTATATCTGGAATAATTATTTATACCTGTGTTTTAAAGAGATATATTTATTAGCGGATTTTCGAGGAGAAAAATGGAAAAGAAAATTGGAAAAATCTTAGCAGTTGATGACAATGAAGATATATTATTCAGTATAAAATTACTGTTGAAACCTTATGCCGAACTTGTACATACTGAGCTGAATCCTGAACGAATTCCTGAGCTAATGCAGAATGAGGAATATGATGTAATTCTGCTGGATATGAATTTTACCAAGGATATGATCGGTGGACAGGAAGGATTTTACTGGTTAGAAAAAATATTAGAGATTGATTCTTCTGCTGTGGTAATATTCATTACAGCCTACGGTGATGTAGAAAGAGCTGTGAAAGCTATTAAAGCTGGTGCTGTAGATTTTGTATTGAAACCATGGCAAAATGAGAAGTTAATAGCCACGCTTTCATCTGCTATGAAGTTAAGAGGTTCTCTGGTAGAAGCAGATAAATTACGATTAAAACAAAAGGAACTAAGTAAGAAACTTGATCAGCCTTTTCATGACTTTATCGGTGATTCTGCTGAAATGCATAAAGTATATAGCACAATTCACAAAGTAGCTTCTACCGATGCCAGCATTTTGATCCTGGGAGAGAATGGAACGGGAAAAGAACTGGTTGCCAGGGCATTGCATCGAAATTCGACCCGTCGTAAGGAAATTTTCCTCAGCGTTGATCTGGGTGCCATTAGTGAAACACTATTCGAAAGCGAATTATTTGGTCATGTGAGAGGAGCTTTTACAGATGCAAAGAAAGATAAACCTGGCCGTTTTGAAGTAGCATCTGGCGGTACACTATTCCTGGATGAGATCGGTAACTTATCATTACCGTTACAATCTAAATTACTCACAGTAATCGAAAAGCGACAAGTAATTAGAGTTGGCTCGAATAGATCAAAACCTGTAGATGTTCGCTTAGTCTGTGCTACTAATATGCCGATCTATCAGATGGCAAAAGATGGAAATTTCCGCCAGGACCTGTTGTACAGAATTAATACTGTGGAAATCAGTTTACCACCATTAAGAGATAGGGTAGAAGATATACCAATACTAGCAGATCATTTCCTGGAATCTTTTGTGCAGAAATACAAGAAAAACATTCGTGGTATTAGCTCACCGGCTCTAAAAAAATTACGGCAGTATAACTGGCCCGGCAATGTAAGAGAACTGCAGCATGCTCTAGAGAGGGCAGTTATTTTAAGTGATTCAAAAGTACTGCAAGCTTCAGATTTTATGCTGCAAACACCGCATACTGTAACTGATGATAGCGGATTTGGCTCTTACAATATTGAGGATGTAGAGCGTGATGTGATCCAAAGAGCTTTAAGAAAAAATAATGGTAATATCAGCCAGGCAGCCAAAGAGTTGGGATTAACCAGAGCATCATTGTATAGAAGACTGGAAAAATACGGATTATAAACAACAGGTAATGTATGATCTATAAAAACTTTAAGCTTCACATAATCTTAAGAATATTGCTAATCACTTTAAATGTACTGCTGATCTTTGCTGCAATATACAATATGCACTTCAATGTTACCCCGATTTTGCTTTCTTTGCTATTGATCTTTCAGATTACCAGTCTTATCAAATATGTGCAGAAAACAAACCATTACCTCACGAATTTTCTAGAGTCAATTCGTTACTCCGATTTTTCCAGAAGCTTTAGAATAGAGGGATTAGGCTCTGCCTACGATGAGCTTAAAGAAGCTTTTAATGATGTGATCGAAGACTTCCAGAAGATACGCTCTGAAAAAGAAGAGCATTACTATTATCTGCAAAATGTAATTCAACATATTGGAATAAGCCTTATTGCCTTTCAAAAAGATGGTACTGTGGAAATGATAAACAACAGTGCGAAAAAGCTATTCCAATTAAGTAAATTGCGAAATGTACACGAATTGGAAGACTACAGTAACGAACTTGTAACGAAACTTCTAAACATGAAATCAGGAGAACGAACGTTGGTTCAGGTTATGGATAATGACGTGATGCTGCAGCTGGTGGTTTATGCAACAGAATTCAAGTTACGAACCCGCAGTATCATTCTAGTTTCCATTCAGAATATCCAATCGGAATTAGAAGAACAGGAAATGGACGCCTGGCAAAAACTTATTCGCGTGCTTACCCATGAGATCATGAACTCAATTACACCAATTGCGTCCTTATCCTCTACAATAAATGAACTGCTGAAAGATATAGATACAACTGACAATATACCTCAGGAAATTGATGATGAAACTGTGGATGATATTCGAAATTCTTTAAAAACGATCAACAAAAGAAGTACCGGGCTTATTCACTTCGTAGAATCATACCGTAATCTTACCCGTATTCCCAAGCCAAAATTTAAAATTGTGGAAGTTGGTGAAATCTTCAAGAATATTCACTTGCTTTTGGAAGAAGAGATCAATAAAAGCGGTATTATCTGCGAAATGAATATTAATCCTTCTACTTTGGAGTTAACTGCAGATGAAGAATTGATCGAACAAGTTTTGATCAATTTAATAAAAAATGCAATCCATTCGTTAAGTGATATCCCAGGCGGTAAGATCATTCTTCAGGCTTACCTGGATAGACGCGGCAAAATTGCTGTTCAGGTTATTGATAATGGTCCGGGAATTCTCAAAGATGTAATTGATAAGATCTTTGTTCCATTTTTTACAACTAAACCGGAAGGATCGGGAATTGGACTTAGCCTTTCCAGACAGATCATGAGAATGCATGGCGGTACACTTACTGCTAATTCCGAGCCGAATAAAGAAACGATTTTTACTTTGAAATTTTAATTTTGCAAGATGTCTAAGCGCTTTCTCATTAAGAAGTTTGCCAGTCTGGTCGAAGTAAGGACGATGGCTGACCTTTGTGACCCCTGTATAGACAAACATAGACGATGTTAATGTTGATTTTTGCATTCCCAAGAGGAACTTGGGAATGAGAATTTACTCATGAAACCTCGATTCCGTTAAAAACCATACAAGATTCATTGATGATAAAATGTTGAAATAAATGAGAAATTATGTAACTTCCTGCAGGCAACTCGTTAACAGTGTAGATCAGTTAAGGACAGTGATTTGGATATCGAAAGGGAAAAGGTGATCAGGGCCAAGCAGAACCTGAAAGAGTTTGATTATTTGTATCGGAAGTATTTTCCGATCATGAATAACTTTGTGTTTCATAGAGTGAATAACGAAGCTGACAGGCATGAAATCGTGTCGAATGTCTTCTTTAAAGCAATGAAGAAGCTTGCCTTGTTCCGATTTATGGATTCTCATAAGTGCAGCTTTTCTTCCTGGCTATACCGTATTGCAGTAAACGAAATTAATCAGTTCTATCGCAATAAGAAGCGTTCCGAGAAGATCGTTGATATGTACAAATTCAACCAGGTGGATGGAACCCAAATGGGTATAAGTTATGAATTGGTTCGAGCCAAATTGCATGATTTCAAACCGGAAGACCAAAACCTGATAGCTCTAAAATATTTTGAAAAACTCAGCTATAAAGAGCTGGGCGAGATCTACAAGAAGAGTGAGGGTGCCATGAAAGTAAAGATGCACCGGCTTATGGGTAGATTAAGAGATAGTATCGAAAAGGAGATCAAAAATGAAAGATCTTGAAAACAAATTAAATGAGATGAAAATTCCAAGGATCGAAAGTGAAGAATTCGAACAAAGCTTAAGAAGGGAACTCATTAAGAAATATCATAATCCAGCAGAAAAGTATAAATTGAAATTCCGTTATGCGTCGGCATTTGCCTGTTTACTTCTGGTGTTTGGCTGTACTACCATATTAAAACCAGATTTAGCCCTGAAAATTAATAATATTGCTTTCAATAAAACCGAAGTGATCGTTTGTGAAGATGAAGTAAATTGCAACGAATTGGAAAAATTCCGATACACCTCAATCAACAGTCCAGAACTCGAGTCTCGCATTGATCCCGACAAATTCAAAGAAGACAAAGCTTACGTAATTAGAAAATACACCTCTTCCGAAGAAGGCGGTTTAATGATCGTTTCGGAATTTGATCGAAAAAAACAGCAGAAGAAATCTGCTAAACGAATAAGTTTCTAAAAATAAATAAATCTGTTCGGAACAATATTCTGAACAAGGAGGAAAGAAGATGAAAATGAGATTTTTGTTAATAGCTTTAATTGCACTACTCATTATTCCCACAACTTATGCAGCAGAAAAAAAAGGTAAAGCATACATGGGCGTGTATCTTAAAAATTTATCCATGAGTGATTATGAAGAACGTAACATGAAAGATAAATATGGTATTCTCATTTATAAAACTGTATTTGAAGGTCCGGCTGATCTGGCAGGCATTATCGATGGTGATGTGCTGATGGAACTGGATGGAGATAAAATATATACTACAGGTCAGCTTACAAAAATGCTCAGCTTGTTTGAGCCGGGTCAGAAAGTAAAACTGAAATACTTCCGCGACAAAAAAGATAAGACAATAAATTTTATTTTCGGTGAGAAGAAGAAACCAGAGATCAAACAAAAAGCCTACATGGGCGTTTATCTAATGGAAATGAATGAGAAGATCAAAAAGAAATTTGAATATGATAAAAACTACGGCATTGTAATTACAGGATTAACAGAAGATGGCCCAGCTGAAAAAGCAGGTATAGAAGATAATGATATTCTTATGGAAATTGATGATGACAAAGTCTTTTCGATCGATCAGCTAACCAAAATGCTTAAAGCTTATAAACCAGAAGATAAAATGAAAACCTTGATCTTCCGGGATAAAAAAGAGAAAGAATTCACAATTATTCTGGGAGCAAAATCTGATTACAGAAAAAAAATAATTGCCGATTTAGGCATGGATTATCTGAAAAAACCCGATAATGTATTCGTATATAAATACAAACCGGAGAATGCAAAATGGATTGGAGTTCTTTTAAATTCAATTGAGTCTTCTTCACAAGGAGGAGATGGTTATGAAGTTATCGTAGAAATCGATAAAGTAATCGAAGATACTCCTGCCGAAAAAGCCGGATTATTGGCCGGAGACAAAATTATGAAGATCGATGGTAAAAAGATCGAATCCAGCAAACTGGTAGGAAAACTCATAGGGAAAAAAGATGTTGGTGATAAGATCGAAATCGAAATTAATCGTGATGGAAAGACCAAAAAGATCAATTGTGAAATTGCAGAGCGTAAAGAGCACGAGTATTATGAAAAGATCGAACTTTCAGTAGAAGATGGAGATTTTTCGATAATTGTAGATGGCGAAGAGAAACACTTTGGAGACTTAGATATTCTGGAAGATCTACAAGATATCAGAATCCTGCAAAGTGAAGAAATGCGTGAGTCCATGGAAGAAGTTCGCGAGTCTCTGGAAGAAGCCCGTGAAGAACTTCTGGATGCAAATGAAGATATGGAAATTGAAATAATTTATGATGGCGGTGGAGCATATTAAAATCAGAGTAAGAACTCTGTGATATAAACAGCTACAAATAAATAATAATTTGTAGTCTCCTTAACCCTGGTTTTAGCCGATCAGGGTTTTTTTCTAAGCTCAGGTAAGCCGCTGGGGTTTTTTGCTTTCAGCTACAGAAACCCAAAGACAAAAAAATATTATTAAACCTGTCTTTCTGAGGAATTCTCTCAATTATTCTTTCGAAGAATCTCAGGTTTCACTTCAGCAGCAAACATTTCTTTACTGCTGCGGTATTACCATTTACATTTAATTTGTAATAGTAAATACCCGATGTAACAGGTTTACTATTTTCATCATCTCCGTTCCAAACGACTGAGTGCTCGGTTGATGAGTAAATATTGAAGGATTTTATTTTTTGCCCTTTTATATTGAAGATCTCGATTTCTGCTTTTGCGTTCTGCTCAATATTAAATTCGATTGTTGTGGATGGGTTGAACGGGTTTGGAAAACATCCAATGAGATTAGTCTCAAGAGGTAATAAATGCTGTTCTACATTCACACTTTCTACAATCAAAGTGATAGGTAGAATAAAATCACCACCGTAATTAGAGTTATTCTGGATCACGAGATTTGCTTCATACATTTCACCTAAAACAAGATCTGCTGTATTGATTGGAATTACTACTACAACTGATCCACCATTGCCAGGAACTGTACCGGAAACATTGGTGATCATTCCAAGCCATGTGTCATCTGTAATGTGGTTGGTATTTCTATTTACATTCGGTGTGGGATCACGTTTAACTTCATAATTATTTTTATTATTAGATAAATTTTTGCAATTTAACTTGGAACAATTGGGTGTAAAAGTTTCTAAGTTAACAATATCAGTATATTCTGGTGTAATTGAATATTCCAGATCACCTGGTCCATTATTCGTTATTGTGAATGAAATTGTATCTAAAGTATCTGGTGGTAGGGTGAGTGTAATCTCTTCAGGATAAACAGAAATTTCCGACCAAAGCAATGAAAAATCGAGTGTAGTAGCAAAATTTGTTATGCTAAAATTCAGTTCTTCAGTATAAAGATATAATGGCGCAACGCAAGAAATGTCAAATACTCCAGGAAAAGTTCCCCAAATATCATAAAATCCATCAGCTTGTGTAACGGAGCTTAATTCTGTGCCGATAATAGAAACAGTTGCACCTTCGACTGGGATTCCTGTTCCGAATTCTGTTACAGTTCCAAAAAGAAAGCCAGAAGAATATCCCATTATGGCAACTTCATCGATATACCAGCCAGAATAAGTAACTGTATTGTCTGATCCGAAATGCCATCTGAAGATGAGATTTTGACCAGCATATGAAGAAAGATCAAATTCTTCATATTCCCAGTATCCCTGTCCTGTACCACAGAAAATAGGTTCTCCGCTCAAAGGATTAGAAGTGTTTGCGGTTCCTGTATAACCGTTTACAGGTTCGATTACAGACCATGTTAAACCTCCATCTGATGAAACCTTCACATTCCCACCATCCCAACTAGATTCAATTTCATACCAATGCCAAAAACATAATATTGGGCTAAATAGTGGAATTAAATAGGACTCTGGAGTTTCTAGTATTAGATTTGCTCCATTAGGATAGTCATTATCTAAAACAGTACCCCAAAGTTTATCTCCCGAATAAGCATTAGATGGCCCATAAGATGGAATTCCCCATTGCCAGCCAGTAGGATTATTGCTGACAAAGCCACCATCATTATCTTCGAAATTCCAATAGTATCGATTATTCCTTCTTTTAAAATTTGTCGTAGTAATTAGATCGTTTTCAATAATGCTATTTTCTTGTAACTTAGATTGTTCTGCAGGAATATTTATGTTTGTTGCCGATAAAAAAATACATGAAGTTAAAAAAACAGTAATTATTGTTTTTTTCATTCCTTCTCCGTACTTCAACAGCAAACACTTCTTTACTGCTTCAGTTTTGCAAAATTATTATTATTTTTTGAACAAACCGAAACTGTGATTTGGAAAGCTAACTGTCAAATAGAATATAATTTAACAGTATAAAATAAATTAAAAAACTCCCAAACTTTCCTCGCAGAATTTTAACTTCCTTGTGAATTAGTTTGGGAGCTAATAAGAAGGTTCCCAAGACCAGTCTTCGTTTATACTACGACCTGACAGGCAAACTTGGGAACCAGAATCGAAGCAGAAAAAGGTTCCCAAAGAGGACTTTGGGAACCAGAATAACTTGGGATCCGGAATATCTTACTTCATCCTTCTCCTCGATAGGTATGAGTCGGTTTGTGAAACAAACGATCTCAAGAAGGTGTCCCGAAAGCATTCGGGAGGGCTGAGGTTGATCTTATATGTACAACGATCGCTGTACGGATCTATTTAAAATCCTCAGCTTTTTTAGTGAATCGATCTACCCAGTTTTGGTGTTGAGTAAAGAGATGATCTGTCATGTTGTCTTTCTGCATAATGTAGTTCTTTTCATCATCTTTTGCCAGACGCAGGTAAACTGAACTGCCATCCAGCAGATTTACACCTACTTCCAGATCTGGTGTAGCCAGTTTTGTTTCATATTTATCCCATTCATAATCCTTGAATTTATTGGAGTTAACTTTCCTAAGTCCACTGAAGATCATAGTTAGAGCTTTGTTGTCATTATCCACAGATATTGATTCTGTGCCATCTTCATATTGCCACAAAGAATCAGTACGGGTAAGTTCATAACCTTCGTTGCCATAAAGCACCGAGATCTTTTCTATCGCATCTTTATCTATTGCTGTCACTTCCTTTTCACGCCAGTTGTTTACATCTGTTTTCAGTCGATAAGATATAGATTCATTCAGCCTGTATATTTTCTTGCTGTCTTTCATACGGGCAGGAGTGTTGGGCTGTCCTTTCATTTTTCCAAAAAGTGCTTCAGCCAGAAGTTTGTCTTTAGCATTATATAACTTCACGCAGGTCGCCATACTGTCGGTAAGTTCATAAGTTGCAAAAGAAGTTTCCGATTCCGAGATAGGCAGACTGGAAGTCTGCACATTCAGCACCTTCTTGAAGAAATTCTCTACCTGATACTTATTTGCTTGATATTCAATCGGACTAGTTATCATCCATTCATTATTCTTGTATGCTAAAGTCAATGTATCAGAAATCGTAGAAAGTTCTATTCTGGCAATATCCACCGAATCTACATCGAAGAAATTAATGATCTTTTCTGTTTTATCATTAGTTTGTGTAATGATGAAAATAGCTATCAATGCAGCTAAGATCGCAATATATTTTTTATTGTTTTTATTCATAAAGCTCTCCTATAAATTTTCTGCGTCGCAGTTCTTTTTGATAGCGAAGAATTCCGAATAATATCAACAAGAATGACGGCAGCAGAATATTCAGCCAGCGTACTGCTTTTTTTGCACCGTTGCTGATCTCTTTTAGTGGTTTGTAGATAACTTCGCGAGACCGGATTTCGATAAGTGCTTCTTCGGAAGCCAAAAAATCTACAGCATTCAGCAGAAATTCCATATTTCCGGGAACACCAGCTCCAGCTCCTTCTTTGATGAATTCACTATCACTTACAAACAATACTTTACCATCCGGATTCTCCTGGATCGCTTCAGGATATTCCTGATTATTGGCAAAATAACTGGGGAAGCGTCCGGTGAAAATTCCACCCACATTTTTAGCACCATCCAGGAACATAACTTTTAAGTTTTTGTTCATGTATTGTTCCAATCCGATATCCAGTTGTGGAAAGCTGACGAGTGAACTATTTTTTGATGTTCTCATAAGCGGTTCATAATTGAGTTCATTCGTTCTGGTAGTATCGATTTCAGAAGCAAATATCATCTGCATAATATCAATGTTCTTTACGATCATATTGTCTTTATTCACATCATTGATGATTGGCAGGAAGGGATAATTTACCGGTGTATTCATCCGGAAGAAACCTTGCTGACGCTGGATATTTACCTGACCGCAGTTGGCATCGGTAACCAGGTTCACGCCAATATTTATTCCATAACTTTCCAATAGATCAAATAGATTTGATTTGATGGGATCAGCTTTTTGGTTTTGTATATCGGCAAAGACTCTATCCTGGAAGAATAAAATATTACCGCCTTTCATCAGGAATTGGTCAAGATTGTAGAGTTGTTCAACTGCCAGTGAATCATCAATTCCGGCAAAAATAAGTGCTTCTGTACCGTCTGGGATCTCTTCCATCAGCTTGGTTTCACTTAATTCATAACTTTCAGAGATTGTTTGCTTTAAAGTAGCATAACTGTCATTATTCTGCTGAGGATAACCTGGTATTTGCGGGGGAGCTTCGGCAGTTGTAAAGAAAGCAACTTTCTTTAAACCTGCTGCTGTGATCTTCTTAATTGTTTTTGTGATGTCATATTCCAGACCGCGTGTATTTTGAATGAGCGGGATGGATTCACTTTTTCCCTGATAATGAAAGGCAAGACCCATATATACTTCGCGAACTTCAAATTTGTCATTTTCCACAACACGCATCGAGGCAGGAAATATCTGGTTTTTTTGTGCTTCTGCTTTCAGATCTTCTTCATCTGCCGGATCGATAAATTCATAGCGTAATTTACCATGTGAATAAGCTTGATATTCAGAAAGTTTATCTTGAACAGTACGACGGGTATCGGCATATTCACCGGGAAGATTTTTAGAGAAATATGCTTTTACAACCAGCCTGTCTTCCAAACTTCTGACTGCTTCTTTGCTGGATTTAGAAAGAGCAAAAATCTTCCCTTTAGAAAGATCCAGCCTTCCAAATAAAGAAACTGAAACTAGATTGAGGAAAATGATAATTGCTACAAAAATCACTGCACTGATTATTATATTTTTCTTTTGCATCATATCCTCCTATTTCCATTTCCTGATCTCAAGGATCGTAACTGAAAGTTTTAAAAAGAGTACAATTCCACTTATAAAGTAGATCAGGTTTCGGGTGTCGATAACACCACGGGAAATATTGTCGAAATGATATCCTACACTAAGGTATTGGAAGAAACCAGCCATAAAAGGAGGTATAAAGAAGAGCGAATATTGAATGATGAACAAGAAGAATGCAATGAAGAAGCTGATTATAAATGCTATGATCTGATTGTTTGTAATGCTGGAAGTAAAGATGCCGATAGCACTGTATAATCCGCCCATCAAAATTAATCCCAGATAACCACAGAAAATCGCTCCATAATCAATATTGGTTCCTAACGCAATAATCGTTATAAGATGAATTAATGTAAAGAGCAGACCAATGCCGGTTAATCCCAGGGAAGCCCAGAATTTACCCATAACAATATCAGATTCTTTGAGGGGAAGAGTGGAAAGTAATTCAATAGTACCACTGCTTTTTTCGCGGGAAATAAGGTTCATGGTTACAGCTGGGATAAAGAATAGATAAACAATTGGGATAATCCCAAATAAGCTTCTTAGATCAGCTGTATTATTGAGGAATAATGGACTGGCAAAAAACCATCCGCTCAGCAGTAAAAAGATCACCAGAACAATATATGCTGCCGGAGAATTAAAATAGCTCTTCAATTCTTTATCAGCAATTATAGATGTATAATTCATTATTCTCCTCCTTCGATTGTAAGGTTACGGAAGACAGCTTCCAAACTTACATTCACTCGATGCATTTCTAAAAGTGTCCAGTTTTTGGATTTAATGTATTCATAAATTTCTGGGCGGCGATCTACTGCCGCATCAAATTCCAATTCCACATTTGTGATGTTGTTTTTGACTTCTGAAGTTACAATGGATATGTTCTGCAAAGTATTTACCATTTCAATGATTTCTTCTTGAGTTGCAGAAAGTTCCAAATTTATTTTGGTTCTGTTCTGGAAGCTGGATTTTAGTTCATCGGCAGAACCATCTGCAACTACTTTGCCTTTATTCAAGATCACAATTCTATCACAAACAGCCTGAACTTCCTGCAAAATGTGGCTGCAGAGAATTAGGGTTTTTTCTTTTCCAAGTTCCTTTATCAATTCTCTTATCTCTACAATTTGATTTGGGTCAAGTCCGCTGGTAGGTTCATCCAGAATCAAAATTTTGGGGTCGTGTAAAATGGCCTGAGCTATTCCAACTCTTTGCTTATAACCTTTGGAAAGTGTGTTGATAGGTTTTTGAATAATGCCGTGCAAACCGCATTTATCGCTAACTTCCTTCAACCGTTTCTTAAAATTCTTCACACCGCGAACTTCGGCTGCGAACTTTAAATAATCATGAACGGTCATTTCTGTGTACAATGGATTATGCTCAGGTAAATAGCCGATCATCTTTTTTATCTCGATGGGATTATCCAGAACATTAATTTCCCCTACGGAAATATTTCCTGCTGTTGGACTTAAGAAACAGGTGATCATGCGGATCGTTGTCGTTTTGCCTGCTCCATTTGGCCCGAGAAATCCCAGGATTTCGCCATCGTTGATCTCAAAATTGATATGATCGACTGCGCGCAGAGTGCCATAATCTTTTACTAGATTTTGCAATTGAATCATACATGTTCTCCTTACCTTTTATTATAAATAACGTGATGTTTTTTTAAATGTAACATTTTTTTGTCAAGAATTTTGGCACTCTTTTAAGTCAATTGCTGAAAGCATGTTTTTTTACTTTTTTTTAGCAAAAGATGATTTTGGTCAATAGATTGGAAAGAAAATTGCAATTTCGTTTCGGATATATTTAATAGTGTGAAATAAAAGAAGTAATTGACGTAATTGGTCTATTGCAATTTTTCGCATGTTATAAATTTTAATATTTTATTCTTAATCAAGGAGTTAATTGGGAATGAAAAATAAAAGCAGATTGCTTTTGGGAATTGGCTTATTTATCCTTTCAGGGGTTATTATCAGCTGTACAGATTCTCTTGATAAAACAATATCATTTGTGGAAAGTGTAAGAGTTGAGTATTCAGATTGTAGTGGCTGCCAGGAATGTATGTTAGATTTCAGTTGTCCCGAAAATGCGATTATGTTTGATTCTACGAGGACTAAAGCTTTTATTGATGCTGATAAATGTGTTCAATGTATGGAATGCATTAATCTTTTCAATTGCCCTGATGATGCATTCACTTTGGTTCAAGACATTATTCCGCCAGCCGCTCTGAATGGATTGAATGTTTATTCTGATAATCCCGGAGATCTTACAATTAAATTTCAATCTACAGGAGATGATGATACATTGGGGAATGCTTATCAGTATGAATTGCAACTCCTGGATGAGAATGATGAAGAGATGGTTACCGATTTTGAACCGACAATACCAATTAATCCTGGATTTGAGGAATATTGGATAATTTCCGATTTAGAAGAAGATGCACTTATTACAGTGAATATCAGGGCTTATGACGAAATGAACAATGCAAGTCCGGTTGCTTCAGCCGTAGTTACTATCATGGGAAACCATCATCCTCCAGCTGCAATTAACACGTTATCAATTTCTAATGTTAGCTCGGATTCTTTTCAGTTGAACTGGTTTGCTGTTGGTAATAATGGTCTTTCAGGCGGTCCTGCTGAATATTATATTGTAAAAGTTCATACAGACTCAATTACTGAAGAAAATTGGAATGACATTGCTGATTATGAACAGGACATGATCCCTGCTAATCCATTTACAATAGAAAATTTGCAGATTGAAGGATTAGAAATTTCCACAGAATATTTTGCAGCGATCAAAGCAGTGGACGATTCTTCGAATATTGCGCCAATTTCAGTTGTAGTATCCGCTACCACATTGGGAGCTCCGGATTTAACTGCTCCTGCTGCAATTACAGATCTTTCAGTAGATACAATTGATATGAACTCATTTGTTTTGAATTGGACAGCAGTTGGTGATGATAGCCTGGAAGGAACTGCATCATCTTATATCGTTAAAGTTAATACTGAAATAATAGATGAAAACAATTGGAATGATATTCCAGATTTCCTACAAAATCTTACACCTCAACCAGCTGGTTCAGAAGAGTCTTTGCTGATAACTGATCTTGATCCGCTTACGGAGTATTACGCTGCCGTAAAAGCGTTAGACGAAATGAATAATATTGCAGACATATCTAATCTGGCTAATGCCACAACGTCGTCTTTACCAGATTCAACTCCTCCGGCAGCTATAACTGATCTTACAGCAATAGGAAGTGAAACAGAGATTGAACTCAGTTGGACTTCCCCAGGAGATGATGGTAATATCGGCACTGCAGCAGGATATGAAATTCGGATAGCTCTTTACGAGATCACAGAAACAAATTGGGAAGAAGCGGAACTTTTACCAGGTCCACCCTGGCCTTTAATTGCTGGAAGTTTACAGGATTACACAGTTGATGAATTAGAACTGGGAAATGTTTATTATTTCGCAATTAAAGCTTTTGATGAAAATAATAATTATGCTGATATTTCCAATGTTACAAACTCTCAATTAATCGAAGATATCATTCCACCATCAGATATAACTAATCTTTCTGTTCTTGTCGGATATGCTTCCAATTTAACAACGATCAGAATAAACTGGACTGCTCCCGGTGATAACGGTGATATAGGAATCTGCGATCATTATGAAATAAGATATTTAACTCAACCGATAGGTGAAGATAATTGGGCAACTGCAACTTTATTCAACGATCCTCCAGCTCCTTTAGCTGCTGGTGCAAATCAGTTTTGCAATGTTACAGGATTGAATTCTGCTACGATTTATTACTTTGCTGTGAAAGCATTTGATGAAGTCGGAAATGTTAACAATATTTCGAATTCACCAGGAGGAAAGATAGTTTTCCAGATAAATACTGGTGCCTGCCATAATTGCGCAAACTGTATAAATGATTGTGATCAGAATGCTATTCATCAAGGTGCTGGATATAAATATATCGATCCTGATGAATGTACCGCCTGCGGCGATTGCACCTGCCCCTGGAATCTTATCTATCAAGCAGTAGTAGCTTATTAAATAATTTGGAATTAATATGAAGAAAAAGACTTTAGTTTTCGTAATTGTACTTTTTGTTATGCTATCCCTTCTGGCAATATCCCGCAGTGGAGTTTTTGTAGAGACAAATTCTTGTGTGGGGTGTGGTGACTGCATAGATGTGTGCCCGGTAGATGCCATTACGTTAGTTGACGGCAAAGCTGTGATCGATGCAGATAAATGCATACTTTGCGAGATTTGTATTCGCAGTTGCACTTATGATGCAATTAGGAAGGATAAATGAAGAAACTGATTATCCTTATTGCTTTGTTTGGAATTTTGCTTTATATTGGCTGTGATAAAGTATCCGATCCAGAATTTAATATAGATGGATCTTCCTGTAATGCCTGCGGAAACTGCATCCAGATCTGTCCGGCCGATGCAATAGAATTTAACTCTGAAGGCAAAGCAGTGATAGATCAAACTAAATGTACTTCCTGCGGCAAATGTATCACCATCTGTCCGAAAGATGCGATTC
>Ga0164310_10000577_pt1 | contig 19662 bp, 24 predicted proteins | sample GuaBasSedimGuay1_FD_121795 | JGI IMG/M metagenome (GOLD analysis project Ga0164310, IMG submission 121795) | Subseafloor sediment microbial communities from Guaymas Basin, Gulf of California, Mexico - Guay1, Core 4569-9, 0-3 cm | ecosystem: Environmental > Aquatic > Marine > Hydrothermal vents... | reverse complement strand
TGCTTTTTCCGCCCTTTTTTGCCTAGGAGTATAAATAAACTTTTTAGCAAGCGGTACTACATAAATTCTTTCTTCAAGTATTTCCTCCAAGACTTCCTTTTCTTCGCCTACTTCTCTTTCTTCCTCTAACGCCATGAAATATCCTCCCTTATGGCTTTATTTTCCTATTTCTCCAAGACCTTCTTTTAGGATGTGTACGAACTTTACCTTTAGTACGAACAATGATCCAGGTAGGAACACTTCTATTTTCTTTAAGGGCAGATGCAAGCCTAAGTTTTTTACCTAAAGGTTTATTTCTAGCCAAGGCATTTCACCTTATCTAAACTTTATTTTTGTTTCTCTTCTTCCCCCTTGAAGCCTCTTAAGGATCGTCTTAAGTTGATCATCGCTAAGAGGAATAGGAAGTCTCCCAGCTTGAGCCAGTCTTATCAATTCTAATTCTAATCTTTCTGCAAATTCGGGTCTAACCATTTTTATACGAGTGAGCCTTTCTCTAGCTTCAGAAGACAATATCCTCCTAAGTATGGCTTGTTTCTGCATTTCAAGCTGTCTTCTCATTTCTTCTCTTCGCCGAGCCTCTGCTATTTGCCTCTGCAACTCTAACAGTTTCCTTCTCTGTATTTCCTCTAGTTCCTCGTCCTCAGACAACGATATCATCTCCAATTAAACTAATATTTCTTAAGTTCTGGTATTTCCTTTTGAAGTTTAAGCTTTACCTCGTACGCCAGCCTATCGAGAAACGATCTACCAAGTGGGGTGAGCCTTCTACCAGATTTATCGACTTTTTCAACTAGTTTAGCTTCTTCCAACTGTTGAAGAATCTTTCTAATGATGGCCCCACTACCTTTTCTAAAATGTTCCGGTTTCACTCCTCTATTTTTCCTGCCGCCATATGCAGTTCTCAGTCTTGAAACACCAACTGGCCCATGAACATAAAGCTTTCTTAAAACGGATGCACACCTAATATACCACCAATCAGGGTCGGCAGGTGGATTTTCCTTGTGGACTCCGGTTTTAACGTATGATGCCCATTCTGGAGGCTTAATTTTGTCACTTTTCTTTAATTCTTCTGCTACTCTCTTAATTAACATATCTGCAGGAACATCGAATACTGTTGCCATGCTTATACTCTCCTAACATTTGTACCAGAAGACGATGGTAACGCAGACATCAAATATAATTATTCCTTAAAAACCTTTCTTCCAACTAAAGGGGAAACAAGTATGAAATTTCTCCCTCTAACCTCAACAAGCTTCGCATTAACAAGTTCAGCAACTTTTCTAGCCAATTCAAATCTATCTCCATGAGATAACGCGGAACGTAAAATCTTAACCTTAATTACACCTGTTATCTGAAGATTCTTCTTAATTTCTTTTATCAAACCTTCAGTAATACCAGCTTTTCCAATTCTAATAGTCGCTGGTGCATGTCGAACCTTACTAATTAATGAATTAATCCTTTTCTGCACTTCTACCACCCACCTTATACGGATAACGCATCTGCCTTCCACACTTAAAACATGTAACCACGACATGAGGAAATCTATTTGTACGTAGCCTAACCCTACAATTAACACCTGGAACAAGGAAAGATTTACAATATTTACAAATTCTACGCTTCAACCACCGTGGAATTCTAACCCTACACTTCATACCAATTTTACGAGCTAAATCAACATATCGTTGAGCTAAATCAGGATATTGCTTGTAGATTTTATCCGCCATTTCTAGCAAAAGCTCAATCCGCTGCCTAGCAATATCCTTAACAACTAGCTGGTCTAGTCTTTTCCTCACAAAATAACACCTGTAAGTTGAATTCTTGAAATACTATATATATCTATCTATATCAATGAAACAACGCTAGTTAAGAAAAATATAAGATAGATAAAGACTTAAAATAGTTGTTAATGATTAATTCATGAAATGAAATAATGAATATAAAATATTATAGAATTTGAAAACCAATAGTCAGGGATGGTGCTAGAAACGTGAAAAACTATAGCGAACTACTAAAATTATTCTATAAAGTGTATGGCTTTCCAGAAGACCCTAGATCAACATTAGGAACTCAAAGATACCAGAAAGCAGTTAAAAAATTTCGGATCGTCGTTAAACATGAATGGTTTGGAGATATTATTCGAAGAAAAAAAATCAGGATTCTAGAGATATGCAGCGGAATGGGTATTGGAGGAGTTGCTTTAGCAAAAGTTTTAGGTGAAAAGAACGTTGATGTGGATTTAATACTCACAGATCTCAGAGACGATGCTCTTAAAATTGCTAAGGAATGGGGATCCAGAAAGCTTGGTAAGGACATAGAAATAATTAAAATCGATGCTAAAGAAATTCATACACTTGGAACAAAGGTTAACATTATCCTAATGTACGGTCTCTCCGCTTCACATTTCAACCCATGGGACATGATTAGACTTCTAGCATCTACGAGCGAAACCCTTGTAGATAAAGGCATAATAATCATGGAAGAAAGCGATAGAATATACAGAATATTCTATCAGCAAGGATACAAAGAAGTACTTCCAGAGAGAATAAATGGAAAAAGAATAATAGTTACAGCGCATGCGGGATACAATATGGCAAAGGGAACCTTTGACAGAGCTGTAGTAGTCTTAACCAGCGAAGAATTAGATGCTATTAAAGGATACCTTGAGAACGGTAGAGCTAGAATAGATTTGGTAAATAGATCAAAACCAGTAATCCTTGCATACTACTTCTGGGGGCTAGCAGAATTAATGGCATTTACATGGCTTTTCTTTGAAGATGTTGACTTCATAAAAGACCCTGAAGGAAACATTATGCAAGGATTCATAGTGGCAAGAAAACCTCGGCGGAAAATAACATCTACAACCTTTGTAAAAGATCCTAAGATCCTAAGAAGAGAAACGAAGGGAGAAAACTAAAATGGTATAAGTCTTATTATTCCCTTCGCAACCAGCAGTTTTCCACTAAACCTACGACTAGAAACTGTTAAACTCCCTGATTTCAGTAAACTATTAGCCTCGCGTTTTTAAAATTGTAGGGTGTAAAAACATGCTTATTTTCATATTAGCAAAATCATCGCTAGAGACCATACCCCGAAATTAAGACGGTATAAAGCGATTAAACAACAAGCAATGAAAAAGAAAAAGACTGAGAGACCTTTTTCTCTACCTCTGATAAGCTCCGTAGGTCCGTAGTAGTCTTCTGCAATTAAACTATCATCAAACATGATCGGTAAATGATATCTAACGGTTTATGGGTCTTCCTTACGTACCAGTAATGTCCCACATGAGTATTTTACCGTATTTAAGCTCATTGTAAACTCTTCCAAGTAGTTCCTCATCTACAGCCTGCAATGGTAAAAATCCATCAAAAAACTTTACTACTTATGTGTACAAGCTTTTTAGATATCTTACTTATCTCTAAACAAACCCTCATAATCAAGTGGTTGTTTCGTGCTATTGAAAAAGGAAATTATAATCCCTTATGGTGTTTAATAAGGAAGAAATAATAAATAACAGTACGATTATGAATTGTTAGCGTAACCCTAGTTATTAAAAATTAATCGCCCTAAAAATTGGATGAAGGGAGATGAGGGCATTGCGGATCAGGGGCCATTATTGTACCCTTATAAACATATGAGTGATACGGACAACCGCCCAAACATGCATCCACATATGGGCACTTCCTACAAACTGATTGTCGAATTTTTTGTGGCCGATCAATTCGTAGCGAATTTAATACTGGCGAATTTAGCCAAACATCAAAGAATGATTGTCTTAAAAGATTCCCTGCAACAAACTCCGAGTGTCCTAAGAATAACGAACATGGATATAAATTTCCCATCACATCTATGTGAGATATCGTTCTACCAGCACTACATGTGGCTAACATTCCAATTTCCTCAAGCGTCTTCATTGCTTCATATTTTCTCCACTGGAATGTATAGCCAAAGTCGTCCAGTGTAACTTTGAAGTCTTCACTTGAATAAATTCGGGCTAAATCGATTAATTTATACTCAATTTTTACAAGTTCTTTCATTGGTAGTCCGTAAGTTTTGTAGGTTTCTTCTCCACGTCCAGCAGGCATGAAGGCCATAAAATGCGCTGCTGTTGCACCTAGGTCTCTGGATAGTTTAACAATATCTTCCAAGTGGTTCTTATTAAATTGTGTGACCACCGTTCCTGTGACAAAGGGAATTCCAACAGATTTCACAATTTTTATACCTTTAATGGTTTGTTCCCAACCACCCTTTACCCCCCTGAATTCGTCATGCTCTTCGGGATCAGATGAATCCAAACTTATAAATAGGCCAAATATTCTCTTTTTAACGAATTTTCTTAGTTTATCTGCAGCTTTCTCCAAAAGTAAACCATTGGTTAAAAGGGTAATATTCGCCCATGTTGAGGAGACCGCATATTCAATTATTTCAAATATTTTCGGATGTAGAAGTGGTTCACCACCAGTCAGACAAAGGTGAGAGGTACCTGCTTGATCCAAAGCCTTTACAATTGTGATAAAATCTGCTTTCGTCATAGAATAGTCTTGTAGTTTATTAGCGGTAGCATAACAATGTTTACATCGCATATTGCATGCATATGTTAAATCAATTGCTACATCATATGGAGCTGAGAAACTAAACGGTGGATGTTTGGGAGGTTCAATAAAGCGTGTTCTTACACGTACATTTTGTGGCACTTCTATATCAAAAAAATCTTTAATACTTTCCACTGGATTTTCCTTTATTCTTGCCACAACTTCCTTGTATCCCTCTGCAATGGCTGAGGACCTTGTTTCACGGAGATGGAGAAAAGCACCAATAGCCTCTTTTCTTACAGTGAGTGAAAAATCGGTCGACACTCTCTTTCCTCCCTCAGCAACCATTAATCTCATCTAGAAATAAGGCACTCTTATTGCCCTACCGGGATCGTGTGGGAGTTCCACTGAAAGCAACAAGCTGCATATATTGAACGAATCATAAGTGAGGCACCACTTTTCAATCGAAGTATTTTCACACGTCTTTTTTGGTCCATACTCTTTCTCCCTCCAAAGACTGTTTTTAATGTAATCCACCCAAAAATTATAATTACAAATTTTTGATTTAAATATTTTGGTGAAGTTCGATGGCAACCTTGAAAGATGCTATGGTTGCTTACTTATTGGTAATATTTCTTATCAACCTGTCAAATAACCTCCCTAGTGCATATTGGGCTATTTATTTAAGTGAAACGGGGTTAACTCTTTACGAGATAGGAATACTACAGGCATTATATTTTTTATCTGTAGCTTTTCTAGATTTCCCAACGGGGAACATTGCAGATAAGTTTGGGAGAAGGCTTTCGGGTGCGATTGGCTCCATGTTGTACGGATTAAGCCTTATTATTGTTAGTGTCACACGTCAATTTTCTATCTTCATATTTGCTTCTTTTTTAGGCGGTTTGGGAACTGCTTTGGTTAGTGGATCCTATGAAGCATGGGTAACTGATGAGTTTAAGGCCCGTAATGAATTTAATAAACTTAAGCAAGTTTTTAGTTTTGGGAGGTCTTTAGGAACCTGTGCTGCCGTGTTTGCTGGGATTATCTCAAGTATATTGGCTTTAAGTAAGACATCTCTTCCTATAGCAATGGGAGGTTTAGTTGGAATACTTGCAGGAATTGTATCGATTATACTAATGAAAGAGAATTATGGAGAGAGAAGAGGAAGTTTCATAAGACTATTTATCCTAAATATAAAGCGATTTTTCTACTCAAAAGAAATAATGTTTTTCACACTAGCTAATTTAGGACTTAATTCATCGATAGTTTTCTTTTTCATAAGTTGGCAAATACTGTTAACCTCACGTGGATATCCATCTGAATTTCTAGGAGCATTGTACTCTGTATTAGTGATTGCTATGACACTTGGATCGATGCTTTCTGCCTTTCTCATGAAAAAAATATCCGATTATAGGTTATTAGCCATAACCAGCGTGGGTTTAGGTGCCTGTTTTATGGCTATAATGGGAACCTTTGACTCGGTCGTTATGTCCGTTTTTGTAATGATTGCATTTGAGCTTACGTTAGGGCTTCAAACACCTGTACTAATTTTTTGGAGAAACACGCTAATCCCATCAAGTTCAAGAGCATCAATACTTTCAGGAATGTCAACAATAATCTCGCTTTCAAATGCAGTCATGCTTATTGTACTTGGGAAAACAACCAGAATTCTCGGAGTAGACGGCACGTATCTAGTCATGAGCTTTCTTTATGCCGTTTCTTTTGTTAGTTTTTTAGTGATAGCGAAGAGAATTACGGGAAGTTCTAACTATGAAGCTTTATAAATGAAATTCTCGCTCTAGGCTAGTGTATTGAATGATATTGAGCATTCAAAATATTCTTGCGGAAAACCTAATTTGCAAAAGTAATTTTGATTAGGTAAATTTCTGTTGTTGGGATAATCTAATTATTTTAACTTTGTGGCCGTTAACCTTCCAAGATGTTAAAATATAACAGCAAAAGCAAAATGTTCTTATAATTTGAAGAAACAGAAAAGTAAAGACTTATTAAAATAGCGTTCTATACAGTATTACCTCTGCTTATCTGGGAAATCATAAAAAGACATATGACTAAATAATGCGGGTCTCTAAATACAGAGATGAATTAAGAAGCTTCAGCGTATATTTTATTGGCTTTTTAGTATAAAGCTAGGTTTTAGCTGCGAACCGAAAAGTTCACAGTCACTTCTTACAATCATATATTTGCTCGAGTCTTTAAGAGCGTATATTTAGTCATTGTCTGAACAGGTGCAGACAGTGCTTATGTTATAAGAAAAGACTTGATATATTTTGTCAACTTGATAATACTACTAAAGAGCACAAAAATTTTATATATAACAGTATTTTCACTTTCTATATGCCAAAACAACTCATAACTCCTTGGGATTTCCGACTTGGAAATGTGGACTATTCATATATAATCAAACAGTTTGGACTTGAGCCAGCAGACGATGAATTAATCTCCCGTATTAAGGATCCCCATCGCCTGTTTAAACGAAAATTAATCTTTGCCCACAGGGATTTTGATAGAATTCTGGAAGCCCAAGAAAGGGGAGAAGAATTCGTAGTAGTGACTGGAATGATGCCTTCTGGTCGTTTTCACTTCGGCCACAAGTTGATAGCGGAACTTCTTGCGTGGTATCAGAGACAAGGTGTAAAATTGTATATTGCAGTATCGGACATTGAGGCTTGCATTGTGAGAGGTTTAGATGCAAGAGAGTGTAGAAGAATTACTTTCGAAGAATATGTTCTCAATTACTTAGCTCTTGGTGTAGATTTACTCAATACGAAAAAATGTTGTATATATAGTCAATGGAAAAATTATCATGTTAGAGACTTTGCACTTATGGCATCCTCTAAGATCACATTAAGCCATGTTCAAGCTATGTATGGACTTGAAAGTTCTAGCAATGTAGGAAAAATATTTTTTCCATTTATTCAAGTCGCAGATATTCTTCATCCGGAATTACCTGAACTTGGTGGTCCTAAACCTGTTCTTGTGCCTGTAGGGGTGGATCAGGATGTACATATTCGTTTAGCCCGTGACATTGCTCCGAAATTTGAAATGATTAGACCATCCTCTATTTACATTAAAATGATGTGTGGTCTACAAGGCCCTGGAACGAAGATGTCAAGCAGTAAACCGGAAAGTGCGGTATTTCTATCAGATTTACCCGAAGAAGCTGGGAAAAAAATAAAAAATGCTTTTACTGGAGGAAGAATGACGGCAAAAGAACAGAGAAAATTGGGTGGTCAACCTGATCAATGCGTACCCTACATGTTTCTACTTTTTCATTTTGGAGACAAAATACTAAAGAAAACTTTTGATGAGTGTACCAGTGGTACGGTTCTTTGTGGAGAATGTAAAGCTAGGATAGCAGAAGAAGTACGTAGGTTCTTAAAGGAACACCAATTTAAAATGGAAAAAGCTAGGAATCTACTTCCTAAGGTTGAAGAATTACAACCACTGTTATGAGTAGCGCATCCTATTTAATATTTTAGGTTATCTTAGTTGTTTATGAGTATCTGGAAAAAACTGCAGACACTTAACTTATTTTTCAATCTTCATATTACTTAACCGGGTAAAATCTTAAATTTTAATTTTAAAGAATTCATGAATGATTCGCTTGAATTACAATAATAAAGTTCATATGGTAAGTCGAGAATTCGGTTTCTTAGAGAATAGATCCAATCGGGCTAGGAACGGCTGTAACTTTAGTTGTCATGATATAACAGTATACTAACAATTACCCAAATAATATATATATATAACCGTTAAATGTGGCGAAGTTCATAAGAACCCATGAGATATAACAAACTTTCCCAGTCATCATTGAGGTTGTTCTCTTGCAATAAGTTGCCCACATCCGGCCGCTATCGAAGTTCCACCACTTCTAAATAGAAAAACTCTAATATCATGAGATCTAAGCACATCTAAGAACTCCATTATTCTACTTATTGGGGGAGGTATACTGAAAATGCTCCCAATAAAACTAGGTATAGAAAGCTTAACGATAGTGTGATTTTGAATACCATTAGTAATTATTAATGAGCTTAATTCGTTTGCATACTTTGGATCATCGTTTATATTTCTAATGATAAGATAATTTAGTATAACGGGAGATCTAACTAACTTAATATATAATTTAATTCTCTCGAACAATTCGTTGATCTCTTCTAAATTCATTAAATATTTCCTAATTCTATTGTTAGACGCGTGTAAGGATACGTGCAGGAAAACTTCGTAATATTTTTTGGTTTTTAGTATATCTATAAGATCATCTAACTTTGATATGGGATGTCCACTTGTGCTTAAAATGAACGACGTATCGTTACCCAACATCCTTGAGATAATCTCAATAGATTTTATAACATTTGTCAAGTTAAACAGGGGTTCACCCACACCACCATATTTTACTTCTCTTTCTTTAATAGAATTTTTATCTAGATTTCCTAGTATGTTTTGTGCTAGAATAACCTCTTCGACGATTTCGGAAGTGGATAAATTTCTAACAAAACTAATTTTTTGGTTAGCACAAAACTTGCACTGAAGTGGACAGCCTACTTGCGTCGATACACATACGAAAGTATGATAATAATTATGAAAGCTACCTTTTATTAGTGGCTTTATAATGTTACCGATATGTATGTAACCGATTGTTTCTTCAATTAAATAGTTGTCTACCGTTCTAAGAAGTAATTTGAAAATTTTTCCATTGCTTTCCTTACACGAAACCTTTTCTATAACTTTAAATATCCCCACGTTTCTTCACCTTAAATGTCTAATTCTGGACAAGACCGTTAATGAAAATTTTTCAACAGTTTCAGGGAGAAATTTATTGTTTTCATTGCCCGTATCCGGAAAATTTCCACTTCAATAAATAAAGCTATAACATTTTCTTATAAGTCTTTCTTTTTAATGTTTTGTCATACGATAAAGACCACATCTATAGCGTATTCTCACTTTTAGGCCATTCTTGCAAATTTACAAGACGTAATGTTTATAAGCAAAAACTCTTTGATAGACGGAGTCTAAAAGACGGAGTGCCTATCATTAAACAAGGCGATCACACTTGCAGTACCCTTAGTGTTATGTTAACTCTTTGTGATATAACATATGGTATTATGTAGATTTCTTAGAGAAAGATCTGGGGTAATTTAAAACCATACATTAAAATATTTCCTTACGAGAAGAAGATCTTATTCGTTAACCGCTAAATAATTATACCCAAAAGATGATTATTAAAAGAAATTAATTAGTGCAATATAAAGGATGTTGCTGCAAATAGAAAAGACAACCATAAAATTTCTAAGTTTATTTTTACACCTAGGTATTCAGACCTTCTTATGATAATGATTCTGACTGATATCTTAAAATTACATGAAATAAAATTTGCGAATGAAAAGATTCCATGGGCAAAGGCTTGGGAAAAGAAATTAAAGCGCGCGGTAAAATATCTTCTAATTTATTGGAACGCAAAATCACCTGAATTACTTAGTTATTTAGCTAAATTCGTGCCAAATTGGAAAGAAAAACTGGAAAAACTGGAAATAATCCCTGTGAGATATATGAAACTTCAATTTAAAATAGAAAATAAAAACATAAGGAAGCTTTATGAACCAGATGTATTTTTCCACGATGAGATAGGTAAACTATTCATTAAGATAAATGAGGTTGATGAAGTTAAAATTGCTCACGAGATATCAAAGATGTTCAAAGGAAAAAGAAGAGAGATCGAATTATCCCTTGTAGCCTTTATGCACTACGATAGTGAAGAAGAAGTTATCAATGCACTAAAAAATCTTGGAATAAGTCTAACCTGACTATTTCTCGAAAAATTTATAAGAAATGTTTTATGTATACTTTGTGGTGATATTAATGGATTTTGAAACTATAGCAGGATTTTATGATTCATTTGGTGCGGATGTTAGACTTTATTCATTTATTGAAGCTAAAGCGTCCGAACAGTTTCAATTATTTGGATACCAACCGATAAAAGTCCCGTTACTAGAAAAGACCATGTTCTTTTCTGAAGAAATAGTTGGAACTTCTCCCTGGCCAGAATGGAATGAAAGGTGAAACACCTTATACTTTAAAAGAAACTTTATCGTTTATAACGAAAAACTTCTACGGCATTGATTCAACATTGTGGTCAGCCGTTTTTGCTGTTCATGGCTCCCCTCTATTAAATGAATTTAGCTACTATGAAAAGAAATACGGAGCTAAATTAATAACAAACGGGTATTGGGGAAAAGTTCACGTATATCCATGTAAACTATCCAAATTCTTTGAATTTGAAGAAATATGCCATCTATGCAATATCCTAGAAAAAATATTTAGTAGCGAAGAAGGATGGTATATGTCAGAAGTGTATCATTATGCGCAAGAGGACGGTGAGAAATTAAAAGAAAAACTAATAAAGGGACGATTTCAAGCATAGGAGACTTAATGTGGATCAAAAACATTTCAGAAACTTTAAGAAAGAACACGTATTAATGCTGGTTTTGTTCACGGAACATTAATCTAGAAATAGTTAAAGCCTATGTTATGGAAACACTTATACTTGAAACAAGAGTTGGCATTATCTTAGTGTGCAATTTTATCTACTTTACATCCCGGCTTATAAACACGCCCCGTCTCTTAGAATCACTGATGAAATTTTTGTAAAAATGGCTTCATGATCATAGAAAACAGAATGAAACATCCTAACAGTAAAAACTACAGAAAATTGCTCTTAAAAGAGTAGATGAGGAAAAGTAATACTCTCCGTGCGTGTGGGTTATGATATGAAAAAAGCTTTGGCCAAGTAGTGACGAATTTAGTAAGCGACAAAACCAGCGGTTTTAAAGACTTCTATTCTGAATATCCGTTCCCCGCAACTATTTTACGGTGTTTTTTCACATTAACTTTTATTTAGAAGTTAAAGTGGATTTTGTAAGCAAGATTAAAGTGTTAAGCAAAGAACTTTCGTAGGGAGGATATCGGCTAGTAGATGGTTTTCATTGAGAGGATATTCTCATTTAAAAAAATTGAAAATGGAACCGTACACTGCAAAATTAGTGTTTTATCTTCTTGAATCAGAAATTCGATTTTTTATTTTTTCTCTTCGCTAACAGTAAGTTAACAGAATTATTTCAGTAAACTATTTAACCATGTGTTTTGAAAAACTATAAGGTGTAAAATCATGCTCATTTTCATATTGGCAGAATCATCGCTGGAAACGATACCCCCAGAGTTAAGGCAATATAAGGCGATTAAACAACAAGCAGTAAAGAGAAGAAAACGGCCGGGGGAACTATTACTTGATGCGTCACGTCACCACTATTACATGAGAAAATTAGAAAACGTTGAAAAGAGAGGAAGACCAGACATAGTTCATATAACATTACTTAACATACTTGGAACTCCTCTAAACAAGGAAGGACTTCTACAAACCTATGTGCACACAATAAACGACAAGGTCCTATATATAGATTCAAAAACAAGACTACCAAAAAATTACAATCGTTTCGTAGGATTAATGGAGCAATTATTCACGAAGAGAAAAGTACCACCAAGAGGACCTCCACTAATAAAATTGAGAACAAAGACACTAGAAGAACTTCTAAAAGAAATAAACCCTACCGTCACAGTAATTTTTACAGAAAAGGGCGAACCTGTAGAACTTATACAATTAATGAAGGAACTATCCCAACATGAAAAATTAGCAGTAATAGTAGGAGGATTCCCACATGGAACATTTGAAGAAAAACACCTACGATTAGCTGATTTTAAGGTATCAATAGATCCAGAACCATTAGAAGCATGGACAGTAGCATCAAGAATAATATACGCCTACGAAACAGCAATAAATCTACCAAAAACAAGAGTAAACAAACTAAAACAAATAACGTAGGATATCTCTATTTTAACAAGCATTCAAATCATCTTAAAGAACTTCACCATAACATTATCTACATAATACACAACATATTTTACCTAGGCAAACCAAGTTAAAGGAGCAGTGCAATGGATGGAGAAGATTCTATACTGGGTTGGATGCATGGCATCCTATCGCGTAAAAGAAATCGCTAAAAACACAACAAAAATTTTAAAACACACACAAGTTCGTTTTGGGATGCTTGGAAACGATGAAGGATGTTGCGGATCAGTATTAATAAGAATTGGAATGCTAGATGAAGCAAGAAAACTTGCAAAACAAATCGTAACCACTTTGAAAAAGAAAAACATAAACACGATTATAACTTCATGTGCAGGCTGCTACAGAACCTTTGCAAAAGATTACCATGAACTTCTTGACATTGAAACACCTTTTACAGTCTTCCATATTTCCCAGTTTCTTGCCAATCTAACAAGCAATGGGAAATTGTCCATTCCGAATTTACCGCCACTATCAGTTACTTATCACGATCCCTGCCACCTCGGCAGACACATGGAAATCTTCAATGAACCTCGCCAAGTTATTGAAGCATTCAATGCAAAAATTGTCGAAATGAAAAATTCCCTTATGAACTCTAATTGCTGTGGAGCGGGCGGAGGATTAATGAGCACATATCGGGAACTCGCAACAGCAATTGCAGAAGACAGACTAAACGAAGCACTAGAAACAGGAACAAAATATTTGGTTACAACATGTCCATTTTGCGTTTACAATCTAAGGAAAACAGCGGAGAACCTAAACATACCTATACAAGTGATGGATCTCACAGAATTTATCATAAAAAGAATAGAGGGAAAATTATGAAAAACTGGTATGAAACCTATAAAACCGCTATAGTAGAATCGCTTTCAAAAAGGGATATTACAAAAACAATAAAAAATGCAGCCAAAAAATTTGTTGAAGCTAAAAATGAAGCTTTAAAACGGATAAAAAACATAGAAGAACTTCGCAAAAGAGTTAGAGAAATTAGAAAAAATGCGATCAACAATCTTGAATCTCTCATTAAAGAAGTAAAAGAACATGTAGAGGCAGTTGGAGGAACCTTCTACTTAGCAAAAACAGCTGAAAATGCAAACAAAAGAATTCTAGAAATCTGTGAAAAACATGAAGCAAAACTGGTTGTAAAATCAAAATCCATGACCACCGAAGAAATATTTCTAAACGAATTCCTAAAAGAACATAATATAGAGGTTGTTGAAACAGATCTGGGCGAATTTATAATTCAACAGTTAAAGGAAAAGCCTTCCCACTTTGTAGTGCCTGCTATTCACATCTCAAGAGAGAAAATCGCAAACCTTTTTTCAAAACTCTCAGGAGAAAAAGTACCACCAGAAATCCCAGCAATAACCTTAGCGGCTCGAAAAATCTTAAGAAAAAAATTCATAACAGCAAATGTTGGAATATCTGGTGCAAACGCCATTGCAGCAGACACCGGAACAATCTTCCTAGTAACAAATGAAGGAAATGGAAGATTCGTAACAAACGCGCCTCCAATTCATATATGCCTTGCAGGAATAGAAAAAATAAACCCTACCGTTGAAGATTCCTTCACTATTACACGAATACTCCCCCTTTATGCCACGGGGCAAATAATGACAAGCTATGTATCACTAATAACAGGTCCAAGCAGGACAGCGGACATAGAATTCATTACAACAATAGGAGTCCACGGACCAAAAGAACTACACCTAATATTACTAGACAACGGAAGAACAAAAATGTTAAAAGACTCCAACTTCAAAGAAGCCCTCCAATGCATCCGATGTGGCAGCTGTCTCAACGTTTGCCCCGTGTATCAAAGGCTTGGAGGAACATATGGCTACAAATACATCGGAGCAATCGGAACAATCTTTACAGCATTTATGCACGGAATAGAAAAAGCCGCAGGACCAGCATACACATGCACTCTCTGCGCAAAATGCATCCAAGCTTGTCCCCTAGAACTTGATATACCAAAATTGGTAGAGAAACTAAGAAACAAACTACAAAAAACAGGTTACACCACATCACCACATAAAAAAGTTCTTACAAACATTCTTCGAACTGGAAACCCTTTCGGCGAAGAAAAGGAAATAAGAACATCATGGATAAAAATATGACTGCCAATGAATTCCAAGGAAAAATATAAGACACGATATTTGTCTCCATCAACCCAGCTCCAACAACATCGACCGTTTTTCTACATCCTCCCCATCCAACAATTAACTATTAAGCTAAAATTACTGTAAAGTATTACTATAACAATCTATCAAAATTCCATTATCTATGCTACTTTCTTCCAAATAAGATGAGCGGATATCCAGTTATACGAATACCCTTCTCTGTTTTAAATTTCCTTTCAAGCTCTTTAAGCTTAAGCATATCCTCTTTCGCGTTAAAATCCTTTACTATTGGATCAAACATCATTTCCCTAATAATTTGATCAAGCGTATAATATCTTCTAACTAAGAAAGACATTTCGTACACCTCTTTAAACCCGTACCAAGCAAGCCTTTCCAAACGTCCAATAGACGTCTTCCACCATTCAGCAGTTGTAAATGGTAATGTTCTTTCACCAAATATTTCATGAACCTCCTTCCAGCAATTATACTTCCCACAAGCACGTAAAATATACCAACCATCAGTCTTCAAAACCCTATATGCCTCCTTAATACTATGTGGAGCTAAACGAATTATCACCTCAGCGAAACAAAAGTCCCTAAAGGGAAGATTATAGCCATCCGCCCTAACAATAAAAATATTCTTAACGTAGTTAGCCACTTCAACATTTTTCTTCGCAATCTTCACAGAAGCACTAGACAGATCCAAAGCAACAAACCTAAGCCATTTACTCCTTTTAACTATCTCTAAAGGAATATGAGCCGTACCAGTACCAACATCAAGAATCAAGGCACCCTTAAACCCCCTTTCAACAACCTCCCTAACATAAACCTCATCGACGTTAACACCCTCCACTACGATCTTCCTCAAATCCTCCTTGATGAATCTATCCCTCAACAAAACTTTCTCCAAACTATCCTCTAAACCCAACTTCACCACTCATCAACAACACATACATTAACAAAGCACCTAACATAATTTACTAAAAACCAAATATTAAAATCATCATTTATTACACAACTTGTTTAGGGATTAGATAATATAACTCTCCTAGTATCAAATGTCTCAATGTCCTTTTAGCTCGTAATTCATGAATCGTATCGAGGCTGTTTTAAACTTTCCTTCAACCTAAATATTGTAGGTGGCATCAGTGAAAAAGCACGCTGAGAAATTCTTTAACAGGAGAGCAGAATTTTGGGACGTTAAATATATACCTAGAAATGCTGAGGAACTTTCAAGAATTCTAATTCAAAAGGCAGAAATAAAGGAAGGAGACCGAGTTTTAGACTTAGCAACTGGAACTGGGTTTCAAGCAGTTCAAATGACATTTACAGTGGGGAGAAGAGGAAAGGTTTATGGAACAGATATATCCGTAGAAATGTTAAAGGAAGCTAAAGAAAAAATTAAGAAATTAGGGTTAGAAGAAGTTATTGAGTTATGCCGAGCAGATGCAGAAAACCTTCCCTTCAAAAATAATTTAATGGATGCTGTTATTTGCGGATTTGCTTATCATCATTTTCCAAATCCCTATAAAGTTGCTGAAGAAATTTATAGAATATTAAAACCTAAGAGAAAAGTTGTTATTGTTGATGGTTGTAGACCTACATGGTCTCACCTTAAAAGGGTAATAGTTGATTTGTATGTTAAGATAAAAGATAGATCACGAAAAATCAGATTTTACTCTGAAGAGGAATTCAGAAAATTTTTCAAACGAGCGAAATTTCAAAACATCCACACATGGAGTTTCTATCAAATTCACACATTAATATGTCCATTCGTAATCATAGAAGCAGAAAAATAGTTGAAATCGCAGCTTTACTACATAACCATGCAAATATGGAATATCCTCATCTAACTTTACTTTATTATGACTTCCCACAATTTTTCTTAAAATTTCTTTAACCTTCACCTTCCAGCAAGTGAACTTGATGTTATTTTTCTGTTCTGCAATAACGAATTCTGATGATTTTTGAAAATATTCAGAAAGTTCCATACTTATAGTTGCCATTTAGAATTTCTAATGTTCCTCTTCTAATACCAAATCGTAAGTTAATGAGGGAATATAACACATTGACAAAACAATCCACATAATTTACTAAAATTAAAGCTAAATATTAATATTCAAGTTTGCCATTGAGCTACGGCAACTTATTTTTGTTTAGAACTTGGTTCGCGGATTATATCGGTGCATATTTTAAACCTTCTCTTAACCAAATATCGTAGATGATGATTGAAAGAACATACCGAGAGCATCTTTAATCTGAACTCTTTGTAAAAACTCTTCTGCTTAACATTTATTCATTTAATAGGTTAACCTGTTAGTTTCATTGACTATTGTTAATACCGCCCTGAAAGAAGTTTTATAAAAATTTGTGTCTCAAAAATTTAGCATACAGGTTAAGACTTGTACTTGGTGAGGAAATGAGAAACGAAGAAATAATTAACGAAATCAGAAAAATAGTTGAAAATGCATGTAAAAAAGAAACGAACTACTTTGGTTATGGAATTTGGACTCATACATTACTTCGGTTGTGAAATGGGCTAAAACTCTTGCTAGAAAATTGAATGCTGATGAGGAAATAGTTGAAATCGCAGCTTTATTACATGACTACGCAAGTATAGTAAACATAAATAATTATTCTGATCACCATATTCGTGGTGCTGAGTTAGCAGAAGAAATTTTAAAAAATATGGTTACCCACAGGATAAAATCGAGAAAATTAAACACTGCATTATTACACATAGATCTAGCATCGATTTGCCAAGGGAAACTATTGAGGCTAAAATTGTTGCCAGTGCAGATGCTATGTCATTTTTCGATAATATTCACTCTCTACTCTATTTAGCTTACATAAGACATAAAATGAATATCGATGAAGGTGCGAAATGGGTTTTAAACAAATTAGAAAAAAGCTGGAAAAAATCATGCCGGAAGCTAAGAAAATGATAGAGAAAAAGTACAAAGCTATTAAATTAATATTAAAAGATATTTAAATTCCAAATCTCCCATCTATGCTATCCTCAGACCCCTATCAGTCAAACATCATAGGGTAATTACTTCTTTAAATATTCTCAGCTTTTTCTAGTTCTCAACAATTTAAATACTTTTTACAATCTTCTGAATTTCTTTAAGTTCAGACAAACGGATGTGAGCTGATAAAGATAGGCAAATAACTTCTCCCATTTTTAAATTCGTTTCTTCAGAAACATAAGCTAGAAGTTTTCCTAATCCTAAATATTTTCCATAAGCTTTTCTCCCAAAATCATGACTTCTAAATAAAGCAAACAAGTTAAGCTTTCTCCTAAATTTGAAATCAATAGCTACTAAACACGGCATTTTCGGATTATAAGGCATATTTGGCTTAATATCAATAGTTGGATCAAAAGTTGTAGCAAATAGTTGTTTGGACCTTGGCTTTTCCTTCAACCTTTCAATTATATATCCAAGCTGATTCAATTGATTCCTAAAAGAAGATAATCTAGAATAATACCTATTTAACCAACTTCTATCCTTAATCAAAGGATTTAACTGGTTAACTCCCATTCAACCCATTCCTCCCCAGATTTTCCACCCAGCCTCAAAACACCGGCGAAAACATTATGGATCTTTTCATTTACTCCCAAAGGATTTTCTATCTCCACAAGAAGATAAAGAATTTCCTTTAAATTACCTACCCTTTCTCCCTTCTCCAATATTAATGAAACAGATTTAAACCACGCCTCAGAAGAATTTTTAGCCCTAACAAAATAGATCATAAATCATCAACCTCATAAATTCCTAATACAGTTTAAAATACACACGAATTAAATATACTTTTAGCTCTTTTCTATAAACTAAAGTGTTCCTACAATTAACCTCATAGTTGGCAAAGCCTGTACACTTTAAAGTTAAATTCTTTAAAATTATCAAGGCAAATTTTAAAGATAGCCCTTCTAAATATCACTTTAATGCCATGTATAGTGGATAATTACCAGAAAAAATTTTAAAATCATGGAAATACATACATTTCATGGTGATTAGTGGTGGGTAAACGGATTATCACAGTTACTTCAAAGAGAATGATTACAATACCTGCTGACCTCGCACGAAAATACCGTATTGAAAAATCAACGAAACTAGAAGTAATTGATACAGGAGAAGGCATACTCCTCATCCCTATAATACCTTTTGAAAAACTTTTCGGTGTAGATGACAAAGAAACTGCAAAAGAAATCATATCTACACTTCATCGACGCAGAAAAAGGGAAATAGAAAAAGAGGGATAGCTATGCGATGCTATGCAATAGATACTGGTGCCCTAGAACTATACTTTGCTGGTCACACAGAAATGAAACGAGTATACAATGAAATAAAGAACAAAACAGCCAAAGGATTCACCTTAGAAACAAATCTCACAGAACTATTTTACGTAACATGTAGAAAGCTTGGAAAACAGGTGGCACTTATCAGAGATAATAGTATTCGCACTAGTGAAATAGAATTAAGAACCATCAATAAACAGATTTCAAGAAGTGCTGGAAGACTAAAATGTAAAATACCTGACATATCACTCGCCGACGCCCTCCTAGCAGGTGCTGCAATACTATCAAACGCCACAGTAATCACCACAGATGAAAACTTTGAAAAAATAGAAGAAATAGACATTCTTTTACTATCAATATAATTATTTCTTATATTTCCATTTCCTTAGAACAGTCCAGTAGACGCCCATCAACCCTTCCATGTCAATGAACTTCTTTAAAACAGAGAAAGGCCAAGCTTTTAGAATTCTCATTGCTATTTTATCGCGAATAGAATTACTTTAAACATAGTTTGATGCAATCTTACGAAATTTCTGCGGAAAAGCCTCGTGGTTCAAAACCATAAGGTGAAATCAGGGATAGATTTATATATTTCGCATATTCACATGTTCCCGTGACTTTCTCTCGTTTAGGATTAGTCCCATCACAAGTTCATCATGATAATTCCCATCTGCTCCGAAGTAAGCGTCTTTCATTATCCCCTCAATTTTGAATCCCATTTTTTTATATAGATGTATTGCACGTTTGTTGTCTGCAACCACCCATAAAGTTAGTCTATGCATTTTCTCTTCT
>Ga0164310_10000574_pt1 | contig 19712 bp, 24 predicted proteins | sample GuaBasSedimGuay1_FD_121795 | JGI IMG/M metagenome (GOLD analysis project Ga0164310, IMG submission 121795) | Subseafloor sediment microbial communities from Guaymas Basin, Gulf of California, Mexico - Guay1, Core 4569-9, 0-3 cm | ecosystem: Environmental > Aquatic > Marine > Hydrothermal vents... | reverse complement strand
TTTCCATCCTGAGGGATGTAAATTCTCCCTTTGATGAAAGTGCTGAAGGCATCTTCATGAGTTAGGGGAGATGGATTCTTGATTCCAAATTTCCATTCCATATTTAGGAATGGTGCGGAAATGTCTGGTGATTTCTTTAAGTATAGAAATGAAGACTCGATAAATGTAAAGTGATCTTTCCATGGAGGTTTCCATGTTAGGAATATATAGGGAATATTTGAAAGGTCAGCATTGCTCCTTTCATATTCTATTCTAATAGAGTGGAATCCTCTTTCTAACATTACGCTGCAGTTTTCCTTAGAGTGAGAATCTGCCCGCAGTAATTCCTGGGCATCTAGGTAAAAGTTAGAGAAACCGCCTATGCTTTCTAACCGGAAACTATATTCTCCATCTATTGGAATATAAAGCCATCCTTCAAAAGTCAAATTAAAAGTTTCCTTTGCCACTTTTTGGGGAATATCAAAATTCACCGCTCCAATTATTGAAAACACGGTTTTTTCATAAGTTAGGTCATTTCCTGAATTATCCTTATAGAGAATTCTCATTTTGATTCCTTGATTGTAAAATTTCACTAACACCCCATTTTCTCCAACTGGAAAGGTGACGTTCCCGGAGTAATTTCTCTTTAAAAGCCAGATTCCATCAGCGGCATATTGAACATTAAATTTGTTATTTCTCGTTAAATTGTAAACCAATTTCGCGAGGGCGTAGGTATACCAAGGATGCTGCGTGTCTATAAGTATGTAATCAAAATTTAGATTCTCCGTTAAATTAAATGTATCTGTAATGGCATAAATATAGAATCTTCTGCTTAAATGAGGGAGTAAGTCATTTTGGGTTAAGACTGAGGCATTAGAGGGAATCAGTTTTACTATCTTTTCCACAAGATGATCATGCTCTGTTACCGTTGGAAACTCTACGTTTATTCCTAAAATGTTTACGTATGCTGTGATAATGATTAGCATTAAAAATAAAGTTCCAATGAACTTGCAAGCTTTAATAGAAACATGTTTCCTGAAGAATTTAACAAACTGATAGTTGTAACTAAACTTTTGTTTGAGTGTTTTCAGTCTTTTAACGCCGTAAATTGCAGATATAAACACGAAAGGTGTTACGAAGGCGACGTATTGATATCCTAAAGGCGTATAGTATGGAGGGTAGTTTGAGAGAAAAGCTGCTAGAAACCATGGAGTAGCTATCAGAAGCGACGGCAAATCGAGAAGTGAAAGAAAGACCACTGGCGCCAGTAAGCCGAAGAGATATAGAAGTTTCTGGTCGGCCGATGCGAAAAACATGCTTACGACTTTTACAGGGTTGGTCAGTAGGTTAAAGATGAAACCGGAAAGATCATGTACGGGATCTCCAAAAGCTTGCCAGTTCGGATGCGGAGGAGCAGTTGGATTTATCATTAAGACTAACCTTTTAGCGAGTAGAAAGAAGGCCGCCCCAAGGAACATTGTTATAACGGATGAAGCTATGCTTTTTTCTGAGAACAAGCCTTTAAAATTAAGGCTTCTGAGCATTCGGAGTACCTTCTTTCGGTTACTCCATATGCCATAGAGACCAAAGAACACAACTATTAACCCAACGAACTCTATGACCATTAATGAAAGTAAAATTGAAAGAAAGTATAGTTTCCATTTTTTCCTTCTGAAGTAGTAGAAGGCTGAAAAGAAGAGTAGCGGCAAAAACACTTGTACATGAAAGTCGAAGAACAGCATGGAGACCATTGGCGGATAGCCCAAGTAGAGTAAAGCAAAAATCAAAGCTTGTTTCTGGCTTTTAGTCTCATATAAGGCTAGTTTATAAAGTGGAACGGCGGCTAGACCAGCTATTAATGTCTGTGAGACCAGTAGAGTTTCAGTTGTTTGGAAAATGGCGTAAATGGGCACTAGCATGAAAAGAATAGGAGAAAAATGGATACCGAAGAAATTGCATGCAGGATTTATGGCGATTTCAACTGTATACCAGAATATTCTACCATGAACTGTTGACCATAGTACTTGTTCATAAATGCCTAAATCCCATGCGGTGGATTCAAAAGCATAGTGCTTTTGTATAGTAAGATATGAAAAGAGAACTGTATAAGTAAGAATAGAAATCGCTAAAATGATTATGGCTTTATGCCTTTGTATAATTAATGGGGCGTCATTTAGCTTTGGCATCGAAATTAATTGGTGGTCTACTCCTAATTAAGGATTAAAGTTTTGAGTTATAAAAGGAATTTAGAAATGCGGATGTGAATCTAGAGATGGACGATAAGGCGTTGACTATTATCAGTGATCCCCTGCTAAGCGAGTTTGGCCCAACAAGACCAGTACTGCTAATAGCTAGGGAATTAGCAAGGAGAGGCTTTCAAATAGAAGTGATTTCCGCGAAAATTTCGACAGATATAGAACACAAGTTGAGATCTGAAAATATTTCATTTCGGAGTCTTCAAGAAGACTTTTTTCAAGCGGATGAATCTTTAGTTTGGTTTAAATGTTGGTTTGATGAAGCATTATTTTCAAGGAATTCCAAAAAGATTGGTGAACTGAAGTTTCCCGTTCTTAATTTTTCGAATACGATTGCTTCTTCTTCATATTGCTGGTATGCTCAAGGTCCGCCTACAGTTACTTTAAAGAATATTAAAGAGCAGCTTACCTTGAAATACAAGCTATTTTATAGTTTTTCATCAAAGTTTTTGGAATTTTTGGACAGAAGGCTCACGCGGGAGTTCGCGGAAAAAACTGAGCATGTTGTAGCTAACTCTCGTTATTTGAGCCGCGTTTACCATAGTTTTGGCGTAGAAGTGTCTAGGGTCATATATCCTCCTTTAGATTGCGAAGTTTTTCATCCGAAGAAAGCTAGGACATCTTCGAATTATATTTTAACTTACTTTGGAAAGGAAACCAAGTTTAATGTTATAAAAGAATTGGCGAATCTTGGGGCTGAAATAGTCGTGTTTGGCGGAAAAATGAGCAATGCTCCGAAATGGATGCTTCAGCATCCCAAGATCCGTTTTCTGGGAAGAATAAGTAATGAAAAACTTGTTTCACTTTATTCAAATGCTCTTGTCACGGTTTATCCCTTCTTGGATGAACCTTTCGGGTATATTCCCGTCGAAAGCATGGCCTGCGGGACACCAGTTATCACTTTTGATAGGCAAGGACCAAGCGAAACAGTTGTAAATGGGGTAACTGGCTGGTTGGCTAGAACAGATAGAGAATTAATCGATATAACATTAAAAGTGTGGCGGAGAGGTTATCCATCCTCAATGAGAAAAGAATGTAGAAAGAGAGCGCTTCTTTTTGACAAAAGTAAGATCGTTAAGGAATGGCTAAATTTGTTGGAGCAATAAATTATCAGAAGATTTATTCTGGGTGGATGATTAATTTACGCAGCGATGAAGTCTAAGGTTTTCATCCAGAGAATGTTTCGTGAATATTATAAAAGTGAAGCCTCCGCTATTAGAGAGCCAACGAGCATTGAGCAGCGGGAATTCGGCTTCATAATGTTTGGGGAGGGAATGGTTCGTCATAAAGGCTTCAAATGTAGAGATGACCTTGTATCCTTTTTAGGAGAGTTTGCGCCTTCTGACGCTTATTATTCATGCGCCTATTATGAAAATCCCGAAGCGGAAATGGATGAGAAGGGATGGCTTGGCGCAGATCTAATTTTTGACATTGACGCTGACCATATAAGTACGCCGTGTAAAAAGACGCATGACAGTTGGACTTGTACAAGTTGCGGCTTTAGGGGTTATGGGCCTACGCCAAAGAGATGCCCCAGTTGTGGAATGGAAAAGTTTGAAGAGAAAATTTGGCTGTGCGAAATCTGTTTGGAGTCGGCGAAAAACGAGACAATGAAACTTATTGATGTTTTGACCAGTGATTTCGGCTTTTCGCTGGACGAATTGAAGGTCTATTTTTCTGGGCATAGGGGCTATCATGTTCATATTGAGAGCGAGATTATTAGAGGCCTAGATGCTATGGCTCGAAAGGAAATCGTCGACTATATCATTGGCTTAGGTTTGGATGCAGGCTTTCACGGCTTTAATTTTTACGGTAGAGGCTCAGTTATTGAGGGGCCAAGCCTAGAGGATGCTGGCTGGCGTGGGAGAGTTGCGAGAGGAACCTACGAGTTTTTGCTGAGGGCTTCGGCTAATGACCTCAAAAAGATTGGTTTGAGAAAGAGGGAGATAGAGGCAATATTAAGTCAGAAGGATTATATACTTGAGAATTGGGGTCGACGTAACCCTTGGGCTTCGCTTAAGGGAGTAGGCGGCAAAACATGGATGAAAATTGCTGAGTATGGAGCTAAGCTTCAGGCATGCCAGATAGACACGGTGGTAACTACTGATATTCATAGACTAATAAGACTTGGAGGCAGTTTGCATGGAAAGACAGGCTTCAAAAAGGTTGAGGTTTCGCATGGAATTGAAGGATTTGACCCGTTGAAAGAGGCTGTTGCATTTCATAGAGGAACAGTTACAGTTTTTGTTTATGAGGCCCCTGAATTTAGGGTAGGAGAAGAAACTTATGGACCTTTCAAGGAATGTAAAGTTGAAGTGCCGACTGCTGTTGCTATGTTGTTGCTTTGCAAAGGCGCGGCGGAAGTGCCTGAATAATGTATGAAGAACTATACAAAGCCTGGAAAAAAGAGAAAGAAAGCTTGAGACTTCAACCGTTGCCGAAGGACTTCTATGAGAAAATAGCCGAATATGTAAGAAAGATTCGTGAAGAAAGCCGAATGATAGATAACAAGACAACTAAAGGAAAATTAGCCAAAAGCGAGTATGAAAACGTTAAGAAGATGATAAATGAGCTTTTAAGGCTTAGACTGGAAAAAATTCTAAATTCCTTAAGCTCTGGAGAGGAAATTCCCAAAAACTGCTTGACTCGTGAAGAAGAGAAAATTGGCGAAAAATCCTTTTTAATTGTCGAAAAGTTTGAAGAATTAGCGAAGAATCTGCTTCATGGCAAAGTTTCTGCTGGCGCCAGCAAAAAAAGTAGACGGAAAGTTGTGGTTCGTTTTCTTAAAGATGTTCCAGCTATTGTTGGCGCCGATCTCAAGACCTATGGACCTTTCAAAGTAGAGGATGTGGCTTCTATACCTGTTGAAAATGCGCGGGTTCTGGTTAGGCAAGGATTGGCTGTTGAAGTTGAAACAGATTAGTTGACGGCTTAGGCTAGAAACAGTTAAATATTTTTGTTAGGGTTGTTTTGTAGCTAAAGTTAGTGAACAGAAATGAAGGTTCCTAAGGAAATTAGAACTTACTGCCCGCGATGTAGGGCTTATCAAGTTCATACGGTTACGCTGTATAAGGCTGGAAAGCGTAGGGCACTTGCCAAGGGCGAAAGGCATCACGAGAGAGAAAAGAAAGGTTATGGCGGGCAAAAATATCCCTTGCAGCGTAAATTTGCAAAAACTACCAAAAAGCAGACCTTGAAGCTTAAGTGTAAGGTTTGTGGCTATACGCGGCATCGAGAAGGCGTGAGACTTAGAAAGCTTGTCATAGAATAGGGAGGTTGAAAGCTTGAGTAGTGAATGGGAAAAGTTGATTCCTGCGCCTAGAAGTCGATTTTTGAGGGTTAAATGTCCAGAATGCGGAAATGAGCAGCTAGTTTTTAGCCACGCATCTAATCGTGTCTACTGTAATGTTTGTGGAGCCTTGCTTGCCGAGCCTACTGGTGGAAAGGCAGATATTAAAGGCGAAATAGTAGCAGTTCTAGAATGAATAAATGGTGAATTATTATGGTTATTAAAAGGGCTGAATGGCCTGAAGTAGGAGATTTAGTCATCGCCACCGTAAGAAGAATAGTCGAGTATGGCGCCTACGTTTACCTCGACGAATATGGAAAAGAAGGCCTACTTCATATTTCAGAAATTTCTTCTTCATGGATTAGGAATATACGAGACCATGTCCGCGAGGGGCAGAAACTCGTTTTAAAAGTGTTAAGAGTTGACCCAGAAAAAGGACATGTAGACCTCTCCTTAAGAAGAGTAACCAAACGAGAGAGAATAGATAAGATTTATCTTTGGAAACGCGAAAGAAAGGCTGAAAGCCTCCTAAGAAGCGCAGCCGAGAAGCTTGGATTATCACCTGAGGAAATCTACGAGAAAGCAGGAACCGTTCTTGAGGAAAAATTTGGTGGAATATATGATGGCCTAGAAGAAATTGTTAGAAGCGGTGCGAAGACTCTGATTGATGCTGGCATCCCCGAAGAAATTGCGAAAGTTTTGGAGGAAATTGCAAGGGAGAAGATTAAGATTCCAACCGTTAAGATAAAGGGATTCTTTGAGCTTCAATGCTACAAGCCGGAAGGAGTAAACATAATAAAACAGGCCTTAATGTCCGCGGAAAAAGTCGCGGACGGCTTAAACGGCCAAGTCAAGCTTTACGTTGTCGCTCCACCCCGCTATGCCATTGAGGTAATCGCGGAAGACTATAAAACAGCAGAGCAAATAATGGAGAAGGCAAAGGAAGCAGTGCTGAAGAACATAAATAAGCTTGGAGGACAAGGTTCATTCAAAAGGGAGAAATAATGGGCTGGCTTCTAAGAAAATGCACTAAATGCGGAAAATACACTTTAAAAAGGGATAAATGCCCATATTGCGGAGGAACAGTAAAAATTCCTCATCCAGCAAAGTTCTCGCCGGACGATAAGTACGCCAAATATAGAAGAATGTTAAAGGAGGAACCAAAAAATGAAAAAGACAACAATAATTGAAAAGGACTCAATACAGCTTGAAAATCCTGTATTAATTGAAGGATTGCCCGGTCTCGGAATGGTTGGAAGAATAGCTGTAAGATATTTAATTAAAAAGCTTAAAGCAAAACCTTTCGCTCACCTCTATTCGCCACACTTTCCCTACTACGTAATTGTAAACAAAAGGGGAAACGTTAGGCTTCTCCGCGGAACATTCTATTATTGGAGAAATCCGGAGAACAGGGACCTAATATTCTTTACAGGCGACAGCCAAGCACAAACAATTGAGGGACAATATGAAATTGCAACGAAAATAACTGATTATGCGAAAAGGAAAGGCGTAAACCTCATTGTCACATTGGGAGGCTACAGAAAAGAAGTAGAGGGAACTCCAAGAGTTTATGTTGCCTCTACCAGTGAAAAACTGCTGGAAAAAGCCCTAAAATCCGAATGTATAAGAAGCCCCTCTGGAAATCCAATAGTTGGAATCGCCGGAATACTCTTAGGCATAGCCAGATTCAAGGGAATCAAAGCTCTCTGCCTCCTAGGCGAAACAAGAGGATACATGCCCGATCCAAAGGCCGCCAAAAGCGTGCTGAATGCTTTGTGCAAAATTCTAGAATTGAAGGTTGATCTCTCTGGCTTGGATGCCGAAATTGAAAGGGCTGAAAAGCTTCTTGAGAAAATGCATGAGATAGAGGCTAAACGCGAAAGTTATGTTAGACAATTGAGAGAGGAGGAAAGAGAAAGAACAAGCTATATAAGCTAGCCTTTAGGCTGGCAGCCTTATTTTTCCACATTCTATAAGCTTTTTTACGTTAATATAATCCTTGTAGGTGTTTATCGTATACCATTCTCCTTCGAGTTTCATTCCCTTCAAGAGCCTGTCTTTGGCGATAACTGGCAACGCTTCTCTTTCTAAGTCTCCAACATCGGGAAAATATCGCTCAATTACCTCACGTTTGAAAACGTAATGGCCTGCGCTCACGTAAAAGTCAAGCAGGGGCTTTTCCTCAAAGCCGACAACGAAGTCTCCTTCAAGATTGACCACTCCGAATCCGATGTGGGGCCTAGCCAACAGAATGGCTGCTCCTGCATCTGCGTAATCAAAGAGGCTTCGCGGATTATACGTGACTATGTCGTCAACGTTCATGACGTAGACTAATTCTTCCTCGGCTTTCTTGATGGCATTTTTGACGGCGCCTCCTGTTCCAAGCTTCTCTTTCTCTATTACCTCTACAACTTCATGGCTTGTCTCTAAATGTTGGTTTGAAGAGAGAATTATTTTTGTAAAGCCGTGCTTTTTTAGCCATTCGATTTGTAGGTCGAGTAGGGTCTTTTTTGTAGGTTCCTCTATTAGGGGTAAGAGCGGCTTCGGAATCCACGTGTGTGGTTTTAGACGCCAGCCTGTTCCTCCGCAGAGGATTATAGCTTCAACCATTTTTATCACCCTTTTGCTGTTTAATTACTTGGATATCAAAATTGTGTTAATATATTGTTATGGAGAGACAAGCATAAGCTTTAGAAGCTTGACCCCCCTTTTTGAGGCTAGGCTTTCAGCCAGTTCCCTTATTTTCTGGGCTTCTCCCCTAACGGCTATGGCTTCAAGACAGTCTCTCTCGGTCAAGTGAACGTGTAAGGTTGAGCATATTACTTCATGAAAGTCGTGTTGTATGTCGGTTAGCGTTTCCTCCAAACCCCTAACTTCATGGTCATAAAGAACCATAATTACGCCGGCGCGATTTCCAGTTTCTTCCTTAAGCCACTTATACTCTGAAATGAAGGCTCTAACTGCATCTTGAATTGCCTTAGAACGACTTTCATATCCCATCTTAGCTATAACTTCATCAAAATCCTTCAGCAGGCCCGGTGGAAATGTTACGCCCACTCGGACAATTTTTGACATAATTTCACCTAAACGTGATTTGTAGACTTCACCATAAAGCTTTTATTGATTGGTAATACCATTAAACAAAAAGGTGTTACTAAATGAAAGAAACTCAAAATGATGTAGGGGCACTAAAAACTGTGGACGTCGCCTTGATAGGCATTTTAAGCGCCATGTGGGCTGTTCTTCACGTCAACTTAGGTACACTAGGCTTTCAATTGTTTCATCTTCCAATATTCTGTGATATTTCAGCTTTTGTAACATTAATAATTGCTGTGTGGATAATTGGAAAGTTTGGCGGCGCATCCGCAGTTGGCATAATAGGCTCACTAATAGTGATTGCTCTACAATCGAAATTTCTCCAATTTGGTTTCCTCGTCTCAGCAATAGTGTTCGATATTCTTTGCTTAACTATAAAGCATAACCCTACAAAAAGGGCAGCAAACATCTTAGGACTCTTCATAATAACCATAATTTCTGCATATATCGCCGGAGCTATAATAGGAGTAGTATTCATGGCCGACCAATTTAGCATGTTTGCCGCATTAACTGTCTGGGGAGGTTGGCATGTAGTTGGCGGTATATTAAGTGTGATTATCGCCTTGCCTATAATAGGGTCTTTAGAGAAAGCTGGAGTTAGGAGGCTTAAAAGTGAAGCTTGACAAAAGCCTAAAAAGGTTAATTGAAAAGGCGAAAGATATCCATGGCCACCTAGGTCCTTTTCTTGTTTTAGGCATTAAATTGGGTCTTGCTGGAATGAAAAAGCTCGGAATAAAGGGGAATTCACGGCACCTACGTATAGAGGCAGAATTACCACGTAAAGTTCCCTACACATGCACGCTAGACGGAATACAAGTGACAACTCAATGCACATTTGGAAATCAGAGACTCACATTAAAAGAGGCCAACTCGCCGATGGTTTCTGCAAAATTTAGCTTAAACAATCCAAGCAGACAAACGGTTATCTCCTTGAAAAATGAGATATTGCAAAGTTTAATGGCGAAGCTCAAAGAAGCTAAAGGCGAATCCGCACAGGAAAGACTTGCATGGGCAATCGCGTCAATGCCAGAGGAAGAGCTCTTTTCAATAACATTTTATTGATAGACTCTCTCCTAGATAAGTAAGATTAGCAAGATGTTCGATTTAGAAATTGCGAAACAAACTCTGAAGGAAAGAAATTTAACTTTAGCAGTTGTCAAAAACGGAAAAATAATCTTTCAATCAAATTCCCATGGAATTATAGGCTTTTTAGAAGCTATTGAACAGTTAGGCGGCGATCTTGAAGGCGCCGCGGTCGCCGACAAAATTGTTGGAAAGGCTGCCGCGTTGCTTTGTGCTTATTCGCGGGTAAACGCCGTTTTTGCATCTACTTTAAGTTTAAAAGGTAAAGATACTCTTGAAAAGAATGGCATAAAATATGAGTATGAAGTTTTAGTTTCAAAAATTCTTGATAAAAGTGGAAAAGACATGTGCCCATTTGAAAAATTCTCTTCGAGCCTTGAAAATCCGAAAGAGGCGTATTTTAGGCTTAAAGAGTTCTCTGAGAGACTTCACAGAAAATTATAAGTGCTTTAGAAATGTTAATTAATTGGCTAGTCTAGTCTTTCCATCAAGGTGAAAGTCATGTGTGAGTTTGAAGTCGTTTTGGACGGAAAAATAGTGCACAAGGAAGTCGTTTATGCGAAGTCTGACGGAAAAAATGTTGTCGTAAAGGACGTTTTAGGTTCGACTAAAACGTTTGAAAACTGCCAAATAGCAGAAGTTGACGTAGGCTCAGAGAGGCTAATACTGACTTCAAAGCCTAGCTGAAATGGGGAAAATCCTATTGAAAGTCGCGGTCGCTGGAAAGGGAGGAGTAGGAAAAACCCTAATCGCCGGAGCCATCGCCTACTTCCTTGCAGAAAACGGATACAAAGTATTAGCCATAGACGCTGACCCGACGCCAAATTTAGCTATAACTCTGGGAATTTCCAGAGAAGAAGCCAGAAAGATAAAGCCAATATCAGAAAATAAGCAACTTATCGAAGAGAAAACAAGCACAGGTGTTCCCGGAGTTTATAAACTTTCATTCACAGTCGACGACATCGTTGAGAAATATTCTGTCAAGTCTCCTCTAGGCGTTAATCTGCTTGTTATGGGAACAATAAGGTCTGTAGGCGGCGGTTGCACATGCCCAGCAAACGCGCTGATTAGAGCTTTACTCCGCCACCTCATAGTTGAAAGAAATGAAGCAGTCATCCTAGACATGGAAGCTGGAATAGAACATTTCGGAAGAGCAACCGCAAAATACGTAGACGTTATGTTAGCAGTTGCAGACGCAAACCTAAAAGCCCTCGAAGTCGCCAAAAAAATATTTCAACTTTCAAAAGAAGCTGGAATAGAAAAAATCTTTCTTTTAGGAAATAAAATAAGGAGTAAAGTTGAAGAAGAACTCTTAATCGGCTTTTCTGAGGAAAATGACTTTCCAATTCTTGGATTTATCCCCTACGATTCCTCGGTCTTTGAGGCGGATATGAAGGGAGTTACCCCCATTTTAGGCAATGTTAATTCGCCGGCAATGAAAGCCCTAAAGCAAATTACCGAAAAGCTCCCCTCACTCTGACATTTTGACATTTTAGGCGTGCTTTAGCATCCACATTAGAAATAGGCCGAACGATATCATTATAAATTGCAGAAACGAGTTAAGCGCTTTTCTTTCTCTGTGAAGCTCAGGCATCAAATCGGTTGACGCTATATAAATGAACCCGCCAGCCGCAAAAGCTAATAGGTATGGCGTTTGCGGAAGATAGGTTGAGCCAAAATAGGTGAAAAGCCCTCCAGCCATGGCAGTTAAAGCAGTTAAGAAATTGTAGATTAGAGCCTTAGCTTTTGAAAAACCACCGTAAATTAGTATGCTGAAATCTCCAATTTCCTGAGGAATCTCATGCGCCGCCACCGCCAAAGTTACTATAAAGCCAAGTGAAGGAGACGAAGAGGCCATAAAGCTCGCGGCAATTATGAGGCCGTCAATAAAGTTGTGTATTCCATCTCCTATAAGATTCAGGTAGGCGAATGGATGGACTGGGCATTTCTCTCTTTCGTGGCAGTGTCTCCAGAGAAACTTTTCTAAGACGAAGAATATTAGTAGGCCTGCGGCGAGCGCCCAGAAAATATCCTCAATCGGTATGAGGCCTTCCCCTGTTTCGATTGCTTCTGGAATTAAATGGAAGAAGGCTCCGCCTAGCAGACTCCCGGAAGCGAATCCTACAAGCATTAGAAGAGCCTTGTTAAACCATTTCTCACTAAGAACTATAAAAGATATGCCAATTAACGAAATTACACTTACAAGGAAGATGCATATCAGAATTAATGCTAGTATTGGTAGCATGGCAACTAACAATTGTCAGCGGAGAAATTAAATTTTTCCTCTAACGTTCTTCAATTTTCAACGGAAATTATAAATGGTTGAATTGAAAATATTAAGTAGCAACCTCAAAAATTGACTTGTTAATGTTAAACGGTGATTCGATGAGCACTCATGCGGAAAACCTCAAGCTTAGGCTTATGACGATAGAGCTTCTACAAATGGCTAAAAGAAAATATACTTACAGAGAACTGTCAAACAAAACAGGTCTTCCAGTTACAGTCTTAAGCAGATACGCAAAAGGACATGTCCTACCAAATGTTGAAAGAGCCCGCAAACTATGGAACGTTCTAAACAAACTTGTAGGGTTAGAGAGCGAAATCAAAAGGAGAATACAGTTTAATGAAGAAGGATTCTTCGATAACACCAACATAATAGGCGACCATAATATTCTTAAGCAGGCAGCACAGCACGCTTTAGCTACCTTCGCTGGAAGAAGAGTTACAAAAGTCCTAACAGCTGCAGTAGACGGCATACCCCTAGCCACTATGGTTGCAAATGCATTAGGTGTAAACATGGTCATCGCCAAACAAACCAAAGAGGTTGGAGTTAAAGCCTTCATTGATGAAACCTTCGTTTTAAGGGATTCAGGAGTAACAGTTACGTTATATCTGCCCAAAAAAGCCATAAGGCGAAAAGACAGCGTCCTAATCGTTGATGACATGATTAAAACAGGCGAAACACAAGCAGCCTTGGTTAATTTGGTTTACAAGTCTAAGGCCGAGGTTTCCGGGCTGTTCTCTTTAATAGCCATAGGAAATGAATGGGAAAAGAGGATAAACCTTCCAAAAGGATGCCCCATCGAGGTAATAGCTAAAATTAAGCCTGCCCACTGATTTTTAGGCAGTAACCCCTAAATGGGCATGATTTACACCTTCTTTTTCTACAATAATCTTTTCCAATCCTTAAAAGAGCCGTCTCAAAGTTAGTAAAACTATATCCTTTAACAGAATTCTTCTTCCAGAAAGCTTTCAATTCTTCTGAAGCCTTTTCTGGAGTGCCGCTTTTTACTATTCCGAGATTTTTGGCCGACAAAATAACAAGCGCGGTCGGTTTTGGATTTGCCTTCGGCCATACATCTCTAAGCTCTCTGAGAAAGATGCTTACTGTGGCGTCTCCCACCCCTTTAGCAAGACCTTTTATTCTCTCCTCCAAATCATGCGAATCCGCAGCCTCATCATGCAGAAGGTTTAGGCTTCCATTATACCTTTCCTGAAGATTCCTTGCAATTTCCAAAAGTTTTGTGGCTGTTTTAAAGTCATAACGCGTATAACCTCCCTCATCAAGAACCTCAACTAAGCCATCCCATCCAGTCTCCAGAATCTTCAAAGGAGACAAAATTCCACGATTCTCAAAGCATTTATATGTTTTTATTGCCGTTTCAGCCCGTATAGGCGCTCCAAAAAGAACTGAAGCCAAAAACCATTTGAAAATCTCCTCTTCATTCCCGGTTTCAACTTTCATCCCCATTATTTCTGGATATCTAACTCCAAAATTTTCAACAAGACTTTTAACCAGTCTTTTCATGATGGATGCCCTTAACCAACAATTTTTATGGACAAGAGCCTAATATGTCTGTTTAGGCTAGATGGGAGTGCATCAAATGAGAACTATTGAATGGAAAGATGGAAAAGTCATAACAATAGACCAATCGAAGCTGCCGCACGAGGAAATTCTAATTGAAATGAAAAACTGTGAAGAGGTTGCAGAAGCCATAAAGACCATGAAGATTCGTGGCGCCCCGTTAATAGGCGCCGCTGCAGCTTATGGCCTAGCCTTGACAGCCTATCATTCAAAGGCAGACTCAAAAGAGAAACTTCTAGCCGAATTGGAACAGTGCGGCGAAATGCTTAGACACACAAGACCGACAGCAGTTAACCTGTTTTGGGCAATTGACAGAGTTTTAAAAAAGGCATATGGCGTAGAAGGCGACGCTAAAACAGTCGCGGAAAAAGTCATTGAAGAAGCCAATCTTATTGCCGATGAAGATGTTGAAGCCAATCGTAGGATGGGCAAGTTTGGCGCTCAGCTAATTGAAGACGGGGACACTATTTTAACTCATTGTAATGCCGGAGCCTTAGCAACAGTGGATTATGGAACTGCCCTAGGCGTTATCAGAGCCGCTTGGGAAGAAGGAAAGAAAATTAAAGTTTTTGCAACCGAGACGAGGCCTAAGCTTCAAGGCGCCAGACTAACCGCCTATGAGCTTATGCGGGACAGAATTCCTGTCACTTTGATTACTGATAACATGGTTGGATACGTCATGTATAAGGGGCTAGTTGACAAGGTGATCGTTGGCGCCGACAGAGTTGTACGTGATGCTGTTATAAACAAGATTGGAACCTACACGGTGGCAGTATTGGCATATGAACATGGAATTCCATTCTATGTGGCGGCGCCAATTTCAACATTTGACCTCACAAAAACTTCAAACGAAGTCATAATTGAAGAAAGAAGCGACCATGAAGTCACGCATGTGTTATCCGTACGTATAGCTCCAGAAGGTGTGAAAGTTCTCAACCCGGCATTTGACATAACTCCGCTGAAATATGTAACTGCTATTATATGTGAGAAAGGAATTCTATGGCCTAAAGAAACAAATTTTGAATTAAAAGTTGAATCCTTAAATTTCATTGACTCAAAACAGTCAGTGGTTTAAATGTCTGATGAAGAGAGCTCTGAAATTCCTATTGCTATCTTATCGCGTGAAGGAGCAGTAATCTCCGGCAAGACTGCGGAAAGCTTAAACTCCCGTGGTTATGGAACTAAATCTGATACGAAACTTGTTTTAGCTCCTTATGAAGTTCTATTTTTGGTTGAAAAAGGAATAATTGAAGTTAAAAAGAAAAAATCTGATGAAAAGTTGACTTTTCAAAATTTGCTTCAGTATTTTAGGAAAAAGGATAAGGACATTTGGGTTAAATTCCTTATTTATCGGGACTTAAGGAATAGAGGCTACATCGTTAGAGAGGGATTCGGCTTAGGCGTTGATTTTAGGCTTTATGATAGAGGGGATTACGGAAAGGAGCCGGCGAAAAACATTGTTTTTGGAATATTAGAGGGAAAACCAATAACAATTGGAGAGTTATCGAAAGTTTTAAGGAAAACTCAAAATTTGAAGAAAAAGCTTATTTTGGCGGTTGTAGACCGAAGAGGCGAGGTAGTTTATTACTCGCTTTCAAAACTTAGCCTAGGAGAGGTAATTGAGGGTGCCGAAGTTTAAGACTGTCCGCGGAATGAGGGATTTCCTACCAGAAGATGCAAAAGCCATGCGTTACGTTGAAAACCTAGCCAGAAAAATAGCCAAGCTTTATGGATACAAAGAGGTTATCACTCCGGTCGTTGAGTCCTATGAACTTTTAGCCGCGAAAAGCGGCGAAGAAATAAGGCAGAGAATGTATGCATTCAAAGATTTAGGAGGCAGAAAAGTTGCCTTAAGGCCGGAGTTCACTGCTTCAATAGCCAGAATGGTTGCAACAACCCTTCGGAATGAACCCAAACCATTAAGATTGTTTTGTGTCGGAAGCCTATACAGATATGATGAGCCACAGCTAGGCCGATACAGGGAATTTTGGCAGTCAAACTTTGAACTAATGGGTTCTAACAGGCCAGAAGCAGACGCTGAAATCCTAACTCTAACCAATGACCTAATGCAAAGAATAGGACTGAAAAATTACTGGTTTAAGATAGGCCACATGGGAATCCTCCGCGGAATCCTCTCAAAAGAAGGAGTAAAAGAGGAAGAACAAAATCCAATAATGCAAAAGCTCGACAAGAAACTTTGGGACCAAGCCCTAAAAATGCTTGAAGAACTAAAAGTCTCAGAAAAATGTCTAGAAATTCTCAAGAATCTAATAAAGATCAAGGGAAGAGAAATTGCTAAAACAATTAACGAAATTAAAAAGAACGTGAAAGATTACGAAGAAGCTTCGGCTGCTGTTGAAAACCTTGAGGAGATACTAAACCTAACATTTGAAAGCGGAATAAGATTTGAAGTTTCAATTGAGCCAGCCTTTGCTAGAGGCTTGGAATACTACACCGGAATGATTTTCGAAGTTTTCGTTCCAGAGCTTGAAATAGCGCTTGGAGGCGGGGGCAGATATGACAAGTTAATAGAGCTCTTTGGCGGAGAACCAACCCCCGCCGTCGGAGTTGCACACGGAATAGATAGAATAACTCTCGCAATGGAAAAGCAGGAAATAAAACCTAAACTTCCAAAGGAACCCCTAATATTCATTATTCCTGTAGGTGAAGACTTGAGAGCTAAAGCCTTAGAGATAGCAAGTCAACTAAGAATTAAGGGAGTAGATGTAGAAGTTGAAGTTATGGGAAGAAGCCTAACAAGAGCGCTACAAGATGCAGACCGCAGAGGCGCAACCCACGCGGTGATTGTTGCTCCAAAAGAACTTAAAGAGGGAAAAATTATCCTCCGCAATATGCAATTAAGGACGCAAAAAAGCATGGATATACAAAGCCTATTCAAGGAGTTTTCAGAAAGCTAATGAGAAAAATTCGGCAGATTAAAGTTATATCGTTTGATTTCGGCGGCACCCTAGCCTATGAAACCACCGAAGATTCTATAATATTCCGGCAGATTCTAGAGGAATTTGGATACAAATTTGATATTGACGAAGTAAAAAGCGCTTTGGATTTCTCGCGTGAATGGTGGAGAACAACAAAAGAAGACAAGATTTGGAATGAAAAGGAAATGCTGAATTTTCATAGAAAGGTGCTATCCAAGCTTAAAATACCAAATCCAGAAGAACTAGCAGAGAAAACCTCAAAAGTTCTTCCTCAACGGCTCGACTTTAAGCCATATAAGGACACCAAGCCGACTCTTGAAAACCTAAAGATGAAAGGCTATCCCTTAGTGATTATCTCAAATGTTTCATCTAAAAGAAACTTGGAAACGTACCTGAAAAAGGCTGCCTTAATTGACTATTTCGACGAGTTATTCGCCTCAGGCTCTATAGGAATTGAAAAGCCAAACCCGCAAATCTTCCGTAAGGCAGCAGAAGTAATGAAGACCTCATGTCAAGCAATAATTCACATAGGCAACTCCTATGAAAACGACTATCTAGGAGCAAAATCCGCTGGTATGAAAGCAATTTTAATAGATAGAAACGGAAAATACAAAGACAAAGAATGTAAAAGAATATCTAATTTGACTCAATTGTTGGAACTATTAACAATAAAGTAGCTCTTATTTTAGCGAAAATGTCATAAATTTAATGCCTATATAACATAATATTGTGTATGCCATGCTAGCTGAGGATGAAATCCGCAGAATCTCAAACATCTTCAGCGCAATTGGAAATCCAATAAGATTCAAAATACTAACACTTGTAAACGAAACCGAAAGACCACTTCATATAAAGGCAGTGGCAAAAATTCTGAAAAAAGATTATGCAGCAATCTATCGCCATGTAAAAGTCCTAGAAAAAAGCGGGCTCATAGGAATATATGAAGTGGGAAGGTCTCGCGTGCTTTACGCCAAAAACGCAGAAACGGTAAAACAACTAATTGAAACAGCAAAAACAATGATACAAAAATGAAAAAATAATTTAACAAAATTTTCAAACTAAATTAGCGAAAAATTAAATATAATTTTCGTTACAAACTAATCATTATGCCGCAAAAATTTCCATGGTGGAAAATAGGAACCCGTGAGGTCGCGGTTGCTAGCGTCTTGGGCGCCTTATCCGCACTGCTAGAATACCAGCCGGGACTTCCCTTTGACATTGAATTTCCATTATATCCAAAAATTTCATGGGATTTTACAGGCATACCAATGATGATAAGCCTTCTTCTCTGTGGGCCGCTCTGCGCCATCTACACATGCCTAATTGGCTGCTCAATGATATTCTTCAGAGGAAACGTTTCTGGAGGAATTTTCAAATTACTCGCTGAACTCTCAACTCTCATTGGGTATGCAGCATTTAGAAAAAACTTCATTATCGATACTGCCAAGGCAACAGTGGCTAGGATAGCCGTAATGACAATTGCAAATTATTACCTTCTGCCATTCTTCTATTGGAAGTATGGAATGACTTTTGAGGCTGCGGCTGCACTTTTAGTACCTATAGCCATATTCAACTTGACACAAGCGTTAATCAACATTATACCAGCGTACACTATTTACACTAGAATAGAGGGAAAAATCTATTCACCTAAACCAACTTAAAACATATGCGAGGATCACAAATGAAAATATTAGGGATTTCTGGTTCAAACAGAAAGGAGGGAAACTCTTATCTATTTCTTAGGGAAGTTCTCAGGGAGTTAGCTCCAATTGAAACCGAAATCATTCAAGTAGCAGAATTGAACATTAAGCCCTGCGAGCTTTGCATCGATTCTTGCTCATTGGAACCCTTTAAATGCTTAATCGACGATGACTTCAAAATACTCTTTGAAAAAATGAAAGCCGCGGACGGAGTAATCTTTGCATGCCCATTCTACTTTTACGTTCCAGCAAAGTTTCAGGCCTTTTTGGAGAGAATAAGCTGCCTAGACTATTTCACTTTAGAGAGACATGGAGAAAATAAGAACCCTCTGGCAGGTAAGCCATGTCTTCTGGTCGCTGTTTCAGCCTCTGGTGCCAGCTTCAATGCATTTCAAATTCTTCATCATTTACAAGAGTTTACTTTAATGCTAAAAATGAAGCCTATCACAACGGATGATTGGCCATATATCGGATTTTCCGCAAAAAGCGGCAAAATGGAAAGGGGCGCTATTCTGAAGGAAAAGGAAGTTATAGAAAAAGGGAGAAAACTGGTGAAACAACTAATTAAAGAGATTGAAAGCGCTAGAGGCTAGCCTTTTCCCTTAACGCCTCCCTAACCTCTTTTTGAAAGTTTTCTTTGTCCATAAAGAACGCTGTTATTGGTTTCCCATTAACTGCACAGTAGGGAACTCGTCCTCGTTTCTCTACCTCGTCTGGCTCTTCAAACATATTTATCATCCTTATGGGAAGGTTTGGCGCAACCTCGCTAATTGATTCCTTGATCTGCTCCGCAAAGTACATACAGAATGGACATGAGGGATCATAGAAAATCAATGCTTTACCCATATCTTCCTCTTGAGGTGTAAATCTCTCCTCTTTGGGGCGGTAAATGTATCCCTCTTTCAATGGATAATAAAGCAGGAAAGGGTCGTCTTCCCTAACTTTTTTGAATCCCATTTTTAGGTAAAATTCGTTTTGCGGATAATATCCAGGGACATGAAATGCCCATGTGACAAGAGCTAATGGAGGCTCATTTCCAAAGAATTCCTTAGGTTTTTTCGCCTCTTCTAATAGAGCGTTTAATAGCGCCTTTCCTATTCCTCGTCTGTGATGCTGCCTGTTCGGAACGAAGATGCATTTTATTTCTAAAAGCTTCTCTTTAGGCTTAGGCTGATACTGTATTAGGCCGACTGGCTTCGAGTTTAGATATGCAATTTTGGCTATACTTCCAAATTGCTCTAATGATTTGCTCGCCCAAACTCTCTTAAGTTCAATTCCTTCAATGAAAGACTCATCATTCTTTCTTTCAGGCGGAATGCAAAGATTAATCAACGAATCAACATCTTCTATATGCACATCTTTTATTTTACAAAACTCCATTTCAAACAGCTCATACTCTAATGCTTCCTTTCAGATATTAAATGTTTTGCAAAATAATTTAGACCTATTTAAAAGAATTACCGCAAAATTAAGTTAATTGATGATTATGAGAAGAGGACTATAGGA
>Ga0164310_10000572_pt1 | contig 19795 bp, 18 predicted proteins | sample GuaBasSedimGuay1_FD_121795 | JGI IMG/M metagenome (GOLD analysis project Ga0164310, IMG submission 121795) | Subseafloor sediment microbial communities from Guaymas Basin, Gulf of California, Mexico - Guay1, Core 4569-9, 0-3 cm | ecosystem: Environmental > Aquatic > Marine > Hydrothermal vents... | reverse complement strand
TCCCCCGCCACCGAAAAAAGAAATAGAACTTCCAACAAAAACAACATTCGAGCTACTTTATGATGAAGGAAAGTATCGAGAATGTGTGTTAGAATGTGCAAAAAGCGTTGAGGCCGAGTTGCGTGTAAGACTAGGCTTGTTCGATGAACATTTAACCTTGGGAATGCTCATCGAACGAGGAATAAATAAAGGGCTGGACTCTTTGACGGACTTTAAATATGTTAACATTCTTATAAACAGGATTGAACATGAAAATTATCGACCAAAGCAAACTGAGGCTCTCAAAGCAGTCGAAATAACAACGAAGATTTTACTAAGCTGATTTGACTTGAAAGACAAGGATAGAAAAAGAGCATTGTTTTAAAACACTCTTCATTTTTCAATAACTGCACTACCTGCCTCAAAGTGTTTGAATTGCTCTTTGCTTTCCAATTGTTTACTAATGAATGATTTATTCTCTTGAGAAGATTTTGAATGGAAGCCAATTAGCATTAGAATTGGTCCTGTTACCCATGTGATAAGAGCTAAACTTGGAAAGAAAAAGGGCGAAATTTCCAAAAATAAATCAAAAATGCCATCAAGAATGAATAAAAATACCCCCATAAGGATGGTAGAATAACCAATAACAAAAAAACCTATTCGCCTTTTTGCATTGGAATTCTCAGATGCACGATAGGTTAAGAGGAGAAGAACATTTGCTACAAGAACAAATAGCAAACTAATTATTTGGACACAAACTTTTCCTGCCAAATTATCAGTTGTTTTGTACCCCCCTAGCCCATCTGTTGTGACCCAATCATTGAGCGCTCCAAAAACAGAAAGAATTGTTGAAATACTAATGGTTGGCAAATATATCTTCCAATTTAATGATTCTGGGCCAAAGTAGATTCCAATGGCAGCTACAAATAAACTAAACCCTGAAAATATCCCACAAACAACAGCAATGTCTCGAAGTGCATTAGCAATGGCCAAAGAGTGATACGCAATGGAAAAAATCGTCCCATTAAAAATCATCGAAAAGGACCAAAGTAAAAATCCTACTGCGAAGAGTTGGTTTAGCCGTTTGCCGGGGTTTTTCAATAAGAAAAGAGAGCTCAGAATTGCAGAAATTACTCCTGTTACAATCCACGAAATTACTGTAAAGAGATTAAAAGTGGTAATCATCTTTTTTCCACACTCAATAAAAAATGTCTAATTAAACTATTTAAAGGCGCAAATCCTTTACAAAAATGCAGAGACATGCTAGATAAAAACCGAAACCATAGATTCTTAGGTGTGTATTGAGAATAATTAATTAACTTATATGGTGGCTGGAAATGCCCAAACTGAAAACAACCCTCGAGTGCTTGACAATTCTTTTACTAATTAATCTTAGTTTTTTCGCTCAAGAAAGTTTCATCTTGGGCGTAAAATCAACTGCCCCACTTAAACCACCGGTTGGAAAACTTGCGATGAATTTTAACCTTAAAAAGGTGGGGCAATATTCTGGTGCGTGGGAGGTTGTTGATGTTTTTGTTAAAGACTCCCTTGCTTTTCTAGCCGACCAAGAAAAAGGGTTGGTGGTTGTAAATATTTCTGATGTTACAAATCCCTCCTTTCTCAGTCAGTTCCAAGACAATGGCAACAGCGTTTATGATGTTATTGTCGAAGGAAATGTCGCATATGTCGCTCATGGACGAGCCGGATTAAAGATTCTTGATATTTCAAACATTACTTCCTTGCGGGAAGTTGGCCACTATAATAATGGTGGCGTTGCCTGGAAGATCTTTCTAGTGAAACCATACCTGTATTTGGTCGACAAGTCGGAAGGAATAGAAATATTAGATATAAGTAATAAAACAGCCCCAAAGCAAATTGGTCTCTATGCCGGCCAACCTTTTGATGTCTTTGTACGAGGAGATTTTGCATATGTAGCTGCTGGTATCAATAAGGGGCTTGAGATTGTTGACATTTCTGACCCAATCAAACCAAAAAAAATCGGTGAAACTAGCGTTAGTTTTGAGGACAGTGTAAGTGTATCTGTAAAGGATGATTATGCATATGTCGCCTCTAAAAGCAACGGCTTACGTATAATAAAAATCTCGAGAGCGCGTCATCCCAAAGTTGTTGCAACATTTGACGATATTGGTGAAGGAAAAATTTGGGGAATAGAAATAAAAGAGAACCTTGCATATCTCGCCTGTGAAGCTCAAGGAATTCAAATACTAGACATTACAAATCCTTTGGCAATTTATAAAGTAGGAGAATATTCTGAATACCCACATGGTAAGACATTCAATGTTAAAAGCGAGAATTCGTTTCTTTTCATGGCAAATTTTGAGCTGGGATTAGAAATCCTTCAATGGAAAACAGCTCCACCAAACCCCGTGGAAAGTCCATACCATCAAATTGATTCTGCCATTTTGAATTTCAACGATTCTGTGGGGCCCTTTGCAATTAATGCAGTATTGGGAAATGAAACGCTGGGCTTAAATCTCAGTCTATTCTTAGATGTTGGGCTGATGTCTCCAGTAAATATTACTGCAGAAGCCCCTCAAAGAATTAACCCCGGGGATAAAACAAACTTACGAATTGGCATTACAGCAGAAACGAGTTATTTTTGGGGGCATTTTGAAGGAACGATAAAATTTACTACCCCATTAGGTTCTTCTGAATTGTTTTCCTTAGAAGACGTTAACATTCCTAAATTCGTAAAATTACAGGCGTTTAAAACGTTTATTGGTGAAAATATTGTTACAGATTCACTTGTTTATCCTCTCACTCTTTGGTCGCAAAACTTCATGAACTACTCTTTGTCGTTGGTCATGTCCTCGTACTTTAATGTGACTGGCTCATCAATAGTTACAGGAGAAATAAATAATTCTGCCACCAATTATGAACTCGAGTGGGGACAGGATCGAGAGCAGCTTATTATACCCCTAAAAGTACCAGAGAACCTAGAAAATGCTTATATCATCCCCCTAAAGAACTTGCGGTTTGAAATTGATGATTTGGCATTGGACCTCTATTATATTCGATTTGATGTTATAGTATCTAACCTTATACCAGTATATAGTTGGGAGATAAATATAAGTAATTTTAATTTGTTGCCAAAAGAACATTATTCACTAAATGCGGCCACATCCTTTTTCTCGAGACAAAGGACAAATAATACTCTCCTTTATCTTGACGGGATTTATCCGTTGGGGACATTTATTATCGTGCTTAATTTTTCCGGCAATCTTAATCTCCCTCCCTGGGCAGTCTTTCTAACCCTTTTTGGAATCATCGCAATGATAATCATCCCATGGTCGATAATTTTCCTTTTGTCGAGACGAAAACAAAGACGGCATCGGCAATTTGCTTCAACAACTGAAAACGAGTAATCGTTATTTTGTAGAAAAGATCCTTGCGATGGAGGGGTCTTCCAGGCAAGCCAATAATTCTTTGTCAATCTTCAAACCAGTTAAAAGGGATGCAATTTTAATTTTCTCTGTTTTTGACTTGTTGGTTGTCAAAAGCCACTGAACTACGTCAGCTCTATCTGCCTGTATACTTGTTAAGCGACAAATCAAGCAATCTTCTGGTTGTTTTGCTTGATCTTTAGTAACTAATGACTGCTTTGGACTACTCCGTGGTTTATTGTGTTCATGTTCCAATTGTTTGACCTTCTAGTTTATTACTATCTTTCAAAACGACCTTTTTAAACCACTTAAGTATAAACAAATAAGCATAAGTAAATACAAGGAACCTATTAAACAGCAATGATTATCCAAATAATACGCCAATGCCTTCCTTTTTAGCCTATTCGACTAAGAAAGATTTGTATCCGAGGGTACTGGCACAGGCACGGTGCCTCTAGCTCCTCGCCGGGGGGTGCTACCAGTAGTAGCGGCGGCTCTGGAGCGTACTTTTTGGGCAATGTTGATGGCCGCATTCACGTCCGCATTGCAGACCAGGGCACAATGGTTACAGAGGAACAATCCTCGAAAGACGCGATTGCTCCGGGAGCGGTGCCCACAGCGTGAGCAGGTTTGCGACGTATAGGCTTCGGAAACGAGCTGAACGTTAATTCCGGCGGCTGCTGCCTTATAGGTTAGCATCCGGATGAACTTGTGGAAGGGGATGCCAACAAAATGTTGATTAGTCTTCTTCCCCAGGCGCACCTTTTGTTTCCAGTGCTTGTTGCGACCAATCACGATTGTGGTGATCTGTTGTTCTCGGCAATGCTGGATGAGTTGCCGTGAGGCTTTGTGTAAATAGTCATGGATTTTAGTCTGGCGCAGCCGCAGTAATCGCTGCAAGCGGCGGCTTGTCGGAAGCTTGTGCCTGGCAAGCACAGAGCAAAGCTTTGCCCTTTGTTTGTTGTAATAGTGATTGATGCTTTTGATAATCTTGCCTTTGATGAGTAACCCATCTGACGTAGCTACAAGATTATTGACGCCCAAGTCAACACCAAGCACCTTCTCTGGAGCATCTTTCTCAATGGCAGGGGCAGTCGCCGCAGCCTCATAAGTGATGATGAATTGATACCGGTCATAAAAGGGCACCAACAGCGCCGTGCGGTAGGTTTGAGCCGTACAGGGGAGCCGGTCTAGAGGGATAGCGGGAAATCCTTTGGTCATGACCTTCCGTGGGAGGAGGAGTTTGCCGTTCCGGATGCGGACCTCTTGATGCGACCACAGGACGACGAATTTCCGGTGTTTCTTCACATATTTTGGCGGCTTGGGCGGTGCATGGAAGTTTGCCGGGTGGAGCCGATAGGCCCTCTTTGCTGCCAAATAGCCGGTCCATGTGCTTCGTACAAGTCTGAGGATTTGCTGGGGGCTCTGCGCGCCCGCGAGCTCCTTCAACGCCAGATAGGCTTTGTGCTCTTTCAGCTCTTTCCAGAGCGCCGTGTACGTATACAGACGTTTCCTCTGAAAGAACCGTTGCCGCATCTGGTAGGTTGCAACATTGTAGAGGTTTTTGGCGCGTATCGTCAGATCCGCCAGGAGCGGTGTGGCTTTTAGTTGGATGGTGATACTTCGCAGCATCTTTCGCTCCCTGTCCTCTTCTTTTGCTTCCTAAATAGCCCTTCACTCAAGAGATTCGTGAAAGTATTAACTCGTATTCTACAATTATCAGGCAACTTTTCTTCCTCTCGCTCCAGGAGATTTTTAGATTGCAAGCCGTCGCCCCCTTCAACGCATTCATCGGCTTTAGCCACCGGGCTTCTGCCCTTCCGGTTATTCTTTGAAATGCAAGCATGTCATCACCATATTGATTATCAATAGAATCTATATGGCAACTGTTTATAAACCCCGCTAATATATAGTAAGTAGGTAGAAACCATATGTCAGAGTTAATTTTCAGACGAAAAGTAATCATGAGCGGTGGCAGTCTTTTGATCAATGTACCGGTGGAAATTGCAGAGGCTATGGGGATAGAAAAGGGAGACACCATTGAGATTATCTATAAAGATGGTGCTTTTACGTGTAGAAAGAAGTAAAAGCGCTGGAAGGAATCTAGTGAGGAGGAAGAAGGCGCTCACAAGACGGAGAGGGGAGGTTAAAAGCACCGGACAGATAAGCTTTTGAGGAACTAGCAGAGATGACCTTTTTCACTTGGCAGACAGACCCCCTGCTCTATGATGAGCAACCTGTGCAGGAGAATGCCTGGACCACAGCGAACAAGCTGATCGAGCGAGGGCAATTTGAGCACATTTTTTACGACCGGGCCGCTCTCAAACTCGAGCTCTATCCCATTCTCGTCCGGAAGACAGACTTTGTCCGCAAACGAACAAGTGACCGCATCCTTGCCCGCTTTCCGTTCAAAGTGCTAACTGAGGACGAAATTGCCGCCATTAACGACCGGCTCCTTTCGCTGGCAGAGCACGTTCATCACTATTTCTACCGCTCAATAGATTTCTCCATTCGCTCCTGGCGCGACAAGCTTCGCCACTACCTCGAGCGGGGCGCGCTTCCTTTTCCCCTCCTTCGTTGCTTCTGGGCGCTCGAGCCTGAGCTCCCCCGCTACCCCAAAGACTATGTTGCCTTTGAAAGTGCACGAGGAAAACGCTACAAGCTCCCCTGTAAAGTTACGAAGCAGTTAGCTTATCTCTGTGGAGTAGTGAATGGTGATGGCCATTTACGAACCCATTGGCTCCATATTGTGGATGAGTCAAAAGAACATATACAGTTCATTTCGAGATTATTCAAGCAAACATTTGATGATAACGGAATTCTTTTCCAAGTGGAAAATGCTTGGAATGTTGAATTGCGTTCTTCGTCTGCTGTTCGTCTTTTCCATTTTCTCACGGACCACAAGATTGCGGGGGTGAAGTACCCCTTCTTACGTGAGCCTTTGCTTTTTCGATTTCTTGGCCCTTCTTATCAGTCGCTCTATTGGCGAGGGGCAATGGACGCCGATGGCTCGTATACAAACCAGATCTCCTTTACTAGTACAAATAGGAAGTATTGTTATGACTTTCAATGTTTCTTGCAAAAGGCGGGCATTTCTTCAAAACTTCATCCCACAAAGTTACAAGCATTTATGGTGCTTGTTCCTGCCAAGCATACCTTAGCCTTTGCTAAGCTAGTTGGTGCTTCTCATCCTAAGAAACAAGCGGATTTTTATCAATTATTGCGACGGACCCGTTATTCCAGCCAGTTTGCCGGTCTCAAACCTACCACCCTCACTCCAGATGGCTATTTTAATTTTCTGCTTCTCCCTGGCTTACTTGTGGTTGGGCTGAAGCAGTTATTGCGAGATTTTCGAGCTGGTCGTAGTTATTCTACAATGCAAAAGCTTTTTACTCTCTATCCGGGTGGCTATTTAAAGTACGAAAAGCAGGCACATGCCATTCCTCTTTCTCTTGTCCATACAATTGTTCAGTCTTACTATCAGCAGCAAAAGTCACTCATGGCCTTTCTGGCGGAGTATACCCCTCCACTTTATTTCAAATCTGCTACCTCAAAAGCTATTACTTTGCCCTTTAAGCCTAACAAAGAGCTATTAAAAATGCTCCCTGCCCTGGACCCCAGAGAAACATATATCAATCTTCTTATTGATCACCGGAAGCTCCTCCAGCCCTTTTATAACCAATTCCATGTTATATTGAACAGCTCACGATTGCATAACCGGCTAGTCACCCATTTCCTTATGACCTTTTTTGACTATGGGCTTATAAAATCCACAGTAACCAATGATGACTTTGCTATCTTGCAACAAGAATGGAGGGAAGTACTGATTCTGCCTACTAGTGCTTAAAGAATCAGAATCATACCTCCCTCTCAGCTTTAATCTCCTCCTTAACAAAGGTTGTCAACTTTAACAAAGTCATTTTCTATAATCGATAGGCTTTCTAAAGTGTGCAAAAAAAGTAAATTTATTTTAAAAAAAGGGAAAAGCGACTAATAAGGTAATAAAAAAAGCAAAGCATAACCATAAAAAACACTATAGGTATTTTAGGGAGGTAGTTCAATGGCAAAAAAGGCTCTTAAAATGTTCTAAGAGCACTTTTTTCGATTTAGACTTTAGAAAAAAAGAGGGAACGGTCGGTTTTTTGTGATTGTTAAAAAAAATTGTCAGTTTGGTCACTTTTTTGTGATTATTGCCAAGCATTTGGTCGGTTTTTTATGACCGTTTTATAAATAAAAGCTCTTCTGGTATTCTTTTACAGATAGGGTAGTAAAGGCACTGTTTGGGTTGCTCATCGCAATGTTCTTTCTTCCGCCAGTTTCTTTGGAGCATTTCAACTTTCAAGTTTACCAGGTAGCTTCTGAAGGTCCTTATCTCTTCTTCTGTTACTTCTCGAGTGAGGAATTCTCCAGTTGAGTAGTAGTACGTGCCAATTGCCTTCACGCGAGTCTCTGCCTGCAAACCAATGGTTTCTTTATCAATCTCTGCTAGAAGAGTTGCATAAAATAATAGCTCTTGCTCATCAAACAGCCCTTTCTCTTTTTTATACTCAATAATGCAACAATCTCCTCGAGCATTCAATTGATCTATCCGGTCAATTGTCCCTCTAAAAGAATCAGTTTGGAGATAGAGCTCCGTTGCTAGAGGGTGCCAATACTCGGGTTCTTCTTGGAAGCGTTTCAACTCATGCTCGTAAAATAATTTGCAAATGCGTGCTTCTTTGGAATCCCACGTTACCAGTGGCGGTTTGCCTGCACTAATTCTCGCGTAATAGTTCTCATGAAAGCGCTCGAACCAGGCGTGCCATTTCATCCCTTCTTTTATTGCTGCAGGAAAAGAAGAGTAATCCCTTTCTCCCCTAGGACCGAACGTTTCTCCCTGATTTGCACTTTTAATGAGATAGAATTTCAAGGGGCATTCCAGGTAAGCGACGAATTCGGTTTTACTGAGATTAAAAGGTGTCATACAGTATTTTCTTCGGCAAATTTCTATTTAAACAGCTAAATTTAGCTCTTTTTAAAGAAATTTCCAGGAAATAACTAATGGAGGTAATACATGTCAACACACTCTACAGATTGGGTTCATTGAGAGGAGAATAAGATGAAGTATCAAGAAAATGGGGCAGTTTATTATTTAACTAAAGCCGAATGTGCAATTTATTACTTTTTCTTAAATCGCTTTTTCACTCAGAAATCCTCTGACTTTTCGGGTGGGCAAAAAGCCCTGGCAAGACTGATTGGTTTCCATGAAAACTCCGTGCTACATGCAGTTACATCCCTCGAGGCAAAAGGATGGCTTGAACGAATTCGACAGTGGAGAAAAAACATTCTTCGTTTTACTCCACCTAAACAAGAGTTTCGTTGCCGGCTTAGGTATTGTTCTGGGGTTGATTTTGGCTCGTATGATATTATTGAACTTGAGGACGAACTACAAACCATTGTGGCAAATTTAGAAGCTGAAGTTAAAGCATTGGAGGAGGAGCTTGCCAGCCTTCAAAAAAGGCAGCGCGAACTTCAAGAGAAACAAAGCCAGATTACGAAAAAAGACATTATCGATTTTGTTGATAACTTGTTGACCCGCTTAGATGATAGATTTGATCCTCTGCCGTTAAAAGAAAAAATCTTACAAGAGATTCAGCTCTTTAGGAAAAAGCTCTTCGGGGAAAGTTCAAGTGAGACAGAGCCTCTTGCATTTAATCGTTCTTTGATCTTAAATTGTTCCGACTGGAATCCTGAGGAAGTTTTAGCTGGATTTAAGGAGATTGAAGAATTGCGAGCAAAAAAGTAGTCGTGCAACGAAAATGATTAAAACAAAGTTTTCAGAAAGCATACTTTCACTTATCAGCAAACATCAAGGCAGCTATCCTATAACTACTACGGAAATTCAAAAGCAGTTGGATTGTCATAACGCGGTTTTGGCTGCTGAATTAAAAAAGTTACAACGAACTGGGGAGATACGTTCTCGCAAGGTTGTTTGGGTGAAGGGTTATAGAGTCTTTCATATTCTGGGAGGACAAAGCTGGCCGCTCTTTCTCGCGACAACGTGTGGTAATTGTCATTATCGGAGCACAATTAAAACTTGTATCTTTCACAACGACCTTTCCGAGCAAGGTTACCCTTGTGAGCTTACCCGCGTTGGTGTAAAGCTCTCGAGTAATACTGTTGGTTGCCCTTATTATATCTCGAGAGCAAAACGCTGGAGACGCAAACCACTGGAAGAGTTTCTCGTACTCTCAGCGAGTAAAAAGAGCGATTACGGAACACTTGATGATCTTGCTTGTGATGACCAACATGAGCTGGCGGAAGGCTTTTCCGGTGATGACTCCACGAGTCAGTTTTTACCACAATACTATTGTCTTTTTTGCTCTTACCCCCTTTATCAGTTAGGTTCAGGGTTCCTTCCCTTACTCGGAAGTTCGGTTATCCGCTGCCAAAATTGCGAATCATTGTACAAATTGGTTTATGATGAGAAGGAAGAAAAGTTTGTTGTCATTTATGCAGAAGAACACGGCGATTTATACCGCCAGAATTTTGAGCAACTTGCAGGCACGCCTTCGACCACAGAACCTTACTCGAGTAATAAATTCGGCATTGTAATCCCAAAAGGAGTGCGTTATATCTTAGATAAAGTTGCTGAGGTGTTAATCGTTGCCAATTGGGTTGGTCGGTTGAGTTCCTTGGATTATATCATTGCCAGGAGTAAAAAAGATTATATGGAATTGCAAAAAGCACTGGCAAAAGAGTATTCGAAGATAGCAGTCATTGATGGCACAGAGGAGGCCATCAGCCCTAAGCCTTGCGCCGAACAAATTGGTCTGTTGCGATTACTCCGAGAGACAAAATTACTCAATGCTTCTTTTTGTCGAGCGACTCTGGAGAGTAGAAAGACGGTACTCCAGCTCCTAGCCGGCATAGTTAATGAAGAAAAACGACGGAAGGCGTTAAAAGTGATTGACAACCAATTGCAGTTGCTCTCCAGATATCAGCTCTTAAAGGTAAAAGATTGGAACAAGCTGGAAATGACCGCAGGGAATGCCATGTGGCAGCCCATCAAAGCCTTCCTGGAAGGAGAAGGGTTTGCCTTTCCCGGCAGAGTCTTGGCGCGATATGTACGCGATCCATTCAAACCGTTCAGGTTGTATTATGCCTACTCCGCAATTGATACCATTATCAATGGTTTAATCCTAAAGACTTCAACCATCGTTAAGCATTATTGCTCCAAGATCAATCTTTGCTGGGATGGTTTGCCAGGGCTGTGCCATAAAGAAACGCACGGCGGGGAATTTGGTTTCCATTTAGATCTCCTCGAGCCATTTAAACTGGCAGCAATCTCAGGACTGTGTAAAGCAATCTTGGAAAACAATTTGCAAGAGGAAGAAATTCCCTTTCTCATAGGCCGAAGACGACAAAGACTTTACTATATCAATCCTGAGAGCAAAGTAAATTGGCAGCTAAAAAGCCTGCTCGAAGAGACTTTTAACCAAAAAGGAACGAAATTCGCAATAAAAGTGGAGCTGGAGAATTACTTTTGGAAAATAAAACTATGGTTAAAAGGGCTGGTCGTAGAAAGTTACAACTATCAAATCAGTCATCATGAGCAGGCGTTCGCTCTATGGGCAGTAATGTATTACCAAATTTGGTCCTTCTTACCACCTGAACAAAAAACAGAAATTCAACAAACACTAAAACGGTGTCTCTTGAAGGCACCATTCGCTCCGTATGTCTTTCAAAAAACCAATTAAGAGGAAAAACAAAAATGACCCACGAAAACAAAGAAGAAAAATCAATTGCTGAGTTATTAAAAGAAGTAATTGCTCTTACACCAAAGGAAGTACCGGAGGGAAGATTGCTCTCTCTTATAACACAATTGTTTTCTCGAGAGGAATATGAACTCTATTTGCTGGTAAAAACCCTCGTGGCAAGCATCCAACAAACAGGAATTATAAAACCACAAGGAAAAGGTGAGCTGGAAAGACTCTTCCGGTGGAAAAAAACACGGCTGTGGTATTATTTACAAGAAGCAGTGAGACAAAAGATCCTATCCTACCAAAAAAGGAAATTTTCGTTAAATCAAGAACATCCACTCGTTCAAAGAGTCTGGGGGCATTATTTCACAGCAAATGCTCTAGAACACTTAACAAATATTGAATTAGTTAATTTCGTAGCGTTATCATTAAAGAAACAATCACTTGAAGAAGAGGTGAGGAAAGCCCACAAATCTCTTGACCAAACAACCACCTCCGGTTCAAAAGATGATTCATTGAAGGGATTCATCGAAGAGGTTACAGAAATATTGTATGGCGACTGTGATATAAGAGAAGAGCTAATTTCCTTAAGCATGAAAAAAAGTCTCAACTTTGATAAAATGATTCATTAAAACCCCAAAAACTACAGAAGCATTGTTTAACAAAGGATAATTGCCTTTTAATTTTGGAATTGATAGATCAGAAAAAGCTCACTATAGATAAAAAACAGTCAGTAATTTTTTTGTAGTTATAACATTTAAGCTAAATAGCAGATTTTTCTTTTGGATAAAATTAAGATAAAAGAACTTGACAATTTATACGATTAGTCTAAAAAAGTGATTAAATTGCTACTAGGGTATTATTCAAGAGCGACCACATGAAAAATTATGAACAGGTTCTAACCAATTTACCAACGCTATCCCCATTATCTTATGTTGTTTCGCAGCTAATTTTCATGAAGGTGGTGTTGATGGCTGTAAAAGAAAGTTGACAGAAGTCCCAAATTAGCAGTAATGTGTTTTTACTTGATAACCTAGTTAGACCAAAATTGCCACTACTAATGAGCCCCCTCCCTTGCTCACAACACGTGCGGTTTTGCCTAATCTCGAAAGAAGAAACATCATTACAGCGATAAATTATTATCTTATTCCTCTCAATAATCATACCACTCCCCTAAACCCACTTAAAGAAAAAGCGGCTTTAAGTAGGCTAATTTATTCGCCATAAATACCGCTTTAAAAAACACGGGTGTAAATAAAATGTATTTCCTCAGCCATTCATTTATTCTTTTAGATTCTCTACCAAAAAATCTCCTTAACAATCACTCTTTACGCAATCCATTATTGGCAGGTGTTTGGGCACCTGATGCAGAGTATTTCCCCATGTTTTCTTGGCAACTTAGACTCTTTTCTCATGCCCCTCTTCCTCGTTATAATCCTTTCTCTTCCCGTTGTGCACAGAAAGCTTTCCTTATTGGTTGGAAAATTCATATGGCTTGTGATGCTTTGATTCATACAGAACCTTTTTTTCAAAACAAACAACCATTGTGTCCACCCATTAATGGCGGAACAAATCTTTGGCTATTTTTCCATTCTGTAAAAGCCCACTTAGGAAGAGAAGTTGCTTTGGACCTTTTTTTGCTAAAAATGTTTCTCCCTCAAAATCCACTTGTCGCTCAACTCTTAAAAGAAAAGCAAACATATTTAACACCAGAAATAGCCTTTCCGGGGTTTAAAGCGCTTCAAAAATATATCGCTTTTTACACTCTTACACTTTTACCAGCTCTTGAGACTGACAGAGGAGTTGCAAAAAAAATGCGCTCAATAATTAACTATTCTCTGTTTGATAAATTTTTAATGGTTGAAAAAATAACTCATTTGATAGAAAAAGCAAAAAATAAAAGTAGAGAATTTTTAAAACCATTGCTTGCAGATGCTTCACAAAAGCAAGAAAAACTTTTTAACGAATCAGAAAACAAAAATTAAAATAGAAATTGGCCGGGTAGTCTAGCTTGGTATGATACTACCTTGGGGATTTGCACTAGTGCGCTAGTGCAAGACAACATGGTAGTGATCGTGGGTTCGAATCCCACCTCGGTCACCATTTTCCTTTTCTCTTATAAATAAACTGTTTAATGATGCTTCCCTCTTTTTCTTTTTTGCTAAATCGAAAAATAGGCTAAAGAATAATGTTGAGTTTGTTCATTTAAAAGAGAAAAAAAAAGAGGTGGCAAATTATTGCCCCACTTCACTTAAAATAGCTGGAATCAGCTTCTTGAAATTTGCATCTTCAGGTATGCCATTGTTGGAGTCAGTTCTAGAGACTATATTCAAAATAGCAACATCTGCGCCATTGAAGTAAGCTTTTCGAACGGAATCAGCATCTAGCCCTCCTGCGACAGAAATGAAAACATCATATTTTGACCGAACTTTCGCAATGTCCTTATAACGAATGATATTTCGGATATTGCTCTCTTCATCACGCCCCTTATGGATGACAACGAATTTTGGTTTGTTACGGAGAGGCAATAGTTTATGTAGAGGGTTATTTACACCTAACATATCAATCATCGGATAGACGCCTATTTGATTGCAATAACTGTTGAAATAATCCAAAGTCTCAACTGGTGCAGACCCCATCACAGTTACAGCGTTGACACCTGCTTCAGCGGTAAATCTCACTTCACCAACTGCTCCGTCTGTAACTTTAAGATCTGCAACTACGACTCCTCGCCAAAGCTTTCGAATAGCTCGAACGCCATCCATACCATAACGTTTGATGAAAGGTGTGCCGGCTTCGATGAGAATTCTGGGGTCATAGGGCATTTGTGGTAGAATGTGATACACTTGTTGTATAGAACCATTGAAAGCAAATTGAACATAGCGTACATTTTGTTTAATTGACACCCTTGTCAGACTCCATATCATTTAGATCTTTTCTTGATAATGCTCGAGGTGAGGTTTTGTAATTCGTTTGGCATAAAAATAATGATTTTCTCACTTGGATCTTGGGCAATGTCACGAATTGTTTGTAAAGTGCGAAGATGAAGCCCCCCGGGAGTCTTTCCAAGTTCTTTAGCGGCTTCAGCAAACTTTGCTGCGGCAATTCGTTCTCCTTCTGACTTGATGATGATCGCTCGTTTTTCTCGTTCTGCTTCTGCTTGCATTGCAAAGGCACGTTTCATTTCTGCTGGAAGTTCTAACTCTTGAATTTTAATTCCCTTAATATCAATTCCCCATTCATTTGTTTCCTTATCAACTATTTCTCGAATGTCAAGAGCAATTTGATCGCGTTCTGTTAGTACTTGATCAAGTTCCATTGTGCCAATAGTATCCCTCAAAGCTGCCTGAGTGTACTGTCTCACTGCATAGATGTAATTCTCAATTTTAATCACCGCGTCCTCAGGTCTTTCAACCTTAAAATAAACAACAGTATTAGCGAGGACGGGAATATTGTCCCGAGTCATTACTTCCTGTCGAGGGATGTCTTGCGTGATGATCCGAAGGTCCACTTTTTTAAACGATTCTAAGACAGGCATTACAAAAACTAGCCCTGGACCAGTAGTTCGCTTATATTTTCCTAACCTGAAAACTACTAGCCGTTCATATTCGAGAGCCACTTTTATGCCTCCCAAAAAAAAGAGTGCAATAAACAATAAAACAGCTCCAATTACAATAACTATGCTTGTCCATAACTGCATAAACTTATTCTCCTCATTAGTATAACTATTTGAATCAATACTGTGTTTTGCGTTAAATAGTTATTTAAAGAGTTTTATTTCATTAAAATTAGGAAGATTAAAATTATTGAAAGCATTCTCGTTTCTCAATATATGTTAGAAGGTGAGTTAATTCAATGCAAAAAGAAGTTATCAATACATCAAACGCCCCGGCTGCAATTGGGCCTTACTCTCAAGCCATAAAAATCGGCTCCTTTATTTTTGTATCAGGGCAAATACCTTTTGATCCGAAGTCAAATTCTATGGTGGAAGGCTCTATAAAAGAGCAGACTGAACAATCATTAAAGAACATCAAAGCAATCCTCGAATCCGCAGGAGCATCGCTTTCAAATGTAGTAAAATGCACTGTTTTTCTTAAAGATATGGCAACTTTTGGAGCGATGAATGAAGTTTATTCACAATACTTCAAAGAAAATCCTCCAGCAAGAGCTGCCATAGAAGTTGCACGACTACCCAAAGATGTCGGAGTGGAGATTGAGGCAATCGCTTATAAAGAATAAGGGGTACTTTAAACCCCCTTTTTTCTCTAAAAAACGTGATGGGGGCGCTGAAAAACACATAAATACGATTAAATAAAAATAACTGTAAGAGAATATAGCTTGATTGGTGCAAAGAACATGACTTTCAAAGAGAATTTCAGACCATTTTTAAGTAATTTACTCGAGACTGCAATGAAAGAAGCCTTATCTGACGGTATTATCACATCTGAAGAATCAGTCATTTTATCACAGATAGAAGTCGATGTTCGTTCATTTGAGAAAGAGCTTGCGAAAAATGTTGAAAGCGATGTGGGATTAAGCGGAGAAGCTGCAAAAAGAGCTTTTAAAGAACGTCTAATAAAAAGCATAAAACAACTTGCAATGGAAGATGGACAATTATCAAAGGATGAAGAGGTAATTATTAACAAATTAGAGCAATATTTTGCAGAAAAATAACCCTATAGGTTAAATCAATACATTCTTATTTAATTCAAAGACGTTTTCTGAAGAAAAACATAAACTTTAGTTTCGTTTGAAAAGAACTATTTTAATACTTCTTGAAAAAATCCTTAAACCTAAAGAGGATTACTAATATGTGAGTTCAATGAGTAAAGTAAAGAATATGGCACTTGCAGAGGAAGGTATGAAAGAGCTGGCTTGGGCTGAAAAAAATATGCCCATTTTAACAGCCATCCAAAAACGTTTTCAAAAAGAACAACCCCTTAAGGGGTTAAAGATAAGTGTCGCCTTACACCTCGAAAAGAAAACAGGGCAATTAATTCGAACCTTGCAAATGGCCGGGGCTGAAGTGTGTGTGGCAAGTTGTAACCCTCTCACAACCGATGACAGGGTAGCTGCAGCTCTTGCAACATTTAAAGGCATAGAGGTTTTTGCTTGGGCAGGACAAACAACAGAAGAGTATTACCAAAATTTGAATGCTGTTCTAGATTCTGCCCCTAATCTTCTCATCGATGATGGTGCAGATTTGATAACAATCATTCATTTTAAACGCCCAGAACTTCTTGAGAATGTTTTAGGAGCAAGTGAAGAAACAACAACAGGTGTCATCCGCCTGAAAGCAATGGCTAAAGAAGGGCAGTTGAAATTCCCTGTAATTAATGCAAATGGTGCTTATTCAAAACATTTATTCGATAATAGGTTTGGGACCGGACAATCCGTCTTAAATGCAATAATGAGTATCACAAATAAGCTGATTGCTGGGAAGACTGTTGTGATTGTTGGCTTTGGCTGGTGTGGCCGAGGGCTTGCAATCCGTGCAAGAGGAATGGGTGCAAGAACAATTGTTGTTGAAGCAGGCGATCGCCTTCCATATGCCGAAGAAGGTGAACCATCTGGGTGGCATAAAGCATTAGAAGCACTTTATGAGGGATTTGAAGTAATGAATATGGACCAAGCTGCGCCAATCGGTGATTTATTTATAACTGCTACTGGAAATAAGAACGTTATTTCAATAGAACACATGTTGAAAATGAAGGATGGGGCAATGTTAGCTAATGCCGGCCATTTTAATGTCGAAATTGATCTCAAAGAACTAACTAAGGAAACAATTTCAATTAAGGAAATTAATCCAAATTGTGATGAATATCAACTGAAGAACAAGCGACATTTGTACATTCTTTCCAAAGGCCGGCTTGTAAATTTGGCACGCCCCGCAGGTCAAGGACACCCCCTCGAAATAATGGATGGTTCATTTGCTATCCAAGCCCTTGCCATGGAATACTTAGCAAAGAATAGTAAGAACCTAGAGGCTGTTGTTATTCCTGTTCCATCCGTCTTAGATGATTTTGTTGCTAGGATGGCATTAGAATCTCATGACATTGCTCTTAATCCGTTGACTGCTGAACAGCGCAAATATCTCTCCGGCTTTCACGAAGGCACCTAATCCTTCTCTAATTGTCTCTATCGTGAGCAAATCATTTGCCCTAAATGGTTTATTGCCACTTATTCTTATCCTTATTCGGATATCAATTATCCTTCAAAGGATAATCTTTAAATATTTTATGATATAATGATTAATTGAACATCTTCCTCCTAAAAAGTGAAAGGAATTGCTTAGGGCAGTTAAAGAGAATTCGCTTTTGGTAGGAGTAAATAGCTAAAAGGAAATGATAAAGTTGACTTTAATCTCAAGGAATAATAATCAATTCGAAAATACTTTGGTAACTAAAATTGAACAAGCAAAGAAAATAATTGCCGATGCTTTGGAAAAATATGGCGAGAAAATAGCGATTGCTTGTAGTTTTGGAAAAGATAGCATGGTAGTTGTTCATTTAGCATTACAAATTAAACCAGATGTACAAATATTCACAGTGATGACTCCCTTCAAACCAAAAGAGACATTTGAATACAAAGATAAAATGATTAAGCATTATCAATTAAATATTAAAGAGTATATGTCCAAAGAAAAGATAGATCCAAATCTCCCTTACACCAATCCTGATGAATGTTGCCGAATCCTAAAAGTCGAACCAACAAAAGAAGCGGTGAAAAACCTCGATGCTTGGATTTGTGGTTTAAGAAATACAGAAGGGCGAACGAGAAAGAATTACCAAATAATTGAAGAAAAAAATGGTTTGGTTAAAATCAACCCAATTTTGAATTGGACTGAATTAGATATTTGGCGATATATTGCAATAAATAAAATTCCCGTTCATCCTTATTATGCTCGGGGATATCGCAGTCTTGGATGTGAGCCATGCACAAAAATTGTTAGTGATGATGCTTTAGAGCGTGAGGGTAGATGGATAGGCACAAGTAAATGTGGGGGAGAATGTGGCATCCATACAATGTCATTAAAATGACTTTATCTCCCTTTTACGCATCTTTACCTATAAAATATTGATTGTTTCTAATTTACACTAGAAGAAATCTAATAGATAGTCTTAAAAAAAAGGTTGATAAAAATGTCGAAATATCTCTTACAATGTCTATCCTGTGGTGCAAAAATAACCGATAATTATACGTTAGACTGCTCTTGTGGAAAAGGTGGTTTTTTCAGAACTGTTTATCAACAAAAATCATTTAATCCCAGCTCAGAAAATACTCTTTGGCGATTTCAAGAATGGCTACCCGTAGAAAAGCCTGCTTCTGTTGGATCTTTAGGAAATGAAAAACAGATTTTTGAAGGGTATCCAGGAAAAACGGTGGTTTATAAATCAGTTTACCTAGGAAAAGAACTTGGTCTTAAGAATCTTTTTATTGCTTTTAATGGTTATTGGCCTGAAAAAAACGCCAAAATAGTAACAGGTACCTTCAAAGGCTTAGAAGCGCCACCAACCATTAGACGTGCTATTGAGAAAGGGCTTCGACGCCTCCTTCTTGCCACTGCTGGAAATACGGGAAGGGCCTTTGCTGAGGAGGCGGCTCATCAAGCATTTGAAGTGATCATAGTTGCTTCGAAATCCGCACAAGAACGTTTATGGACAACACAAGAAGTCAAAGAAGAAAATGTTAAATATATTGCACTTGAGAAGGAAAACGATTATACAAATGCAATCAAACTCGGAAAGCGCATATGTTCAGAGATAAAAATTGAAACGGAAGGAGGGGCGAGAAATGTTGCAAGAAGAGATGGAATGGGAACTTGCCTTCTCGAAGCAGTGACTGAAATTGGCTCTTTGCCACACCATTATTTTCAAGCGATTGGGAGTGGAACCGGAGGAATTGCTGCTTGGGAAGCTGCAATGCGTCTTCTTGAAGATGGTCGTTTCGGTCAAGTCTTACCTAAACTACACTTGGCACAAAACAAAGAGTTCGCGCCGATTTTTAATGCTTGGCTCGAGAGACGGCCAATGATTACAGATACAGATTTAACTCTCCCAGTAGAAAAAATTACCGAATTATTTGCAGAGGTATTAGCAAACAGAACACCTCCATATTCTGTTAACGGAGGGGTGTTTGATGCTTTAACTGCTACACAAGGAGAGATGTATGCAATTTCAAAATCAAAGGCTATTGCTATGAGCAAGTTTTTTAGCTCTACAGAAGAAATTGACATCGTTCCCCCAGCTGCAATTGCTGTTGGTGCGTTGGTAGAAGCGGTAAACAATGAAAAAGTGGCTGCAAATGATATTATTCTTCTTAATATAACTGGTGGCGGACTTTTACGATTAAAAGAAGATTATGATCTTGTGCCAATTAAACCATTGATAACGTTGAAACATCCTAATGATCCTTTAGATGAAGTATCTGAATTGCTAATAAAAGATTAGTCAACGACTCGAGTGATAAACCCATTCTAGCTCTCAGGTGCAAATGCTGCAAGTTGAGCTAGAAGAGCAGTTAATTGTATTTCTGGGTTCGCACCTTCGGTAAGCCGGAAATCTGCTTCTCCAATTAATTTGACAAATTCGACTCTTGTTTGATCATCTATTTCCTTTAGCTGTAAAGCTTCTCGGTGAATTTGTTTAATAATATCTTGCGCTGCTAACC
>Ga0164310_10000571_pt1 | contig 19800 bp, 16 predicted proteins | sample GuaBasSedimGuay1_FD_121795 | JGI IMG/M metagenome (GOLD analysis project Ga0164310, IMG submission 121795) | Subseafloor sediment microbial communities from Guaymas Basin, Gulf of California, Mexico - Guay1, Core 4569-9, 0-3 cm | ecosystem: Environmental > Aquatic > Marine > Hydrothermal vents... | reverse complement strand
TACTTTGGGCTCCTTGGAGGATGGAGTATATCCTATCTGATCAAAAGGAGGGGGAATGTATCTTTTGCCCAGGTGAAGACAGGAGCCGGGATGCAGAGCGGCTCATACTTTACGTGGGTGAGAAAAGCATGGTGATTATGAATAGATACCCTTACAACAATGGGCACCTCCTGGTTGCACCAGTGAGGCATGTGGCTTCGTTGGACCAATTATCCTCTGAGGAAATGCTGGATCTGTTGATGACCGTCCGGAGGGCCATTGATGTGCTAAAGGAGGAAATGGGGCCTGAGGGATTCAATGTGGGCTTGAACCTTGGCAGGGTAGCGGGCGCTGGGGTGGAAGCACATATGCATTTTCATATCGTCCCTAGGTGGAACGGTGATACTAACTACATGACCGTATTGGGTGAGGTGAGGGTGATCCCTGAGCATTTACAACAAACATATAGGAAACTGTTGAAACGGTTTAAAGGTATAGACGATTAGGGGAGGTGAGGCATGAAATATCTCAAAGGTATAGGTGTGATTCTATTTTTGCTTTTCGTGGTGATTGTGGCTGTTCAAAACAACGCCCCCATGTCCACTACAGTGAGGTTTCATATTAATCTCCTCTTTTGGCAACATGAGACCCCAGACATGTCCATATATCTGGTTACTATTATTGCATTCTTGTTGGGAGTGTTCTTTACAGGCCTATATGGCATCGGGGAACGTTTTCGTCTGAAGCGTCAGATAAAGAGCCTTTCCAAAGAGATTAGGGAAAAGGATAAGGAATTGAACTCATTACGCAACCTGCCTGTCACCTCCGAGGAGATGAGGGATGCAGAGGTCCCTGAGATGAGCTGAAGGCTTATCCCTGTACGAAATGACTCATATGACAGATTTTAACTCTCAAGAAGCAGATTGTCTTTTCGCATATCCCACCGGCCTTTTCCCCAGCACTCCATTGTATCCGGCAGAAGGAGGCCATTCATGTGGCAGTCCTTTTTGCAATCACTTTTGAATGGTGAATATTATACGCTGCTTGCCGCCTCTTGTGCCCTCTTTCTGTTGGGGCTTTGGGTGGGCAAATGGTGGGCTGGCATGAGGGCTGGTGGCCGTAAAGGCAGGCGAGGTAAAGGTGACGAGGCCTTTATCAAGGGAATTCACTATATTTTGTCCGATGATCGAGATCATGCGATTGAAGAACTTACAAAATACGTGCAAATGGACTCCGAAACAGTGGAGACCTATGTGGCCTTGGGGAATCTTTATCGCTCAAAGGGTGACATTGAAAGGGCAATACGCATTCGCCAAAGCATTATTTTAAGGCCCAATATCGATAAGGAAATCAGGTTAAGGGCCCTATTTGATCTAGGCTTGGATTACAAGAAGGGGGGACTGCTGAATCGTGCCCTGCATACCTTTTTGGAGGTTTCCAAGAAAAACCCATCTGATGTGCAGACACTACAAGAGATTGAGAGGATATATGAAGAATTGAGAGAGTGGGAAAAGGCCTATGAGACACGCAAGAAGATCGCAAGATTACAAAAAGGTGATCACGCCCATATCTTGGCACATCACTTGGTGGAGATGGGAAAGGTAAGCCAAAAAGAGGGCAACCTTTCAAAGGCCAGGATATGGTTTAAGAAGGCCATAAATACCCATAGGGAATGTGTGGATGCATATTTACATCTTGGTGATCTTTATGCAATGAAACAGGAATATAAGAAGGCCATTTCCGCATGGAAAAGGATTGCCATTGTGGCCCCTCGTTATACCTTTTTGGCATATGATCAACTCGAGGAAACCTATTCAAAGATGAAAAATCGCAGGTTAGTTGAGGAGTTTTTGAGGGAATCGGCCCAAGTCAATGGAGATGCCTTTACTCACCTTGCCCTTTCTCGATTCCTGTTTACAGACGGAGATGTGGAGGGTGCATTACGTGAGCTTCAAAATGCCCTGGAGCGCACCCCGCACCTTTGGGAAGCGAGGAAGTTTCAAGGAGAGATCCTTCTCCACTCTGGCAGGCAGGAGGAGGCCTTGGAGGCCTATGAGGAGCTTATCGCCCATTTGGACATTCCCTCTCTTAGGTTTCAGTGCACGACATGCGGATTTGAGGCCAATGAGTTACATTGGCAATGCCCAAAATGCAGGACCTGGGATTCCATGGCTCCCTTGGGTGAAATGATATAATTAAGTATAGATCGTAGCACCAATGGGAGCCTGAAAAATATAAATCCACTAGGATCCAAAATAGACACTGAGGTGAAGGTTTAACGTATGGCCCAGATAACACCCATGTTAAGGCAGTATCTTGGGATCAAGCAGGAATACCCTGATGCGATCCTCTTCTTTCGCATGGGTGATTTTTATGAGATGTTTTTTGAAGATGCCCGAATTGCTTCCAAGATCCTCGGTATTGCCCTGACTTCCAGGGGAACCTTTAACGGGGAGAAGGTCCCCATGTGTGGCATTCCTCATCATGCCTCCAAATCATATATCGCCAGATTGGTGGCAGAAGGCAAAAAGGTAGCCATATGCGAACAGGTCGAAGACCCCAAGCAGAGCAAAGGGATTGTGAAGCGGGATGTGGTACGAATTGTGACCCCAGGCTCCTTGTTAGAAGAAAGGGAACTAAGTGAGAAGGACAACCTATACATGGCCAGTGTGGCTAAGGCGTCTTCCTGCTATGGGTTGGCCCATATGGACCTGTCCACCGGAGAATTTCGGGTAACAGAAGTCTCTGAATGGGAGGAGATCGTGGATGAGCTGGGTCGCATCAATCCTGCAGAATTACTCCTCCTGGAAAGGGACGGGCTCCAGAGCAAGGAAGAGCTATCTGAATTCCGACTGGAGATCCTTGACAGATCTTCTTTTAACCCGGCCAAGGCAGAGGCCGTGCTGAAGGATCAATTGGGGACCACGTCGCTTGCGTCCTTCGGTATTGAAGAAATGAAAGCCGGTGTGGTGGCCGCAGGCGCCATTGTATCTTATTTGCAAAAGACACAAAAAACAAATCCAGAGCACATAAGGGAAGTGGTGCCTTACCGGCCTGGTGAGTATATGTTTCTGGACCAGGCTACCTCCACGAACCTGGAGCTTTTTAGGACCATCAGGAGGCGCTCGGAGGAAGGAACGCTCTTTCATATTCTGGATAGAACGCTTACGCCCATGGGCAGTCGCCTACTCAAAAAATGGATTGCTTATCCCCTTGTAAACCTTAAAACCATAAGGGGACGGCTCGCTGCGGTATCGGATTTCAAGGAGGACCTTCTCTTGAGAGAGGGGGTTCGAAAGGATCTGGACCAGATCTACGATTTAGAGCGGCTCAATGGGCGGGTGGCCCTTGGCAGGGCCACACCCAGGGACCTGATTGCACTGCGAAATTCCATAGAGCATCTTCCCTCTATCAAGGCCCATCTCAAGGGCTCTGCCAGCTCACTCCTTTGTGATATTGCCGAGGCATTGGACACCTTGGATGATGTTTACAGGTGGATTAAGGAGGGTATTCGGGATGATGCCCCAGTCACACTCAAGGAAGGAGGGGTGATAAGGGAGGGCTATGATGAAGAACTGGACAAGTTGATCCAACTGACCCGAGGAGGCAAAGACTGGATTGCACAATTTGTAAGGGAGGAGCAAGCACGGACCGGCATACAGAACCTAAAGGTGGGCTACAATAAGGTCTTTGGATATTATATAGAGGTCTCAAAGGCGAATCTGAAAGCAGTGCCTACCCACTATATCAGGAAGCAGACACTGGTCAATGGCGAGCGATTTATCACCGAAGACCTGAAGAATATGGAAGATCAGATCCTGAGCGCAGAGGAAAGGCGGGTGGCGCTTGAACAGGAATTATTTGAGCGCATCAGGAGGAGGATTGCTGCGGAAAACAGGCGGATCAAAGAAACAGCGGCCTTAATAGCTCAAGTGGATGTCCTGGCTGCCTTGGCTGAAGTGGCTGAGCTTTATGGTTACACGTGTCCTGATATAGATGAGAGTAGAGAGATTGAAATCAAAGAGGGAAGACATCCTGTCATCGAGCAGGCGCTGAAAGAAGAGAATTTCGTGCCAAATGACATCCTGCTGGATGACAAGGAGCAGGAGATGCTCATTATTACGGGTCCCAATATGGCGGGAAAATCCACCATACTGCGCCAGGTGGCCCTTATTGTGTTAATGGCCCAGATTGGCAGCTTTGTACCAGCGGCCAAGGCACGAATAGGCCTTGTGGATAGGATATTCAGTCGAGTGGGGGCCTCTGATGACCTGGCAAAGGGTCGGAGCACATTTATGGTGGAAATGAATGAAACTGCCTCTATCCTCCGCAACGCCACCCCCAGAAGCCTTGTCATCCTGGACGAAATAGGTAGGGGTACCAGTACCTACGACGGGCTCAGTATTGCCTGGGCTGTTGCTGAGGCCTTACATGATCTGGAAGGGGTAGGGGTTAGAACACTGTTTGCCACACACTACCATGAATTAACCGAACTGGTGACCACCAAGGAGAGGGTAAAGAATTTCAATGTGGCAGTGAAGAAATGGCAAGACAAGATCATCTTTTTGAGGAAACTGGTCCCTGGCGGTACCAGTCGGAGTTATGGTATTGAAGTGGCACGCCTGGCTGGAATACCAGAGGCTGTGATCCAGCGGGCCGGAGAGATTTTGGAAAACCTGGAAGGCCAAGACATGGACGAGGCAGGAAGGCCTAAAATAGCCCGTTCCAAGCTTCCTGGTTCAACACAAGCGGTGCAACTGAACCTATTTGGCATACATGATAATCGTTTGGCTAGATGGATAAAAGAGCTGAACATTTCCAGAATGACACCCTTGGAAGCACTGGTGGAATTGGACAAGATGAAAAAGTTCGTTGATGAACAGGGAACCTGAGATAGAATGAGAGAGTACGGCTGCCAAGGTACAACAAGGCATTTCATCTATGGGCTTATTGCCCTGATCTTCATTGTATGGTTTTGCCCCCTAAAGAGTGGCCTTGCGATCAACAAGAGCCAAAAGAATGCTGCCCTTTATCTAAAAAAGGCGGATCGTTGCCGTACCCTATTGCTTCGTTCTTCAAAACGTAAGAAATACCGCCATTATTGGTTGAACTGTATAAGGCGGTACGAGCGCATAGCCAGCTCTTATCCCGATTCAAAAGAGGCCCCCATTGCCCTTTACCGAGCAGGTCGCCTATATACTTCCCTCTACAAGTTCTCGGGCCTGGAAAGGGATCTGGAGCATGCGTTGTCCTTATATCAACGCGTGGTGGAAAAATACGCCCACCATAGCGTAGCAGATGACGCCCAATATCGCATTGGCGAGATCTACTACAAGTATAAGAAAGACCCGGCCAAGGCCTATGTGGAATTTCTTAAAGTGGATATTAAGTTCCCCTCGGGTGACTGCCGTCCTAAGGCCAGAAAGATGCTGGATCGCCTGGCCGTCAAGCTGAGGAAAAAGGATGTTATAAGGGAAACGAGCGGGGCAAAGGAAGGGGCATCCAAGGTCCTAGGGAACGTAAAGGATATACGCCACTGGTCAACGCCCAACTACACAAGGGTGGTCATTGATTTGGACCGACCAGTGAAGTATGAACACCACTTACTCCGTCAAGATCCCCGATCCAAAAAGCCAAAGAGGATATACATTGATCTTAAGGGCGCGCGGGTCAGCTCAGACATTGACAGCCAGATTCCCATAAAAGACGGCCTCCTTCACCGGGCAAGGGCAGCACAGTACCAAGACCGGATAGTGCGTGTGGTTTTGGACCTGGAAAGCATTGGGGGTTACAAGGTCTTCCATCTCTATGACCCGTTCCGCATCGTGGTGGATGTAAAACGCTCCCCAGCTAAAGAAGAAAAAATCCTTACTTCGCCCAAACTCACAACAAAGAGACGGGTCAGAAAAGGGATCAGAAAGGCCAAGGCCCCTGACAAGGCAGTGACACTTGCGAGGCAGCTCGGCCTGAATGTGAACCGAATTGTTATTGACCCAGGCCATGGAGGCAAGGACCCGGGTTGCTACCTAGGCAGAGGGATCAAGGAAAAGGATATTGTTTTGAGACTGGCCAAGATCCTGGCCAAGAAGATAAGGAAAAGGTTGGGCTGTGAAGTAATCCTTACAAGGACAAAAGACATCTTTCTGCCTCTTGAAAGAAGGACTGCCATTGCAAATATAAATAAGGCCGATCTCTTTATCTCCCTCCATGTCAATGCACACAGAAAGCGCTGGGTCTCTGGTATTGAGACCTATTATCTAAATATGGCTACTGATGAACGCGCTGTACTCGTGGCTGCGAGGGAGAATGCTACCACCCAGAAAAACATCAGTGACCTTCAGGCCATTTTAAATGATCTGCTACTGAATACCAAGATCCACGAATCCAGCCGGCTGGCTTATGAGATTCAAAAGGGTATGGTCTCAGAACTCAAAAAGAGATATCGCCACATACGGAGCTTGGGAGTGAAACAGGCACCTTTCTATGTTCTCATTGGGGCTCAGATGCCTTCTGTGTTAATCGAAACAGGATTTCTAACTAATCCTACTGAAAGAAGAAGGCTTCTTAATACAGTCTATGAAGACCGGCTCGCAGAAGGAATTTGTAAGGGCATTAAACGGTATATAGACAGTATCAATTTGGTTTATCAAGGCGGGTAGGCCTTTTTTAGGCCCTTGCCGCTTGAGCGGTTTCAGTTGCCTTTTCGTCGGATGATTGCCGGGTCTTCATCCTCAAGTAGGCATCTATAAACGGATCAATATCTCCGTCCATAACCCTTTCAAGGTCTCCGATTTCCACACCTGTCCGGTGGTCTTTGACAAGCCTGTAGGGATTGAACACATAGGAGCGGATTTGACTTCCCCATGCTATTTCTTTCTGGGATTGATGCATTTCCTGTTTCTTTGCCTCTAATTTTTTCTTCTCCAACTCATAAAGCTTTGCCTTTAGGACCTTCATGGCCAGGTCCTTGTTCCGGTGTTGGGACTTTTCATTTTGACATTGTACCACGATTCCGGTGGGAAGATGCGTGATACGTACTGCAGAGCTGGTCTTATTTACATGTTGGCCACCGGGGCCACTGGCCCGAAAGGTGTCAATACGGAGATCCTTTTCGTCTATTTCAATCTTTATGTCCGTATCAACTTCGGGAAGTACGGATACAGAGGCAAAGGATGTATGTCTTCTCCCTGTTGCATCAAAGGGAGAAATGCGAACCATCCGGTGAATGCCATGCTCTGATTTCAACAGACCATAGGCATAAGGACCTGATACAGTAAACGTCACATTCTTAATACCGGCTTCCTCGCCTGCCAGAAAGTCGATAACGCTAGTCTTCATGCCCTTGTCTTCTGCCCACCGGGTGTACATACGAAAAAGCATCTCCACCCAGTCCTGGGCCTCGGTCCCTCCTGCGCCCGCATTTATGGCCACAATGGCATTGCGATGGTCATCTGGCTCCCCCAGAAGAGACTGGGTTTCTAGGATATTGATTTCTTTTTCCAGCCTTTGAACTTCCTTGTAGACCTCCCTTAGCGTTTCCTCGTCGTTCTCTTCCCAGGCCATATCAGCGAGGATCTTCGCCTCTTCCACTTGGGACTTGTATTTTTCCCAGCCTTCAATTTTTTCCTGAAGTGTGGCGCGTTTTTGACTGATTCGCGAGGTTTCCTCTTGGTCCTTCTGCCAAAAGGAGGGTTCTGCCATGACCTTTTCTATCTTGGCAAGTTCTGTTTTCAGGCCGTCAATGTCAAAGATGCCCTCGCAGGGATTCAAGTTGACCAATCAGCCGGTCTATTCTCTCCACCATTTCTTCATAAATCATGCTTATTACCTCCTATATGCATTACCCTATGTACCCTAGGCCCTTTGTCGTCTGTCGCTTCAGAAATACGTTTCCTTATCTAATCGGATACATTGAATAAGAACAAAAGTAACTCCTACTATTAAAAATAGACTAAAGTAAGCATAAAGACAATCCCTTATTTTAGATTCCTTCTCCTAAACAAGAGTGAGAGGATCAATGCCATAAGAGAAATTAGGATTGAGCCCTTAGCAAAGATATCCCCATAACGGGTATATGGGGTAGGATGAAAGGCACTAGGGACCTGAACAGTATCTATGAGTACCTCTTTGGTAAATAGTCCACTTTTCTTTTGAATCCTTCCTGAGGCATCAATAAAGGCGCTAAATCCTGTATTGGCTGCCCTGATGAGTGGGACACTGTTTTCCACTGCGCGAAACACGGCCATGGCCAGGTGTTGATAAGGGGCGCTTGTTTTGCCAAACCAGGCATCGTTGGTGAGGTTGACGAGCATATTTGCTCCCTTTTGCATCTGGACCCTGGCAAGTTCGGGGAAGATGGCCTCAAAGCAAATCAGTACACCACAAGAGATGTCATCAAGGCGGAGGGGATTAACCCTGGACCCAGATTGGAAATCGCCTGCTCCTGGCACGAGTTTGTTCACAAAAAACAGGAATCTTCGCAGCGGTACATATTCCCCAAAGGGGACCAGATGAACCTTGTCATAGTGCTGGAGTGCCTTTTGATCTGGCCTGAGGAGATATGCCCGATTAAAGTACCTTATACCATCTACGGTTCTCTTGTAGGCAGGACTCCCAAAAAGAAGGGGGGTTTGAAACTCCTTTGTGAGGGACGTGACTTTTGTTGCTAAGATTTTGTTGTCTTGAAAAAAGAAAGGGGTTGCTGTCTCAGGCCACACTAGGAGGTCAGGATGCGACTTTGCGGCCTTGCGGCTAAGGTGTTCATACAACTCCATAGTCTGGCGTTGAAACCTTGGATTCCATTTTACGGACTGATCGATACCGGGCTGTACAATGGCCACAGTGACATCCTTCAAGGAGCGTGAGTTGTGGAAAGGCTGGTTATTCAAACAATGATATCCGTACAATAGGGTCCCCGCAATGCATAGGCCTGTGAGAGCGATGGCAATACTGAGGTCTTGTGAAGAGGCCCTTCGGCTGGCCAACAGCACCCTGTAACAGAGCCAATTTACGAGAACGATGATAAAGGATATGCCGTATACTCCCGTAAGTTTGGCCACTTGAATGAGCAAGTGGTGTCCATATTGGGAATAGCCCGCCAAACACCAGGGGAAACCTGTCAGGACTCTGGCCCTGCCATATTCCAAGGCGACCCAAGCCAAACTGATCCAAACAAAGGAAAGGGTTGTGTTGCGGAACAGAACCGCCATACAGCAAAACAAAGCAGGATAGAGTGCAAGATAGAAAACCAGTAAGGCCAAGGGAACGAGACTTGTGATGGCGGAGAGGTTTCCATAATGCCCAAGCGCTACAACAATCCAATAAATCAGGGCCAGGAAATGGGCTACACCCCAGATCCAGCCCAATCGAAAGGCTGGGCCTATGGTCTTGTTTTCCAGGAGCCGAAAAAGGGGGGCGAGAGAGAACCATGCAAGCCAATCAAAGGGTGAGGGAGGCAGGGATGCCGCAAGTGCCAGCCCTGACAACAAGGCTACTACATAGTCCAATGCCTTTAATTGAGCCGAGTTTTTCATTTACTATCTTTATCTCCCGGTCTCAGTCCCCACCCTCCTGGCGGGTCCCCGGTTTGCTTTTACAGGACAGAGTCAAGTAGCGGGATATGCACTGGTATCAGGGGATTGGGAGGACGAGGAAATACGCCTAATGAGCACCTTGTCTATCTTTCTTTGATCGGCTTGCTGGATGGTAATTTCCAGTTCATTATAGGCGATTTTTTCATTGACCTGGGGCAACCTTCCAAGAAGATTGATGATGAAGCCCCCCACGGATTCGTAATCCCCCTTTGGTAGCTGAATTTCCAAGGCCTCTTCAAGCTTCTCAATCTCCAATTTGGCATCTACCAGATAGGTAGTTTCATTAATCTGGGCTAGAAGGGGGGGCTCCGGGTCATGTTCGTCCAGTATCTCGCCCACAATCTCTTCTAATATGTCTTCAATAGTGATGATACCAGCAGTACCCCCATACTCATCTGTTACTATGGCAAGGTGGGTCTTTTTTTCCTTCAGGTTTTTCAAGATCTCACTGATGTTCTGGGTTTCTGGGACAAAATAGGGGGCTCTCAAGACCTCGAAAGGAAGTTTAGACTCGGGGTCTTCTCCCCAGAGTTTTAGGAGGTCCTTGGCATGGAGGATTCCAACAATTTTATCTATGCTTTCCTTATGGATAGGGATTCGTGTGTGCCCGCAGGCATTTACCAACTTGATAAGCTCACCAAGAGAAGTGTCAAGGGAGGCTGATGAGATTTCAGTGCGGGGTACCATAACAGAGTGGGCCTTGGTATCCTTCAGGGCCAAGACCGCATAAACCATACTGGTTTCCTCGCCACTAATAAGGCCCTTGGCCTGGCCCTTATCCATCAGATCATGGATTTCTTCGGCGAGGTCGTTGCTGTTACTCAGGTGTGTCTTTTTTCTGAGGATAGATTTTATAAAACGCAGAAGGCCTTGTTCAGAGCTATCGTCCAATGATGTTCAATTACTCCGTTCAAGTAGTTTGGGTTAAACTGCGCAGTTCTTTGCCAATGGATCTCTGCTGGAAGGTCTATGTTTCCCTTGACAACCTAAAATAATTTTAGTTTTATATTACTAATGTGTCAAGGGATTTGAGGAAAATTAGCCTCTTGACGCCAGGGCCAAAAAGACGTAAATTATATAAATAACGGTGCTGCCCCATGGGATAGGGCAGGCTCACGAGGGCGGGCATAGCTCAGTTGGTAGAGTACAAGCTTCCCAAGCTTGGTGTCGCGGGTTCGAGCCCCGTTGCCCGCTCCACTTATATGTGCTTAACACCCAAGAGTGGCAGCTCGATGGGTGATGTTGTGAGTAGCTGGCAGATGTTGTAGGGAGCGCCTGTTCGGATTCCTTAGCTTCTCCTTGGACGGTAGTTAAGGGCTTAACCGGGCCTGATTCCCTTTTTGAGGTTTGCTGGTGCTGCTGCGGGCCGGCCTACTTCGAATTGCGGGCTGGACGGTGGATTTCTTATATCGCATTCAACGCTGCGTAATGTAAGTGACCGCGGTTCATTTTAGTCTGCAGAATGTGGAAGCGGGCCTCAAAGCCCGCTTTTTTCTTGACTCATATGGGTGGGCGGAATCAGGCAGTGCCGCCATTGCTGAGATAAAAACGAGATAGATCAAATCTATTGGTATTAGGAGAATAGGTGGGCCACCGACCTGAAAATGTGGAAGAGGATGTTATCAGGCTTATTGAGCCCGTAGTGGAGGACCTCGGCCTTGAGCTTGTGGATGTAGAATATGTCACGGAGCGCGGCAGGTGGATTTTGAGGGTTTACATTGACAAGGCAGGAGGCGTAACAGTGGATGATTGCGCCTTGGTAAGCAATGAAATCGGGGACCTCATTGATGTCAAGGATATTATCGCTGGTCACTATGTACTGGAGGTATCTTCCCCAGGCCTGAACCGCCCACTGAGAAAGGAAAAGGATTTTATCTGGGCGACCGGGAAAAGAATCAAGGTACGGACAAAGATGCCTGTGGAGGGCAGGCGGAATTTTACAGGGTTACTTAGGTCGTGTCAAAAGGGAGTGATAAGATTGGACCTGGATTCAGGCGAAGTGGAGCTGCCTTTGGGTGACCTAGAAAAGGCCAATTTGGTTTATCCATATGAGTAGAGGTGGAGAGGCCTTTGTCCAAGAGAACCTGATGGATGATGGCCTGAACAAGGGCATTATACAACAGCCATTTTCCTTTTAATCGGAGAAGAGTGCAATGATTTCGGATTTAAAGAGAATGATTGATCAAGTGAGTCGGGAGAAAGGCCTTGAACAGGAGGTGCTAATTAAGGCCCTGGAGGAGGCCGTTAAGACGGCGGCCAGGAAAAAATTCGGGGCAGATAGGGATCTGGAGGTCAGTTTTAATCCAGAGTTGGGTGAAGTGGAGGTATTTGAATTCAAGGAAGTGGTAGAAAAGGTCACTGATGACCGGCTTCAGGTCTCTCTGGAAGAGGCCAGGAAACTGGATCCCGAATGTGAGATCGGCGATAGCCTGGGTATGAAGATGGAAACCAGCACATTTGGTCGCATTGCTGCCCAGTCGGCTAAACAGGTGATCATGCAAAGGCTGAAGGAGGCAGAAAGGGATATTGTTTACGATGACTTTAAGGATAGAAAAGGTGAGATTATTAATGGCATTGTTCAGCGGTTTGATAAGGGTTCCATCATTGTAAACCTGGGACGAACAGAGGCCGAACTGCCGCCACGAGAGCAGATACCAAGGGAGTCTTATCGTCAGGGAGATCGGATTAGGGCCTATATTTTGGATGTCAAACAATACAGCCGGGGACCCCAGATCATTTTGTCCAGGACCCATCCGAATTTCCTTTCAGCACTCTTTGAAAATGAGGTCCCTGAAATCTCAGAGGGGATAGTGAAGATCATGCAAGTGGCTAGAGAGCCTGGTAGCCGCTCCAAGATCGCTGTCTACTCCAAGGATCCTGATGTGGATCCTGTAGGGGCGTGTGTGGGTATGAAGGGAAGCCGGGTGCAGGCTGTTGTGCAAGAGTTGCGCGGGGAAAAGATCGATATCGTGACTTGGGATCCAGACCCTGCCAAATTCATCTGTAACGCCCTGGCCCCAGCTGAGATCATCAGGGTTATCGTGGATGAAGAAAACCACTCCATGGAGGTGGTGGTGCCGGATGACCAGCTTTCCCTAGCTATTGGCAAACGGGGACAAAATGTTCGGCTGGCATCCCGGCTTACGGGATGGGGGCTTGATGTTATTAGCGAGACCAACTACAACAAGGCCCTCAAGGAAGGATACCAATCCCTCTTGGATTTGGAAGGCGTGGGCGAAAAGTTGGCCTCCGAGCTTTACCAGGAAGGTTTTCGGTCAGCTCAGGATTTGAGCCAGGCAGATGTGGAGGAACTTTTGTCCATCGAGGGAATGACAGAGGACAAGGCTCGAGTGCTTATTGAGGATGCGGCTGCATATGTTGAGAGAAAACAGCTTGAGGCAGAGCAGGTAAAGGAAACAGAGGCAAGCACAAAAGAGGGATTGGAGGAAAAGTCTCAGGACACTGCTCGGGAACAAAGTGCCGTAGATGGCGAAGGGTAAAGGGCATATTCCCATCAGGACATGCATCTCGTGCGGTGCAAAGAAGGATAAGAAAGCATTGGTCCGACTTGTACTGGACAACGACGGATGGGTGGTGGTGGATAAGAGCGGTTCAGCCCCAGGGAGGGGGGCTTATGTATGCAAGAATGAACAATGCTGGTCAGAACTGGAAAAGGGCAAAAGACTGGCCAGGGCCTTTCGGGGCAAAGGGCGCCTGAAGCTTCGGCCCCACTGATAAGAGAAGGTACCAAATGTATTACTCGAATGAGACCAAGAGGATGGTCTTATTCAGGATTCGGGGGAGTGTATGGCAAAAGTCAGAGTCTATGAGCTTGCTCGTGAACTGAATCTGGAAAGCAAGGCCTTGGTGGAGAAACTTCTTGCAGGTGGCATGGATATAAAGAACTACATGAGCACCTTGGACGAAGATGCAGTGGCCAGGGCCCGGGATATTGTCTCCGGCAAGGTCTCTGAAGTGGTAGAAGAGAAGAGGGTAAGACCCACAGTGATTCGCCGTAGAAGGAAAAAGGTCACCATTGTGGCCAAGACGCCTCCGGCAGAAGCCGAAGAAAAACCTGAAGAGCCCCCTCTTCCTGAAGCTGTTGCCAAAGTGGAAAAGGAGGCAGTCCCACAAAAGCCGGAAGAGGCAAAGGCGGCCCCCGAAGTGCCCCCCAAGGCTGTTGAGGCCCCTGGAGCTGAAACAGAAAAGGTTACCAAGGAGGCTTTACCGGTCGAGGAAGTCGAAAGGCCCTTGGAAGTCTCTCAAGAGCCAGAAGAAGTGGCTGAGGCAGCCCCTAAACCGTCTGTCAAGCAAGAAGTGGTTAAGGAAGAAAAACCTGTAAGAGCGAGGCCAAAAAAGAAGAAAAAGAAGGAAGAACCTGCCAAGATCATTAAACGGCCTGAAGAAGGACCACTAAAGGACTTACTGGCTAAAGAGGTAGAGAAGGAGGAAAAGCCTAAACTCAAGCCTACCCCTGTCATGAAACCCCTTGAGATAGCGAGGGAGGTGGCGGAAAAAGCGGCAAAGGCAAAACCGGCCAAAAAGAAAAAGGAGAAACGAAAAGAAGAGCCTGAGGAACTTGTGCCTAAAAAGGCTGTCCGGCATCGGAAGAAGGAGATATTCGAAAGGGCGGAACTCTATGAAGGCCGCCTCCCCAAGAGAAAGGAAAAGAAGTCTGCCAAGAAATTGAGGGAGGTGGAAAGGGAGCCCAAACAACCCGAGATCACGATCCCGAAGGCGGTCAAGCGGAGATTGAAGGTTCAGGAATCTGTTACTGTGGCCGAATTGGCAAAGGCTATGGGTGTCAAGGCTGCTGATGTAATAAAGAAGCTTATGGCACTGGGTGCGGTGGTAACCATCAATCAATCCATTGATTTTGAGACCGCCTCACTTGTGGCCGACGAGTTTGGCTATGAACTGGAGCTGGATACCTTTGCTGAGGAGCAGCTTCTTGCAGAAGAGGAAGATCGGCCTGAAGATCTTGTGCCCCGTCCTCCGGTAGTCACCATTATGGGCCACGTTGACCATGGAAAGACATCTCTTTTAGATTATATACGTAAGTCCAATATCATCAGTGGGGAGTCAGGAGGTATTACCCAACACATTGGGGCCTATTATGTGAAAACCGATGGTGGAGATATTGTCTTTTTGGATACCCCTGGCCACGAGGCCTTTACAGCCATGAGGGCAAGAGGGGCCAAGGTGACGGACCTCATCGTGTTGGTGGTGGCCGCAGATGACGGTGTAATGCCCCAGACCCGAGAGGCCATCAACCATGCTAGGGCTGCTGACATCCCCATTGTTGTAGCCATAAATAAGATGGATAAACCAGAGGCAAACCCTGAGAAGGTTAAGCGGGAGCTTGCCGAGTTGGATCTGGTGCCGGAGGAGTGGGGTGGTGAGACCATCTTCGGTTACATCTCTGCCAAGACCGGGCAAGGGGTCGATGATTTGCTGAGTCTTATCCTGCTTCAGGCCGAGATGCTCGAGTTGAAGGGCAATCCCAAAAAACCCGCCAGAGGCACAGTTATAGAGGCTCGGCTGGACAGGAGCAGAGGGCCTGTGGCCACTGTTCTGATCAAGAACGGCACCCTTAAACAGGGCGATTATTTTGTGTGCGGAGAGCATTATGGTCGGGTCAGGGCCATGTTAAACCACAGGGGCAAGAAGATGATCTCTGCAGGACCTTCCATGCCGGTTGAGGTATATGGCATATCAGGTGTCCCTATGGCTGGGGACGAATTTGTGGTGGTAGGTGACGAAAGGACTGCAAAGCGTATTGCAGAACATCGACTGGCCCGAAGCAAGAAGCAGGAGATAACAAAGAAGGGTATTGTGAGCCTGGATGACCTGTTCGAAAGGATCAAAGAGGGTGAGGTCAAGGAGTTAAATATTGTTTTGAAGACAGATGTCCAAGGCTCTTTAGAGGCGTTGTCTGAGGCCCTCAACAAATTGAGTACCGATGAGGTAAAACTCAGTATTATTCATTCTGCTACAGGTGCTATCACAGAATCCGACGTAATGCTTGCCTCTGCTTCCAATGCCATCATCATTGGGTTCAATGTGAGGGCCAATCCCAGGGTGGCGGAGATTGCCGAAAGGGAAAGCGTGGACATTCGTTACTATGATGTCATCTATAATGTATTACAGGATATCCGTAGCGCCATGGCAGGTCTCTTGGAGCCCGTTTACAAGGAAGAAATTATAGGCAGGGTGGAGGTGAAGGCTATTTTTCATGTTCCCAAAGTGGGGACCGTGGCTGGCTGCTATGTAACGGACGGACGCATTGAACGGAACGCCAATGTCCGTGTATTACGGGATGATGTGGTTGTCTTTGATGGCAAGCTTGCTTCCTTAAAGCGATTCAAGGATGATGTTAAGGAGGTTCAGGCAGGCTATGAGTGCGGGATTGGCATAGAAAACTTTCAGGATATTAAGCCTGGCGATGTCTTTGAAATTTACCGTGTGGAAGAAATGGAAGCAGAGCTTTAACAATGGTCGTCGGTACGCTTAAGATTGAATTCTATCTCACGGATAACCATTCCCTGAAAGGGAAGCGGAAGGTCGTGAGAAGTATGGTGGACAAGGTGAAGTCTCGCTTCAACGTTGCCATTGCAGAGGTCGGATCTAATGACAAGTGGCAGAAAATCGAGCTTGGGATCACTACAGTGGGCAATGACCGCAGGCACATTGACTCATCATTAAATCACATACTCTCTTTTCTTGAGTCTCTGTATCTGGCCAGGGTCGTACACTGCGAGGTGGAGATTTTTAATGTTTAAGATTGAAAGACCTTTCATTGCAACAATCAAGAAAGGCAGATCTTAAGGGAAGAGATAAAGGACACCCTAGCGGTGTTATATGGAGAATGTCCCATGCTGGCAGGCAAACGAACCAGAAGGGTGGGAGAGCAAATCTTAAAAGAGATCGCCGTGCTTCTTTTGGAGAGTGTGAAAGATCCAAGGGTCAAATCAGTGACCATGACAGGGATCAGGCTCAGTAAGGACCTCAAACACGCTAGGGTATATTATAGTGTGCTTGGCGGCCGGGGAGAAGTGGGAAGAGCACAGGCCGGTCTTGACAGTGCAAAGGGATATATCAAGCGAAAGATAGGCCAAAGACTGGCTCTTAGGTATGTCCCGGAGCTCCTTTTTATCCATGACGAATCACTGGAAGTGGGAACCAACTTAGAAAAACTACTGGAAACCTTGAAAAGAGATGAGTCCTGGAATAACGCAGACGAAGATCGTTGAGAGGCTAAGACAGGGCAACGCATTCATTTTGACAACCCATAAGGATCCAGATGGAGACGGAATAGGGTCCATGTTAGCTCTGGGGGAGGCGCTAAGGAAGGCAGGAAAAAGGATAGCGCTTGTATTAGAAGAGACCGTGCCAGTCCCGTTTGATCTTTTGAAGGGGGCTGAGCAAATTCAGCAACTGGTTGACCTCCATGAGCATTGGGATGGTGTGTTGATTTTGGATTGTGCTGATGAAGGACGCCTAGGAGGCCTTTCGGGTCAACTAAGGTCAGTAAGGCCTTGGATGAATATCGACCACCACGAGACCAACACATACTTCGGTGATATGAATCTCATCCAGGAAGAGGCCTCCTCTACAGGAGAGCTGGTCTATTACCTAATAAGAGAGGCAGATTTTGAGCTTAATAGTTCCATTGCTGAGAACCTTTTTGCCGCCATCCAGACTGATACAGGATCTTTCAGATATGACAATACCACGGCAGGTGCGCTCCGTATTGCTGCTGAGTTGCTTGACCTTGGGATCAAGCCTTGGGAAGTAACGCAAAAGATAATGGATGGCCACGATTTGCCCAGGCTGAAGCTCTTGAGATTTGCCCTTGATACTATCGAAATTCATCACGGTGGGAAGATTGCCATCATGACTCTTACAAAGGATATGTTTGAGAAGGCCGGAGCAGGCAAACTGGATAGTGAGCGCTTTGTGGACTATGCCAGGTTTATTCGTGGCGTAGAGATTGCCGCCCTTATCCGCCAAACAGGAAAAGACGAGTTTAAGTTTAGCCTGCGGTCCAATAATAAAGTCAATGTGGCTGATTTGGCCTCTGTTTTTGGTGGCGGAGGGCATGCAAGGGCGGCTGGTTTTGATGGTAAAGGAGAGTTATCAAGTTTAAAGACATCGTTCATAGAGGAGGCGGCGCGATTTCTCAATGCAGGACGCTAAAGGGGGTATACTTCTTGTGGATAAGGAGGAAGGAGAGACCTCCCATGATGTGGTGGAGAAGGTAAGGCGCGCCTTACGCACGCGAAGGGTGGGACATGCTGGAACACTAGATCCCTTTGCCACAGGCCTTCTTCTGATAATGATAGGAGAGGCCACCAAGCTCGCCCCTTTTATAGCTGCCGAGACCAAGGCCTATGATGCTACAGTGAGGCTTGGCATTGAAACGGATACTTATGATCGGACCGGTAAGGTCCTGCGGACTACAAGCACGGTACAGGTAGAGGATTTGACGATTCAAGAGGTTCTGAAGGGGTTTTTGGGCGAAGTTAAACAGGTGCCACCTCCTTATTCGGCAATAAAAGTGCGGGGCAGAAGGGCCTATAAACTAGCCAGAGAGGGTAGGGCTGTGAAGCTCGCGCCAAGGAAGGTTAGGATCCATGAACTTGTGGCAACTGAGATAAACCTGCCTTTTATTCGGCTCTGGGTACACTGCTCCTCTGGGACCTATGTCAGGAGCTTGGCCTCCGACATTGGCAAGAGGCTCGGATGCGGCGCACATTTGGCGGAGCTGCGCAGAGTAAGCATTGGCCCTTTTCGGGTGGAGAAAGCGATGGCCTCAAAGGATCTCCAAGAAAAAAGAGATGTGGAGATAAGAGAAAGGATCATCAGCTTGGTGGATGCCCTTCCTCATGTGCCGTCAGTTGAAATGGATAAAGAAATGGCGAAGAGGGTACGAAACGGCTACTGTCCGAGACAAGATGAACTTGATTTGGCTGAGTATGTTTCAGGACATGGGCAACCGTTTTATAAGCTTGTGCACAAAGGAGAATTGGTTGCTATTGCCGGTCTTGGAGATACTGGAGAGGGCTCTTATAGCAAGGCATTACGTTTAGAAAGAGTATTTCGATAGAAAAAGGAGGTTAAAAAGTGGTCTTAACACCAGAAGCCAAAAAGGAAATTATTGAGAAGTTCAAGCTACACGAAAAGGATACGGGTTCGCCGGAGGTTCAGATCGCTTTGCTCAGTAGCAGAATCAAGTATCTAACGGATCATTTCAAGGTTCACAAAAAGGATCATCATTCTCGCCGTGGACTCTTGAAGCTAGTGGGACAACGAAGACGGCTTCTCAATTATTTGAAGAAAAAAGATATAGAGCGATATAGAAACGTTATCAAGGAACTGGGCATCAGAAAATAGCCCGTGAAGCAGCCATGCCTTTTTCAATTAGGTTATGACGGACAGGGTAGAGGCAAGAAAGGATGAATGAGACTATGATAAAGAGCTGTTCTGTTGAAATTGATGGTCAGGGTCTTTATGTGGAGACCGGACGTGTGGCCAAACAGGCCAGTGGCTCGGCGGTTGTTACCTTTGGGGAAACGGTTGTCTTGGTCACAGCAGTATCTACTGACGAAGTGAGGGAAGGGATTGATTTCTTGCCCCTTACTGTGGAATACCAAGAAATGTCTTATGCCGGAGGACGTATACCTGGAAACTTTTTCCGGCGTGATATGGGGAGGCCCAGCGAAAAGGAGATCTTGACCTCTCGGTTGATTGACAGGCCATTGCGGCCCCTTTTTCCGGATAATTATCATTTTGAAACGCAGGTGATCGCCACTGTACTTTCTACAGACCGGGAAAACGACGCCGATGTTTTGGCTATGTTGGGGGCATCTGTGGCATTAGAGGTGTCGGACATTCCCTTTCAGGGCCCTATTGCCGGTGTTCGAGTGGGTAGGATAGGCGGTAAGTTTGTGATAAATCCTACCCTCAGCCAGCAGACGGAATGCGATATCAACCTTATTGTGGCCGGGAACCGGGCGGGTATTGTCATGGTTGAAGGTGGAGCTCATTTTGTTACGGAGAGTGAAATTGTAGAGGCCATCTTTTACGCCCAAGAGGCTATAGGCCCTATGCTGGATATGCAGGAGGAGCTCAAGAGGGCAGTGGGGAAACCCAAGCGGGTGATTCTCCCTGAGCCTATTGAAGAAGAACTTGTACAGAGGGTGGAAGAAAAGGCCACGCCATTGCT
>Ga0164310_10000570_pt1 | contig 19814 bp, 19 predicted proteins | sample GuaBasSedimGuay1_FD_121795 | JGI IMG/M metagenome (GOLD analysis project Ga0164310, IMG submission 121795) | Subseafloor sediment microbial communities from Guaymas Basin, Gulf of California, Mexico - Guay1, Core 4569-9, 0-3 cm | ecosystem: Environmental > Aquatic > Marine > Hydrothermal vents... | reverse complement strand
CCATATTCAATGAACTCTAGAAAAAACAGGTGAGCAGTCTCCTTCATATCTTTTAGCTCATCTAGCTTTTTTCAGGAGACCTTTGAGTTCCTCTAGTGCCTTTTCAGCTATCTCCTTAGCGTGTTTTGCTTCCTCTGGTGTCACGCTGAGTTCGGAGTAGTCTGCCTTAAGCCTCAGACTGTAGAGTGTACGGAGGCATTCAGCCGAGGCGGCGGCTCCGACGTCTTCAATGGCGTTAGCCAGTTTGTCGTCCCTCCTGGGAATGGGAGCCCCCAATTTCACCAGTAGCCCCTCGGCGAACCATCTGGACGCAAAATAGAAGCCTCCCGTTGCCTTGTTAAAGCACTTGTTTTCAAGATCCTTTAACGCTTCTTCGAAGAGAAGGTCTCCTTTCACTCTTCTGGCTGAAGGCATGAATGATCCTCCTGTCCTCTCTGGTTGTTATGAAGGGAGTTACGGTTACGCCCCTAACCCTTTTCTCCACTTCCCTAGCTGTGTCTAGCACTTTTATTCTCAGCTCCGGCTTGTCCTCGGCCAGCACCACCAGGACGTTAGCACCGTACAGTGAGAGCTTTTCACTCGGAGAGGCCACCACCTGCAAGACCCTGCCTCCCAACTCGTCTTCGAGAAGCCTCCTGAAAAGGGGTACTGCTTCCTCCCATTTTCCATTGTTGGCGTCGTATGAGTGGAGGAAGGCATGAATGATCCTCCTGTCCTCCCTTGTGGTTATGAAGGGAGTTATGGTTACGCCCTTAGCTTTGCCCTCCGCCCTCTTGGCCGTGTTCAGCACTTTTATTCTCAGCTCCGGCTTGTCCTCGGCCAGCACCACCAGGACGTTAGCACCATAAATGTGGACTTCCTCTCTCGGAGTGGCTATCACTCCTATAAGGGAGTCTCCTAGCTCCCGTCTGAGGGTTAGGGAGAAGGCGGATACAGCATCGTCCCATTCCCCCTCAAAAACGAAAAGCCGGGGAGCGTCACCCAATAGCATGCAGAACCACCACACACCTCATGGGTGATATGAACAGGCAAGCTCTTAAAGCTTTCCAAGTGTTTCGTTTCTTCTCATTCTAACCAGCGCCGCGCAAGAAGTGGATGTCGGATTGTCCGTAAAAAGGGGACATACAAATAAATTAAGAGTTGAAAAGGATATTACTTTATCTATATATGATTCTGAGGAGCAGAATGGAGAGAAGGGAGTGTTTTTGTTGCCCAGAAAGTGGAGAATGGTTAGAACAACCACGGATGTGGCGGATTGGTATTAGTGGGTACATCCCCGCCCTTATGAGGGCTACCGTTGAGGGGAAAATCCCAGCGACGGTCGCCTTCTTCGACATTGACAAGCCGGCTGTTTTCCTCCAGCGCTACCGCGACGTGCTAAGAGACGTAAACTATGAGGCCTGCGTTGAGAATGGTGTCAAGATCACCCGTGGGATAGCCGCGGGTGGCGGCGTCATCTACGGGGATCCCGGAGTCGGACCAGTTCTTACCATAGTTTGGAACAGGGACGAGTATCCCGAGTTACCGTCGCAGCCGGACCTCGTTCTCATGAGGTTTCTAGGCGCGCTTGCAGACATTGCCAGTGAGAGGTTCAAAATTCCCGTGAGGTACAGGCCGCTGAATGATTTGGAGCTCTGGGACCCAGCCCGTAAGGTTTTCAGAAAGATCGCCCCCTCGGGATGCTCGGGTCTCTTCAACGCGATGGGAATAGCCAGCGCCCCCCAATCCACTAAACCCTCACGGCTCATGTTTAAGGTTCTGGTTTCACCGGCAGAGAAGTTCGCCGACAAAATCCTAAAGGACGTTGAGACCAGAACATGGAACCTGGAAGAGGCGGGCGTTTACCCCAACGGAATAAGAGAAATCGACAGAATACGACAAGACTGGATAGACGTGTACCTCCAGACCCTTAAGAAGGCGTTCGGCGTGGAGGTGGAAGAGGGAAAGTGGACAGACACGGAACTCAAGTACGTCGAAGAGTTTACAAGCGCGTTCCAAGCAGAGGAGTGAATCTTCGCCAGGTCGGCCGAGAAAAGATTTGAGGAAATCCCCCCTGGAACAAGCCTGGGAAAAGCGTTCATGAAAATAACCGGAGGACCCATGGTCAGGGCCTACGTCCTGAGGGAGGGAGACACAATAAAGGACATAATGTTCACGGGAACCATGCACATGGTTCCGGGAGACGCTCTCGAGAAACTGGAAAAGGAGCCAATCGGCCTCAACGTAAATGAGAACATCATAAGAGAAAAGATTCGTGAATGGTTCGGCAGCGGAGTCGAGATAGGACTCATGGGCGAGGAGCAACTCCACGGCATCATCATGGAAGCCTGCAGACAAAGCTACCAGTAAAGCACACGAGACGAAAAATCGATTTCACAAGTTCTCCAGAAGTGTGTGTTTCCCACCACACCAGACCCGAACCGACTGGAAAAACTAAAAAATGGAGGAGGACACGCAGTCTTCGCCTCCATGCGGTGGTGGTATTCAACCACCTAATACTCGTAGAATCCTCTTCCAGCCTCTTTTCCCGTCCATCCCCTTTCCACGTACTCCTCGAAGAGAGGGCAGGGCTTGTAGAGCTCTATGCCGTACTCCGCGTAGTTCCTTCTTAGGACATCGATGAGCTTGTCGAGTCCCATCGAGTCCGCGAGTTCGCAGACACCGACCAGTGAGCGGAAGCCAAGCTTGGTTATCTTGTCTATGGTTTCAGGATCAGCCACCTCGTCGCTTATCAGCCAGAAGGCCTCGTTCGCTGTGCACGCAAGGGGTCTCATAATATCGTACTTTCCCGCCAGTCTCTTGTCTATCACCGGTGGGCCCTCGCTCCAGTCGTAGAACCCTCTCCCGCTCTTCTTTCCCAGCCTTCCCTCCGCAATCATTCTCTCCATGAACCCCTCCGGAAAGTCGAATCTCTTACCGTAGGCCTCACGGAAGGTTCTGCTCACGGCGAGCGCAATGTCTATCCCTATTATGTCCGCAGCTTCGGCGAACCCCATCGGGAAGCCAATAGCCCTGAGCGAAGCGTCGAGCTCCTCCGGCGTCACCTCCCCCCTCTGGAAGGTCCACATCGTTTCTATTCCGGCCGCCATGAGAATCCTGTTGAGCACAAAGCCGTTCACGTCCTTCCTCAGAACCACGGGAGTCTTCCCTATCTTTTCAGCAACCTCCGCAATGGCTGTGAGGGTGTCCTCACTCGTCTTCTCTCCCTTCACCACCTCAACCAGAGGGCTCAGAATCGGAGGATTCGAAAAGTGCATACCCCCAACCCTCTCCGCTCCCTCCAATCCCTCCGCAATGTCGGTAACCCTCAGACTCGAAGTGTTAGTGGCGAGAACCGTCTCCCTGGGAAGCCTGTCGAGCTCCACGAAGAGCTTCCTCTTCTCCTCTAGGTCCTCAGCTATAGCTTCAAGAACGAAGTCCACCTCCCCGACATCCTTAAGGCTTCGGGCAGCAGATATCCTATCACGGATCGCCTCGAAATCCTTCACCTCAACGCCCGCCTGCCTAGCCTCCTCCAACGACCGCTTCTGCCTATCCGCCAGACTGTCAATCGCCGCACCCGACTTGTCGTAAACAATCACGTCGAAATCCGCGGAGGCGAAGATAAGGGCGAAATCAGATCCCATGGTTCCCGCTCCCATAATGGCAACACGCCTAAACCTGCCAGACAGCATCGACACCTCCTAAACTATCGCGTAAATAACCGCTTCGAGATGTTTTACAAAGTCAAAAGAGTTGGAAATATCTCTACTTTTCAGCTTATTTAAACCTTTACCAATACCTGCTAGAACTCAGGTGTTTTTCACCATCAGCAACGGAGCACTCAGGTGAAACCGGAAAAATAGTAACAGGGTTTGCAAAGCCAACTTACTTCTCAAGTTAAGGTTAATATTCACGGCGTTTAGCAGAATATCTAGTGCCACCTGAATCTTTAATCAAAAGTTTTTAAGAAATATTAGAGTGTACTTATACCTGATCCCAAATTTTATGAGGAACTAGAATGGCAAAAGAAATTCGTAAACAACAAGGAAAGCACAAGTATCGCGTCATACTCTTTGGCACAGAGCTCAAGAGATTATTCGAGTACTCTAAAGACGATAAAGTCGAAAAATTACTTGACGATTTGAACCTGCCCCGAAGGAAAAAAAGAAAGCGATTAAGTATATTGTCGCCCAACTGAGAGACGGGAGACTCGAACCCCTAGAGATAAATAGCAACCTACCCAAGCCAGAAAACTCAAAAGAAGTAGTCACACTGGTTGTGGACATTCCTTACATCTACTAAATCTGAACCTTCCATAGGGGTGAACAAGAATATCTAAAGAGAAGCTCACTGAAGAGGAACTCGTAGATTTCAAGACCAGATTAGAACTGTTAGGGAGAGAGATAGAATAAGAAGCTATGGGGGAATGATTATAGCGGTCTCAGGAATCTCAACCCCGATCTCCTCTGGACTACTCATATTTGTTAAAGACCAATCTGGTTTTACAGTTATACAAAACCTCTGGTAGGTCTCGCACCCCTCACAATGCTCACCTCTATGGTACTATTCCTCGTTTCATCATTCCTTGTCATACTTACCATCCGAGTGTCTGGGCCTTCTCCTGCACGAAGTCAACCAGAAGTTATCCTTACACTCCAAGAATACTGTGAAGAAGAGCGAAAACGCATTGAAGTCTCCTCATACATTCTTGCATTTGGCCTATCGCTACTTTGGGTTTCAGCTCTAATGATTGTATAATCTCCATTGTCAGCTTCGGGCACCGTGACAGTGAAGCACACTCCTCCGATCGCTTGCACACCGAGGATTCCTTCCAAGGCTCGAACCGCGATGAGTCCAAGCCGCCGGCACTGCTTCCTGTATCTTATTCACCACTAGGAGCCATCTTCGAACCGTTTAGAACCTAGGTGGGATATTCACTCTCCCCCACGAATTGCTGGAAGTTTCTCCTGCTGATTCTTTCAACATTTCTCTGAAAATTGCTGATTTCCAGTTTTCCTGCGTCTTCTCTCCTCACCAAATAGAACTGGACTATGGTGTTCTTGTATCCCAGGGCGATTCCACGCCACCTGCCGTCCTCCGACTCGAACTCCACAACATCCCCGAGTGCGACGCCCTTTCTCACGGTGAAGTTCATTCTGACGCTTCCCATAGTCTTTATGAAGACGTTGTGGTAGTGGTCTCCAACCTCACGCATCGGCTTACCTCTGGCTCTGAGGGCCTCCACCGCGAAGGCTCTGAGCACCTCTTCGCCCATCACCATCCAAGCCCTAAGGTTCCCGTAGAACTCCGCTCCGATAAACTCGCCGTTGATGAAGACGGCTACGCCACACTGATCCTTAACGTTCTCAAACCGGTTAACCAGACTGTCTATGCTTTTCTCCCTCGCCTTTGTGATGTCGAGGTAGCTCTGGGTGGGGGTCTTGTTAATGTCAACGTTCATCTCATACCTAAGCGCGTCGATTTCGCTCCAGACAGCGCTCTGACCCGCCGGGGACATAGCCATAAAAGCCACATTAGGGTTAAGCCTCACCTTGGCTGCCCTGAAGTCTCTGCCCTTCTGGTAGCTCCACCTAGACTGCTCGATGCACTTCGCAGGTATGCTGACCTTCCTCTCTGCTCCCATGCCGGTTCTCCTCGTTTCGAAAATTCTCTGCTTGACGCCTGGGGGTAAGAGTATGGGCTCCCAGACCGTTCTGTCCTGCTTTCCGCCGTGCACCGTTACACCGAAGGGAATGAGGACCATCTCGTCGCTCATGTTCACAACCTTCAACTCATTCACGTTGTCGGTTTCGATGATTCTTATCTTGCCCTTGTCCTCCGCTTCACTGACGCACATGAAGTCTAGGTGCGAACCCTTGAGAACCAGGGGTATGACAACCATGTTCCCGTGTTTCTGGGGCTCCTCAAGCTTCATGAGCATGAGGGGGTTGTCAAAGAAAACCTCCACCAGCCTTAGGCTCTCACTCTTCACTCTTCTCACTCCTCTTTCTTCTTTTTTCTTCTCACTTCTTTCTTCCCACCCTTCTCAGCAACAGTTTCCTCCTCCACCAACTGGGACAGAAGATTCTGGATCTGGTTTGCTATCACTTCCCCGTTTCTTGTGAGCTCCACACCGTAGGAGACCTGGACTCTTCCCTCCTCATCCACTCCGTTCACTCTTACCCCCTTCACGCCTAGAAGCCTCTTTGACGCTGGTTTTGGAAGCTCTTCCCTGTGAACCCTAACGATTCCCCCTTCCTTCAGGCTCCTCAGGTGGTAGTTGATTTGCTGCTTCGGGACGCCTATTTTCCTGGCGAGGTCTATGGGTCTCTGAGCGGATGATGATAGCTCCCTTACGATGTCCACTCTAACGGGGTTCCTGAAGACTAGTCCAACCTTCTCGAAGATTCTCCTTTTCTTCTCGTCCTTTCTCTTCGGCATCAAAATCACGGGTGAGAAAATTTTTACGGTAAAAAAATCTTTTACTGTAAAAGAATTATCACAGTAACATATAAACCTTTCGAAAAACGCAAAAACAATCCCCAAACCACCCCTTACAAAAGGGAAATATAAACAAAACCACGCCGAAAAACAAAGCGAAGGGGAACCCCTCCCAGGTGCGCAGAGCTGTTAACCCTTCTCACGGGTTTTCCAGCGTTCGGCTCTCCGTTGTCCTCAGCCTTCCATCAGAGTCCATCACCGTTACTATGGTCTTATGGTTTCCCTCTTGGTCAGGGGTGAAAACAAGTTTCGCCCACTTAATGGACGGGTCGGACTGGTACCTCCTTTTCAGCTCTTTCGCCCTCCTGAGTGAGCTGACCAGTATCTCCCTCCTCCTGGCCTGCAGCTCGTCTGTGTCGTACATGGAGTAGAAGCATCCCGCAACCAGCACTTTCACCTTGGGGTCTCTGAAGTCTAGGAAAACCATGTCGGCGTCGGACGATTTGAAGAGCACGCCCAGAAGCCAGTCCACCCGCCAATCCTCGTTGGGCAAAAGATCAGAGGACCTAGCGTATTTTACGCGTTCATCCCACCAGGTGAGGTCGGGTATCACATCAATCATTCTGGCTGCGTACTCCTTGCCTGGCGGTGGAGGTGAGGGCATCTCAAACTCAATTTCGTATTCCCCCTCGCCCACAGCCTCATCCATAGCCGCGGTTAACTCCTCAAGGAAACCCTTCACATCCTCAGTACTAGGATCCTTGCGCTTGAACCGTGCCCCCCGGTGCTGGAAGACAACTCTATCTCCCTCAACCAAGGATTCCTCATCGGGCATATCGATTAACTCTCTCAGGTCGACACCCAACTGCCTGCTGAGATTCTCAACAACACTTTTTTCCAAGTCCCATCCGATGTCTTCAATATCCACCATGGTTACCACACCAACAAGTCAAAAACGCTACCCGTACCCTACTTCTCTGTTTCACCTTCATCTTCTCCTTTAACCTAGGCATCGCTGCCCTATTACTCTTACCCGCGCGAATAAGGTTGGGAATTAAATAAATTAGTCGGGAAGCATGTTCCGGATCTGCTCATGTTCTCAACTTCTCTTTATTAGGTCGTTCAGTAGCACCAGGTAGTCTAGGAGGAGCCGGGTTATCAGAAAGTGCTTCTTGATTGTTTCCCTGCCCTTTCTGCCCATTTCTTCAGCGAGTTCCGGGTTTTTTAGGAGTTTTATGATTCTCTCGGCGAAGCCCTTCTTGTCGTAGGGGTCGACCAGATAGCCGTTTTCTCCGTCTTTTATTTGGAGGGGTATGCAGCCCACGTTGGAGCCCACGACTGGGGTTCCCTTCCAGAGAGCCTCAGCCACGCTGAGTCCGAAACCCTCCCTCTTCGACTTCTGTATCACCACATCTGCGACCCGCTGCAACGCGTTCACGAGTATGCTGTTCTCACTCGTTATCAGTATGACCTCCTCGTTTTCTATGAGCTTCCGTGAACTCTCCCTTAGAATGTTGCAGACGTCCACGCTCTCCGGGTCGTCCGCAGCCATGCTTCCGCACAGAACAAGCCTGCAGTCCACTTTCTTTTTGACGAGTTTGAACACATCTATGACGCCTTCGGGGTCCTTCCACTTGTCGAACCGCGATATCTGGGCTATGATCGGCTTGTCCCTCGGGATGCCGAACTTTCTCAGATACTTCGAAATATCCTTCTCAGAGAGCTCCATGTTCTTCGGGGAGAGCGGGTCAATAGCGGGCTGTATGATTCTCTGCTCAACGGGCAGGTCGCTCTTTTTGAACTTCTCGCAGGAAAAAATGATCACATCGTACCTAAGAATAAAGTCCTTCAGATACTCCCACAGGTCCCTGTTCGGGTTCGTTAGGTCCATGTGACACCTCCACACCCAGGGCTGCCTCTTCTTGTAGAACCTTATGAGCGGAAGAGGTTGAGGGTCGTGAATGATGACACAGTCGTGGTCAATGTGGGTGTAAACAGAGAAGTCCTCGTTCGCCTGTACGTACAGTCTTTTCTTCATCTCCGTGAAATTGATGCGATCCCCCGGGAGCGCGTTGTGGAACTTCTTCGTAATCGTGAAAAAGTCGGGAGAGCCGTGAAGAATCCTCCACCCCACATCCAACCCCGCGTCATTCATGAGCGGAACAAGCGAAGCCAAAATCTCAGCGACGCCGCCACCCTGATACGTGGAATTAATGTTTATGATGTGCTTACCATATAGCCTGCTCGCCAAACGGTGAATCTGAGAAATAACCCTATCTCCAACAATATCCCGATAATCCTCCAAACTGTGCACAAAACCACCTCTCATATGTTTCTTCAAATACTCCAACCAATGGTCCCGGAGAGGGTGAAACTAGATTTTCGTGTAAATAATGTTCAATCAATGAAACTAACAAAGAGAAAAGAGTTAGTATTTCTAATTATTTTTCAAGGATTGGTTATATTTATCCTTTTGTCATCTTTCCTGAGATATTAAGAACAAACGGGAGCAGTATGAAAAATGATCAGTTGAGAACTTAAGGTCGAAATTGTTCCTATGTGAAATTAAAAAAATAAAGAATTTTTAAAATTCCGTTTGTTAGATCTGTGGTGCGAAGGGCATTTCTCTCCTTAGTTTTGCCATGGCAACCGTGTTTTCAATCTTTTTAACAGTTTCTAAATCGACTTCGAGTGCGCTTGCTATTTCGCTTGTGTTCATTCCCTGCTCCAGAAGGTACAGTATCGGGTCTAAAGTTTCGAAGCTCATACCCAATAAATTCTCGTCGGTGACTATTGATCCCAGAATTATGTCCGGGCTAGAAGGCTTTTCTATGATACGTTTCGGAACTCCCAGGTACCGTGCGAGTTGCCTGACTTGAGTTTTGTAAAGGCCTCTTATGGGTGCTATGTCACAGGCCCCATCTCCGTGTTCATCATAATGACTTGTGAGGTATTCCGACCTGTTTAGAGTTCCGGTAACCAGCAGGTTTCTGTGAAAGGCGTTAAAATACAGCATAATGCTTCTAAGTCTTAGCTTCGGAATAGCGTAGCGCCAGCTGGGTCTTCCCGACTTTATGGAAATCATTGGTATGTAATCTGATTTTAACTCGAAAGTGGAAACTCTCTTTACTTCACTTAATTTCTTAATGAGTGCTTTCTTATCTTTTGCGATACTGTCCGGAATTATGTCATAAACTCCTATTCTTCTGAGTATGGGTGTTAAGTCCAAAACCTCATACTCTATTTTGAGCTTGGAAGCCAGTAGTTTGGCGTCCTTAATGTTCCGCGGTTCACTGTCTCTCTCCGGCATCAAAAGACCGAAAACACTATCACGACCCAGAGCCCTAACACTCAGGGTTGCAACCACACTCGAGTCTAGGCCACCACTCAGACCTATAATAACACCGTCCTTTTCAAAAGCTCGAACAGAGCCTCTTATGAACTCCTCAATTTTTTCAGACACGTATCCGTAATCAAGTTCTAGCATCTCAAATACAGATGCTCTCAAAGTCGCCCACCTTCCTTTAAACTCTAGAAACGGTTCAAAAGTGGTTGTATTTCCCAACTAAAAACCTGTTTTTAATTTCCCTTCTCCAGGATTTGAAACTATTTGGAATCTTCTGATTTATAAGCTTTTAGGAAATTACGAGCTGCCTCCGGTTACCATTAATCAAGTTACGGAAGAAAGTCATGCTCTCAGAAGTCTAACTAAGGGAAAGCTAATTTTCACAAAACAGACATGAAGTATACAACTTAGATTACGCCAAAAGTAGAATAGTTAAGTGAAAATTACTTTATAGGAAATATTCTGAGAGTATATTTTCAGGAGTCTTGTTCTTGGAACAGTCCCTCAATGCATCCGATTTGCAAATAATTTCTACAATTAATTTTACTCAACATCTACTCAATGGGAATTAGATTTGGTCTAATATGTTTACCTGAAATGTTGAGGGTTGCTACGTACATTTTTGTCCTCGGCTCCTCTCCATAAAAAATTATGTTACCGGCTATGTTTACTATCCTGAAGTGTGAAGCTGCCAAGTGGCTCGGCAGTTTGAAAGACTCATGTCCAAACTGCACGACTATCATAATTCCGTTTAACTGCTTTACTTCATCCGTGTAACTTTGAATTATTTTAATGATCTCCCTCGAACCATAGATATACTCCATCGTGTCACTTGCCATCACAACAACGAAAGTATCCGTACGAACATCACGTAAAACTCCACTAACTGTCTCTCGGAAAATTCTCATATCCTCGCCGTAATCCTTCCCCTCGATAGTGTATTTGTTGTAAGACCTTGATTCGGGTTGGTTTATATGCTGTTTTGGTTTGAATACGTAAAAATACCTCTTAAGTGTGTTTAGAAAATTATCATCAAGAAAGGTGGGGGGGACGTGTCCTATGATGTCTGAGGATGTGATACCTTTAGAGGGGATATAAAAGACTGGGAAACCTTGGCGCATAAACCCAAAAAATGTATGGCTTAGAATACACGCGTGTCCCCGACCCACATTATCTTCCACGTCGAAAATATTGAAGCTTCCCTTTTCAAAACCTCCCCCTAGAATCTTGTCTATTTCGTCAACGAGGGTTGGAATCTTCCTTCCCTCTTTTCTCTCTACTTTGGGTAATTCTTCGCATGTAAAGTTTATTTGAAAACCCTTCTCAAAGCAAGTAAATCTACCATTCCTAAGTGTAAACAGATACATTGGATTCTCTATACTTGTCCCCCTAACTTTTTCAATGTACAGTTTTCTTAGAAGTCTCTCATCTACGATTTCTTTCTCAAGCCTAACAACACCGTCAACCAAGTAGTCCAATTTGCTTTCACCAGATAATTCACTTATGAAGATCACGTTTGCATCTAATCTATCAGCCATCTCTAGGATGTCCCGCTCCACGCTCATATCGTTTTCTGGAATTCTTAGGTTAGATTTCAGAGCTTCCAGACTGTCCACAATGATAATGAGACGCTTTTTCTCGGCTTCCAAAGCCCTAGAGTAGAGGCTTCTAAGGAAGGTTGGTTTGTCAACGTATTCGAATACGGTTTCCTCCTTTGTTTTTGGGTACCATGTGCTTTTTGCATCTATGATGTTCTCCTTGTGAATGAATGATTTTGACCATGGAAACTGTTCATAGAGTCTGTCGGGGGAGACACGTGTAGAAAGGTAAACAGCCTCAGACTCTTCGGGAAACAGCTTCATAAGTTCGAGAGCCATGGTGGTCTTTCCAGTACCCGCGCTACCCTTTATGTGAAGAGAAAAGGTTCGAGCCTCTAACGCTTCAATAACTTCTTGAGGAACATTCAAGGCTATGCCCACTAATCGCACCACCCGTAATTTTTAACCCACTTTTTTGAGAATTTAAAACTTTGTGAGTTGATTTGTTATTACTTTTTTTACTTGTTTTGAAATTATTCTTATAGACATGATTGTTTTTCTGGCATATTAGTTTTTAAAACTATTTAATATTTTTAACCCATAGCTCTTATTCTCTTCGAAACCTATTACCTGCGAAGTACGTGGCGGAAACGGTTTCTTTGAAGCAGTCAGAAACAGTGAGAATGTAAGTCGGAGCATTTCTACAACGTTTAAGAATCTCTAGAAATTAATCCTACGAAAAATTCATGGTGGCCTTGGAACGCTCATTCCACAGGTATAAATCTCGTTTGCACGTACTTATCCGAGATGTCTAATGCGGTTACATATATTTTGGTTCTGGGAATCTCTCCATAGAACACAACGTTTCCACCGATGTTTTCTAATCTAAAGTACGAAGATGCCAGGTGTGTTGGTATTCGTAATACCTTATGTCTGAATTGAAACAAAGCTACTATACCATTTAATTGTTTTATTTGATCCATCCACGCTTGAACCACCTTAAGGAGGTCTTTCGTTCCGTATATGTATTCCATTGTGTCACTAGCCATCGTAACAACCAAAGTGTCCGCTTGAACTTCATGCAAAACTTTAACGGCCACATCACGGAACATTCTAAGGTCTTCAGTAAAGTCTTTACCCTCAATAAAGTATGTTTTGTAAGCTTTATTCGAGGAGTCAAAATCAGTTGTTGGGGGTGAAAAAACACAAAAATATTTTTCAATTAACTTGATAACTTCACCATTCAAAACCGATGGAGGAAACTCTCCGACAATATCATAAGAAAAAATACCCTTGGACGGAATGCTAAAAAAAGGGTACCCTTGAAGTATGAAATTGAAAAATAGAGGCGTCAGAACATAAGTGTGGCCAACTCCAACTCCCTCCCCCACATCGAATATATTAAAGGTTCCTCTCCGAAAGCCTCCACCAAGTATCTTGTCAAGCTCCGTGATCAGAGTAGGAATCTTTCTTCTTTTCATTCTTCTAGGTTTTGGTAATTCTGCATGGACAAAGTTTAGTTGAATCCCCTTTTCGAAGCACACGAATCTTCCCTCTTTAAGTGTGAAAAGGTACATTGGATTTTCAATTTTTGTTCCGCGAATCTTTTCGATGTACATTTTTCTTAGGAGTCTCTCGTTTAAAGCCTCCTTCTCCAGTCGTACAACTCCGTCAACCAAGTAGTCCAGTTTGCTCTCACCCGAAGTTTCACTTACGAAGATCACGTTAGCGTCAAATTTATCCGCAATCCTCAGGATGTCTTGCTCCACGCTTATGTCGTCTTCTGGAATTCTTAGACTCGATTTCAGGGCTTCCAGACTGTCCACAACAATGGAGAAGTGTTCACCCCTGGCATCCGAAGCCATGAAAAACAAGTTTTTCAGGAAGCTTTCCTTGTCGGCGTATTCAAATAGGGCTTCCCTACTGCTTCTGGTTCTGGTTCTAGCTTTGGTTCTGGGATATCCGCCGCTTTTTATATCGAGGATGTTCTCCGGGGGGATGCAGGTCTTTGACCATGGAAACTGTTCGTAAAGCATGTCTCGTGAGACGCGTGTGGAAAGGTAAATCGCACTACACTTCTCTGATAGCATCCTCATGAGTTCGAGGGCTAGGGTGGTTTTTCCCGTGCCGGCGCTGCCCTTGATGTGGAGAGAGAAGGTTCGAGCCTCCAGGGCCTTAACAATCTCATTGGGAACGTTAGACGTCACAATCACAAATGGCATCCCCAGATTTTTCATCTTGTTCTCGAGAACTTTGGTTAATAACTCTGGTTCGAAAACCTTTTCACAAATTTTCTGATGTTTGTTTATTTATTATTCTGATGAGTGAAGTGTTAATGCACTGTATGATTAAAGTGTTTGATTATAATTTATTATAAAACAGTCTAATAATTATTGTTTTACCACGTCCCTTCCCGGTTTCCTAAAAAGAGTTCCCCCTAAAAGTCGCCCGGAAAAATAAGCCATAAAACTTAACACAGTAATGAAAGGTTAGCAGTAGAGCTCAAAACACTATTCCAACACCCGTTACCTTTGAGTTTTATTCGTACTGAGTCCTCGTCTCAGGCCATTAACGGTGACTTCTGGTTTTGGTGAGCTTCAAGAAGCTCTCGAATGTCTTCTGGTCTGATCAGATTTTTGAGCCCCACTTTTTTCGAGAGTTTAACAGTTTCCGGAGGTTCGAAGCCCGTTTTCTCCTCGACGTTGTAGAACGCTTTCCTCGCATCCCCGACCTCTACGATTTCACCGTTATTCAGTATGACCGTACGCTCAGCTGTCCTGGCGGCGAACCTGAGATCATGAGTTATCAAAACCACGGTCACGCCTCGCTTCCTAAGCCGCTCCACAGCGTCCACCAGCAGCCCGAGATGGTACCAGTCCTGCCCGGTTGTCGGCTCGTCGAGAACCAGCACATCGGGTTTCTCCGCAATCAGAGAGGCCAGCGTCACCCTCTGCTTCTCACCCTGACTGAGCGAGTGAGGATGCCTCTCAGCTTGGTTCCTGAGACCCATTAGGTCCAGGACTTTGTTCACTCTCCGCCTCGTCTCCTCCGGGCTTGCCTTTCGCCTCCTGAGCTGGAAGGCGACCTCGTTGAAAACCGATTTGTTGAAGAGTTGAACCTCGAAGTTCTGGAAAACCATCCCCAGCTTAAGGTTCTTAGCCCTTTCAACTCGCCCCCTCTTCGGCTTAATTAACCCGACCAGCAGTTTGGCTAGTGTGGTTTTACCCGACCCGTTACCCCCAACAATGCTCACCACCTCTCCCCTGTAGAGCTCCAATTCATTCACCCTGAGCGTGAAGCCGCCACCATAATCATACACCGCGTCCCTCACCTCCAGGATCGGCTCACCCTTCCCACGCTCCGTACTATGCGTAGGAAACTTCGCTTCTCCCTCTTTCAGCCGGGCTAGCTTCTCGAGAGCGAGTCTCCTGAGTTCCTCCGGGCTTCTCTTAGAGGTCAAACCGAGTGCCCTGCAAACCTCTACTATTTCCGGGGTTTGGACGCTCAGCCTCTCCAGTACCTCTGCCTCTCGGGTCACTATGTCGGGTGAGCCGCTCTCAATAATCCTTCCCGAGGCCATTACGACGACTCTGTCAACAACTTCGGCGAATCTCTCCACCCTGTGCTCAACGAGCACTATCGTCGTACCGTACTCGTCCCTCAGCGTTCTCAGCGCGTCAACAAGCATCCTCGACGCTCTGGGATCAAGGTTCGCCGTAGGCTCATCCAGAACCAGGATGCTGGGAAGCATGGAGAGCGCCGAAGCCACCGCAACCTTCTGCTTCTCCCCATCAGAGAGGCTGAACGTCGCCCTCCTCCTGAGGCCCTGGATACCCAGACTTGAGAGAGCCCAGTTAACCCTCCTCTCAATCTCCCCTCTCTCAACACCCAGGTTTTCGGGTCCGAAGGCAACCTCCTCCTCAACGGTGAGTGTGCAGAGCTGAGTGTCCGGGTTCTGGAAAACCATACCCACGTGCTTAGCCAGCTCGTACACCGGCGTCTCCGCCACGCTGACCCCGTCAACCAGCACACTGCCCCTGAGTTCCCCCTGGAAAACGTGGGGAATCAGTCCGTTCAGGCACCTTGCGAGCGTCGTCTTACCGCAACCGCTTCTGCCCACCAGCAAAACGAACTCTTCCCTATCAACTCTCAGGTCAACACCCTGAATCACGTCCCTCTCAGAGTAGGGGTAACGGTAGCTGAGATCCCTAACCACTATGCTCAAATCATGAACCTCCAGAACAGCGCTACGTCAAGCCAGCTAAAGTAGGAGGAGTCCAACAGAAAGAGAGAAACAAAAGAAAACAGGACAAGAGCGGCGAACAAGACATCAGCCCGGCTGAACCTAAGCTCATGGAGACTTGTTCTCTTAACCGGCGCCCCCACGCCCCGTGCCTCAAGAGCCGAAGCCAAGTCGTCCGCGGTTTTCGTCAAGCGAATCATCAGGGGTATTACGAGCGCTCGGAAAACCATCCTGGGACTCGTGAGAATGCCTTTCAACCCCAAGTCTACTCCCCTCACTTTGAGCGAGTCCATAAGGTCCCTCGCCTCATCCATAAACACTGGAATGAATCTGAGGGTGAGTGTTAGAGTGAAGACGACGGACCTCGGAAACCTAAGCTTTTCCAGAGCCTTGGCAAACCTGCTCGGCGAGGTCGAGTAGGAAAAGGCTAAGCCGATGCACACAACCGAAAACACCCTACCGAAAAACTTTGCGAACTCAAGGGTGCTCATTATTCCGGTAACGTAAACCACCACCATGCCCGCAGCGGAGAAGGCCAGGAAGAGCAAAAGGAGGATGCTGGCCCTCCCCAGGCACCTAGCGGCGACCAGAACCGCGACGGGGAGGGCCAAAAGGAGGAGAATAGAGGCGAGCGAGCTTAACAGCACGCTGAGGACACTCACAGCGACAACAGCGAACAGTTTAACCCTTGGATCAAGCCTGTGAATCACCGTTCCCTCGTCCAGAGACAGGCCGACTCTCCTCAGCATCACTTGTAAACCCCTGCCAGCTTAAGTTCTCTACCAATCCTAACTCCCACGTAGCCTCCAATCGTTCCGAGAACAGCGCAAACGGCTGAAACTCCCAGTATCAGTGAGGGCGTCAGTATTACCTCTAAGCCGGCACTCTGAAAGCCCACGAGCCCCAACATGCTCATCGAGAACTCCACAATCCAAGGAGCGACACCCAGGTTCGGCATAAGAGCACCCAAAGCTCCCAGGATGAGCAGCTGGCTCATCAGGCCGAGCGTAGGCTCAGAGACACCACCCAGAGCCAGAATGTTCGTGAGTAACTGCACGTGAATCAGCGCGTCAAACACGCGGAAGAAGAGTGATGCGCCTCTCAGCGAGCTTGAGCCGAAGATCAGGACCAGAGACAGCGCGACAACCGTGCTTATCCCGCTTCTGACTCCGCAGGCGAGGGTGGTAGCCTTCTCGTTTGAGTAGTCCGTTTTGAGGAGTGCCACCAGTAGGTCTGCTGCGATTCCGCCGCTGAGCGTGGTGGGCAAGAGTATGGGAACAGCCGGGAAGAGCAGCGCGCTTATCAGCCCCCAGAGGAGCATTATGAAGCTCATTGCTCCGATCTTTCTGACCCACATGCAGCCCAGGGCGAGTATTATTGCTGTGAAGAAGGCTGAGGCGATCGATTTGGACCCCGGGAATGCTGTAACCAGCGAAGCCGACATTATTGCAACGAAAGAGACGATGTAGAGTAGGACGGTGATTAGAGCCAGGTAGACCAGTTCTCTGGTTGTGAAATAGCTCTTCACTTAATCACCTCGGGTCTTGTTTAATGTTGTTTCTGTCCGATAATATTTTTTTGAAGAAAAGTATTACTAACTGGGTAATACTTATTCAAGTAAAAATATTACTCTATTTAAATCTTACGGACAACCCCCCAAGGTGATGTAGAACTTCTGGGTTAGGGTGCCCGTTTCAAGGCCTGGTATCGGGGAAGAACGCAACAAGAGAGAAAAACTGTGCAACAAAAGATAGAACACCCTTAAAAAACCATTTCTAGAGAGGTACTAAGCGAGAAACTGTGTCCCGAAGCGTGTATGATTTTGAACCCCAAATGCTCTTAAGTTAAGAGTTCATAATCACTTTTCAGTCTTTCTTGGAATGCATTAGACAAGTACCTATGAAATTCTTTGGAAAAAATACCTGTTTAACGTATTCTCTTCCAAAATCTGAGATCACTGCAGCGTGTTTTGAGAAGCTCATATCCTTAACAAAGAGTAGGGCTTCAGCACAGTAAAACATGGCGTAGTATGCTCTTGAAACGGAGAAATCGTAGTGTTTCTTTGAGAACAATTCTTTTGCCGCATCTAAACTTCTTTCTGCTTTACTTACAAGGGCTTTTATTGTTTCTTCCTTTTTCATATGTTTATTCCCTCTTTTCTGATATTCATTAAAAAGGGCGTCTCCCATTTTTGAAACGCATCATAGGGGTAAGTAAAACAGCTGATAACGATATCGTGTGTCAAGCTCATGTCTGTTGTTAATAAGGAGATTTTAAGTTCCTCCTCTTCCGTGGGTTCCTCTTTAACCACGAGCAAAACATCGATGTCAGAGCCGAATTTATGGTCTCCTCTCGCGAAAGAGCCGAAAAGAATGAGCTTAACGAATTTGTTACCGAGTATGCATCTTAATTCTTCCTTGAATTTTTTAAGAATCTCTCCGACGCTTTCTCGAGTTAATTCTTCCACTGTTTACCTCCCCTGAGTTTCATAACCATGTTAGATTTCTCGGAATAAATGAGGCTTAACTCTTTTTTAGGCTTTAAATTGTTCATATTTTACAGTCTTAACACAATATTCGGTTTTCATAAATTTTTTCTTTTCTCTTATTTCCTGATGAATTCTAGGCTCTGAGATGAATAATTTAAAATCTACTGGTGTTCAAAGTCTTTGGTTGGTTTCAGTTCAACTCCTAACGTATAGGTCTTTGTGTAGTAGAGATTTAAAATATTCTTGGTCTCTGAAGAGTTCTGAATACTACATAAGCGGCAACAATACGAGGCAGGATAACCTCACTATCCTTTCACATTATACGGCTCCAAATCGCGAAAGAAGCTTTATGAACTCCCTACTTCTACACACAACCATTTATACCGCATCCCGGTCTGTGTGCAGGAAAATCAATATATATCCAAACTACTATATATTTCATTCAACCGTTATTCTTTAGCGGTTTTTTTGCTCGGCTACGCCTTCAAAGGCCAGAACATAGTCTCCCTCTCCCATTTCCCCCCGGAGCTAAAGGGGCCCCCATCCACAAGGATCTACAGTCCGGAAGAACTTCAAGCCTCCATAGTCAACGATGACGTCAGGTATTCAACCCTCGCGGAGGAGTGGAACGAGTACGTCACCGAGGACGGGGCAAGCATAAGGATAAAACTGATTGTGGTAAGAGTGTCGAGAACAGACAAAACCGACAGGGAGGGAAAGCCCATATACCTGGTGCAAACGTCCGTGCTTCCGCAGATAATTCCTCCGAAAAAGGTGTAATCTCACGGAAACCCGGCTTAGGCTTCTACCCTGCTTTATAGTGCTTCCTCGGCACCGGAATGCTTTTAAAACTCCTACAGGTTTCCGTAACCGCCCTTTCGACAGGTATCCTTTCGATGGCGAAGGCACCAACGAAACCTTGCGTCCGTTTTTACTTTCACCCTTCTCAACGGTTCCAGCACCTCCACACCCTCAAAATATAATTAAATGTTCACCACTTAATAGTAGGTGAGGGAGCGGATGGTCAGCCTCCATCCGCACTATCTCTTTTCGAGGTGCTTTTATGAAAAGGAAGAAAGAAACTGGACAAATGGAGAGGGCGGAGAACATCCCAATAGAGGAGGGGAAAACTGTTGACATCTGCGGTTGGCACGTCGCACTAGACTCCATCTGGATCCACGAGGGCACCGTAAAAGCAGACCTTGCGATGTGGTCGGACACTTTTAAGAAGCCCCTCACGGGGGGCTACGGGAAAGGAAGCCCCGTGAAAATAGGCACAACGGACCACATTTACCATGTGGTTGAAATCAAAAAGTACGGGAAAAACAACGAGAAACCCGGCTACGTGGTGCTCAGCCGTACAAGACCCGAGAGCACAACAACCATCCCCTGCCCCGAAGAGGAGATAATCGAAGAGACAACAAGGGCAAAAATCGGAGACGTGGAATTCGGACTGGGAAACATCAGAAAATCGGAAAACGGAGCACTAGTCGTACCCGTCCACCCACCAGCAAATAGCCCACTGGGCGGCGGCTTCACCCTGAGAGAAGGGGACACCCTGTGGGTCGGCGAGTGCGCCTACAAGGTCGAAAAAATCATAGACGGACACACGGCCCATGATGGAAGGTACGTAAACGGCTGCATCGTTCTCGGGAAACTGGAGCAGAAACTCACAGACGGGAGCCCACCAATCCCCGGAGAACTGATTTCGCAACCACCCATCGGAAACCATCCCCAACCCCAAAAGAAAAAAGGCGATACAAAATAGTTGAATCT
>Ga0164310_10000568_pt1 | contig 19827 bp, 15 predicted proteins | sample GuaBasSedimGuay1_FD_121795 | JGI IMG/M metagenome (GOLD analysis project Ga0164310, IMG submission 121795) | Subseafloor sediment microbial communities from Guaymas Basin, Gulf of California, Mexico - Guay1, Core 4569-9, 0-3 cm | ecosystem: Environmental > Aquatic > Marine > Hydrothermal vents... | reverse complement strand
CTTGTGAATAGAGTAAGATTGCTTGAGGATTTGTTCAGAGCATTTGGCAAAGAGGACTGGGAGGGTTATCTTAATGAACAGGCGCTGCAAGCGCTGCGTGTTCAGAATCAGATGCTCGGAGATCCTAATTCGCCCAACGCACAAAATCTTGCTATGATGCTTGGGCCTGGGGGAGCGGGTAATCCTGCAATGATGACACAGGATGGAAATCCTGGTGGAATGGTCCCCATGGGTGGACCTGCCGGGATAGTTCCACGGGATGGAGCTCCAATAGGCAACGAGGGGCTTCCGCCTGAAATAGTTGCGGCAATAACAGATATGTTAGGAGGCATGGGTGGCTTCTGATAATAATGACACATTGCGTTATTTCGACGTAAAAACAACTGAAGATGCTAATGCATTTTTGCAGTTATATAATAGTGAAGCTAATAAATGGTGGATGGATTTAATAAGAATAAATTATGATTTAACTGCAACTGAATTGTCAAAGATAAAAACATCTAATTCAATGGAAGACATAGCTAAAAAAGCATTGTCATTTGCAGCAAAAAGGGATGTTCTGGTTGGACTGATAGAATATATGGAAACATTAAAAGAGAAGGCAAGAACAATTTTAACCGAAGGAGGAAGCGATGGCTAAGAAGATTGTGGACGATTCTGATTCCAATGCAAACAACAGCGACGATGGAGCAACTGGTGAAAACAATGATACTGGCAGTGGCTACGGTGCTGGTGACGGTGATGGTGGTGGTGGAGATAGTGGAAATAACACCGACTCTGCTGGCGATGATAACGAAGAGTATAAGAAGAAGTTCGAGGAAGCAACAGAGAAGATAGATCAGCTAATGGCTGAAGTGGTGACACTGAGAGAGAAGATCGAAGAGCCTAAAAAGAAAGAGGATCAGATAGTGGCTAATGAGCAGTTGAGCGAAATGCTAAAGAAAGATCCTCTTTCTACTATTGCTGTTCTGATACAGAATGGTGTCAGCGAGGCACTAAAACCGTATCAGGAGCAGATAGCCAAGAAGGAGATCGAAGCTGGCATGAGGGAAATCAAGGAGCTTCCTGGCTACTCAGAATATGAGAGCGAGATAGTGGAAGCGATAACTAAATCCCCTGATGTTCGGACCGTAGACCAGGTGAAGGAGATCGCATTTAAGATTATAGGATCTAGGATTCCCACTCTCGAAGAGAAGATCAGAGAGGACGAGCGAAAGAAGCTGCTGAAGAAGATCAAGGATGAAGGGATAGCGATAACTGAAGAGGGTGGAGCCGTTGACAGTATATTCTCTAGGGGTGATACGTCAACTAAGAAGCCAGAAGACATCTTGCTTGAGCGCATAAGCAACACAGGACCAAGAGACCCGTTCCAGGGCCTCGTGTAGATAGGAGGAAGACATGAGTGTTACTATGAATCAGAGGCTTGGTACTGATACCGTCAACCAGACCTTGCGTAAGGTTGACATGCGTGATAAGATAGACCTAATAGAGCCGACGATGCACCCGCTTACCATTCTAACTAAGAAGGTAGAGCGACGTGTAGCGATAAACACTGAGTTCAGTTGGCCTGATGATATACCTGCTCCCAAGTGGGACCAGATCAACGGAACTCACAACAGCAGCACTACGACCATCAACGTCCATAACGGTGGATACTTCAGGGCGTATGATGTTGTAAAGGTGCCCAGGACCGGCGAGGTTATGCTGGTTAGCAGTGTGTCTAGCAACCAGTTGACAGTTACCCGTGGCTGGGGTAGCACATCCGGCGCTGCGCTGAATGACCTTGATTACATCGTGATCATAGGCACGGCGTTCAAGGAGGGCGGTGGAGCAGCTACTTCCAGGATCACGACTCCCGAGGTCAGGACTAACCGAGTTCAGATCTTCAAGAACGCCGCCGAGGCTACTAACACCGAAGAGGCTACCGAGAACTACGGTGCAGACAATCTCGATAGGCGTATGAAGAAAAAGTCCAAGGAGCACGTGGTAGATATCGAGCGGGCCTTCCTCTTCGGGTCTAATGCGATATCTGGTGGATTCACTGGAGTTCCCGGTGCGGATCACCCGCTCAGGACTACCAGTGGTCTCGACGAGTTGATCGATAGTCATGGTCAGAACTATGATCTGGGAGGCGCTCCTCTCACCGAGGTAGAGCTGCTCGCATGGTTCGAGAAGATCTTCCAGTTCACCGAGTCGCTGACCATCTTCCATAGCTCTAACTTTGCAACTGTGATCTCGATGTCTGCCAGGTTCCACATGGAGCCAATAAAGGAGGCGTCTAAGGTCTTCGGATTCCCGGTCTACAAGCTGAATACTCCGCACGGCAGGTGTCAGCTCGTTCTGCACCCGCTCCTTGAGGGTCCTATTTGGGGTCGATATGCTTACAGCGTTGCGCTGGAGAACCTGGCATATCGCTTCCTGCGTGGACGAGACACGATTCTGGAATACAACATCCAGGCTAACGACGAGGACCTGGTAAAACACCAGTGGCTGACTGAGTGCGGCCTTGAGTGTAGGATGGCAGTTCATCATGGCCGTCTGAAGAACTGGGCATAGAGCTGAGTTAACAAGGAAAGGAGAACTCCAATGACAGACTTGAATCTTCTTCAGATGGGTGAGATACTCAAGAAGGACTTGATAGATCAGCGTGCCTACAACGACAATGTAGGCATTCGGATACAGTGCACCAATCCTGATGTAACCGGAGCAAGAGTAACCTTTCAGCTCAGTGGAGCCGATTATCAGTTTTATGCTGAAACTGATAGTGGTTCTGGTTATGCTGATGATTCCGACTTCCACGGCGTAGGTGAGGCTGACGGTTACTTCACTGTAACTGGATACACGCTGAATAATGTGGTTTCTTTCATAAACAACCTGGATAACTGGACGGCAGAGCTGGTGAATATGCGACCGCTGGCGTCAGCAAACAATCTCATTCAGAAGGGTCCCGTTGCCTGCCTGAATGCTGATGCTGACTTTGCGCTCCTCGCTGCTGCAGGATCGTCGCTCGACAATAAGATAACGGGCACTCTGGTTCAGCCAGGCGACGGCAAAGCCGTAAAGTTTACTAAGCTTGAGCATAACATGGCTCTTGCTGGAGCTGGCGGCGCAAGTGACTTGATAGTCATTCGTGACTATGACCCGATAGAGGGAACTGAGACCACCGTGTTTACTGCTACCCTGGTGGATGGGAGTAGCACGGCTCAGTCCTATGAGTTCGACTATACGTTCGAAGTCGGACACTGGATGCATGTTGAGTTCCAGTCCACTAACGCATTCTCTTCGGGTGGAGAGAATACATACTACGAGGAGCAGATGAAGTCTTTGGCTACGTCTACTCCGTTCACCAGTGGACAGGATGCTGGAACTGCTGGATACTAAACTCTTTTGCTCGGGGTTGCGGGAAGCAGGTATCCTTCGGGCCTGCTTCCCCTTCCCTGGGCGTCAAACCGAAGGGAGAAGTTAAAATGATGTTTACATTTCAGAGCAAGGGAGCTAATGATATTTACACCATAAAGCCCGGCATGGTCGATGCTAATGGAACAATAATTGACAAGGGTACTAGGGTTACCTTTTCTGCAGGTGCGTTTAATACTTCTGATGTTAGGCTTGCATACAAGATAATGCATCTTGATGCATTTCTAACTAACAGAATTATGCTTGTAGCGATAGACGGTGAGATTCCTAATAACAGCGCAATAAAGAAGGCTTTTTCAGACATAGGACCACTTTCGCAAACGCTCCTTGAGAAAATGAATGATAAAGCAGTAGACACTTCGAATCTCAAGGTAAAGATAGATGCTGTCGACGAGTCTAAGATTGACAAGGATACAACTGCAAAGAAAGTGCTCGGCACAAAGAAAGAGAGCAAGTAGCAATGCCTGCGCTTGTTTTAACGTCAGTTGAGATGGTTGACAGGATTGCTAGCAATCTTGCTGACACTAGAAAGATATTTGTAACAGAAGACAATATATATGCATACATGAATACCGCTATACTTGTAGCTAGTATAGCTACTAGAAGTATATCTACTAAGTTTTATACATTTGATACTACAACCGGGTCGTATGAATTTAATTTGCCAAGGGATGCCATAAGAGGCGATCCTGCTTTTAATGTTTTGTTTGACGGCATACCGCTTGCTCCTGTTCAATGGGCAGAGAGCAAAGAAAAGGATTACTCATCTGATACATATGGAAAGCCAGTATCTTGGTCAATGAGAATGAATAAGATAGTTATTTATCCTCCTGTATCATCCGAGTGGGCTGGAAAGAGGTTAGATGTTCACTGTGGACAATTGGCTGACAAGGTTGATAAAGAGAATCCAGACCAGATAATTCCACTTCCGACAGAAATGTATCCCTTCATGGAAGAGTTTTGTACTGCGTTGGGGTGGAAGAAGAGACACAAGACAGGAAGATATAAGGCTGCACTTGATTTGGCTATGTTTCATTTGAGTGAGCTGAAGAAGATATCTGAAAATATACACAGAGAAGCTCCAGTTAGAATGATATCAGAACAGGAGCTTACCAGGAGAAGCTGGGATATAAGGTCTGATAGTAGATACACGGAAGGCGAATGACTACTGAGTGGAACAGGCAGAAGATAGTTTATTCAGGCGATGCCTGGACCTGGGACGTTTCTCTACATGGTTCATTTATAGGATGGGATAGTGATTCTTCTGGATGGGATGTTCCGCTCGGGCCGTTTCTAAGGGAAGAGCTTGAATACGGAGAAATAGCAGAGGAGGAAGCATGACCAGATATTTCAAGAAAGATGCATCAGATCCTGGAAACCCAGATGATCTTGCCAACAGAATAGATCCCTCTTCTGAAAGTTATCGAGTTCCTGAGGCAGAAAAAGATAATGCTTTTTCTATAATAGATCCTAATGATACTTCGCATTATGGTCACATGATGCGAATTATAAATACCAATGATTATAGATTGCATGAACTTGAAGATAAAATGGCAACAATAGAGTCTGGTGCGACTGGAGATATGACAGCCGCTGAGATACTGTCAGAACTTCAGAGTTTGTCAACTCCGCTTGCGCTCGATGTAATGTATTTAGACGGCAATACTTATGAGGAAGTAATCCATAACGCAGTATCAGCTACTTTTTCAATGGCGCATCCAACTGTATGGGGTAGCACTCAGCAAACACAGTGGGTTGGTGACAATCTGTGGTTAGTGGATGGTATAACTAATCCTGATGTAAATAGAGTCAGATCGGCTGGTATAGATAGGGTCTTGGTATGCACTAAAGATCACACTCCTGCAAAGATTTTAGTATTTAATCCTTGGTCAAATTGTATAGAAGAAACGATTTCGATTAACCTCGCAGATCACGGCCTGCCAAATGGATATATGTGCACAGATGTAGTTAACATGGGCGACTATCTAATTGCCATATTCGCTGATAACGCTTTCGACAGGATAATTGTTGGAACATCAGGCAACATAGGATATATGTGCAAGATATATCCTTCATATTTGTATAATGGTGTAATGTCAGGACTTCCAGTTATAACAAACATGACGGCCCTGGGTTACGATGACCCTTCTACGATAATGGCGTGTCAGTGGAAAGATGCTGCCGATGAATCCAGTTTTATAATAGGATACTGTGTTGGAGTTGGAGCAGCTGACCAGGCTGTTGTTCAAAAATTTGCATCTGATTTTTCAGTTAGCTGGACTACATCCTTAGCTGCAGGTAATTCATGGATAACAGGGCTTGATACTAATGGAAATAAATGTGTTTGTGCGATAGGATTGAATCCTTCTGGAGCTCAGGTTGATTCGTTTATTTATATGTTAAACCCAGAAGATGGAACTGTTATAAATTGGGGTAGTGCTGCATATGAGCTTGTGTCGAATGCTCCTAATGATACTATGTTTATGGATTTAACCTATGCTGGTGATTGTTTTTACATAGTAGATTATAGTAATGCTAATGCTCAACAGTTATATGAATATGAATTTGTGAATTTCTGCAATGGATCACCTCCAACATACCAGCAGAGACTTGCTATTACAAGAGGAGGTTCAGTTGAATCTCCATATGGAATAGAGTATGATGGACACAGATCGCTATTCATAGCATACAGCGCGTCAGGCGTTGGTTCGGTTCAGAAATACAAGTTGATTTATGACATATCTACCTCCAATTACATACTTGTTAGTATAAATTTACTTGAAGCCCTAGAAGGATTGGCTGGGTTTTCTGAACTTCCGTTCATTTGCCAAACAAGGCAGGGCATATTTAGCTGGGGAGCAAAAAGCTCCGGATCGTCTACTTACGTCAGGAACTGGGGAGCACAGGTTCGAGGTGAGTGATGGACGATAAAGAGTTTAGAGAGGGCACTATAAGCTTAGGCCCTTTTGATGGAGGCGTTAATACGTTTGATCCGCAGGATGCTATACAAAATAATCAGCTAGCTTTAGGGTCATTTAATTACGATACTGAAAGGCATGGTACTATTATACGTAGACCTGGCAATGAACTGTATGGAGCTAGGTTATCTTGGTCTAACTGGTATGAAGATGGATACGGTGGTGGACCATGATAGAAACTGAAAGTGTAAAATATCTATATGCCACAAAGGATGATGTTAATCATTCTCCAGAAGAAGTGTTTGATCCTTCTCCTATTTCTAATAGTGGAAATAACTCTTTGTTCATGGGTGCTACTGCCCGTGGCAAAAAAGATGAAATAGAAAAATCCCCGTATATATTATGGAGATTCGATGATGCCAGAAGAGAGACCGGAGTTAGTTCTGTAAATGATATAACAAATAAATTGAACAATGATTTGTTTAACAGAGTAGTTGGAATGAGAACTGGTCCAAGAGTATCTGACAGAACATTCGAAGATTATTCAAAAGAAATAATATTGCCGACATGGCCCAGGGCCTCATGGGCAGAGAGTGCTGCTGAATGTGGTTCTTTGTTAGAAAATCCACACGGAGGCGTTGGCACGGAAGATAGATTGAATTTGAAAGAAAACTTTGGCGTTTGGGTTAGTGTCAAAGTTTCAGATACATTCGATCCTACTAATTACAATATAAATGATTCTGTAGTTATATTCGATAGATGTGGATACTTTAGGTTAAAGTTCATTCCTGCCATGCAGTATTTGTCTCTATACATGGAGACAGAAGGAGATGAAACATATAAGCTGGTTCCAACTGGTATAAAGTTGGCCGCTGGCGGTGAATATATAATAGGGTGTATCTACCAATCACACGAAGAGTATGACTCGGTTAATGATACTAGCAAAATTTATGCTATGTTATCAATAGGCGTAGTCAATCATCCATCTGGAACATACACTAGTGCTAGAAAGCTGTTTACTTGGAGCGCTAAAGCCCCGTATCATCAGATCAGAAACACTCCGCTCGGAAGTATGACTCTTCTTTCGGATTGGTCTGGAGCTAATGAATGCACGTCTGATATATTAGGCATTACATCTTTCAGGGTGGACATTAGAGATGATAACTGGGGAGGCAATCCCAGTAAATCTTACTGGTATGATGCAACTGCATTGGATACATATCTAGCTGGATTAAAGATAACAGGTGCCTTGCTTAGTGAGGAGCCTGGGACTGTATGCTTGCTTCATCCTAATTCGATAAACACTGGAGTAATACAGGATAAGTCAGAAAAGGGTGGATATGATTTTAGAATGCTGGGTGATAGTTTTTTGATTGATACATTTAATGGGTCTGCTGATGCAGATCACATGTGCTATGCCACAAACGCTAAAAGTGGTAGCTATAAATTTGGGCTATTTGTTCCGACGAACTCAGCAGAGGAGTTGCTTGCTGATGCTGTATTTGAATTCAGGCTTTATGATGATACCGGGCATTCTGAAGTAATAAGCCAGGACAGAATAAAAAAGATAGAGCTTGATGATTATATTCGCAAGACATTAAGGGGCGATGGTAGTCATCCAGATATAATATGCAAGTTCTATTGGGTTCATTTGTACAATGTTCCGGGCAATGCACTTTCTAATGATTATGATATGTCAGCAAAGTTTTTTAATAACCTGGAATTTACACCTCACCCGAATGGGCTTGCGTATTTCCAAAAAACTGATACAACCAGAAATGTTCTCGTAAAACAGCATAGTGCTGTAAATGATATATGTTTTAGTAAACCGATACTTCCTCCACATAGATATAAGTTGTTTTATCTTGGAACGTCAGAACATCCTGATGTTCATTCTGGAGATAAGATTTATTCTGTTATGTGTGCATACTCTAACGATCTTGATAACTGGACAAGTAACACCAGGCAAGTTCCTCTATATAAGTGGTTTGCTTCTACTCAAGATATAGAGAAGATTCATGTTTTCATGGACGGAGAAGACACGCTGGTATTAGCCAGTGATATAACAAATGGGACTATTCAGGGTTATTATACTCAGGACAGTTCAGGGTGGGATATTAATGTAGCCCAAGATCTTGGAGATATACTATTCACCAGGCCTGATACATTTGACTCTAATAAAATAAGCGCCCCATCAGTTAGCGCCGACAGAACAGGCAATTATGCGCTTGTATATTCTGGAGAAGATAGTTCAGGTGAAGTATCGTTCGGAGTTGTATATAGTGCTAACTTGTTCAAGTGGACAAAGCGAAGGGCGCTTGAACCGTTTTTGCGAAAGAACAACAGAGAGCTTGATGTAAACAAGATAGGTGATCCTTCCAAGTTTTTTGAATTTGATGGACTAGTATACATAGCGTATACAGGATATGATGCTTCCAACGTCAGGAGTATTTGCTTTTCGCGTATAACAGCAGATGCACTCGTGGAGCCTGATACTCCTGATGATGATGAAAATATATTCGAGGAAATTTCCTCGTTAGAGGAAAGAGTTAAAGGTTTGCACGAATATAGATATGAAGATTATAGTACGATAATAATGGCTGCAAAAAAGTCAATATTAAGAGATAACGGTGACGGTAATTTCAGGTCAATAAGAACACATTGGCGTGTAATGAAGCAGAGCACACTAGTAGAACTCTCTGATTTAGACTACTTTTTTACAACAGCTAAATCTTTTGTAGTTGGAACATGCGGAGATAACCCTAACATAAAGTATCATAACGACGATGCGTGGGCGTCTTTTCTTGGCATAGAGCAGGCAGATGCTCCGCATACATTGACAGAAAATCTAGGCGCTGGCTCGTTGGCTGCTGGTGACTATAAATATGCTATAAGTTGGGAATCGACGAGCATAGAAGGTAATATATCAGATGAAACTGAAATAACTGGCATAACGGCAGGAAGCTCTATATCAATGAGACTTCCATTGCCCTATCATAGATTTGGATCACAGAAGCTAGAAGATCATTACGTCCAGACAATAAACGTATGGAGAAAATATAAGGCTCCTGCTGGTTCGTATCCAAACACCTGGGATTGGATGGGAGCTTACACGATAGTATTGGCTGACTGGCAGACTTCTGTTGATTATGTCGACTATACAGACTCAGCAGCATCTGCCCCTTCGGGAACAAGGCAGCCATATACTAGACATGGATTGCCTCCACAGAGCAAGTTCTGCGTATTTAATCCATCGGCAAACAGGCTTGTTTTGTTTGATGAAACTAATTGTTATTATTCTGATACGGATTATATTGAGGCTTTTCCGCCTGAAAATGAAATAAACTTGGATGATGGTTCTGGTGATATAATCAAGGGAGCAGTTTTATTCAGGAATGATATTTATGTTTTCTTTGAAAAGAAAACGATGAAGATAATTTTCAGAGGCAACGATATATTCCCTGTGACTCTCGAAGGATCAATAGGAGTAATGGCCTCAAGGAGCATAGCTGTTAGTCCGATAGGTATTTTTGCCCTGACAAATGACGGAATAAGAAAGCTCGATGGATCTGGATGGTCTGCTGATATCTCTAGGAATGTTAAATATTATCTTGATCTTGCAATAGATCAAGGAAATAAATACTGGAAGCCAGGCAGTGTATTTAATTCCGTGAATCCATCTGGTATATGGCTGGCAAATGGTTCGTTCTTCGATGACGTATATAGCCTTGATATTCCGTTTAATAGTAATTTCCCAAGAATTAGATTAAAGTTTTTTACGAAAAACAGAACATGGAGCGTTGGCAAGGAGTTTAGATCATCAGTGCAGCTCCCTGTTTTATTTGGAAGCAAGAAATTGCTATGGGGTTCGGTGCATAATCCGACCATATTTAAGGTTGGTGGTGATAGTGATAATGGTATTCCAGTAGAGTCAGTGGCAATAACGAAGAGTTTTAATTTCAACAGAGAAGATCTATATAAACAGTTGTATGAAATCTTTCCAAGGATAGACTCTCAATCTGGTTCAATGGATATAAGTATAATAATAGACAAGGGCGTTGAACAATACACGACAAAGTTTGCTACGCCTGAGCAGTTTAGCATAATGGCATGGATTGTTCCTGGGTTAACATTACTGGGAAGTGATGCGGCTATTGTGCCTGTTGAGGCGCTTGCTAATAACAAACGCAGAGCAGTTGTTCCTGATTATATGATATTCAAAAAGGTTTCATTTAAGTTTTATGATAACGGAAAAGGGAGCAGGTCAGAGGTAAAGGGAATAAGTCTTTCGTTTACATATGAGGATTCAGAACTTGTCTGATATAATACAATCAACTGCGTCCGCAAGAGCAAAGGACGAAGAGGCCAGAGATGCAACTGAAGAATTGCATGCAGTGAAGGTGTCTGAAATAATTAAAACACTTATGCTTACTCGTGTAGCATACGGATCCGGCAGAGCGTCTCCGTGGGGCGAAGATATATTATACAAGATAAAATTTGCCGAGAGCATTACACTTAGAAATGTTCACATACATGAGCGAACAGGGGTTAACTTTAACACTGGTGATTTCGTAATAGGTATACGTGAAGAAGATGAACGAAGCTACCATGAATTTACTGTTCGTGTTGGAGAATACGAGCTAGATGAAGATGTTAATATAGCGATACGAGCCGGAAAGTGGCTGTATGTTACATTGAATGATACTTGGCCCGATGATGGTAGCAGTAATTATCCTGAATTTTTTATAAATTTGCATTTTCAGAAAAGGAGGCGCTAAATGGATCCGACAGCTGCTGCAATGGGAGCGGCCGTAGTAAGTAATTTCATAAAACTAATGGTGGACTATGCTAACTCTCAGAGCGCTCCTGAGTGGGAAAGACCAAAGCTGGATTCTTCTGTTGTAGAGAATCTACGTCAACAGTTGGAAACCATGTTGAGTCCATCTGAGATTCAACAGCGGGTAGGAGATGTTAGGAGCCTAATCGGTGATGTAAATGAAAAGATGGTAACTAATATAGTTAATCAGCCATACGGAAGCTCTGTTAGGCAAAAGAATATATCAAACCAGATAACACGAGGAGCGACACAGACAGAGCAGACTGTTAACAGCATGGCTGATCAAATGAGGAGAGAAAATCAGAATATCTTGCAGAGTGTTCTTGGTCAGCGGCAGAATGCATTACGTCAACAGCTTGGGGAGAACGTAGCAGCCCGACAGGTTCAACTCCAGAATCTTGCATTTGAACGTGGGACGACAGGTGCTGGTGATGTTTTTGCTGGGCTTAGTCAGGCAATAGCTAATGCTGTATCACAATATGCTAATGTTGAGCAGAGAAATAAGCAGCAAGAGCTGTTGAATACACTGTTGCAGCAAGCGATGCAGAATGCTAATTCGCCCGTTAATTTCAGCCAAAACGCTAATAACAATGATGCTTTTGCTGCATTAATGAATGCAATATCTCAGTTGCAAACTGGAGCTGGCAGTGGTCAAAAGTCGCAACAGTTATGGCCCGAGCTAGAAGATATTGGTAATAATAATAATGCTGCTTTTGCTGCATTAATGAATGCAATATCTCAGTTGCAAACTGGAGCTGGTGGCAGCCAGGGATCGCAACAGTCATGGCCCGAGTTAGAAGATACGGGTACTGTAAATTATTAACTAGAAGGGAGGCGTTATGCCGTCTTTATTTCCAGAGAAAACAAAGATAGCTGACTATACGATGCCTCTCTTTCAGCAGCTTATTGCTGGCAAAGATAGAGAGACACAGGCGTTGGCTGCTAGATTGTCATCTATAATACAAGCAATACAACAGGAAAAAATGTCTCAACGGGAAACTGAAGCAAAACTGCGAACTGGCTTTGTCAAGTCAGAAGCAGCCAAGATTCTACCAGAGTCAATCCCAGCAGCAATAACCAGAGGAGTTTTCCCTTCGGGTCAAGAGATAGAAACAAAGAGCGAGGAAATAAGAACAGATGAACTAAGAAAAAGTATGGCTCAAAACATTGCACCAGAGCAGGCAGCTTATGCTGTTGACATGATACGAACTGGAGGTAAAACCGTAACTCAAGAGCAGGCTATGATCGATGGAGCATATTCTCTTGCTAGAGAAGCTGGACTGAAGGTTTCATCTAAGCCCAAAACAATAGGAGCCGCTAAGGCGCTTACCGTTAGAGCTGGGTTGGTTTCTGAAGATTATTTTGATAAAGCATCAGGTTTGATAGATGAAATAAATAATTTTGTAGCCACCGATGATTATAGATTATATAATTCGTTAAAGATGGATCAAGCCAAGAAGGATAGACTTAAGAAAATAATTGCTACAATAAGAGCTTCAGCGAATTACAAAAATACAGAAGAATATGCTGCTGCAATGATGAACATAACTAGACAGCTTGCACAGGAAAGAATAGTAAATAGTTCTTTGAATAGAGCACTTGCCGAACTTGAAAGTATAAGAAAGCAGAAATGGGGTAAAGATGCTATAGATAGTTTATTGAGAAAACAACTTCATCCAGAAGAGATGGAACAATTGGATGAAAAGGAAAGAAGGGTCTTTGAGGTTATAGATAAATTAAACAAAGAGCTTGATATAACTGCTGACGCTCTAAATGCTGACATTGGAGAGGCACCGTCTATACCTGCTCCGAAGATAAAAAGCAAACAGAGAAATAAGGGTGGAACGTCTAAATCAACTACAGTACGTGGACTTTGGAGGCGATAGTTAAATGCCTGAAAAAGCTCTAACGCTTCAAGAATACGAAGATCGAGGAGAGCAGATAAAGGCTTTCCTGTTGTCTCAACCTGGTTGGACGATAAACCAGGCCGAGCGAGCAGTAGAGGCATATCATCTTGGTCTGCCAGAAGAATACGCAGATCAAGCCGTGAAGTTCATTCATGATAATTGGGATGAATTTTCAGCGTTTGTATTACCAAAGCAGAAGATAGTGCTTAATGAAGACAAGCAGTTGAGTGAAAAATTTTTCAATCAGCTGAAACAAAGATTTAATGTAGAAGAATTCAGTGATACTTCAAAGTATATACTTAATAGATATTTTAGAATAAACTTTCCTAAGCTTCCAAAGGATGATGGATTCCTTGCCATGGCAATATATACTCCTGAAGTATTTCAGGATGTATATCTTGCGTCACCTATGTCTACTGCGTATAAAGATTATATTGATCTAAAAACTGGCGAGAAAATGTCTCCGATTAAGTTTAAGGAGATAAAGACTGGAAAGCAGAAATACGGAACTCCCAAAGCTGATGAAATAATAGAGCTAAGAAGAATAGAAAGAATGAAAACAACAATGACAAAATTATTGTCAAAATTAGCTACAATATATACACTGCACGGAGATGAACCGGAGGTCAGAGAAGCTGCTAGACAGTTTGAAACTCTTACTGGTCTTGATTTATTTGAGGTGCTATCAGCAGACAAGGTTTTGTCTGTTATGCCAAAGAACATAATAGATCCAATTACTGGTAAACCCAGACCATTCATAAAAAAGAATAAATTTGACAGAATGGTTGCATATTTTACCGTCGAAGAAATGTTTAGAAGGCGACGGTTCAAACAAAAGTTAGTAGAGAAATATGGTAGCAAAGAAGCTGCTGCTCAAGCAATAGAAAGAATGAGGGATGACTATAGGATAGAGATCGAAAGGGGGCTATCAGATCGAGAGAAGGCGTTCTGGAAGAAATGGAGAGAATATAAAAAGAGAGCCGCTGCATCTTCAACTACAATGGTTGGCGGCTCAGGTCTTGCAGCTATGGGTGGTGCCATAGGTGGTGCCGTGGCTGCTAAGGTATATTCGCGCGAAGAAACAGAACGTCTTCTTGTTGGGTTGATTGAAGATGAAATAAAACTTCAGCTTGGGTCTGATTACAAAAAGAAGCTACTTGAAATAAAAGCTCAGCAAGACAAGAGATTGAGCGAGCTAATAAGAGAAGAAAAAGAAAAGTTCTGGAAAGAATCTTTACCAGGTGAATCTGCAATAGAGCGGTGGGCCGCCGAATCAACGGTTACAGAAGCAAAAGCAAGAAAAAGATTAAGAGAGGAAATACTAGCAAAACAAAAGACTGATTTTGTTTCGCCGGAATTGTATGCTTTTGAAGGGGTTCCAGGTGAACTTGTCGATTATATATATGAAATTGATAGTTCTGGCCCACTTGCTGAGACGGTCAAGCAGGTAGCTACCAAAATTGGGTTGCCAGTACTAGAAACAATTGGTGAAGGATTTCAGCATGTAGCTCAATTTATACTTCGCCCTGCATATAACTATATCTATGAGCACGTATATCCAGATGTTGTCGAAAAAGTAAAAAGAGATATGCTTGCTAAATTCAAAGCCGAATACGGCGAAACTGAAGGTATCAAAAAGTATAACGAAGCCATGGAGGACTTTACATTCAAGGCACCCACTACTGACAAAGAACTCGTTTGGGGTCTTGATATGGTGGACATGACTCTTAACTGGTGCAATAAGGAAAGAATTAAAGCCGGACTTCCACCAATAGACGACATAGGCCCAAGATGGCTGTATGCACTGCTTGTTGACATATTTGCTAATCCGCTGTCATATATAATACTCCCAGCATCAGCGGGAGAAAACTTGACCATTAGAGCTCCTGAGCTAATAAAAGACGGTCTGAGAGCCGCTGGTTTGCGCGGCGCAGTGTTTACTAAATTGTATAACAAGGCCAGACCGCTATGGGTAAAATACATAAAAGAAATGAACAAAATAGCAGATACAAGCGAGCTTGCTGTGCTGGAAGACAACTTCCTCTTCGGGTTTGTGCAGAAGCAAATGGAGCTTACTCTTCGCTTTGGTGAAGACATGGCTAATATACTGAAGGGAATATTGCTCGAAGCTGGATATACTGAGAACATAGATGCAGCCGTAAAAGCTGTAACAGGCAAGTGGGCAAAATACCTTAAGACGTATGGTAATCGAAGCGCATACCTTACCGCACCTATTCCTGGTGTTGGAACATATGAGCTTCTTACTCCACCGCAGTTAGCATATTTAGCTGAACCTATAAATAGGGTTTGGCGTGCCATGGATAAGATACCAGTATTAAGAGCTGTTAAAGCCAAGGCTGAAGTTGCAGGTAAGGGTGTTTCTGGTTTTGCAAAACAGGTATTTACTCCTTACGGCGAATTAGGCATGGAGCACCTAGGTCCAGAAATGGAAAAATATGGCAAGATACTTGGGCCTAAAAGTATGCATAATATGTTTTATTCATTCATAGAAGAGGGCAAGGCTGCTATACGATCAAGAGCGATGGTTCATGGAGATATACTAAGAAGAAACATAGATGATGCCTTGGCCGACATAGCTGAGGCATATACTGTCAAGACCGGCAAAAAGTTAACAAAGGAAGAAAGAGAACAGATACAGGTTGGTCTTTCCGAGCTTGCTGCTACGGCTGTCGAAAGACCTAATATGCTTGTTATAAATTCAGAGAATCTGCGATTCCATGCACACGCCGAAGTGGATGCACCTCATGTTATGAGTAGATGGATAACAGAGCAGGTTGATGGAGTTGCAGATGAACTTCTAGAGAAATACTATCCCGTTGATTTAGTGAAGAAAGCAAAAGAGACTGCCAGGAAAACTGGTGGAACAAATGTATTCGGCAACCAGTACGAAGCTGCACGATATCAGCTAAATAAGCGCTTAGCTGCGTTGAACGATCTTGCTACGTCGGCTCCAGAAAACATGCAGTCTTTTATTGCTGGTGAAATAGCTGAAACAAAGGAAATGATTCGGAATCTTTATTTTTTAGAGGAACTTAAAGTTCCAATAATAAAAGCAGAAGGCCCGATAAAGGGAATTAGATACCAGAGGAAAAAGACGCTATCTCCAAAACAGAAGATAGAAAAGCTACGCAAAGAATTAGTTCTTCCTCGCGGTGCTATAAAAGAATCTGCCAGGGCTCCTGGTGGATTGCCAGATTGGGACAGGCTTGCAAAGCCTGGCAACATGTTGATTGAATTTTCAGAGAACCCAAGATTTAATGGTAGAGTTTGGCATGTAGAAAAGGTTATAAAAAACAAGGAAGGTGTAGGTGATGCACTAAAGGTTTTCACGCTTGATACTGACTCAGGTGTGTTAACCAGACGTGTTATTCCCAGAGGACGGCCGCTTGATAGATTTCTTGGATTTAATAGGAGACCCTTATCTGAAACCGAAATGATAGAGGAATCGCTGATAACTAAGGGCGGGGAAGAAATAATAAGAGTTCCCACCAAGAAAGAGATAGAAGAAGAAGCTGTTAGAAGAATAGAGATAAGCAATGTAGTTCAGGGTGGAGAGTATTCTGTTAGCAAAGAAGAGCAGTTCACAAGGGAGATAATAGAAAAACTCAATGGCGTTCCAGAGATTGGTGGACCAGAGTTTACTGATATATTCATAAAAGTAACTGACCGCTACCCATATATAAAAGAGCTGGTCAATAATACTGAGCAATGGTTGCGTGATAGAATGGTATCAGAAATGACTCGCGGTATACTAAAGAAAGCGAGAAACAATTATTTGCCGTTGATACCAGACTTTGCCGCAGCGCCGCCTCGCAAGGCCTGGGAAGAAATAAGTGACGCACTGTTTAGCAAGGATTACGAAAGAACTAAGCGGCTGCTTAGGGCTCGTGGTCTCACCCGTCCAAGATACGATAGATTTTTTACCAAGCCAAGGACGTATAAGAACATAGAGGAAGCCGCCAGAGAAGGCGTTAAAATGATAAAAAGGTTAGAGTTTATTATTCCAGCTAGAGAGGTTGCTTCCTTTCGGGCAATAGTGAATGATCATATACTAAAGGCAGCGGTAAAATATTATGGCAAAATGACTAAAGAAGGAGTTAAGTTCGACCCTGAAATAGCAAGGTATGTTGAAAGATTAACTAGGCTTTCTTATGAAGATGATGTAGCTAAGTATTTACTTGGATTGCATGATTTTACTTTGTCGTTTTACAAGGGTTTGCAGACAGTAAGGAATTTTCCGTTCCACCAGTTAAGAAACAGATTCGGTGATACATTTTTAATGTGGCTAGCTGGAAAAGATACTCCAGCGTTTTTTATAGAATCTGCTTATGTGCTGGAGCTTCCAAGGCTAAGAGAGCTTGTAGCTTATGAAGCTATGAAAAACACAGAACACGCTGTTGAGTATCTTAACAAGTACAAGGCTCTTAGGAAAGCATGGGGTTCAAAATATATAGTTGTTAAAACGACTGGAGAAAAAGTAACATACAAGCAGCTTGCTGTTGAACTTGAAAGACTAGGCGTTATAGATTCAGGCATGATCGGAGCTGATACTTCGGCTTACATGAAGGAAATATATCAGCAGGCAATGGGTCCTAAATTTGATCTTGGTTCGCTATCTTCTTGGTGGAAAACTACAAAAGATAGGTCTCCTGCCGTTAAGGGTTATCGTAGAATGATCGGGCAGCAGAAGGGCTTAACTGTATACATGGAGAATCACGGTAGAGCTGAATTTTATATGTGGCTCAGGCAACAGGGTAAAACACCAACACAGGCTGCACAGATAACAAAAGAGGTATTGTTTGATTACAGTGCTGCCGGCGCAAGCAGGGTGGAACAAGAAGTATTCAAGAGAGTATTTCCATTCTGGACATTCTTTAAGAATGCTTTTACTAAGATGCCTATTGAGGCTATTTATAATCCAGGTAAGGTTGCTCGCGGAGCGCTGTTTTATAGAGAGAAGTGGGTAGATTTTCTTGAAGAGAATCCTGATTTTGATGCTGATAATATAAATCAGTATATGTGGAATATGGTTCCTGTGCCGATGTGGGTAGATCCAGAATCGCCCACTGGTATTGATCCGCTTTCTAGTAAAATGCCAAGCGAAAAGGCAACCCCAGCTATGTTTAGTGCCGATTTGCCGATATATGCTGGATTGCTTGGACCAGGCGTAGGACCGGGGTCGAGCATGGAATCTGGTGGTGTCCTTGGGGCGGTATTAGACCAGCTGTCCCCCTGGGCGTTTGCTGGATTATGGGGCAAAACTCTTGGAAGCGACAAAGGTTATGATGTATTTAGGGAGCAAGAGTATTTCAAGGAAGATCAGGTCAGAATGCCATCTTTTCTCCAGGCCCTTGATTCAGTCAATCCAGGGCTGCTTGATCTATTTACATTTGAAGATAAAGACGGTCATGAATATTCACTGTTTGCAAGAGTCCAAGATCCGGAAACAGGTGAAGTATACAGGGTAATGCCCAAGTGGATGCTTAAAGCTATGACTTCTTTTGCTCCCATAAACTCTTTAACTAGATTGTTTGGACTAGCAAACAAAGCAGATATTTTTCAGATTCTCGCTGGCCAGGTCAATCCAATGGAGAAACAGGCGCTTGAAGTCATGCAGGATTTCTGGTTACAGGCATTGACGCTCGCTGGCGTTCGTATCAAAAAGCAAAACGAAATAGGCAATTTCAACAGAGCACTTCATGAATTGGCTAACACTGTAGATGAATTGGCAAGAACCAGAATACGGACTATGAATATTTCAGCAATAACAGGACTAGAAAAGACAGACCAAGAAACTCTTGAAAACCTGAAGCTGCTTGAAGAACTCTTAAAGAAAACTGGAGCTAAAACTACAGAGTAGGAGGTTGTTATGAGCAACTTTGATGCGTTTCCTAATTTCAACATTGATTATCGTTTTAATAGGACTGGCGTTCCGATTGCTGGAGGACAGTCTATTGTAAGAGACGAAAACGGTGATGCGGCACCTGTTGCCAATGAGAGCACACCGGCTCCCTCGTCTTGGAACGACTATACTAACTCAGGGTTTCAAGGCGCAATCCTTAGCGTAGCTAATGATGGTTCTGGTAATTGTCGTTTTGAAGCTACGGCACATGGCTTGAGCGCTGGTGAGTTTGTCAATATCGAAGGAACTCAGTATGATGGATTCAAGGTCATAACTAATGTGTCCGATGCTAATCATTTTGACACCGCAGACACATACGTTTCAACTGATACCGGGACGTATATCAGAAGATACGGCGTTCCTGTAATGGGTGAGAAAGAAGTTGAAGTGATTGTCGAGTATAAAGCAGGTTCTTCTCCTTCGGGTTATCTTGCTGTATACTACGCGATGCTCGACCAGGAGGTTTGGGTGAAGTGTGAAGACGACGAGCGAGCAGAGCTATCCGACGAGAATCGAGTTTACCGCGTCGATCTTTCAGCGCTGAACGAGGGTCACGGTGGAGTAGCGATGATCGCCCTGGTTGGAGAGAGCTTGTCAGCAGGCCTGGAATATGACGTGTATGTTAATCGAGTAGGGAGTGGAAAGTGAGCCTAAAAATTGACCCATATCCCTTCGCAGGTTATGGAGGGATAAGAGGATTAGGTGGACTACGAGGCTTCAATAGACCAGAAGAAGAACTTCCTACATTCTTCTTGCCTCTTGGAGCTGATGGTCCTATCGGAGTATCAGCTTTACCGGCAGCACTGACTATCAACGGCGCAACCG
>Ga0164310_10000566_pt1 | contig 19832 bp, 19 predicted proteins | sample GuaBasSedimGuay1_FD_121795 | JGI IMG/M metagenome (GOLD analysis project Ga0164310, IMG submission 121795) | Subseafloor sediment microbial communities from Guaymas Basin, Gulf of California, Mexico - Guay1, Core 4569-9, 0-3 cm | ecosystem: Environmental > Aquatic > Marine > Hydrothermal vents... | reverse complement strand
TAGCTTAGCAATTTAATATCTACCATCATCTATTAATCTAAAGGTTTTTAATTCTAAGTATAACCAATGGAATAGAGATTTGAACCCAACCTCCGACGAAGTCGGAGTCTTTTTTTTGTTGGGTCCAAAATAGCTTAACGATACAACATTAATCCTCATCTATTTAATCTGAAAGCTTTTAATTTTAAATATAACGGAGGGGGAGGGATTTGAACCCTCGATCCCACTTTTGGCGGGATACACGATTTCCAGTCGTGCCGATTAAACCAAACTCTCGCACCCCTCCTCTAAGGAGTGATAATATAAAAGAATTAAATTGAAGCTATTTAATTTTACGGCTGATATCTACCAGATTTATAGCGATACTAAAAAGCAAACACAGCACTGTAACTTTCAAGAAGCCATGTATAGTGATGCCTAAAAACAGGTGACGTATACCAAGGAGACGAAAGAAAATAGTGGATACAAACAACACAAAAGCAGTAGCAAGAAAAAGGTCTCCTCCTAAGGGATATTCTTTTCTCATCTCTCCTCCTTATTACTTAACCTATTTCTCAATATAAAATATAAAATTATACACTATCATTCTTACCTTGAAAAACAACTTCCTATTTTCCTATTAACTGAGAAAGGATCTCTCTTTCTGCTTTAATCCAAATATCTAAATCTTTCCCTTGAGGCTTTCCCTTTTCTTCCCAAAGATAATAAGCCCTTTCCCTTATACACTCAGAAATCTTCTCCAACGTTAAAGGAGAAATAGAAATTTTACTTGATGACTTTTTCTTTAAATTCTCCCTTTTACTTTTCTTCCTTGAAGAAACAGCTCTTGCCATCTTACCTCCTTTTTTTTAAAAAACAAGTTAAGTGAAATTTATCGTTCTCTATCTCTCTAATGAATAAAATACTTAACTGTTGAAAAACCTTTTCAAACCCTGACTCTGAGGAAGATACTGAATAAACCGGTAAAATGAATAAATCTGCTTTATCAAACGTAAACTCAACTTTTATTTTTCTGTAGAAATCAGAAATTAACAAAGAGGTTTTTTTTGCCAATACCACTTCTTTTAAACTAAATTCTTGGCCATTAATTTTTATATCCTGCCATGAAGGAAAAAATAGATTTAACTCTACTCCTAACAAATTGTTCCTCCATAAGTGTTCATCTTCAAACTTGTAAACAACTAAAAATTTACTTTCTTTGCTGAAAGAAACTGTTTTTATAAATCTTTTATGGGAATAAGAAAAACAAAGATTTATCTTATCATCTTTTCTCTTAATATTTAGGTCGTAAGCTTGATTCCCTAAACTATTAAACCCTTTCCCTCTCTTAAAGCTTTCGATATCTATATCCTTAGATAGTATGTGGTCTACCAACCCTACTTTCTCATAACTGTCGTAAATCAGATAATTCTCTAAATCTTTATCCTTACTCTGAATAATCTCATGAATGGTAGCAGTACTTTTTGGTAAAGAAAAACTCTTTTCTTTAATTTTGTTATGGTAAGATTCTTCCCTCCTAGTTATAGTATTTAACAAATTGAATCCTTCCCTACGCATACTTAACTCTATTAAACTTCCTCCTTTAGGGGTAAATATACAAGTTAATTCTCTATTCTTTAGAATTACTTCTTGATTGCCATCTAAATCTATATCCCCTTCCTCTACAATCAAAGGAAAGTTACTATACTTTTTATCAAATTCCTCTTCAGCTTTTATTAGATTATAGTAAACAGCATCCCTTATATGAGGAAGATAAAATCCACCAAAGATACCATGCCAGTAAGCACAGTTACATTGGGCCTTCCATAAAAAGCGAAAAACTTTTTTATTTTTCTCAGGAGTTATGTGAGCATTAATTTTTTTGCTTAAAAAAAGCATTCGCTTATGCATATAATTCAGGCGAGGATACTTTTTATAAAAATTTCTAAAAAACCCCCCTCTTACAAAATTGTAAAATGCCGGATAATGAGATGATTTTTTAAGAAAATTCTGTAAATTTTGATAGATAGAAAAACTTTCGGGTTCAAGTACCCACTCTTCCATCTCTTGGTACGAAGCACAAGGTAAATAAACTATCCCTTGGGGCTTAAACTGTTCCAAAGCTTCAGAAGCTGTTACAGTCTCTATCTTATCCATGCTTTGTGCAAGCAACTCAAAGAACTGTTTAAGCCATTCTTTGCCATACACCCAATCAAAGGTGTAGGGCCATAGACCAAACTTTTCCCCATCGTCAAAGAGAGTAACAAGAATATCTCCTTGTGCAGAAAAACTTTTAAGAAGGTCTATAGCTTCACCTGCTAGGGAGAAGGGAATCTTATACCTTAAAGACTTACTTATGGGGAAAATATAAATAGGAAAATAACTCTCTTCAGTAAGATAGTAGCCTGAAAACTCTCTCTGGCTCAACCCTGCATAGCGAAAATGGGTATCATCCAAAAAGGTATACTTAAGATTAGCCAAATTTATTATTCGTGCTAAATAAGGCTCCCAAACTCTTTCTGCTATCCAAATTCCCTTAGGAGTGGCAGAAAAATTCTTTCTAATAAACTCATTCATAAGTCTTATCTGAGAAAACTTATCTTCATCAGGTATCAAAGGAAGAATAGGCTCGTAGTAGGCACCACTTATAATTTCTACCTGTCCTCTTTCTACTAACATCTTTAACTTAGAAATGTACTCTCTGTGATTATCTAAAATCCAATCATAGAGAGGACCACTTATATGAAAGTTACACTTTACTTTAGGATAAGCCTCCAAGGTAGTAAGAAAGGGAAGGTAACATTTCTGGTAAGCTTCTTCAAAAATGTTAGGGAAATTACCTATAGGCTGATGATTATGCACACCAAAGAGAAAGTAAGTCTTACCCATCTTACTTAATGTAGCTGGGAGGTCTCTTTTTTAAGATCCGGTAAATCTCTTTAACATAAGAGGTGAATAACTTCTTAAAATCTCCTGTTGGTTCATAAAAAGTATTCCACCAATTCCAATCGCTACTTTCTAGAATATAAAAATATTCTTTTAGTTTATCCAAATCTTCAACTTTGTCTTTACTTTTTTCTATTAAATCCCTTACCCTTCTTAAAATATACCAATTCAAATTATTCTCTTTAGAACCAATCCAAACCCCAAAGTCAGCATTTATCCATGAACCAGGGCTAAGTTTTTCCAATCTCTTAGTAGGCGCTTTTTTAAGAAATTCGCTGGGTAAGGTAGTGGTAAGGATTTGACTCTTCTCTAATGCAGAGTATACAGTCTCTAAAAAATCTACTCCATTGTTAGAATAGTACTCCCAAGCATTCTCTCCATCCATTGTAATAGTAATTATTCGATTCTTTAATATCCCTTGGGTATGATAGTGAATTCGCTTAAAATGCTCCAATAAATCATAACCAGCAAAAACAGGATCTTCCCATCCTTGATAGATAAAACTTATAGCATCGGACAAATTCCTGTCTCTAAAGAAAATATTTACACCTGAGAATTGATAAGGCTTATAGATGAGATGCCTTTGATTCTTTATCAAATCGTAGGGGACATACTCAGTAGTTAAGCTCTTAAAGAGAATACCTTCATCTAAAGCAATCCAGTTAAAATCTTCTTCCTTATATATATTTACTACCTCTTCGGAGATACTCCCTTCTGAGGGCCAACTCCCCTTTACTTCTTTTCTAAAGATTTTCTTAAAAATTTCTTTGGAACGATAAAGCTGGTATCGGCAGTCTTCAGGATAAGAAAACCTTAAAACAGGTCTTTTAAGGTGAGGAAATTCTTTTAAAATTTCGGTGTCATATATTAGAGGAAGGATAGGATGATAGAAAGGAGAAACAGAAATTTCAATTCTCTTATCTCTAAGCAGGCGATTGTAGAGAGGTAAGGTAGCAGATATTATTTGATACTGCTTCTCTATGATATAACGCTTATCTTTTTGAGAATAGTTCTTTCCTTTTTCTTTTAATTCTCTTAATCCCTTATCTTCGTTGAAACTATAGGGTGAAAACCATGCCAAGTTAAAAAGAACTTGTAAATCTAATATATCTTGAGATAAAAATTTCTTTTTAGAAACTTTCTTCTGGTAAAGTTGTAGATAGCGTCTGTGAGGTTTTATTATCCTTTCGAAGTTTACAAAGAAGAATCTCTCTAAAATAAACTCCCTTTCTTTTTTGGTTAAACTCTTGGGATCCTTCAGGGTAAGAGTAAGATAATAATCCTTAGCCTTATTATGAGCATAGTCAAGTATTTGAGCTAAAAGTACACCGCTAAAGTTAAAAGTCGCCTTTACCTTATCGAATTTATAGAGCATCTTTGCCATAGAATAGTAATCTTTAACACAATGTAAACGTACCCATCCTAAGTAAAAATCTTGGTGAGAAGGAAGTTTGTAAAAAGGCTGGTGCATATGCCACAAGAATAAAATTTCTGTAGGAGTCTTCATTTTCAGGATTGGAAAATGGAAAACTCTATTTCAGGAAAGAGATTATCTTTTCTCTCTATATCTTCAAGGACTTCGAAATTATAAAAGTTTTTTTCTAAGTAATTTTTTAAAAGATAGAAGTGTTCAAGATGCACAACTGTTCTCTTCCTAGCATACTCACTAAAAGTATTTGTCTTCATCATAAATGCCCAATCACTAGACTGAGCCAAAAGAATTTCTCTAGCCATCTGATTAAGGATTCTCCTCTTTATACCATCACTATCTTTATATTTGTTAGCTAACTTCACCATCGCTTCTTGAGCACGATGAAGGTGAGGATAAACCCAATCATTAGAACCATTGAGCCAAACTTCGTAATAACCCTTCCACCCCCAGCTGGAGGGAGCAGGATTTATCGCTTGATTCTTAGGATAGAGCTTAAGATAACGGGAAGGGGTGATAAGTTTTATGTTCTCCTGATCATACCTTATCTTTCTTATTAGGAACTGGAGCCAATCTATTCCTTCAAACCACCAATGGCCAAACAACTCTGCATCATAGGGAGCCACAATAATAGGCTTTCTTCCCAACACACTGTAAAGATATTCAACCTGTTTTTCTCTATTAAACATAAAGTTTCCTGCATGCTCAGCAGCTTTCTTCTTTGCCTCTTCAGGCAAGTAGGGCTCTTTGTAAGGAGTAGGACCAGTTATCTTATAATATTTTATACCTGTAAATATCCTTACTCCACAGGGAGATATATAGGGCTTTATATAATCGTAATCTAAATCAAAACCAATATCTCGATAATACTCTCGATAATTATAATCTCCCGGATAGCCTTCAATTGAAGACCAAACACTCTTGGAAGATTCGGGATCTCTACCAAAAACCGCTATCCTTCTCTTAGTATAGTAAGAGGAGTAAACCCCAAACTTAGGGCGTGGCCTAGAGAAAAGTACCCCATGAGTCTCTAAAATAAAATACTTTAATCCGCATTCTTTTAGAAACTTGTCCAATCCTTCAAAATAACCACATTCAGGAAGCCATATCCCCTTAGGATGAGAAGAGAAGTATTTAATGTAAGAACTCACTCCTACCTGAATTTGCGCTTTTACTGCTTCTTTATTCATAAGGAGAGGCAAAAAACCATGAGTGCCTGCACAAGTTATTATCTCCAAAAATCCTTTGTCCTGATACTTTTTAAACTCTCTCAAAAGCTCCTGATTGTAGTGGTAGCAAAATTTATCTTTTGTTTTTCTAAAGCGATAATAATACATCAGTGCCAACTTATGAAAGGAAGGAGAAAATCTAGTACGCTCTATTTCTTTCTCACAGAGTTCAATCATTTTATCCAAATATCTAACGTATCTTTCTTTAAGAAGTTGGTCGTCCATCATACTGCACAAGGTAGGAGAAAGATTAAGAGTAAGGCAAAAATCTATCCGGTCGTTATCTAACCTCTCAAAAACTTCTAAGAGAGGAATATAGGTCTCAGTCAACGCTTCAAAAAACCACCTTTCCTCCAAAAACTCTTCATATTCTGGATGACGTACGAAAGGAAGATGGGCATGCAAAATTAATGCCAAATATCCCTTTTCCATATTACTTTGTACCTCTCTTAACGGTAGGTGTAATCTTTATCCTCTCTTTCTTATCAGGCGAAGTAGCCACTATTTTAAATTCAAAATCTCCCTCCGGTAGAGCATACCTTAAAGAAAATGTTCCATCGCTTCTTAAGTTAACACGTTTTTTCTCCACCTCTACAGTAGCTTTGGGATGAGTTCTCCCGTAAATAATAAGCTCTGTCCATACCTCTAAGAAAAATTTCCGTGCTTCTTCTTTCTTCATAAAGGAAAAGAGGCTACTTATCCCCCCAGAAAATGCTCCACTAGAAATTTGGTGCTTTATAATCTCTTCTAACTTCTTTCGCCTTTCCAAAGAACTTTTGCCTAAGTCATAGATCCCCAAAATTTTATAGTAATCCTCCTCCCCTAGAATCCACTCTTCATCTACCACGTTAGAAATCCCAAAGCAAGGAGTTTTAGTTATATTTGAACGCACTAAAGGAAAAAACTTACCATAGGGATTTTTAAATCCAATTTCTACACACCAATCTCTTTCTGGCTTATCTACATTTATATACCAGTTACCTGCTTCAAAGTGGATATCAATATCAAAAAAAGAATTTGCATTATCCCCTCTAAAATCTTTTACTCCTGTAACATCGTAAACTCTCAAAATCCACTTTAAACCTTCCCTTTCATATATAGGTATAGAGGAAACTACTTCGCTAATTTTTGTCTCACTAATATCCCAATAAGTATGTAACCACCAAGGATCTCTAGGTAAAAGAGTAATCCTATTATCGTAATACTTTTGAGGCAAACTAATTTCTCCTATCTCTTGAGGAATAATTTGAGGCTCTTTAAGTCCTACAAACTTGGACACTTCTACTTTTTCCTTATCTGCACTAATTTTCCCTACAGGAGTAGGTAGAGGGGTTTTTAATAAAGGGGAGTTTTCTTTTTTCTTATAGAGGGTAGAAGTTCTTTTCTTTCCAATTCTCTCAATCTTTCTTTTTAAGGTCTTAACTCGAGTCTTTGCTCTCTGGATAACTGTCTTTTTTCTCTTTCTAGAAATAGCGGATTCTCTCTTTTTTTTGGTATTTTTTTTCATCTTTACCTCCTCTTTTCAAGGTAAGAAGAATTCTACCATCCTTCCAGATAGGTGTCAACTTATAAATCTCTTAGCCTAAATAATTGACAATTTTGCAATAATCTTCCAATGATAAATAATCTGGTCTTTCTCCCTCGTTTATTCCTAAAGCTTCTAATACCTCTTTTATCCTATCTTTACAATAAAGAGAAGTTAAAGAGTTTATAATCTTCTTCCGTCTTGCCCGAAAGGCAACTTTTATAACTCTAAATAACTTCTCCTCATCTTCAACAGGATAAAGAGAAGCTGACAAAAATTTTATCTTCACAAAAGAGGAATCTACTCTCGGCTGAGGCCAGTAAGCCTGCTTAGGGATATCGAAGAGAATCTTAGGTATAGCGAAATATTGAATATAGCAGGTTAAAAAACTATAAGCTTTCTCTCCAGGATGAGCAGTAAGTTTTTTTGCAAATTCTTTTTGAAAAGAGGCGTATACTTCTTTAATCCATTTTCTTTGGGTTATAATGTATCTTATAAACTTATTACTTATATGGTAGGAGATATTCCCAAACACTACCAACTCCCTCTTAAAGGAACTTAAGTCTATCTTTAAAATATCATCGTTTATAACCTCTAAATTAGAAAAGGAGGAAAATCTTTTACTAAGAATCTCTACTAATCGAGAATCAAGTTCCACACACCATAACTTTTTTACCTTCTTTAGTAAATATTGAGTTAATTCCCCTCTACCTCCTCCTACTTCCAAAACCTCCTTTCCTTCTATATTCATAGAACTTATTATTTTCCTTACGTATCTTTTATCCCTTAAGAATATTTGACCTAACTCTTTACTGAATTTCATAAAGGATATTTAAGAAGAGTAACTTAAGAAAACTCCCAAGCGTATTGCTTCTACCATAGATGAAAAAACAAGATGTTTACCTTCTCTTACCCGATCAAACGCCACGCCATGGGCAGGAGAGGTCCTTATTATGGGAAGACCAACTGTCAAATTCACCCCCTTTTTAAAAGAAAGAAGTTTAAAAGGTATCATCCCTTGGTCGTGGTAGAGAGCTACTATACAATGAAATTTCTTTATATTTGTGGGTATAAAGATAGTATCAGCAGGATACGGTCCTTTTAAGGGTAGCAAAGAACTATCTATTGCTTCCTTTATTACTCTCTCCTCCTTTCCTAAATAAGTATCTACTCCTGCATGAGGATTTAGACTACATACTCCTATCCTAGGAGCATCAATCTTAAATCGCTCTTTTAAAAAATAGTAAACAAGGTGAAAATTCCTTATCAGTTCTTTTTTCTTAATTTGTAGAGCAACTTCTTTAAAAGCTATATGACGAGTAAAAAGAACTACTTTAAAGTTTTTAGAAACCATCATCATAGCAAAATTTTTTGTTCCAAAGTAATTGGCTAAATACTCGGTATGACCTAAAAAACTGGGAAAAGATAATTTTACTGCTTCTTTAGATAAGGGAGCAGTAACTAAAGAGGAAATTTTTCTCTCAGTAACAATTTCTAAGGCTTTATTAAGATAGGAAATGGAAGCAATTCCTCCTAACTTACTTATTCTTCCTTTCTTAAGTTTAGAAATACCTTTAGTGTTTAAATCTATTAGTTCTATTTTCTTTTTAATTCGCCTAAACGTGGGAATTGTTTCCAAGACTTTTTTATCACCTACAATGATGAATTTTAAATCCTTCCTCCCTATATTCTCTATAGCTTTTAATGTTATAATTGGGCCACACCCTGCAGGATCTCCAATAGGAATTACTACTTTTTTAATCATAAACTTTTATTAATGCTTCTTTCTTTAAATTGTTTGTCCATCTAGTAAACTCCTCTCTAAATTTTTTCTCCCAGAGGTAGGAGTGTATTTTCTCTTTAGCTTTTTCTAAGGGAGTTATCTTAGAAGGAATTACTTTCTCTAAATATATCAGATAGTAAAAATCAGAAGATTTTTGTATTTTTGTCTCTCCTTCTTTTAAAGTAGCAACTATAGTTTTTATTTCTTCCTTCAAACTCTTCTCCTCAACCTCTAATTTTACCAACCTATAACTCTTCTTATCCAAAGAATCTATCCCCTCAGATTTTATTTTATTATTTAATTCTTCTGCTTCTTCTTCACTATCTATCTTTGCCATCCAAATTATATACTTTTTAGGCTCTCTAAAGATTTCCTTATTATTGTTGTAAAAATCAGTTATCTCCTGAGGAGAAATACTTATTTTTGAACGTACGTACTTATCAATAATTTTTTGAGTCAGATACTCTGCTTTCAATTTCTCCTTTAAAGCAGTGATTGTTAACCCTTCTTTTATCAAAGAAGCTTCGAAAGCCTCATAGGATGGATAAGAAGAGATAAATGCCTGCATTCGATCTTTTATCCAACTAGAAGGAACTTCAATTTTTTCCTTCCTAGCCTGAGAGATTATCAGTTTATCTTCGATAAGTCTTTGGAGTAGATTTTTTTTGAACTCTTCATTAATTTCAATTTCCGGATTTTTATACTTTAAAAAATTACAGTAATCATCTAAATCTTTGGAAGTGATTATTTCTCCATTAACATTGGCAATTATCCTACTTACTGATTCCGCCTTTATTGCTAAAGAGTCAGCCAAAGTAAGAAAACTTACCACAAAGGCTGCTATCCATACTAATTTAATTTTCTTTTTCAACTTTAACCTCCTATCTCAATCTTAAATGTTTCCTTTAGATATTCTATCTCCTTTTTAAGAAGACGGCAGTAAAGGTCGAATCCAATCATCCAAACAAACCCGTGCTGTTGGACACCCAAGAGGTTGCCCGCCCCTCTTAACTCCAAATCACTCATAGCAATCTCGAAACCTGCACCCAGGTGAGAAAACTCCTCTAGAAGCTTTAACCTTTTTCTAGCTTCACTAGATATAGAAGAGAATTTTGGAACTAAGAAATAAGCGTAAGCTTGAATATTAAACCTACCTACTCTCCCTCGCAACTGGTGTAAGTCGCTTAAACCAAAAGTGTGAGCATCGTTAACGATAATAGTATTAGCATGAGGAATATCTATACCTGATTCTACAATTGCCGTAGAAAGAAGACAATCAATCCTTTTCTCAATAAAATCTAACATTGCTTTCTCTATACAAGAAGGAGGCATCTTTCCGTGAACCACTCCTATCCTAATATGAGAAGGGGAAACGCTCTTTAAAATCTTAAGTATTCTATCTAAAGTGTGAATTCGGTTATGGATAAAGAATACACTTCCTCCTCTGTTTACTTCTTTAGTTATCGTCTCTTTGAGAAGTTGGGGAGAAAACTCTGCTACTTTGGTTCTCACTGCCAATCTTTCTTTGGGAGGAGTTCTTATCAAAGATATTTCCTTTATCCCTATAAGTCCCATATAGAGAGTACGAGGAATGGGAGTAGCAGTTAAAGTAAGGACATCCACTCCTAATTTTAACTTCTTTAATTTCTCCTTAGCCCTAACTCCAAACCTCTGCTCTTCATCGATAATAAGAAGCCCCAAATCATGAAATTCCACATCCTGGGAAAGAAGTCGATGTGTTCCTACCACTATATCAATTTTACCCTCCTTCAGTCTTTTTACAACCTCCTCTTGCTGATGTTTACTTCTAAACCGAGAGAGTAACTCTACTACCACAGGGAAATCTTCTACCCTTTTCACTAAATTTTTGTAGTGCTGATATGCTAGAATTGTAGTAGGTACTAAAAATGCTACCTGTTTCCCATCCATCACTGCTTTAAATGCTGCCCGCATAGCTACTTCAGTCTTACCATAACCGGTGTCTCCACAGATTAACCTATCCATACACTGCTTCTGTTCCATATCTCTTTTTACTTCATAGGTAGCTTTGATTTGATCTTCTGTCTCCTGATAAGGAAACTTTTCTTCAAAAATCTTTTGCCATTCACTATCAGGAGAAAACTTAAACCCTCCCAATAGCGCCCGTTGAGCTTGAACTCTTAAAAGTTCTAAAGCGTACTTTCTTATCCCGTGTTCTACTCTCTCTTTAGTGCGAAGCCACTCCCTTGAGCCGAGTCGTGAAAGCTTAGGAGGTTTAGCAGAAAAACTTATGTATTTTTGAATCAAGTGAGCTTCTTCTACTGATACATAGAGTTTATCCCTATTAGCATACTCTATTTCAAAATAGTACCTTTCCTTACCCCTTACTTTCAATTTCTTTGTTCCTAAAAATTTACCTATACCATAGCGAGTATGAACTACATAATCTCCTTTGTTTATTCTTAGAACAATATCTAAAGGCACTTCCTCTGAATATCTTTTTGGCTTCTTTTTCCTATGGGGGAGAAGAATAAGAAAATTGTATTCCATTATCTTTTTGTTAATAGTTCTATCAAAACTATAAATTTCTTTAATTACTTCAAACTCCCACTCTATCCTTACAGGAAAATTAAAATTTACAGGAAAAACCTCCAGAGTATCGCCTTTAAGAGAAAAATCTCCTTCTTCTAACACTTCATCTACCCTGCAATAGCCAAATTCTGCTATCTTATTCACTATTTGGGGAAGGCTCTCTTCTTTATGAGTGTATATTTTTAAAGTAGGAAACATATCTTCTTTTTATATATCCAAGTAGGAAAAATTCCCTAAATACTTTAGCTTACTTATAATTTTGGTAGATTCCTTGATATCCATAAGATGGCTTATTGACTCTAACAAAAATTACTTGAATTAACCTTGCATTCTGTTTTATCTTTACTCCATGAGAGTTTCCTACCACTAAAACAAACTCACTTCTGCCTTTAAACCCAGCATCCCACACGGCATTGTGGGCGTAAACTCCCATCCTTAAGAGGGAACTTCTAGGGAAAGCCAAAGCTATTAGATTCATAGGGAGATTAACGACTTCATTTGTTCTCACCTTATATATGCCTTTAGGTAACCACCACCAAGCCCTTCTATCAGAGAAAATTGGTTCTACAAAGGAAACTTCTTCAGTAGAAGGAAGCACCCTCTCGGTGTTAGAGAAATCTACCGCTCCTTCCCCTTTAAACTTAAATATTTTCTCTACTGTAAAATCAAAACCATTGGGAGTAAGCTGAATATCTAAATCAGTATATCCTTGAATAAGCCCTTCTTCTAAAATTAACTTTTTTATCTCCTCTCGATTAAGTACAATCATCTTATCTAGCAGATAGAGAAGAAAACTTACGAAAGGCTAAAACTAGCGGAGAGGCTATATATATTGAGGAATAGGTTCCTGCAATAAACCCTACTAAGAGAGTAAAAGAAAAACTCTTCAATGCTTCTCCTCCTAGAGCAAAAATACATACCACCACAAGGATAGTAGTAAAAGATGTAATAATTGTTCGAGAAAGAGTTTGATTAATGGCAGAGTTTATTATCTCCCTCAAAGATACCTTATGCATTCGAGGGGTTAATTCCCTTATACGGTCGTAAATTACAATAGTGTCATTTATAGAGTATCCAGCGATAGTCAAAATAGCAGTAATAACCAAAAGGCTAATCTCGTATCCTGATAAGCAAACGAAACCTATACTCATTAAAACATCATGGAAAAGAGCAATTATCCCTGCTATAGCAAAATCCAGATGTTTGAATCTGAAAGCCACGTAAATAAGTATACCCAAAAGAGACATACTTACAGCAAGAATAGCTTTTTTTCTTAGAATTGCTCCTACCGTTGGTCCGATGGTATTTATCTTTAGTTGAATTACTTTATCAAAGTTCTTTTTTAAGATATCTTCTACTTTCTGGGTAATGTCACTTTTACTTTTTATAAGAATACCTCCTTTAATATCTTTAAATTCCTGCAGAACTATATTATTAATTCCTTCCTCCTCTAAAACTTTTCTTACCTTTTCGATTTTAGAAAGAGGCTGAAGTTTATACTGAAGAAGCTGACCCCCCTTAAAATCTATACCCCATATTCTTTCTCCTTTTGATTTAAAACTAAAGAAACCCATGCCTATCAATACTAAAGAAATAACAAGGCAAATATTTTTAAACTTTACAAAATTTATATTGGGCGATTTAACTAACTCGACCATTCTCAATCTTTTTAAACCCATATTGAGAAATATATAAAAAATAGTTCTACCTACAAAAAGAGAGGTAAAGATACTCGCTATTATTCCTAAAGATAAAGTAGTAGCAAAACCACGGATAGGACCGGTTCCGTAGATAAAGAGAAAAAGAGCGGCAATTAAGGTAGTGATATTAGCATCAAAAATAGTTCTCTTTGCTTTATCAAATCCATTCTTCACTGCTAAACTCAAGGGTTTGTTTGCTTTAAGCTCCTCTCTAATTCTCTCAAAAACTAAAACGTTAGCATCAACAGCCATTCCTAACGTCAAAATCATCCCTGCAATTCCTGGTAGAGTCAAAGTTGCTCTTAGCAAACTAAGTCCTGCTAAGACAAAAACTAAATCAAGAATAAGACATATAAAGGCTACCAATCCTCCTATAAAATAATAACTACCCATAAAGATAAATACCAATATTGCTCCAATAACTATGGAAAGCAATCCTCTTCTTATGGAATCACTACCCAAGAGAGGGCCAACTGTCCTTTCTTCTTCTATCTTTAAAGGTGCTGGAAGAGCTCCTGCTCTTAAAACTAAAGCTAAGTCTTGTGCTTCTTGAACAGTAAAATCTCCGGTTATCTGAGCATCGCCGCTCAAAATTGGCTCTCTAATTACGGGAGCGCTTTTTACCACTCCATCTAAAACAATAGCAAGCCTTCTTCCCACATTCTCCTTAGTAACTTTAGCAAACCTCTTCGTGCCTTCGTTATTGAACTTTAAAGTAACGATAGGAAACATATTGGAATCAAAAGTAGAAGTAGCAGTGGCTAAATCTGAACCTTTAATAGAAGCTTCACTCTTTAAAAGAAGAGGCTTATCATCCAGATATTTCAACTCGTACCCTTCAGGGATGTTACCTTCCAAAGCCTGCTTTAACTTCTTCTCATCATCCTCTACTAATTTAAACTCTAAAAAAGCAGTTTGACCGATTATCTTTAAAACTCTCTCCCTATCTACTACTCCAGGAAGTTGAACTAGAATAGAATCTTTTCCCTGAATTTGAATACTTGGCTCTTTTACACCAAATTCATCTATCCTATTCCTTATTACCTCCAAAGCCACTTCGGTTGCCTGAGCTATCTTTTCCTTAGGAACTTTAGAGGTGTCCACTTTTAGAACTACATACATTCCTCCTTTTAAATCCAGACCTAAATTTATCTTGGTAGTAAGAGGCCAAATATAGAAGAAACTCAGTATGACTATCCCTAAAATGATTATCACTCTTAATCTAAAATCTTTGGGTTTAATCATAATAGAAATTTTTGCTAACCAAAATGCCGAAGTCGAATTACTCTTTTCTCTGCTTTTTTACGTAAGCTATACTGGATTTATCTATTTCGATTTTAACATTATCATCAACTCTTATAACAAATGTCTTCTCTTTAACATTTATAATCGTGCCGTGAATACCTCCTACAGTTACTACCTCGTCGTTCTTCTTAAGGTTTTCAATCATCTTCTGATGTTCTATTTGTTTTTTTCTTTGAGGTCGAATAAGAAGAAAGTAAAAAACCACAAAGAGAAATATAAGAGGGAGAAGTTGAATTAATCCTGCGCCTTGAGTTTGTCCCATAAAAATTACCTCCTTTTAAATTTACTCTGTCTTATATTCTTTCTTATACTTTTTTGCCAGACTAGCTACAGTCTCGGTAGGATGAGCTCCTTTTTTAATCCATTCTTGATACTTTGAGAGGTCAATTTTTAATAGATTCTGAGACGGGTTGTAGTACCCTATCTCTTCGACAAATTTGGACTCTCGGGCACTTCTTGCTTCACATACTACAATTTTAAAATGACGCCTTCCTTTAATAGACTTTCCTGGCTTTCTTAGGCGAATTTTTAGCATAAAACCTCCTCTTTAACTGCTAGCCATTCTCAATGCTAAAAGTTGAGCTTTGGCTTTATTTAGTGTCTCTCTAAACTCTCTCTCAGGAGAAGAATCAGCCACAATTCCTGCACCTGCCTGAATATAAGCATATCCGTTGTTAAAGACTATAGTGCGAATTATTATACAAGTATCCAAACTTTTTGTAAACGAAAAATATCCTACGCATCCTGCATAAATTCCTCTTCTATCTGGTTCTAACTCATTGATTATCTGCATCGCTCTCACCTTGGGAGCCCCTGTTACCGTACCTGCAGGAAAACAAGCCCTTAAAGCATCGAACATATCAAACTTTTTACACAAATGAGCCCTTACTTCACTTACAATATGCATTACGTGAGAAAATCTTTCTACGCTCATGAAAACAGGAACATTCACTGTAGCTGGTTGAGCTACCCTTCCTAAGTCGTTTCTAGCTAAATCTACAAGCATTATATGTTCTGCTCGTTCTTTAGAATCAGATATAAGCTCCTTCTCTAAAGCTATATCTTCCTCTTCAGTTACACCCCTCTTTCTCGTTCCTGCTATAGGGCGAGTAGTAAGAAAATGTTTTTCGCACCTTAGAAGCATCTCTGGAGAAGCTCCCACAATTTTTAAATTAGCAAAATCCAAATAGTACATATAGGGAGAGGGGTTAAGAAGCCGCAAATATCGATACACCAAAAAAGGGTCTTTTTTAAAAGATACCCAAAGACGTTGAGATAAGACCACTTGAATAATCTCTCCTTCTCTTATATAGCGCTTTGCTTTTCTTACTGCATTTAAAAAATCTTTTTTCGTAAAGTTTGACTTAATTTTAAATACTTTTTTCTTCTCCCAGTTAAGAGAAGGTAATTTTCTGACTACAAAAATCTTCTTCAATAAATTCTTTAGTTTTCGAACTTCACGATTATAAATTCTTAACGATGGTCTCTCTTTTAGAAAGAAAAAAGATAAGAGTTCTATTTCTTTCTTTATATGGTCAAATATAATTAAATACCGGGGTAAGATAAAATAACAATCTGGCGTATTAATTTTATCACATAACTCACTCCCTATCGGTTCGCAAAATCTTACAAAATCGTAACCCAAATATCCAACAAACCCTCCAAAAAATCTTAGATTTTTCTTTGGCCATACTTTAAAGTTACACATTATTTTCTTTAGTTCTTCTAAAGGGTCTTTCTTACAAAAAATCTCTTTAGTGCCTTCTTTATAGGAAATATAAGACACTCTATTCTTATAGCTTTTAAATACTGCTAGTGGTTCGAAGCCTAAAAAAGAATAACGAGAAATTTTTTCTTCTCCCTCAACCGATTCAAGAAGAAAACTTTCTTTCTTTATGTATCTTCTTAAGTTATAATAAATAGAGAGAGGAGTAAGCCAATCGCAATAAAACCTACACGAGAAAACAATAAGATTTTTATTTTTAGGAAGCTTTAAAAATTCTTTTAAGGAGGGTTTTATTCTCATCACAAATTAAATCAATCTCCTATAAAAACAGCTTCTATTTCCTGTATGACAAGCTACCCCTACCTGTTTTACTTTAACAAGAAGAGCATCTTTATCGCAATCATAATAGATTTCTTTAACCTTTTGAATATTACCACTACTCTCTCCTTTTCTCCATAAAACTCTTCGTGAGCGGGAGTAAAAACAAGTTCTACCTTCTTTAAGTGTGATTTTTAATGACTCTTTATTCATGTAAGCAAGCATTAACACTTCTTTAGTTTTGTAATCCTGAACAATCGCTGGTATCAATCCTCTTTTATCAAATTTTAACTTCGGAATTCTTCTTAAATTTACTTTCATAAGCGGGCGCTCAAGATATAGAAATTATACCACAAATATGATATAATTAAACTGGAATGAGAAAATTTACTTTCTTCTTTTTTCCTCTTATTATATTCTCTTTCTTTAACCTCTTTGCTCAAAATCGGCTCACCATTACTACTTACTATCCTACCCCCTATGGAATATATAATGAAGTTAAAGTAAAAGAAAAGATAATCGTTGGAAATAAACCTCCCTTTGGAAGCGAACTTCCCTCTGGTATCATATATACGGAACGAATAGTTTTAAAAAAATGGGTGGATAGTTATCCTGAGAATCCTGTGGACGGAGAGTTAATCTATTACTATGATTCCAGAAAAAAGAGAAAGAAACTCATGATTTATAAAGGGGGAAATTTGAAGAAATGGAAAGAGCTTCCTACATTTATCACTCAAAAGATTTATGTAAAGATAGATACATCTCTTAGGGACTTATACATATGTGGTAAGAAAGCTAAAAAAGGAGAATGGACAGAATGTATTTTGAGACCAGGAGTAACTGATACTTTTGGAGGGTGTAAAAGAGCTTCTCTCAATCGAACATGCACTACTAAGGACTGCACTCTAACCCTTTCAGGAAGCGAATATTATTCTCTTAATGAAAAAGTATGGATAAAAGTACCTGATAGAAAATCCTATGAATTGTTCTGTCAATCAAGAAAAAATACTTTTGATGGACATTGCAATGCCCCTCTAAAGGTAAGTTGTAGTTGGATTAAAATAGATAATTCAGATACTGCCTATGCTCACTTTCAAAGTAACTGTAGTGGATGCCCTGCCTGGTGTGGCTGTGGAAGAGGAAGATTTTATTTAAAATATACGTCTCCATAGATGAGTAAAATAACTAAAATTATAACTCTATTTTTAATGATAATAATTATTCTAAAAGAAGAAAGTTATCCTCAAACAGAAGTATCTACTACTATTACTACCTATTATCCTTCTCCTGCAGGTGATTTTTTAAAATTAAAAGTAAATAAAAAAATCAGTGTAGGCACCTCCCCCTCATACTTTGACCAGTTACCTGATGGGACTATCTATTTAGAAAGAGGCACTGTGCTCAAAAAGTGGGAAGAAACACTTCCTTCGGGAAGCGAAGGAGAACTTATTTATTATTATAGCTCAGAAGGAGGAAAATTCAGCAAAAACAAACTTTACTTTTTTGATGGAAAGAATTGGCAAGAATTACTCTCTATACCAGACTTTACTACTAAAATATTAGTATGGGTAGATACTTCTGTAGCCAATGTTACTATTTGTGGGAAGCCGGCAGCTAAAAGAACATGGGTGGAATGCACATTGGCTCCTGATATAAAAGATACAGATAAAGGTGGCTGTAATCGAGTGAGTATATGGAGAGATTGTTCAAAAACAAGCTGTATAGTAAGAAGAGGTGGCTCCTACTATGGCTCTCCTTGGGGAAAGGTCTGCTTTCGTGTACCAGATAAAGATGATTTTTCTCTTAATTATTCTCCTAGCGATGCTAGATGTTATAGAGCATGCTGCTCCTCCTCACCTTCGGCCTCCTGTAGTGTTGGGAACCCTAAAGATCCTGCGGACTGCTGGAGTTTTGTGGGAGGAAAATATAAACATCAAATTTGTATTTACGGAGGGTGTTGGGGTGGATGTTATTTGTGTGATTGTTGTGCGGGTCCATGGATAAGTTTAACACGATGAAGTATCGTATAGTATTTACTACATTATTCTTATCTGTTTTTTTTCTTCCCAACAGTTACTCTCAAGAGAATATAACTATTATTAACTATTATCCTTCACCCCAAGGTAATTATAAAAATATAAATGTGCATCAAGGTTTAGTTATAGGTAGTGGAGAGTTTCAAAATATTCCTTCAGGCAGCATCTACACTGAAGCTATTGTATTTAACCAGTTAGAAGACTTTCCTTCTAATCCCTTAGAGGGAGAGATGGCTTGGGTAAAAAATCAAGAAGATAATACTGTAAAACTATGGATATATACAGGAAAAAAATGGGAGCCGATTCCCTTTTTCCCTCTTACTACAGTAAAGATAAAGGTAAGAACCAATCTTCCAGAAATAGAAATATGTGGAGTCCCTGCCTCTAGTGATCGATGGAAATACTGTGTATTAGGACCTGAGATTCGAGATTCTTACCTTATCCAGAATAAAGTAGTAGTCTACAGAAATTGTAGTTTAGATTCTTGTATATTAAAAATCGAAGGCCTATCTAATGGAGATACTGTAGATGGGGCTAATCCCTACGCTGAAGTATGGATAGAAACGTTTGATGAAGGATTTTCACTTTCCTGTTATTCTGATCCTTCCCATTGCCAAGGAGGTTATCTCTGCCAACATTCGGAAAATTCTATTCACTGTAAATGTATTAATAACCAACCAAATTGTAGTAATTACTCCTGTAATGTATCTTCTTTCTCCCAACTCTTATACAATCCTCAATAAAACCTCTTTTTTGTCTTTCTAAGCCTCTTTTCTATTCAGCATGAAAAATAGATTCTGCATCTAAGTTTATCCCAAATTTTTCATTACCTGTCTGACGGTAGGCAGGCCTGCCCGCCGATACTTACATATGCTTTTAGCAGGCGGGGGGAAATTTGTCCGAAGGACCCAGCCCTTTGAGCGGATTTTGCTAATGCAAAATCCGGGTTTAATTATCTCAACTAACATAAGAGTTACTATGAAAACCAAAAAATTAAAAAATAAAGATAAATCAAAAAGTAAATCTTTTACTCCTACCCAGGTAGGTGCACTAATTGAATGAAAGTTTTAAAGCAGATTTTAAAGTATTTGGAGAAAAACTTAAAAGTTTAGAGGAAAAGATAGAAGGTATCGCTAAAAACCAGGCATACATCTTAGAAAGGTTAAAGAAATTAGAAGAAAGATTAAGTAAGGAAAGTGGGGGGTATTTTTCTTGAAAGAATATTAAGGCAGAAGAAGAAACTATCAAAGAAATAAAAGCTAAACTTAAACATAAAGTAGATATT
>Ga0164310_10000564_pt1 | contig 19853 bp, 17 predicted proteins | sample GuaBasSedimGuay1_FD_121795 | JGI IMG/M metagenome (GOLD analysis project Ga0164310, IMG submission 121795) | Subseafloor sediment microbial communities from Guaymas Basin, Gulf of California, Mexico - Guay1, Core 4569-9, 0-3 cm | ecosystem: Environmental > Aquatic > Marine > Hydrothermal vents... | reverse complement strand
CATTTTCCTATCCTCTGGCCAGTAAGTCTATAGTTGATCTTGGTCTTTTCGCCCACCGTGACTTGATAAACGCCATCCATGGTATCGCCCCGGTACACGGCCTGGCCGTGGCAGACCATGTTAATATCGCCGGCAGTCAATACAAAGTCCCAGGTCACCCTTGAGCCCTTGACTTTCAAATTGGTTATCTTGCAATTGGGGAGCCTGCTCTCTTTCAGGGGGATATAGTTGTCCTTGGCAATGCAGAGCTTGGTCCTGTCCATGGGTGCAGGCTTGGAGAGGCCCGGGACGACCACTGCACGGGAAATTTTCCACAGACCGTAATTTATATGGGAGGGCGAAGGCAATACCTTGAGCCCTTTTCCAATCTCCTTTGTCTGAACAGGTACGGAAACTGTCCGAGAGACATCCTCGATACGAACATCAATGGCCCCCTTTTTCAGCTTCACAAAGATGGTGTCAACTTTTTTGAACTTGCCCACATCCCATGATCTGGAAGCACCGCCCCGCAGCCTGAAACCTTCTTGTGCCACGGTCCTTGATCCCCGGCAGAAGAGAACCTTTCCATGGGACGTGACTTGATCGGATGGGTCATCTGTCAAGGTCAATTTTACCCTTTTCCCTTTTGGGAGGCTGTAAAACTTGACGCTCGACCCCCTAAGGTGCTCTAACTTGATGAGGTTGGAAGGAGCCGATCCGGCCCACAGCCGCGGAGTGCCCTTGAGCACCCGCAGTACTATTTCATCTGCCCCATGAGGTGGCTCCTTGAATTTGGGCGTTGCTGAGCCCCCGAATATTCCTAGATTCTTTACAAGCTTTCCATTCTTGAAGGCATAATATTCCACCCGAGCCCAAGAGGCAGGTTCCTTGCCCGAGCTTTCCATGCGAAATTCAATGGAGTGGCCTTTGACCACCTTTACCCTTATGATGTCTCCCTGGTTTAGCCTCTTTTCAAAGGGCGGACTAAGGAGGGGGACTGCAGATACCTTAGCCCTCCATTGGGGTCTTTTGGGTTTTTGGGGTTGTCGGCCCAATTTTTGGAGTTGTTCGATGGTGATCTCATTGAACTCTGGGGGTATGATCAAAAGCCCTGTCTTGAGCTGTCCCTCCTTGATATTCTTGAGTTCAAAGCGGGCCAGCACCTTGCCCTTATAAAAGGTCAGTATCTTGATGGGAAAGCGGTATTTCTCGGCAATCCAGACCTCAGAAGCCTTGATCTTTTCCATTGGCTTCCTGTGGTTATAGACCTGCTTCTTGCACGAAAAAGGCCCCAGCCTTTCTTTGGATTCAGAGACGAGCTGGTAATACTTGGGGGCAGCAAAGCTTTGGGCCTCAATAACATTTTCAGGTGCCATCAAGAAGGCAGCTTCCTTAGGGACCTTGCAATAGACCTTCTTCGACGGAACCACGAAAGTCATGTGATCTGCCTTTTGTTTAACAAGGAAGTAGACCGGAATGCCATCCTCGGTCTTGTCATAGCGATAGATGCCATCGGTATAATAGAAGGGATACTTGGCAGTTTTTCCCTTGTATTCAACTACCATGTCAGCCGAAAAGGAAACCGCATACGCCCACCTTATGCCCATCAATACGGTCAAAGACACCAGGACGGCAGCAAGGGAAGCTAGTGTACTACGTTGCATTTTCTCTACCTCCTTCCCTGGCTGTTGCTTTTGTCCACCTTCCCCCAGGGCAAGAAAAATGTGGAGATAAGATTGGCTGGCCAAATGTAGGTGTGCAAAAATCTATGGTTAGCTAAATATCCCCAGAACGCCTTGGGTCTTTATTACCTTTTCCAAAAAAGATAGTCAAGGTCAGCCCATTCGTACCACACCTCCCAGCCTTAGGCAAAAGAGTGATCAGCTTTTTTCGTTTACATCTCTCAAGAAATCACTATCCTAATTTTTGGTTAGCGCCTATCCTTCGTATCTATCCAATAACTGTTATTTTTGGATAGGGGAACTCAATACTCAGCCATAAGGCTTCAGTGCAAAAAACAAGGGATGAAAAAGCCAGGGTATTTTGGCTGAGAGCTGAGTGCTGAAAACTGTCTCCTATTGATTTGTGGGGAGCAGGTAGGGTAATCCGCCAATGAAAAACATTTCCCTCAAAAGAAGCATTTTTCTCTTTTACTTGGTCTTCGGTCTGCTACCCTTGGGGGTTATCTCATATCTCACCATGCTCTCTTATACCAGGACCATAACCTCCCTCACCGATCAACATGTAAGCCAACTGCTCCAAAGAGTGGCCGAGCAGACAGACAGTCGATGCTACAATTTGTTCAAATACTTGGATCTGATGTCCAAGTTTCCCTATGTCCAGTTAAGCTTCCTCCAGTATCCTCATGCGGGCCAGCGCAGCACCGTGCAAGAAAAACTGGAGCTTTTTCGTATCAATACCCAGAGTTTCGACCGCATCACCCTTTATTCCAATCAGGGCGAGGTGGTGGCCACTGCACCGCCTTGCCCCACAGTCGCTCACATAACTCTGGGCCGGAACCAGGTGATGCGGGCTGCCTCCTACAGCTACTTTCATCAGGAAGACCTGGACCACAATCCGCCCCGGATGTTACTGTTCAAGAGGATCTATGACTACCGGAATCCGAATCGACCCGTGGGTCTGGTGTGTGCCGAGGCATCTTTGAAGAGCTTCTTGGGCTTCACCAAAGAATTGGCGCTGGGTCCGGGGGTGACAAAGATCATCTTCAATTCCAAGGGAACAAAACTATTCGAGCAGCCCCCTACCTCCAATTCCGGTACTGGCAAGTTAAGGGAATATACAACCACCCTGCCCTTACTGGACTGGCAGATCTCTGTTCGTATTCCAGAAAAGGTGCTGTATAGCGATGTCACTCGGGCTCGATTCAATACATTGGCCTTTGCAGCCTTGGTGGCAGCAGGGGCCTTGATAGCTGGCCTATTGTTCAGCCGCTGGGTCACCCGACCCCTGCAAACCATCATCGAGGGCACCAGGAACTTTGCCACTGGCAACCTGGACCACCGTATCCAGGTCTCCGGTGGGAGGGAGACCAGGGACCTGGCCCATGCCTTCAATACCATGGCCAAACAACTGAAAGAGCGCCACGCTGAATTGGTACAGGCCGGAAAATTGGCTTCCTTGGGCCTGCTCTCGGCCGGCTTTGCCCACGAGGTCCGCAATCCCTTGGCTGGCATAAAGACCAGCGCCCAGGTTCTGGAAAGAAGGGCCCGCAATCCCAGCGAAAAGGCTTTGGCCCGGGGTATCTCCAAGGAGGTGGACCGGCTGAACCAGTTGGTTGAGGACTTGTTGCACTTTGCTCAACCACGTCCTTCCCGCCGCGTGCCTTGCGACCTGGCCGAGATAGTCGAGCGCAGTCTGGCCCTCTTGTCCCATCGCATCCATCAAAAAGGCGCTACAGTGGACAATCGTGTAAGGCGGGTTATGGTGCAGGCAGATCCTGATCAGATGATCCAGGTGGTGATCAACCTTCTGCTTAATGCACTCCAGGCAGTGGAACCGGGAACGGGCCGGATCAGGCTGGAGACCATAGAGGCACAGGGGAAAAAACCGGCCTTAAAGATAAGCGACAATGGCCAGGGCATCCCCAAGGAATTGCTGGGCCGCATCTTTGACCCCTTCTTCTCAGTGGCCAAGGAGGGCACGGGGCTAGGCCTTTCTATCGTACAAACCCTGCTGCGCCAAAATGGCGCCAGGGTAGAGGTGGAAAGCGAGGAAGGCAAAGGCACCAGCTTTACCCTGATCTTCCAGACATTAGATCAAGAGGACAAAGAGGTGGTAGATGGCTGAAATCGCGGTGGTGGACGACGAGCGAGTATTGGTGGACTCCCTGGAACTAGAACTGGAGGAACGGGGGCACACTGTGCAGCCCTTTTACCGTGCTGCTCCCTTCCTGGAGTACATCCAATTCAATGAGCCGGATGTAGTGCTCTTGGATCTCCAGCTCCCTGACTTGAATGGTCTGGAGGTCCTGGAGCGCATAAAGCAGGCCAACCGCTTCATCCCTACCATTATCATTACTGCCCACGGCAACCTGGACTCGGCCATACAGGCCATGCGAGGCGGGGCCTTCGACTATGTCAACAAGCCCTTTGACCTGGATGAGATCGAAATCATCATTGACAAGGCCCTCAAGGAAATCAAGCTGGTCCGTGAGGTGGAGCACCACCGTCGGCAGGCGGCAGAGGGGGCACGGCCGGAGGACTTCATCGGCTCCAGCCTGCCGGTGCGCAGGCTTTTGGAGACCGTTAAAAAGCTTTCCCAGGTGGACAACACCACTGTCCTCTTGCGGGGGGAAAGCGGCACAGGCAAGAACCTCCTGGCCAAGATGATCCACAACTTGAGCGCCCGGACCGAAAGACAGTTCATAGAGGTGAACTGTGCGGCCATCCCGGAGACCCTTCTGGAAAGCGAGCTCTTTGGTTACGAAAAAGGTGCATTCACTGATGCAAAAACCCGCAAGACCGGCCTGGTGGAACTGGCCGACGGCGGGACTTTATTCTTGGACGAGGTGGGTGACCTGCCCCTTCCTTTACAGGCCAAGCTGCTGCGGTTCCTGGAGTCGCGTTCCTTCCGCCGTATCGGTGGGGCCAGCGAGATCAAGGTGGACGTGTTGATCATATCCTCCACCAACCAAGACCTGAAAAAAGCGGTGACCAGGGGACAGTTCCGTGAAGACCTCTATTACCGCCTCAACGTAGTACCATTGGATGTGCCTCCGCTCCGGCAGCGGGGCGAAGACATCATAACCCTTGCAGAACACTACTTGAGCCACTTCTCACGTAAGTTCCGCAAGCCCCCCATAGAGATGAGTCCCGAGGCACGGGATGCATTCCTTCTCTACCACTGGCCCGGCAATGTCAGAGAGCTAAAAAACCTGGTTGAACGGCTTGTGATCCTCTCCACCGACAACATTATTACCTACGAGGACCTTCCCGCGGTTATGAAGGAAACCTCGGCCCGGCGGCAAGGGGTAAAACACCAGGAGACCCTCGAAGAAGGCCTGGAGGCAAAACTGGCCGCCTATGAGAAAAAGCTCATCAGCGAGGCCTTGGAGCGAGCAGGGGGAGTCAAGTCCGAGGCGGCCAAATTGCTGGGGGTGAGCCGGTACTCGTTGCTACGCAAGATGAAGCGTTTATTCGGCGAATAGTTCTCAATAATGTTCGCCTGTGCTGAAAATGAACTCGCGCGTGCGTCTCCCGCACTAAATGGGTGTCTCATAGTAGTGGAACATTCACCTACTGAGCCGAGCCTGTCACATAGATCGCTAGCTTTTTCATGCTGTTGTGCCATCTTTTGGAAAATATCCCGGCCGCCATCACCTCTGGCATATGCCTTGCATCAAAGGGACAGAGGGCAAGGACCACAAGAGTAACCTTAGGAGGAAGGAGGGTGTTATGAGAAGACTTGCCATTATCGGATTAATACTGGCTTTTGGATTGGCCCTGGTGTGTGCACCGGCCCTGGCAGGCCCCACCTTGGACAGGATAGAGAAAACCGGAAAGATCAGAATAGGCTTCAGGGAAGGGTCCATCCCATTTGCCTATATCGATGCCAAAGTGGGCAAGCATGTGGGCTTTTCAGTGGACATGGCCGGGCTCCTGGCAGAAAATTTGTCCAAGCGTTTCGGCAAGAAGATAAAGATTGTACCCTTCACCGTAACCCCTAAAACCCGAATCCCAATGGTGGTAAACGGCACTATAGACGTAGAAATGGGCTCCACCACCTATACTGCCAAGCGTGAAGAGGTAGCGGACTTCAGCCTCATCTTTTTCTTTTCCGAGACCACCTTCCTGGTGGCAAAAGACTCCGGCATCAAGACCTTGGCCGACCTCAATGGCAAACGGGTGGGCGCGGCCCGGGGCACCACCAACCTCAAGGCCGTGCGAAAGCTGGCTGAGGAGGGCAAATTCAAACCTGCCGCGATCGTAGTCACCGAGACTCACCCCCAAGGTATGCTTGCCCTCAAGAGTGGCAAAATCGATGCTTACAGCACGGACCGGAGCCTGCTGGAAGGACTGCGCATGAAGGACCAGAACCCGGACAAGTGGATGACAGTGGATTTCGCCATTGCCTATGAGCCCTATGCCTACATCTGCCGCGAAAATGATTCTGACTTTCGAGATTTCCTAAACAACACCATCCTCTGGGCCATTAAGACCGGAAAATTCTTTGAGATCTATGAAAAGTGGATGGGTCCCAATGGTGTTGTCCCCATCAAGATGTCCCCGGCCTACAAGGACTATCTCCAGATGATCGTCTATCCCATAAGTGAAGGCTGGTGGAAAAAGAAGTAAAATGCAAGCGCTAAGGGCGGGGTACGGGCTCACTCCTCCCGCCCTTAGCCAATCCAAACATCAATCAATAGGAGACCTTTTCCATGGGCTTGGCCTATGAATTCGACTGGGGTGTACTCTGGCGCCAACCCTATGGCCTATGGCTGCTCAAGGGGGTTGGGCTTACTGTCATCATTGGGCTTTCTTCCTGGTTCATAGCCCTGGCCCTTGGAATTTTCATAGGCACCCTGCGGGTGACCAGTTACCGTATCTTGCGCTTTATTGGGACGTTCTATGTGGAAGTCTTGCGCAATATCCCTCTCCTGGTACAGATGTTTTTTTGGTTCTATGCTGGGCCCATGTTGTTCGGTGAACACCTGGGACGGAAAATCAACCACATCAATGAATTGAACATCTATGTGGCCATTCTATGCTTGGGCCTTTATACCGCCTCACGTGTGGCCGAACACGTCCGCGCTGGTTTTGCCTCCATACATCGTGATCAATATCAGGCGGCACTTTCCACTGGTATGACCCAGATGCAGATGTACCGCTATGTAATTATCCCTTATGCCTTGCGCCTGATCATTCCCCCACTTACAACCGAGTTCCTCACCATTTTCAAAAACACCTCCATTGCCATGACCATCGGGGTGGCAGAATTGACATTCCAGAGCTACCGAATCGATGCCGAAACATTCCATGGCCTGGAGGCCACCACAGGGGCCATGATTATCTACTTCTTTCTGGGCATGGCAGTGGTCAAGTTCATGGGGCTTTTGGAAAAGCGATTCAAGATCCCTGGGCTGGTGGGGAGGTAGTCCGTGTTCGATGCAGTAGCCCGCAATTTCTGGTTCTTGATGGGAGGTCTGGGAGTTACCTTCCAGTTGTCGGTGTTCGCCGTGAGCGGCGGCATACTTCTGGGCATGCTGGTGGGACTGGCTAGGCTTTCCAAGAGGGGTTGGATCTATCATCCCATTACCGCTTATGTAAACTTCCTGCGAAACATCCCCTTGATCCTGGTCATCTTCTGGTTCTACTTCGTGATGCCCATCCTGATGGGCCAGGCCATTGACCCTTTTCCCTCGGCAGTGATATCCTTTATCGTGTTCGAGGCCACCTACTTTGGAGAGATATTTCGGGCCGGTTATCAAACCATCAGTAAGGACCTGATCAATGCCGCTTACTCCACTGGCATGACCTATTGGCAGACGGCCCGTTACATCAGTATCCCCATTGCCTTTCGGCGCATGTTGCCCAGTCTGATCACCCAGTCCATCGTTACCTTTCAGGACACCAGCCTGGCCTTTGTCATCGGGCTGCAGGAATTGGTTCGCCGGGTATCTATCGTTGATAACCTTGAGGTACGTTCCATCCAACTATATGGCTTTGCCGCCCTAGTTTATCTGGTGGTCTGCCTTGTGGGCTCCCGGATAAGTCGGCATTTCGAGGAAAAGGGCAGAAAGGCGAATATCCTATGATCGAAATCAAGAAGCTCAATAAATGGTTCGGCGATTTTCATGTACTGAAGGATATTAATGAGACCATTGAAAGGGGAAAGACGGTGGTCATATGTGGGCCCAGTGGTTCGGGTAAGAGTACGCTCCTGCGCTGCATTAACGGGCTGGAACCCTACCAGGAAGGTGAGTTAATCGTAGACGGCACCTCCCTGAACGATCCCAAGGTGAACCTCTACAAGCTTCGCCAAAAGATCGGTATGGTGTTCCAGCGTTTCGAGCTGTACCCACACATGACTGCTATCCAGAATATCACCCTGGCACCCACAAAGGTCCTTAAGTGGTCTAAAAAAAAGGCCGAGGCAAAGGCCATGGAGCTCTTGGAAAGGGTGGGCATTCCTGAGAAGGCCCACGCCTACCCTGCCAACCTCTCCGGCGGCCAACAGCAGCGGGTGGCAATCGCTCGGGCCCTGGCCATGGAACCCGACTATATGATGTTCGATGAGCCCACATCGGCCCTGGACCCGGAGATGATAAAAGAGGTACTGGATGTGATGATCGATTTGGCCAAAGGGGGCATGACCATGCTATGTGTAACCCACGAGATGGGCTTTGCACGCGAGGTGGCAGACGAGATCATTTTCATGGATGAGGGCCGTATTGTGGAACGCGGCACGTATGAGGAATTCTTCAACAACCCCAAGACTGAAAGGGCCCGGGCCTTCCTGGACCAGATTCTGGAATGAACCCTTTGGAGGCCGTATGAGGGAGGTTGAGGATGGCTGATAAGACCATCGGTATCCTAGGGGGTATGGGCCCTGAGGCCACTTTGGCCTGTTTCGCCCGCATCATCACAAACACCCCGGCCTCAAGAGATCAGGACCACCTGCGGGTGGTGATCGACTCCAACCCCAAGGTACCAGATAGAACCCAAGCAATACTTGGGCAAGGGGACTCACCCCTTCCCCTCTTGATAGAGGGCTGCCGCGCCCTGGAGCGGGCAGGGGCCGATTTTGTAATTATTCCCTGCGTAACGGCCCACTTTTTTTGGGAAGATCTTTTGCGCCATAGCCCACTACCTTTGATCTCGCTTCTGGACGTGGTAGCAGAGGCCATAACCCGCAACTATCCTGAAATCAAGAGGGTGGGGCTCTTGGCCACCAGCGGCACCATACAAAGTGGAATTTTCCAGCAGCGTCTGGCAACCGAGGGCATTGAGACCTTGGCCTGTAACCAGGAGGATCAGGATCGCATCATGGCCGCAATTTATGAGGTGAAAAAATCCCCGTCAGGCGTCTCTAGAGAGGCATTAACCGCCAATGTGGTTGAGATAGCCCAAAGGTTACTTGACCGTGGGGCCCAGGGTATTGTGGCCGGGTGCACCGAGATTCCTCTAATCCTGGGATCCGAGCATATCCCCGCCCCCTACTTTGATTCTCTCTTGCTTTTGGCCAGGGCGGCCATCCGCCGGGCCGGACGTGACCCCAAACCATTGGGCAAAAACAGGGATAATGTCCCTTCAGATTAATCCTTGGAAAGGAGAAGCATGATGAACTTGGCACGTTTTCCCCGCCGGCGTTACAGCACCGGACCTTCCCCCATAGAAGAACTACCACGGCTGAGCAGGGCCCTGGGTGGACCCCGTATCTTCATGAAGCGTGACGATCTGCTGGGGCTGGCAGCCGGCGGGAACAAGACCCGCAAGCTGGAGTTTGTGGTGGCAGATGCATTGGCCCAGGGAGCAGATACCTTGATTACATGCGGGGCAGTCCAATCCAACCACTGCCGGCTCACCCTGGCCGCAGCGGTAAAGGAAGGCCTCAAGTGCAGGCTAGTTCTGGAAGAACGAGTTCCTGGCAGCTACAATCCTCGGGCTGGTGGCAACAACCTGCTTTACCACTTGATGGGTGTGGAGGAAATCAGGGTAGTGCCTGGGGGCTCAGACATGATGGCTGAGATGCAAAAAGTGGCCGATGAGCTGGCCGCCGAGGGCCGCAAGGCATACGTGATCCCCGGTGGAGCATCCAATGAACTAGGGGCCTTGGGTTATGTGGCCTGCGCCGAGGAAATCCTGGCCCAACTCTTTGATATGGGGCTGGTGGTGGACTATGTGGTTTGCGCCAGCGGAAGCGCAGGCACACATGCAGGACTTGTAACCGGTTTTTACGGCAACAACAGCGGCATTTCCGTTGTGGGCATAAACGTCAGCCGTACCAAAGAGGAACAAGAAAAATTGGTCTACAACCTGGTTCAGAGAATCGCGGCCAACCTAAAACTGAACCAAGAGATCCCTCGGAAAGCAGTGCTTTGCTTTGGAGACTACGTAGGGCCCGGCTACTCTCTACCCACCCCCGCCATGGTGGAGGCAGTGAGGCTGGTGGCCCAAACCGAAGCCATCTTGTTGGACCCAGTCTACACCGGAAAGGCCATGGCCGGTCTCATAGATCTGGTGCGAACTGGCTTCTTTAAAAAAGACCAGACATTACTCTTTGTCCATACCGGCGGCTCACCTGCCTTATATGCGTATCTGGATACCTTCCTGGGCTGAGTTAGACATAATTTCCCATCCTCTGGCATTCAAAGGCGGTCCTATCGCAGGTATAGGTGGGTAAGCGGTCAGGATTTTACTTGACAAGTCTTTTGTCATTATGACAATATAGTTGTCATAATGAATAATGACCAAAAGGAACTAGCTATTGAGGCTCTCGTTGATGAAGTGGTGGCCCTTTATCACCTCTTGCGGGCTATTGTGCCTGGCGTTCACCCCGATATCGGCCTTACAGCAGCAAAACGTGGCATCCTCAGGAGCCTGGACCGTCTTGGACCACAAACAGTGCCGCAAATGGCCCGGGTACGACTTGTTTCCCGTCAGTACATCCAAACAATAGTCAATCAACTCAGCGAAGAGGGTTTCGTGGAACTGGTTCCCAACCCCGCTCACAAGCGATCCGGTCTCGTGCAACTGACACCTCAGGGAAAAGAACTGGCATATGCTATGGCACAGAAGGAAAGAATCTTCTTGTCAAGGCTACAAGCTGACTTGGGCGAAGAAGAGTTGCGCTTTGCCACATCAGTGCTGCAAAAGCTTAGGGACTGCTTCGGACGTATTCATTGGAACGGGGCTTTTGAAAAAAATCCGAAATAAGGAGACCACAAAATGTTTACCAATCTTTTCCTCAAGATGCTCAACCGGGAAGCCTCGTCCCCCAGCCGAGGGGCCAAGCAGATCATAGAGAGCCTTAGGATAACCCAAGGGCAGACCATTGCGGACATAGGCTCAGGAGGCGGCTACTTTACGCTTGAGTTTGCCCGAAGGGTCGGCGACAACGGCAAGGTATATGCGGTGGACAGTAACCCTAAGTACCTGGATTTTGTGAGGCGTCAGTCCAAACAGGCGGGGCTGAGCAACATTGAATTTGTGGTAGCCCGCCCCAGCGGAGTCGACCTGCCCCCATGTTCCCTTGACCTGATCTTTGCCAGAAATGTATTTCATCATTTGTCTGAACCCGTAAAGTATTTCCGTAATCTTAGAAACGCACTAAAACCGGAGGGGAGGGTTGCAATTATAGACCACGGGCCAAAGCAAGGATTTAGCTTTACCAGCATATTCAAGCACTTCACGGATGTAGAAAAGATCATCGAGACAATGGAATCCACAGGATTTCGACTATCCCAATCGTTTGACTTTCTGCCAGGGCAGTCGTTTAATGTCTTTTCCTATTTCGATAATAGATGACCTAGGAGTAGTAAGGTGGGGAAAGCCATCATTACTTATTTTCCCTTGACATAACCTACTCATTTCCATAACCTCTTGTAAGCATAGGCGGGTGGGGGACTTCGTTGACATCCTTCTGCTAGGCGTTCTCATCGTTAATGACCTCGCTATTACTTATCGGAAGGCCTGGATAAGCTCCTGGACCTAACCCACGAATGAAACCGCTAGAGCGCCTCGCCCCAGTTGAATCGCTGGAAAGATACTCAGGCACCATTCATGAATTCATGAATTAAAGATTTCCGGATGGGCACTACTTGAATATCTCATTCAACCTTTTTTGGATCAAATCCGAGACGTAGTCGATTCCCTTAAACCCCAAAAACCAGAAAGGAGTATGTCATGAGTGGGAAAGTTATCAAGGCCATGGCAGGCGTGTTTGGTTTAGCCCTTTTCCTTTCAATCTTTCTTTTTGGTGCTGTCTCAGTATTGGCCAAGGCCAAACCTATCCTAGTAGGTGCCCCTGTACCCAGAGCAAGTGCATACGGGCAAAACGGAGAGCGAGGCTTGATAATGGCCGTGGAAGAGGTGAATGCGGCAGGTGGCGTTAATGTGGGAGGCACCATGCGCCCCATCCGGCTTGAAATCATTGACAGCCGTGACGAAGAACCAGGAGTCCCCACTAGTTCGGTGCTTTTGGCCATCGAAAAACTGATACTACAAAAGAAAGTGGATGTGGTCGTAGGAGGACCCTGTATGTCGGAATGCAGCATCGCAGCCATGGATCTCTTTGCCCGTTACAAGAAGGTGGATATTGTCTCCATTGGAACCTATACCCCCACCTGGGACAAAAAAGTGGCCAAGAACCGGGAGAAATACAAACATTCCTTCCGAGAAAGCGGGAGCGTGAAATGGTATATCAAGGAGGCAATCGACCTCCTTGCCAAGATGAAATCAGACTTCGGTTTCAACAAGCTTTTTATCTCCATAGACGACAGCCTCATGTGCAGAAAGGCCGCCGGAATCGTACAAAAGCTGGCCACAAAGACCGGTTGGGAGATTGTGGGATTTGACAAGCACCCCATTGGTACCACTGACTACTCCGCGGCCCTCACACAGTGCAAGAAATCGGGCGCCCAGATCCTCTTCATCTGGGCATATTCCCCTGAGACCTCCATCCTTCTTAAGCAATGGGCAGACATGGAGGTCCCTGCCCTGCCAATGGGGTTCATCGGGGCTGCTGAGGACCCAGGGTTTTGGAAGGCCACCAACGGCAAGGGCGCATACACTATTGTAACTTTATCTGAGACCGGATGCGTCCCTACCAATGCCACCCCAAAGGCCATGCCCTTTTTCAATAACTTCAAAAAACGATGGGGTGTGGAGCCTCGAAGCACGGGGTGCGTTAGTGCCTACGAATCCATCTATGTGTTAAAGGACGCCATCGAAAGGGCCGGAAGCCTGGATCGGCTCAAGTTGATAGCGGCCCTGGAAAAGACAAACCTGCCCGCTGTGCGGGGTACTATTCGTTTCGATCAGAATCACCAGATTATATACGGGTATGACCCAAAGACGAGCGTCCTTGGTTGCTGGGTCCAATGGCAGAACGGCAGGCGTGTGCAGGTCTTTCCTGAAGTGGCGGCCATGGGCAAGATCCAGATGCCGCCCTGGATCAAGAAATAGGCCCGTTGAGGTTGCAGCTCCCACATGTATCCTTAGTAGAGCGCTATCCAGTTGCCTCAGCTTGCAGGGTCACGGGTAATATCATGTGAGGGGGCCTAAAAAGACCCTCTCACATAAGTGGAATCATGTACATCCTATGGACATCCTTATATACGGAACGGTCAACAGTGTAATCTATGCCCTCATCGCGGTCGGTTTTACCCTTGTCTATGGGGTAAGCAGGATTCCTAACTTCGCGCACGGCTCCATTTACGTACTTGTGGGCTTTCTCACCTGGACGTTTCTCAAAAATCTGCACATCCCCTATGGAATTGCCATTGTGTTGTCCCTTTTTCTGGCCACCTTGATCGGGCTCATCATATACCGGCTTGTGCTTATACGGCTCAGGGGGTTACCCACCTCCGAGATAATCGCCTCATTTGCCGTAAGTCTTATCATCCTGGAAGGGCTCCGCATGCAAGGAATCGCGGGGTTTAAGGGCTTTATCGGGCCCTTTTACATGCTGCCCCCTTTTGTGGACGGAAAGGTCCGTATTCTTGGTGTATTTGTCGACTACCAGCGAATCATCATTGTGGCAGCCTGCTTTGCTCTGGTGGTATTGCTCTGGGTGTTCACCCATTATACAAAGATGGGGCTGTCCCTCAGGGCCATTGCCCAAGACGAGCATGCCGCCATGATGCTGGGAATTCACTCGGACCGAACAGCTATGACTGCCCTGTCCGTGGGCTCGGCCTTGGCCGGGCTGGCTGCCGTGCTGATCCTACCCCTTGGCAACATCACCGCCGAAATGGGCTACAAGGTACTCATTTATGCCCTAGCTGTGTGCATTATCGGTGGGCTTGGAAGCTGGGCGGGTGCGGTGCTTGCGTCCTTTGTTATCGGCTTTGCCATGAAAATCAGCACTGCCCTGTTCGGGGCCATGTGGGAATCCGTGGTACTCGTGGGCACCATTATTTTGATCCTTCTCCTTAAGCCATCGGGATTGCTGGGTAAACAAAAGGAACTGGAAGAAAGGGTATAAGGGTGAAAGCCGAGTCTCGACGCAAAAAACGCCTAGACAGGAGTATTAAGGTACGTACCGAGGGCCTCTACGCCCTGTCCTCCTGGGCCGAAATACTCTACCTTGTTCTGCCCCGGGCCGTACTAATCTTTGGGCTACTCCTTATACCCCTTTTCCTGGACATGTACTGGCGGCGGGTGATATGCGCCGCTGGCATATATGCCCTCCTCGCCCTGGGCTTTGATTTCCTGGCCGAATTCGTGGGCCTGGTCTGCCTGGGCGGTGCCTTTTTCATCGGTGCAGGAGGCTACATCTCCGGGCTTTTGAACGCCTACGCGGGCTGGCCACCCTTTGTGTGCATTCCTATTGCCACCTTAAGCGGGGCTGTTATCAGCACCCTGATCTTAGTCCCGGCCCTCCGTCTGCGCGGCATCTATTTTGCCATTGCCAGCTTTATGTTCCCCTTGTTTGCGGTGTATATCATTATCGCATTGAGTGCCTTTGGCGGAACAGAGGGGATCAGTGCCCTGGACACACTTCCCAACCAGTGGTCCGAGATCTACCTGATCCTGGGCGTTGTTCTCATCTCCCTCTTTGGCCTCAGGAGGCTGGTCAACGAGGACATGGGTCTCATCCTACGGGGTATCAAGGACAATGACCAGGCAGTAAGGGCCTCCGGAATTAGCATCACCGCATACAAGATAAAGGCGGTGTTCATCGCATCCCTCATGGGCTGCTTCGGTGGGGCCTATTTGAGCCACCTTTATGGGTGGCTGGGGATCTCCCTTTTTGGGATGGACTTCTCCATCCTCCCCATTGCGGCCACAGTCATGGGCGGTATGGGGACCCTTGCAGGAGGCGTACTGGGGGCCCTCATATTAACACCTCTGTCCGAGGCCCTAAGGGGATTCGGCCAATTGAGGGTTGTGCTTTACTGCTTTATACTGCTGCTCTTCATCGTATACAAGCCGGAAGGATTTCTCAGCTATTTTCAGCGCAAGTACCACCAATTCGAGGTGTGGGAAGAAGTATAAGCCGTGGAAACAGAAGCCTTACTTCACGTTGACAAGATCAGCAAGGCCTTTGGTGGCGTCAACGCCGTCTCAGAGGTGAGTTTCACCCTTAAAAGGGGCGAAGTCCTTGGGGTTATTGGGCCCAACGGCTCAGGAAAGACCACCTTGGTCAACCTGATTACCGGGTTCGTGAGACCCGACAGGGGCCGTGTCTACTTTAAGGGGAAAGAGATAACGGGCATGCCGCCCCACAAAATCGCCAACCTCGGCCTGACCCGCACCTTTCAGGTGATGCGTCCTTACCACAGCCTCCCTGCCTTCAAGAACCTGATTATACCCCTGAACGCACCCAGGGTTCGGAAGACCCGAGGTGGCAAGCTGGGCGACGTGGACGCCGTAGCCATTGATATCTTGGAAGAGATCGGCTTTGAACGGGACGCCAGGGTGCCGTACAAACCCGCAGGGTCCCTCCCCCTTGGATACCTCAAGCGGCTGGAACTGGGAAGGTGCATCGCCTTGCGGCCCGAGGTGATCATCTGTGACGAAATCCTCTCAGGCCTCAGCATGTCAGAGATAACTGGCCTGTTGCCGCTCCTGGAAAGGCTGCAAATGGATGGAATCTCCCTAGTTATGATCGAACATCGCCTCCGAGAGCTATTCAGGCTCGCTGACCGGGTTATTGTCTTGAGTTTCGGTCAAAAGATCGCGGACGGTACCCCAGAGGAAGTTATGGAAAATCAAGAGGTCAAAAAGGCCTATTTGGGCAGGGAGAAGAAAAGGTGATTCTGTTGGAGATCAGGGACCTCATGGTATTTTATGAGAATGCCATTGCCATCAACAATGTCTCCTTGAAATGCGATAAGGGAATAATTACAGGGGTGTTCGGCACCAACAGTGCTGGCAAGTCCACCCTCATGTACACCATCTCTGGCATTATTTTGGACATGAAAAAAAAGGAAGAAATGCGTGGTGGAGAGCGGATCACTTTGTTGGGAAGCATACGCTACCAAAATCAAGAGATTATTGAAATGGAGCCCAGCCTGCGCGCTAAAAAGGGCATTATCCTTTGCCCTGAACGAAGAAGGATCTTCCAGGAAAGCAGTGTGATTGAAAATCTCAGAATCGGTGGCATCTTGGCCACCAGACAACAGGCCAAAAGAACACTAGAATATGTGTATACCATTTTTCCTGTGCTCAAGCGCCTCAAAAACAGGGAGGGGGGATTTCTCAGCGGCGGGGAACAACAGATGCTGGCTATCGGTAGAGCCCTGATGGCCCAGCCCAAGTTGCTTTTGCTGGACGAGCCGCTCCTGGGACTGAGCCCAGTAATAGAAGAAATCCTCACCGATGCTATCCAGGACATCAACAGGGAATTCGGCCTCACCGTTCTTATAACAGAACAATATGCCAGGCCGATCCTGCCCATCATTCATTACGGGTATGTGCTTGAAAACGGTAGCGCCGTGCTGGAAGGAGCATCAGAGGAATTGATGGACAACCCTGATGTAAAATCCGCCTATTTCGGACTCTAGGCACAAAGGGGCCTATCCAATGGTTCTTGTCAGCCCATGGGATCATACAAACCTTTTCCCATCCTGAAAAAGAGCAGGTAACACAGATGGTAAGATATGACGAACCCCTCATCGCTGGCCTTGACAGGGCCTGCCAGCAATACCCCAAAAACACCGCCTTGACCTACTTGGGTGAAAGGTATTCGTACGCCACACTTCGGGAGTTAATTGATCGGTTCACCACGGCCCTCCATGCGCTGGGTGTGAGAAAGGATGATAAGGTCATGTTATACATACCCAACTGCCCCCAGTTCATCATCGCCTACTTTGGAGCCCAGCGAATCGGTGCCATCCCCGTCCCCATATCTCCCATCTATACTCCCCATGAGATCAGATACCTGATCAATGATTCCGAGGCAGAGACCATCGTGTGTCTGGACACCAATTTACGTTATGTACAGGAAGTGTTTGACGAAACCCCACTTAAAAGAGTTATCGTGACTACGTACGTGGACACACTCCCCTTCTATAAACGGGCCCTCGGGTTTCTGTTCGACAAGGTTCCCAGCGGGGCCATCAAAAAGGGGGAAAACATCCATCGGTTTAGGAAGCTCATCCGGCAGTATCCCCCCACACCCCCTCGGGTTGATTTCAATCCTGATGAACAGCTCTGCTACATCCTATATACAGGTGGTACCACTGGATTTCCAAAGGGGTGTTATCTCACTCACACGGGGATGGTCTCCTTTGTCAGCGATATAAAGCAAGTGGGTGAAGGTTTCGTATCCGAGGCCGGAGAAGTGCTCATCATGGTCGCCCCCCTATTTCACCAGATGGCCCAAGGGGTGCTCCTGGGCATGGTGCTCACCATGGGAAATACCGCGGTCCTGATGCCAATACCACAAGTAGATCCCATTCTAAAGGCCATTGAACGATACAAGGTAACCCTTTTTCTCGGCGCACCTACCCTGTATCGCATGATTCTAGAAAATGACCGGCTGGATCTATTTGACTTGAGCTCGCTCAAATATTGCTGGAGTGGAGGCGATGTCCTTCCCATTGAGGTGTTCAAGCGCTGGCAGGCAAAATTCCATGTGCCCATTTATCAGGTCTATGGGGCAACCGAGGTGGGTTTTGTGGCCATGAGCCGCTTGGGAGAAGAACCGGTTCCGGGAAGTGTGGGCAAACCACTTCCCAGCAGGGAGATCCGGATCGTAGACCCCGATACCCTCAGCCCCCAACCCCCAGGCACTCCTGGCGAACTTCTGGTAACATCGGAATACCTCTCGGATGGCTACTGGAAGAAGCCTGAGGAAACCGCTAAGGCCTATGTGAACTTAGAGGGGCGCACCTGGTACCGGATGAACGACTTCGTAAAGGCCGACAGGGACGGGCAGCTTTACTACGTGGACAGGGGAGCGGATATCATTAAATATAAAGGATACCGCGTCTCCTGTTCTGAGATCGAAGCAGTCCTGCAGGACCATCCGGCCGTTATCGGGGCATGCGTGGTGGGTGTACCTGACTCCAGGGTGGGGGAGCGCATCAAGGGTATCGTGGTGCTGAAAGAAGACGTACGGGGAATCAGCGGCTCCGACTTACTCAAATGGTGTAGGGATAGGCTGGCCCCTTACAAGGTGCCACAGTACATCGAGTTCAGGGACATGTTGCCCAAATCAAAGGTAGGGAAACTGCTCAGGCGAGAAATCCGGGATGAAGAGAGGAGAAAAATCGGCAAAAAGAAAAAGCTCAAGGTATAAAAGCCGTGGTGTCAAGGACTTACCGTCTCTTCCCTTTTGATGAAAATGTCCCTTTTGGGATAGGGGATCTCGATTCCTTGCTCCTGGAATACCTCCTTGATCCTATCTGTCACATGGCTGATGGTGTCAATCCGCCTTCTGGGGTCGCTGATCCACACCCGTGCCTCCAAATTCACCGAAGAATCACCAAAACTCTTGACCACCACCTTGGGCGGAGGGTCCTTCATTACCCATTCCAGTTCAAGGGCAATACCCACGATGGCCTCCTTAGCCCGCTTCACATCTGCCTCATAAGCGATACCCACCGGGATGCGGACCCTGATCTCCTTGGTAATGGTGGTGTAATTGATGATGTCCCGCCGCATGATCTCGTTGTTGGGAATCACGATTACAATATTGTCTGTGGTGCGAATCTTGGTGGCCCTTAACCCAATGTCGATCACGTCGCCCCAAGTAGCTGAATTGGCAGGCGCTGACCACACCTCAATACGGTCCCCCACCTCAAAGGGCCGATCAATGATGAGCAACACCCCTGCTATCAGGTTGGACAGGGTATCCTTAGCAGCAAAACCAATGGCAAGGCCTGCCACCCCGGCCCCGGCCACAAGAGGCATTATGTTGAGCCCCAGTAGATCAAGGGCCAGAATTATGGCCGTGCCATAGATGATCACGCCTGAAAAACTCCTAAACAAATCAAGAATCACATCGTCCATCTTGGTCTCTGTGCGGGTTGCAATGGCCCGTTCCAGCACCGGGACCACGTGATTGAAAACACTTTTGACAAAGGAGGCAAGGAGTAAAACCAGGAGGGCATAGAACACCTTCTCCAACATGCTCACGTGGAGGAACTCCACCAGCTTCGCGCCGGCCAAGATAAGGATGGAATAGTGCCCTGCACGTCGGGTCAACGGAAAAATGTAATCGTTCCTTTGAAAGAATGGTCTCTGGCCCAATCTCTTCTTCATGGTGGCAACCACCATGTTCAACACCCACCATGCAATGGAGGCCACAACAAAGACGCCCACAACCCGCACAACCGGCACGAGATACACCTGTGGGTTGGAGACGACCCTATGGTATATTTGGTTGAAGTATTCACTCATTCCTGAATATATCCTTTCTCTTTATCTCCCTGCCATGATTCGTCCATTTGAACCACGACTCTTCGACCTACACTATTCGTCTACCACCCTAATTTGGAAAAGCACATTTCTCAAGGCCCACCCTATATCACATTTCGCCCCATAAGGCCGAAGAAATACGCTCCACTGGGATCATAGCTCAGGCCGTGGGCCTAGCAAAGCAAAAAAAACGGGGAATTGGCTGATAAGCCAATTCCCCAAAAACACGTCCTAAACCAAATCAAAAAATGGTGCCGAAGGCGGGACTTGAACCCGCACGGGCGGTTGCCCACTACCCCCTCAAGATAGCGTGTCTACCAAATT